>Ga0307433_1000292_pt1 | contig 43843 bp, 34 predicted proteins | sample SalMarWE160210MG_FD_202166 | JGI IMG/M metagenome (GOLD analysis project Ga0307433, IMG submission 202166) | Salt marsh sediment microbial communities from the Plum Island Ecosystem LTER, Massachusetts, United States - WE1603-210 | ecosystem: Environmental > Aquatic > Marine > Intertidal zone >... | reverse complement strand
GGAGTATAGGAAGACTGTAGATCAATTCCTGCAGCGCTCCGAACGGGCAAGCCCATCCACAGATAAGCTTATTTCCGATGATGACCAATACAACGAAAAAGACCAAAGCAGGCAATTTGCTGATCGTAGATGGATACAGCCCCACCATGGCCTTAAAGACTTTAACTGTCCCTTCCATTGGATTCGGGGATTTCCCCAACACGAAACCACATACAAGCACGGCGGCAAGGAGGCATATGATATATGGGATTCGCGGATACCACAGTTTGCGCTCAGAGATATTTGCATTATCAGGCCGACCAAAGCGAGTCAGATACACCAAACCAAACAGCACGATTGCCGCAAATAGGTAATATTTTAGGCTTGTCGAGCGATGGGAAAGGATATGTGTAGTCGCATGATCCAGTTGTTCCTGAGATATTCCCAATTCGTTGAGTGGTTTTTTCTTCGGCGTGTCCAGTGGTAAGGCAAGCTCACGTGCCAGGCCTTTACCCGTGACATCCAGCTTTGGGACAATTTCCCGGATACTCATGTTTACCGTGAATTTGTTTTCTGCCTGACTGGGCCTGTCAGGTTCGCATAATATGCCAAGAGCGCTAAGTAGAAGCACCGCTACTACGCTCACGATAAACCATATTTTTTGTCGTGGTGATAGTTTTGTCAGGTAGGTATAGACCATTGTGTTGATCCTCTAATTCTATCAAAAATTATTCAGAACAGCTACTGAATTCTATCCTTGTTTGCTGTGCACTGTCCCAAAGCCATTATTAACATATAGGCGTTTCTGCAATACAGTCATTCTAATCCTGGACCACGAATCAGAGGTGTGCTCTCCTTGTTGTTAGGTTAATTTACCCCGTGAGATAATTACGTACCCTTGTCTTTATGTATCTCTTGCCCCACGCTGTCTTGAGGTACTTTTCTCTCCTTGTCGCATCCTGCTGATTGATACAACCTTCCCAGTAGATGAGTTTCAAAGATCGTCGATCCTTAGTTGACCGAACATGCCCGCTATTGTGCTCCTCAAGACGCTTCTGTACATTCTTCGTGTATCCCACGTAAAACTTTTCGTCGTTCTGTGACAGCAGAATATATACATAGTAATATCTGTCCATTCTATCTCACGGGGTAAACATAACATAAAAAAAGGGGAATCTTCAAGAAAAAAAAGAGGACGGAAGACAGAAGACAGAGGACGGAGGACAGAGGGCAGAAGACAGAAGCCTGCCCTACCTGCTAATCGTTTTTTTCTGTTTGCCTGAACCGATATCCAATCAGTTTGTTATTCCACAGTGCCGGTATAACGATCAGCTCCTTGTCCTCGACATATTCAAAATCTGCAATATTAATTTTTGCATCCCGTGTGTTTAGTAATTCTTTAACTACTCCAGAGGGTTTGACCAAATACAGGTTTCCCAAAAAATGAGAAACTAAATAATCCTCACCACATTTCTTTATTCCATCTATGATCCCGGGTCCAAGATGAGCTATCTGAACAATTTCTTTATCCGAAATGTTTACAGCCTTTAAGTAATTATCACTATTGACTCCGACGATTAATTTGCCGTCGTCAACTAAAATGCCGTTCGGCCTGGAAATCGCAGCACTATCCAGCCATTTCTCCACTTCTCTATCTTTGATTCTATATATCACGTTACTGTCACTTTCCGATACATAGATACTGCCGTCCGAATCAATGGTAATGTCATTTAGAAAATTCGTGGTTTTGATTAAAATTTTGTTGGATATTTTGTCCGCTTTCAAATCATATTCGACAATTCCAAATCTTTCCACGATGTAAAGCTTATCATTGAAAATACATATTCCGGTTGGTGTAGTAAGATTCTTAATCCAATCAAATTCCAAAATTTCACCTTGAAGATTGGCCTTAGATACAGAATGCTCTCCATACGATGCCCCGTTTTCCAGGCCTTGTGTATAATTGGATATATACAAAAATCCTCTTTCACTATCATAAGCAACCGACTCAGGTGCTTTATATATTTCACCCGTCTGCCATAATTTGATGGGTTGGGCGTTTACCCCGTTAGAGAAAGCCGCTGGTGGTTTAGTGCCACCATCGCAAACCGTTATAGAACAAAGCTCTCTAACAGGATTTACTCTTGAGAATCCAATCAGAACGATGGCACAAGTCAATATTCGCCTTAAATTTTTCATAATTCTTTCTTTACCTCCGATTTAAGCATTTTAGGCCATAAATAGTTAGGATTATCTTAACTACTAAGTGCTTGTACATGTCTGACGAATTCTCGGCCTCGCTGCTCGAAGTTTTCAAACATATCGTAGCTGGCGCAGGCGGGACTCAATAAGACAATATCGCCGGACTCTGCGAGCCGATTTGCTAATTCAACGGCCTCGGCTAAAGATTTGACAATCTCGATTCTCGTCTCTTGTTTTATGAGATTGCTTCGTCGCTGTGCTCCTCGCAATGACGTTATTGCGCTTCTGATTGCATCGGCGATCTTCTCGGCGGTCTGGCCTATCAGAATAGCTGCTTTTGCGTTTTCTGCGATTTTTTGGCCAAGCTCATCGAAGGGTAGATGCTTATCATATCCGCCGGCAATAAGAATCATCGGCTCATCAAAGGCCTCCAGTGCGGCAATGGCACTTTGTGGCGTAGTAGCCTTGGAATCGTTGTACCAACGGACGCCTTTTATCTGCTGAACGAATTCGAGCCTATGAGGCAGTGCCTCAAATGTGGCAAGAGCATTTTTAATCCGCTCATCGTCGGCTCCAAAAAGTTTGGCAACGGACACTGCGCCGGCAAGGTTTGAAAGATTGGCTCGACCGGGCAGAGTGAAATTATCGCGAATGTCCCGGCTTATATCATCCGACGAAAATTTAATGCAAATCCTGTTAGGGTCTTTCTTATACTTTTCAAACCAATCGGCGGCAATTTCATCTTCGGCATTGAATATGGATACAGCAGGATTATTTCGGTCGAGCTGCTGGAGCTTAAAGATGTTTTCCTTGGCGGCGCAGTAATCAGCAAATGTGCCGTAGCGGTCAAGATGATTCGGGGTGAGATTTGTCAATAAAGCAACTTTCGGTCCGCCTACGGCGGATTGGATTTGAGCTAATGCTACTCTGCGAAGTATCTCGCTACGTAGCACGAGTTGCTCCAGTTGAAAGCTCGAAAGCTCCAGCACGACCAAGTCATTTGCTTTAATCTGATTAAGTATAGTCAACAATGGCTCGTTGCCGATGTTGCCGCTTAGCCAAACGGCCTCGTATTGCGTATTGCGTATTGCGTATTGCGATGATAAACCAGCCCCAAGCTTCGCTTGGGGCTGCCACACAGTCCGGCTTTTGTTTTCTATTTTCTGACTTCTGACTTCTGACTTCTGACTTCTGAGTAAGTGTGCTGTCAAGGCCGTGGTGGTGCTTTTACCGTTGGCGCCGGTTATGCCGATTATTGTCGCAGGGCAAAGCTCGAAAAAGATGTTTATCTGGGAGGTGACAAATTTATTATGCTTACGGGCAAGCTGCAGAAAGTCATTATTTGGGTGCACCGCCGGATTAGCTATGATAATGTCGGCCTGCAAAAAATCAGCCTCGTTGTGAGAGCCGAGGTGAAATTTTATATCCGGAAACTCACCGAGCTTTTTTATGGAATCACTTAGCTGCTGCCGGGCTGCCAAATCCGTTATAATTACATTTGCGCCGGCCCTTACAGCAAATTCGGCGGCGTCAACTCCTCCGCCAAAACGGCCCAGGCCCATAATCAAAACAGTCTTATCGGTAAAATCGTACTTCGTATTCGGTATTGCGTATTGTGTATTATTTTTTGCCCGATGTTTCTGAGGCATAGTTTTTTCTATATCAGAGTTTGCATAGCGTTTGCTATGTCAATTTTAGCATCGATAACCGCCTGTATGATACATTTTTTCCAATCGCTGCCGAACTGGCTTTTGTATTGCGGCCTTTCATGAGCATAGATGATAGAGCGCGAGGCGTTGATTAAAGCGCCGGTGCCGTCCGGTTTGCAAAATCGCACACAATCTGCGGCAGTAGCACCCTGCGAGCCGTATCCCGGTACAAGAAACCATACCTTGTCGTATTTACGACGCAGTGCCGTTGTGACATTCGGCGATGTGCCGCCGACAACCATTCCCACATTGCTATAGCCGCTCTTGCCTATGCGCTGTGGCTTATTGGCAATTTCGCCGACAAGCTCGGCGAGCTTTTCATACATTCTTTGTCCATCAGCATCGGCAAAATCCTGAATAACAGCAGCGGAAGGATTGCTGGTGCGAATCAAAACGAAGACGCCCTTGCCCTGTTTGGTAGCCATCTCGGCGAAAGGCTCGATACCATCGCTGCCTGTATAACCATTAACAGTGATAGCATCCGGCGCCAAGGTATCCTCCAGGCCGGCTAATTCGGAATTCTCCAGATGAGCCGAGGCATAAGCTTCAGCCGTGTGGCCTATGTCACCACGTTTTACATCACCGATTATCTCCAAGCCCAAATCATTAGCCTCGGCAATCAAGGCATAGTAACTTTCTATGCCCTCCCAGAGATACTTCTCAAAAAAAGCGATATTTATCTTGATGGCCGGCACCATAGGAGCAACGATTCGCATGGTTTGTGTGCAAAAATCGAAGATGGCATCTACCGCTGCCGCAGCATCAAACTCGTCGTTCATCTGGCGATGACTGGTTATCGCAGACGGAAGTCGGCTGTAAACAGGATCTAATCCGACAATCAAAGAAGTCTTCTTGGCTTTAACAGCTTCGCAGAGCCGATCAGCAAAATGACTCGCCATGTTAAAAACCGACCTTCCTTCTTTTCTTTACCGACAAAATAACTTTTCAAAAATACCTGCGACGTAAAAGTAAAAAAGCCGTTTTCCAAAAGTCCGCTGCGATAAAATCAGAGCTGGGAAATCCTTTTATTAGAAATTTAAGGCTACTATAATTATAATAATAGTTTTAAGCAAGACGGAATTCGATTTTGAAGAATTAATTGCCGGTTGAAAGAATAGCCGGAGGCAGATTTGGAAGCAGAAAAAAAGGGAAAATATAGAAAATTAGTCCGTTGGCTTCTGGTTGATGTAGCTATCGCGAGCATTATCTTTGCTTTACTGTTTTATAAGCCATCGAGTTATGCTCCGTTTAGGCCCGACCCTGCCGGCGACGATTCGGGACGCGTTCATCCATATTTGACCTACTTGTCGTCTGAACTCTACAACGGCGTTCAGCAGCAAAAGCCGTTCGAGCTTGTTGTTCTTGAGGAAGCTATAAACGAAACAATCGTCCGATCTAAATGGCCTATGGAGTCCGAGGGCGTCAGGTTCTCGGCGCCCGAAATATTGTTTGTGCAGGATAACATTGTGCTAATGGGAACGGCGATTATAAAGGGTGCTGAATTTGTCGTTACCATTGAGCTGGAACCAAAGATCGATAAGAAAGGATTTCTAAATCTGCAGGTAGCCAAGGTCAAAATCGGCGCTGTGAATATCACCCCCTTGGCCAGGATGATAGCAAAAAAGATGTATCAAAATCATCTGGAAACTGTTCCTATAGATATAGAAGACCTGCGGACCAAAATAGCGGCGGCGCTGCTGAATGATGAGCCATTCGAGCCGGTTTTCATGTTCGATGATAAGAAAGTGCGATTGTTGGGGATCAATGTGAAGCCTGGCAAACTGATATTACATTTAGTTCCGGCATAATGATTAGGTTTAACCTTGGAGTTTTATTACTGTGTAAAAAGTCCTATAAGAAGACGAATTTTTAGAAAGGAAATAGGGACAGGAACATATACGAGGGATTTTTTAGTTTCTTACGCTATTTTAGAGCTGGTATGTGCATTATGGATTCGATTAGTGCTGAAAATTGTACAAATTTGTTAAAAAAGTTATTGCTATTGACGAGTTTGTCGATTATTATAAATTGTTTGGTTGTAATACTATAGCTGCCAAAGCTAAACGTTGTATTGAGTAGATGCTTAAAATGCTTTTAACAGGATTGAAGAACAGTGCAGCAGAGTAGACGAATAATTTGTCTGCGCGGCTGCGTTTTAACACTTATGGCGGCTTGGGAATCGATGTTTCCGCTTCAGTGTCGCAAAGTGAACCAGGTTTGTGGCAGGGTTCTGATTTTGCAACAGTTTTCGATTTCAGAATCCTATCGGAGGCGACTGATGTAGCATAGGGAAAGTCAACAACCTCGGTTCGGGCATTTTTGGAGTGGAAACTATCGAAGTTTCCACTTTTTTTTACCTTATTTCCGGGCCGTGAATTGTAGTTTATTACAAAGTAAAGCTCTGGAAGTTAGAAAGAGAGAAAATAATGAGCCAGGAATTGCTAAGGATCGTAGATAGCATAGCACGCGATAAAAATATCGACAAAGAATCTATCTTTGTCGATTTGGAAGATGCCATGGTCTCGGCGATCCGCAAGCATTTTACTGAGCTGGACAGCGAAATTGTCGTGCATATTGACCGGGGCACAGGCACGGTCAGTGCCATTAAGGACAACAAGCAAATCGACATAAAGAAGCTCGGTCGAATCCCTGCTCAGACAGCCAAACAGGTGATGATACAAAAGATAAGAGCAGATGAGAGAGATAGTATCTTTGCCGAGTTTGTTCAGAGAAAAGGAAAAATCATAAGCGGTGCAGCGGTGCGCTATGAGAGCGGGACTTTGATTGTTGGCTTGGACCGATGGACCGAAGGATTTATGCCGAAATCTGAACAGATAATGGGTCAGACGCACCGGCCCGGAGAGAGAATTCGATGTTTAATTCTTGACGTGAAGGAAACTTCCAACCAGGTCAAGATTATTCTTTCGCGTACGCATCCCGATTTTATCCGCCGATTGTTCGAGTCCGAGGTGCCGGAGATTAACGAACAGATTATCGAAATAAGGGTGTTGGCCCGAGAGGCAGGTTACAGAACCAAAGTTGCTGTCGTATCGTTCGATGACAAGGTTGATCCAGTTGGAGCTTGCGTGGGCGTGCGGGGCAGTAGAATAAAGAACATAGTGGATGAGCTCGGCGGAGAAAAGATTGATATTGTCCGCTGGAATGAATCGTCACAAGTTCTTGTAGCCAACGCGTTGATGCCGGCAAAGGTCAGTGAAATTGCTTTGTGTTTCGAATTGGGACGATCTACGGTAGTAGTAGAAGAAGATCAGCTTAGTCTTGCTATCGGTAAGCATGGACAGAATGTTCGACTGGCGGCAAGACTGACCGGCTGGGATATCGATATATTAACACCGGACGAATATAATAAAGGAATTGAACGATTAACAGCCTGCGTTAAAAGCGTTGCAGGCGCCGACGATATAGTAGTCGATAAACTGATAGCACTTGGTGTGATATCAGTTTTGGATCTGGATGACGTGGGAGTCGAACCACTGATTGATGAGTTGAATATTGACCCGGAGACGGCTGAGAAATTCGTGGAAGAGGCGGGCAAAGAAGCAAAAAACCTGGCGGCTGAGTTGAGACAAAAACAGGCGGAAAAGGAGTTGGCTCAGCAGACAAATACAGTTGACAGCGAACAGCATAGCTAAAAATCGGAGGTTCCCTTTGGCTGCAACAAGAGTTTACATTTTGGCTAAAGAGCTTGGCATAAAGAGCACTGCTATTGTGAAAAAGTGCCAGGATGAGGGTCTGGATGTTAAGAACCATATGTCAGCGATATCAGCCGGTCTGGCAGCGACCATTCGAGAGTGGTTCAGCGAGGGTGAGAATATCACGACAGTCGAGGTTGCCAAAAAGGTAGATTTGAAAAAGGCTCGAATCAAGAAAAAGCGAAAGCGTACGACCAAGGCAGCAAAACAGCAGAAAGCCGTACAGGTCGAATCGAGCGTTGAGCCTATTGAGGCCCTCGCCAAGCCCTCTACTATCGCAGAAGCTGACCAAGGCAAGAAAGAAAAGCCTGTAACCGCGAAGGTAACCAAGCGTAAAAAAGAACCTGTAGAACAAAAGATTACTACAGAAACGTCGCAGCCGGCACAACAGCGGATTACCGAAGCCCGTCCTTTCGACAAGCTCAGGGCAGGCTCTGAGAAAGTTCGAGGCAAACCGGAAAAGCGAGAGCAGGAACCGATATTACCTGCCGGACCGATTATGGAAAAGCCCGAGCCGGCTCAGCTTAGTGGACCACAGGTTGTTCGAGTCGAGAAACCGGAGCCGTTACGGCGACCCAAGCCCCGGCCGAGAGCAAGATATGATATGCCTGTTACTGAGCCTTTGATGTATAGCGAGGGTAAACAGGAAGGCTTAACTTCATCGTCGGCCGTGGAAAAGAAATGGGCGACAAAACGCAAAAAAGACAGGACGCATGGCCGGCGGCGAAAGGAGCCTGAAACTGAAGATACACAGAAGTCTAAATTAAAAAGTAAGTGGCGACAGATAGATATAGAAGAAAGACGGGCAAGGCTTGATGCGGCTGGCGGTGAGGGTCTGCGGTCGAGACCGGTGCGAAAGATCGCTACCAAAGCAGAGCGGGGATCCAGTGTGTCTGTCAGGCCGAAAAGGGCAGTAATTAGCGGGCCGATTACTGTAAAGGATTTGTCTGCCGCTTTGGCTGTGAAATCGGCTGATATTATTAGTAAATTAATGCAGCAGGGTGTTATGGCCACCGCCAACCAGACTATAAGCAGTGATGTAGCGGAACTGGTGGCTTTAGATTTCGACACAGAGCTGATGGTTGAAAGGAAAAGTCCGCGGGAAGAGCAGATACGAGCTGAATTTAAAAAACTCCAGAGGAAGAGCTTAAAGAAAAGAGCGGTTGTCGCAGCGATGCTCGGACACGTCGATCATGGCAAAACCAGCCTGCTGGATAAAATCCGCTCAACTCATGTAACTGCTAATGAAGCAGGTGGTATCACGCAGCATATCGGCGCATCTCAAATTACTTGGGACAGTAAGACGGTGACGTTTCTTGATACACCGGGACACGAGGCTTTTACTGCTATGCGGGCCAGAGGTGCCAATATGACTGATGTGGTGGTGCTGACGATTGCTGCTGACGATGGAGTGATGCCCCAAACCGTAGAGGCAATAGCCCATAGCAAGGCAGCAGGTGTGCCGATAATCGTTGCTTTGAATAAAATAGATTTGCCGGGCTGTGATATAAATCGTGTTTACTCACAGTTGGCTGAGCATGATTTGACGCCCACCGAATGGGGAGGAAACACCGAAGTTGTTAAAACCAGTGCTGTTACTGGTGATGGTGTAGACGATTTACTTGAGTGCCTTGATTATGTAGCTGAATTGCTCGAGCTCAAAGCTGATGACACAATCCCCGCGGCTGGATGGATTGTTGAGGCGAAGATGTCACCGCAGGAAGGACCAGTGGCGACTTTGTTAATTAAGGAAGGCCTGCTAAACAAGTCAGATGTCGTGCTGGCTGGCTGTGCTTATGGTAGAGTAAAGATGATGAAGAACAGCCAGGGCAAAAGCATAAAAACGGCTACAAGCTCTATGCCGGTAGAAATAACGGGCCTGAGCGATGTCCCTCAGGCGGGCGATTGGTTTTATTGTCTGGATGATATTAACCAGGCCAAGGCCGCCGCTGAAGAAAACAAAATACGCTTGAGGGAGAACTCCTTGACCGAACGTGCTCAGATAACACTGGATAATTTGTTCAGCCAGATCGAGGCTGGCAGTATAAAGGAATTGAATCTTATCATCCGGGCTGATGTGCAGGGCTCAGTGGATGTGCTGAAGAAATATTTAGCCGAGCTTAGCACAGATGAAGTAAAGCTTAACATTCTGTATGCAGCAACGGGTGGGATTACGGAAGGTGATATTTTGCTTGCCGAGGCATCGAACGCCATCATCATCGGTTTTAACGTTGTGCCCGAGGAGAGAGCAGCCAAAATAGCGGAAGCAAAAGGCGTTGAGGTGAGGTTGTACAACGTAATCTACCGCATAACTGAGGACCTGCAAAAATCAATGGTCGGTCTGCTTGAGCCGGAAGAGCAGAAGAAAAGCCTTGGAAGGGCTGTTGCGAGAGCTATATTTAAGATTTCAAAAGTTGGTACAGTTGCCGGTTGCTATGTAACTAACGGTGTTGCAACCAAGAATGCCAAGATACGATTTATACGTGACAATATTGTACTCAAAGACAACCTTAGTATTGAGTCTCTTAAGCACTTCAAAGAAGATGTTCGCGAGGTCAAAGCCGGCCTGGAATGCGGCATAAAAATAGAAAGATTCAACGACATTAAAGTTGATGATGTCTTTGACTTCTACGAAATAGTTAAAGTGGCCAGAACCCTTTGAGCTGGTAATTGGTGATTGGTTACTGTGCTTTGTTGAAAAGAGTTCAGAATGTCATTTCGAGCGAGCCGAAGGCGAGTCGAGAAATCTGTTTTTGAGCAGATTTCTCCACTTCGCGTCCCTTGGGGACGCTTCGGTCGAAACGACGGTGAGGCTTTTCAACAAAGCATGGTTACTGGTAACTGGTAATTATATAACCAATTAACCAATTAATTATTTAACCAGCCCTTCGGCTTCGCTCAGGGCAGGATTATGGCGACACGAAGACAGGAAAAAGTAGCTCGCGTGGTACGAGAAGCGGTTAGTGATGCTATTGCCAATCACCTTAACGACCCCCGTATCGAGGGATTGGTCAGCGTTACAAAGGTTGAGATGGCGGCGGATTTGCGCCATGCTGATGTTTATATCAGCATTTTCGGCAAGGATGAAGCTGCTCAGAATAGAACGTTTACGACTATAGTGCGAGCAAAAAGCCGAATACAACTGCTGCTGGCCGGTAAGCTGTACAGTAAATTCTGCCCCGTTTTGTGCTTTCATAAGGATGAGAAATTCAAAAAGACCCTGGAAACGATGAAGCTGATAGAAAAAGCGGCCAGCGAGTTCTCCGGAGAGTCTCAGCTTGATTGAGCTCGTCGAAGTCTCATTGAAATCTTGCTGAAGTCGGTACGGGCGGGGACAGAAGAATTTGGCTGAGCCCAATGTGATTGGTGTTTAATTTAATCAGTTGCCATTTAACCCGATTTGACCATCTGACTCTTATGAAAAATAGCAAAGAATATGCTCGAAAAGTACAAAAGTTGTACCGCTCTTTGAAACGTAAGTATCCAAAGGTACAACAACCCACTTATGATGAGCCGGTGGATGCGATTGTTTATGCTACGCTTAGCGAGAACATGAGCGAGACAGCAGCCCAATCTGCGATTAAGAGATTCGCTGATTACTTTGTTAATCTAAATGACTTGCGTGTGTCGCAGGCTGAGGAAATCATAGAATTGCTGGGTGGTGATGTAGCTGTGAACAGGCAGATATCTGCCACGCTTACAAGGACTTTGATGGATGTATTCAATCAGTATCATACGGTCAGCCTAATGGCGTTGAGCAAAATTGGCAAACGTCCAGCCAAACAGGTTCTTGAGAAGCTGGATGACATCAGCAGCTTCGTTATCAATTATTGCATGCTTACGGCTCTGCAAGGACACGCCATACCTCTTACATTGAAGATGATAGAGTATCTAAAAACCAACGAGCTGGTTGCCCCTGACGCTTATGAGCAACAGATAGAAGGCTTTTTAACAAGGCAGATTTCAGCCAAAAATGGCTACGAGTTTTACGCTCTTTTGCGACACGAGAGTGAATCACCTGTGACAGCAAGAAAGAGCAAGAGAAAGACCAAGAAAAAAAGTGCCCGTAAAACAAGAGCTAAAAAAGGTTGAGCCTTATAAGGAAAAACAGTCCGCCGAGGCGGACAAAATTCTTAAACGTTGAAGTATGCTATGCTTTATAAGATATGAGATACGAGCCGATGTCAAAAGAGATACTAAAATTGGGTATTCCGGCGGGCAGTTTGTATAGGGCGACGATTGAGCTTTTCGACAAAGCTGGATTCCATATTCTTGATTCTGAACGTAGTTATTTGCCGCGTATCAACGATGAGCAGATCAAGCCGGTTTGCCTCAGGGCCCAGGAGATGGGCAAATATGTCGGTGGTGGTGTGCTCGATGCCGGCATTACGGGTTATGATTGGCTAACTGAGAGCGGCTGTGATGTGGTTGATGTTTGTGAGCTTGCCTACAGCAAAGCCACGAACAATCCTGCCAGATGGGTGTTGGCTGTACCCGATGAATCGAAAGTGACTAAGCCGGAAGATTTGGCTGGCGGCATAATCGCAACCGAGCTGGTCAATGTAACAAAGAAATATTTTGCAGATAAAAATATCGAGGTAACGGTTGAATTTAGCTGGGGTGCCACTGAAGTAAAGGCTCGGCTGGTCGATGCAATAGTGGAGCTTACCGAGACCGGCTCGTCGCTGCAGGCCAATAATCTACGCGTAATTGATACGGTTATAAGCTCTACGACAAGACTGGTTGCTAATAAAAAGGCATGGCAGGATAAATTCAAACGGCAAAAAATAGAGAACATCTCCATACTGCTCAATGCGGCAATCGAAGCTCGCAGCAAAGTCGGCTTGAAGATGAATGTCAAAAAGGGCGACTTAGACTCGGTACTCGGTGTACTTCCTTCTGAAAAAAGCCCGACCGTTTCCAGTTTGGCTGATTCGGATTATGTTGCTATAGAGGTGATTATCGACGAGCAGATCGAACGCTCAATCGTTCCTGCTTTGAAACGTGCCGGTGCCTCAGGCATAATCACTTATCCACTCAATAAAGTCATACACTAAGAGCATGTAACAATATGAATAATATGGTTTATTCTTTATCACTGCCGCTCAGAGCCTGCCCCTTCGGCAAGCTCAGGGCTGGCTCTGAGCGTAAGCCGAATGGGCGAGAGCCCAAAAAAGCATAAGTAACTGGATTGCCAACCTCGCTGGAATGACAGTCGGAGAGAATTTTCATTTTGTTAGAGCCTTGCTCTGTTGAAAAGGTGCTGGCTTATTTCGACCGAAGTCCCCAGGGGACGAAGTGGAGAAATCTTTTTAAAATAGATTTCTCGACTCGCCTTCCGGCTCGCTCGAAATGACATTTATGGCGATTTCAACAGAGCATTAGAGCCTTTAAGTGTCAACCTCTTGAAATAATTGAACTCGTTATATTTAAAGAAGAGTCGTACATGCTTTACTTTAGCGAGTATTATCAGATAGACGTTCGTGATGACATTACCAAAGAATTCACAAATTCAAGAGGCCAAGTGGATGATATGATGGCTGGGCTTCATGAAATTAGGGTGAGAATGGCGGAAAAGGAATTTAATTTAAAAGATTTAGAAGCAAAGTTGGAGAGAAATGAAGGCAAAACTTCGCCTAACACAGCATAGAAAACAGGAATTTTCGGAAAGGTAGTTTTTGATATTTGAATTTCTCTGCGGTCTCTGCGAACTCTGCGGTGAAAGAAAATAAACGCAATACGCAATACGCGATACGAGCTATTAGTCCGTGCCGGGTGGATTAAGATATTTGAACTCGAAGAAAAAGCCCTGGGGTCTGCTGATGCCATAATAAGCAGATAAGCCGAAATATCTGCGCACAACACCAAACTCAGGCAAAAGGTCGGAATCAAATAAGTCACCTGCTTGCGAAAAAACCAAATACGGGAAAGGCGATTGTGAGCTTATTGCGATACCTATGTCGATATCTGAATCTTTGGTTTTACTTTTTGCGCTTTTAGTATGTTCTTTTAGCATTTGCCAGAGGGCCTCGCCAAGGGTCGCATTATCCTGAAAGCCGACCAGCCCCACAACCGTAGGGACAGCCGATTTGGCGGTGGTAAACCACTTTGCCGACGCTATAGATGCAGTACCGGTGCTGCTGAGTGTGCGAATAGCACGTTGTACAGTTGATTCGCTCCCGAATACTACATGAGTGTCGGTTACAGTAAAAGCCAGCTTAGGCATTTTCGGAGCATCTGGCGTGGTGGGAGCTTGCTCCGTTGGAAGTCCGCGCCCACGTAGTGACAGTTGCTCCTCGCGACTTGCTTCCAACGCGGCTTGCATAGGCTTTCTTTTACCCGACCTAAGAGCCGGCAGCAAAGCCGACAGGTCTGCTAAATATATCGTATGGCCCAAAAGCTCCCGTCTGGCCTGCGGATTGCGCGGGACTATCAGTCTGTCGTATAAAAGCGACAGAGTTTTTTCCAGAGCACTTCGGTTATCTATCGCTACTGCGACCAGCGTCTCCGTAGATGGTAAGGTGTTGGTGGTCTGCTTATCCATGCTCCGAGCGATTGCAATTTGTGAGCCTAAGTGAGCGATTATGTCGGATTTGAGCTGCAATCCCGGCTCGCCCTGCGGACTCGGCGGCAAAAGCGGTATATGAGCGATAGCAGCATACTGAGGTGAAAAGCTGAGCAGAATATTGTATAGCTCATCATAGGCCTTTTTGATATTTAAATTGATAGACGTCACCGAAAAGGCTGAGGCCGGGATAAACTGCGGAGTCCTAAAGGCGGTAGATTCCATATCGAACATCCTGGCAATGCCTTTTTTAGGGCCATTGATTTTCAAAAGCGCCTTGCCGATCGATGAGCCGCCGGGCCCTCTGGCAAAGCTCAGCGCTATGCCAAAAGACGTGACATTATCAAGACCCAGGTTGGCCAGCGTTGTCTTTACCTCGCCGGAGGTATCATCAGCAAGCTCTGCTTTGATGATTTGTTTTATGTTGATATAGAAATCGATGTCGTGAAACGGCCCAACATTTTTCATTGTGGCGGTATAGTCGGCATCATCAAATAAAGCGGTACTAACAGCACCTTGAATATGTGCGATAACGAACTTTAGAACATCCGGATTCACGGACGTTATGAGGCAGTCGTCGATAAAGCAATAGTTCAGCTTTGTCGAGGATTTTGGTATTATCGTTGTTATATTGACGCTGCGGTAATCCTCGGTTTTTCGATGTGCTCCATCCTCAATGGCTTTTTCGACAATTTTATCTACCACCTCTTTTACTTTCGTTAAGTTTTGTCCCCACTGGCTTATTAACAAAAAAGGTGTCTCGTTTGCATCTTGTGTCTCCGCCGGTCGCGGATTGCGAACCAAAGCGACAGCTACTCTGCCCTGCGGCAATACGTCTGCATCGACAATCGCTCTGGCAAAGTCGTTATCCAGCTTCCTTATCTTTTCCTTTTGTTTTGTTTTGAAGTCTTCGACAACTGCCGCCACCGCCGGGTCTTTGTACAGCTTGTAAAAATTGGTCTTTTCAAACTGCTGTTTTAGCTGGCTGAAATCGTCAATATCCATCAGCAAAATAGTATCGGCTGGGACCAGCTTAGCCGTCCTGGATAGAACTTTGGCTTCCGCTTTGCTGCAGAAAAATGTACATATAAAGGATACGAGAATGACGCTGAGGATTTTTTTGATGATTTGTCTCATTCAATTGCCTTTTGCTGTAAGCGTTCAAACAATTATCTCTTCCCAGATCGATTTTCTCCGTTAGGAGTCCCAAGTCCTAAGGACTCCTTACGGAGGACTTTCAGGAATGTCGAAGGGACAGGCTTGGCTTTATTGCGTCTTCGGTCGGGCTGAATGTATTTATAGCCTGTGTTTGGATTGTCTTTGTCATAGGCAAAGGCCTCGCGGTTTTCAATGAAGTGTTTTACATAATCAATCGGTATGGCAAAGCCGAGTCCTCCGAAGAATATATAACCCATATTTGTGACGCCGATGACCTCGCCCGCCAGGTTGAACAGAGGCCCGCCGGAGTTGCCGGGATTGATGTCGGCGTTGGTTTGAATATATATGAGCCCTTCAAAAGGTCTACTTTTTGTACTGATGACGCCGTTGGTGACCGTTCGCTCTAAGCCGAGCGGATTGCCGATGGCGAAAACCTCCTCACCTGCTTTGATACGCTCCATGTCGCCGAGGTAAGCGAATTTGGCCTTTGTGCCTGCAAGGTCTTCGACCTTCAGAAGCGCCAGGTCAACGAAGGGATTGATAGCTTCGATTTTGACCTTTTTGAACTTCTTTTTTTCAAAGCCATCTTTTGCCTTTTGGAACATGGTGACTTCAATCCTGGTTTCGTTTTCTATCACGTGATAATTGGTTATTAGATACCCGTTTTCGTTGATAAAGAATCCTGAGCCAATCCCTGCCGGACTTGAGACCATTACCACCGCTTGTGAAAATGCGTCCACACATTCTTCAATAGTTGTTTTTTTCAGTTTAGCGGTTTTATACAATTGGTCTGTTGTTTTAGCGGCCAAATCGTTTAGCTCTGCCACAGGTACGTCATTGACATCTGCTTTCTCGACCTCGACGGTTTCGCCATACTCGTATTTGAGAATTTTGTCCTTCGGGATGCTCAGGATGGTCACGCCTATATCTACATACAGCACATTTTCTTTTTCTACGAGGATGTCGCCGGTTATTGTTTGGCCTTCTTTTAGGATAATTTTATCAGCCACGTTAGAAATCCCGGCCCGCTCGGAATTAGGAGGCACAGTGTTCTTGGGGTTTCTAATGGGGTCGGCTGAGCACACGCCGCCGGCAAAGCAGGCAATCAGAAAGAACAAAAGATAAGTATTACGAAATTTCATACGTTACTCCCGAACATGTAATCCATTTAATCATTTTAAGCGTTTTTTATTACTGACGCAAATAGAAAATAGGCCTAACCCGTGTCCAAGTTTAGACGTCGCAGTTCTGGCGACGGCTGGTAGGGTGGGCTCCGCCCACCATTACTTCGATGGTGTGCCGTGCACACCCTACAATTACCAATTCCTCACCCCACAAAATGCTACTTATAGTCTCGTTTACTATAAGTAGCACCTGATCCATAATTTCCTACATGAGCACGAATAGCATACTAAAAACATTTGCGCAGAACGTAAGAACTTTTCGCCTCCAGAAAGGCTGGTCACAAGAAGATCTGGCTCGCCGAGCTGACCTGCACAGGACCTACATCGGAGCTATCGAAAGACAAGAACGAAACGTCAGTTTGCTAAATGTGGAGCGCATCGCAAAAGCCTTCAAGGTTGATGCAAAGGACTTACTGTGATCGTCGCAACAGAAAAATCAATGGCAAAGCCCTTCCTCAAGTGGGCAGGAGGGAAACGCCAAATTCTTAGACATTTACTTGAGGCGCTGCCTCCAGATGTTCATAAGCGCACGTATCGTGAACCTTTTTTGGGCGCTGGTTCTATGTTCTTCGCTCTGAATCCCGCTCGTGCGTTTCTAAGCGACGCGAATGGGGACCTAATACTCTGTTACGAGGAAGTCCGAGACAATCCAGACCTTGTTTCTGAATATCTTCTGATCCACAAACGCAATGATTGTGAAGCCTACTACTACCGGGTCCGAGAGGAGTATAATAGGATAGCCGAATGGTCCGCTGCTCAGTCCGCGCGTTTCATATACCTTAACAAGACTTGCTATAACGGAATATTCAGGGTGAACAGCAAAGGTCTGTTTAACGTTCCCTATGGGAGGCATGAGAAGATTTCGCTGCCAAGTCGAGAGCATTTGAGGCAAGTAAGCCGGACGCTTAGGAGCAAAAAGATTTTTACAGGGTTTTTTGAAAAGACGTTAGAAGATGCACAGAAGGGCGACTTTATTTACTTGGATCCGCCGTACCCGCCGCTGAACGGAACATCCTGCTTCAATCACTATATTCCGGCGAGGTTTACCGAGACAGACCAAGAGAATTTGGCAGAAACTTTCAAACTATTAGACAGAAAAGGGTGCCTTCTGATGATGACTAACGGAAGCAGCGAGAGAATTCAGGAACTCTATGACGCCTTTAACGTGCACGAGCTATCTGTTAGGCGATTCATCACGTGTAAACAGATGAGGAATATAGTCCAGGAACTTGTAATAACAAATTACGAGGTGTGAGAAGTCAAAATGGATAAGGCGGAAGCTAAGGCTCAAGTTGACGCATTGACTGGCCCTATGGAGAGTGCAGTAGGAAACCTACTGCTAAATTTGGATCTTTGTTTGATTGCATGCGGTGACAATTCTGAAATTCGAAAGAATAGGAGGGTTATAGGGCAGATTGACTTCATTTTTAAAGATAGACAACTCCAAAAGATCTTTCTGATAGAAGTGTCTACCGATACGTCAGGAATATCAGAAAAAATGGACCATTTTTTCTCACGTTGGTCCGATGAGGGAAACATCGAGTTAGTTAGACAACAGTTCAGCTTGCGCCGCACTTACAAAATGATACGAGTCTTTTTCCAGCTTGCTGGAAGCCAAGAAGTTCCCGCTTCTATCGGGCATTCTCTAACTCGCGAGAACCACGTTTTATTCAGGTATGACTTCGATTACTTTACCGACGCGTTCGAGAAAGTAGGTGCGTGGGCCAAAAACGATTTCTTCAGCTACCTAGACGTCAAACCGAGAGGCTTAACGAGCGTAGACAAACCTGCCATTCAGTTCTATCTCGGTGAGGATATTAGAGCCTATGTGTACGTAGACAGCGCGAAGACGCTACTCCAATGCTGTTACATTTTTCGGAGAAAGAAAGATGATAAGGGGTATCAAAGGATGCTGGAAAAGGGCCGAATTGGTTCAATCGCAAGAAAGATAGAAAAAAGCTCGATTTTCGCGTTTCCGAATTCTCTTCTGATTAGCTGCCCAGATACACCCCAACTTTGCAGTAACCCAGCAGGAAAAAGCGATTGCCCACACTCAGTTATTATAAGAGTCCCAAATTATTATTCGGCTTGCCGTGTTATCGACGGTCAGCACCGGCTGTTGGCCTTCGCTGACTTGGACGAACGATATCAAGAGGAGAATTTTATACCAGTTGTTGCCCTCGAAGATATTGAGAAACATAGGGAGATGAAAACTTTTATCGAGATTAACTCTGGACAGAAGAAAATTGACAGAAATCTTATTCTCGTGCTTGAAGCTGATTTCGATTGGGAAATAGGTGCAACCCCTACAGAGTTTTTTGAGAAACAAGCCGTATTGGTGGTAAAGCGCCTTAATGATAGCAACGGGTCTCCGTTGAGAAACAAGATTTTCATACCCGAAGCGTTAGCGAAGAAAAAGGGCAAAATAACCTTGAATACACTCGTTACTGCAATCTTAGGGAATAACTTCATTGGCAAGAAGTATCACCTGTTTCAAGAAGATCATAATGACATAAACACACCGTATATAAAAATCAGAGATATTTTTGTTCGGGGAAAACAAAAATTCCCGAAGTATTGCAGAGATACCGGTTCCTTTTTTCTTACCAATAAAGGTTTAAGAATTATGTTTCGATTGGTTCAGATCTTCGAACGGAATCATCAGAAAGGAAATATTCAATTTATTCTTGGGAAATTCTTCGATGATATTGCGAGGATTTTAGATGACTCGGTCGTCAATCAACTGGAAGACTTTTATGGTGAGGGGGGTGCCAACAGAGCTGTTGAAGAAATTTTCAAACTCCTTAAGAAGCGGAATCATCAAAAATATCGTGAGCTTTCCACCGACTTGAGGAAGCTCCGACAATGATATTTGTTAGAAGATAATACACAAACATTTGTGGATTCGGCAGGCTCACCACAGGTTTGTCTTTCGCAAGCCCAAGGAGGGAGAAGACCTTTCGCACATCAAATACAGCAAATTTCTTTGACGACATACGCGATACGCAATACGATAACGGGCGTTATGAATGAGTCAGCAATCAAAAAGCCGCCTGCCGGCTTGGCAGTTTTTGCTCTGGTTGGGCCGTCGTTTGTCTGGGCAGCCGAGTATATCGGCTCCGGCGAGGTCATTGTAGCTACACGAACCGGCGCTATCCTGGGAACAACAGTCCTTTGGGCCATTGTATCGGGAGTATTTCTGAAGTTCTGGATAGGTATGAGCGGCGCCCGTTACACGGTCTGCACCGGCGAAGGTATGATTGATATGTTCGACCGGATGCCGGGCCCGTCCCACTGGGCGGTATGGATCGTGCTGGTTGCCCAATTCGCTACCGCAGCCATATCTATAGGTGCTCTTGCTACCGCCGCCGGCGTATTCGTCAACAGTCTGCTGCCGGCTGGTTTCATTGTGGGAGTAAGCTCGGCTGTAAGCAGTTTTATAAGTCACTTACCTTTGGAAAAGCTTCATGTCACAGCCGAGCAGATATATAGGGCCTTTCCATCTTTGTGCGGCTGGCTCGTGACGTTTCTTGCCGTCGGCATAGTCTGGTCGGGCATATTCAATGTCCTAAAAATAGTAATGAGCATTCTCGTGCTGATTATTGTCTTGGGGGTTTTATATGTTGCTGCCTTCGTCTTTCCCGGCTTTAGCGAATTTTTGAAAAGCCTCTGTCCCAGCGTTCCGCATGTTCCCGAATGGGCCGTTGAGCTTGAAGGTGTAAGCAGTAATCCGTGGAAGGAGATATTGCCGCTTTTAGGCTGGGCCGCGGGCGGCTTTGCCAGCCAGGTATGGTACACCTACTGGGTGCTCGGCGCCGGCTATGGCGCCGCAGCCGGCAGGGGCTATGGTAAAGCTGCCGACGTGTCGATGCTTAAAAATATGAGCCGCGATGCGGCGGAAAAAATAAAAGGATGGTGTCGGGTCCTTTATGTCGATTCAACTTTAGCGATGGTAATGGGAATCGTAGTTACCAGCGCTTTTTTAATTGCCGGTGCAGGCATCTTACGGCCCGCCCAGATAGCTCCACAAGGGCCGCAGGTCGCCATCGAGCTGTCGAACCTTTTCTCATCGAGATGGGGTCACGTCGGCGGATTTCTGTTTTTGCTTTCCGGGACGGCGGCGCTGATTTCCACACAGATTGGTCAATTGGCCGGCTGGCCCAGGCTGTTAGCCGATTCCGTTAGAATTTGTATTCCCGCCTTTAATAAAAAGTTTGCCTGGAAAACGCAGTTCAGGCTCTTTTTGCTATTTTTTGTTTGTACGAATATGATTATGGTTTTTTGCTTCAAGGAAAAGCCGGTATTGCTTGTACAGATCGCTGCGATACTTGACGGCTTACTTCTTACCCCTTTTCAGGCGCTTTGGGTGGCTGTAGGGCTATTTGTAGTGATGCCTAAAATGCTCTCTAAAGAAGCTGCTGAGGTGCTCAAGCCGAGCCGGCTTTTTGCCGTGGGGCTGATTATTGCTTTTTTAGTCTTTGGCTATTTCTGCGTGTTTCAAATACCATCAGCTTTGTTCGGTGGTTGACCCCGTTAGAAATCTTGATTCTATAGGAAGATATTTATCCGAACGAGCTGGTTTTCTAACGGGGTTGACCCCGTTAGAAATCTTGATTCTATAGGAAGGCATTTGTCCAAACGAACTGGTCTTCTAATGGCCTTGAGGTGCTGAGTTGAAGGCTTTAATTCATACGAAACCTTATTGTCTTGAATATTCGGATTTTCCTGAACCTATGGTGGGGGACGAAGATGTGCTCGTTCGAGTCAAAGCCTGCGGTATTTGCGGCTCGGATGTTCAGGGCTTTACAGGCAAAACCGGCAGACGAATTCCTCCGCTGATTATGGGGCACGAGGCGGCTGGCATTGTTGATGGTCTAGGTAAAAATGTAAAAGGTTTTGAAAAGGGCGGTAGAGTTTGCTTCGATTCGACCGTGTATTGCAATAAGTGCGAGCCGTGCCGGCAGGGCTTTTATAACCGCTGTGAAAATCGCCAGGTGCTGGGTGTTTCTGTGCCGAGCTTCAGAAGGCACGGCGCGCTTGCCGAATATGTCGCGGTGCCGTGGTGGATTGTCTCAAAGATTCCGGACGATTTGTCTTTCATCCATGCAGCTCTTTTGGAGCCGGTTTCAATAGCTATGCACGCTGCCAATCGGGCATCAATATCGACTTGTGGTGAGCCTGTCGAATCCAGCGGCGACAACATTGTGGTTATTGGGGCTGGAACAATTGGTCTTCTCGTTTTGCAGGCTGCCAAGGTGAAAGGTGCTGCAAAGGTTATTGTATCCGACATTAATGAATTTCGGCTTGGCGTGGCAGGTAATTTAGGAGCTGATACGGTTGTTAATCCTGCCAAAGCTCAACTGAAGAAAGTTGTCTTCGAGCACACAGAGAACAGAGGTGCGGATGTTACGTTCGAGGTTGTAGGGTATGCGGAGACCTTTAGCGATGCCGTTTCAGTGACAAAGACGGGGGGACGTATTGTTGCGGTTGGTAATCTGCAAAAAACGGCTGAGTTTGACTTGCAAGAGCTGGTGGCCAGAGAGCTTACTTTCACAGGTTCATACGCCAGCGCAGGTGAATACCGCGATTGTATCGACTTAGTGGCATCGGGCAAAATTGATGTGCAGCCGTTGGTTAGTGATGTTTTGCCGTTAAGTGAAGGGCCGAGTGCTTTTGAACGGCTGCTGAAATCCGAGGAGAATCTATTAAAAATTGTTTTAGAGCCGTAAAATTTCAAGGAGTGGAGATGCAGGATTTATTCAATCTTTCCGGCAAAGTAGCAGTTGTAACAGGGACAAGCCGAGGTCTGGGTCAGTATTTTGCCAGGGCACTCGCTAAAGCTGGCGCCGACCTTGTGATTACCAGCAGAGAATTATCCAGGCTGACCAAGTTCAAAAAAGAGATAGAGTCATTAGGCAGAAAAGCCTTGCCAATTCAGATGGATGTACTTTCACAAAGTGACATCAAAAATATGGTTCGCAAGGTTGTAGAGGAATACGGCAAAATTGATATTTTAGTTAATAATGCCGGCTTAAACATCCGTAATCCAAGTACGGAATTGGCCTGGTCTGATTGGGATACTGTGTTGGATACCAATCTAAAGGGCAGCTTCTTCTGCGCTCAGGTGGTTGCGAAAGAGATGATAAAACGCGAGTACGGCAGAATAATAAATATCGGCTCATGCACGTGTGTTTTTGGAATGGAAGGAATCGCACCTTATGCAGCCAGCCGTGGTGGCATCTTAGCCGTGACAAGGAGCCTGGCTGCAGAGTGGGGCAGGTACGGAATCACAGTGAACGTGCTTGCACCCGGCTGGTTCAAAACGGTACAAAATGCCGTGCTGTATGAGAACACCGAATGGGTGGATTATATCACCAGCCGAATTCCTCTGAATCGCCCTGGTCAGCCGCATGACCTTGATGGTGCGGTTGTATTTTTGGCTTCGGATGCTTCGGAATATATTACGGGCCAAATAATTTTAGTTGATGGCGGATTTACCACCGGCGCAACAAAAGCAATCGTTTAAGAAAAGAATTAATAACTCTGTAATTGATCACATAAGTTCACCGAAAAGAGTCAGTGGGCTGGTTTTTATTATTTTTACTCTTACAAACTCACCTGCCAGAGATGCGGGTCCGTTAAAGACGACTATATAATCCCTGGCGGTTCGGCCAACCAATTGCGGCCTACCTTCACCTACAGCGGAATTTAGATGCGGCTTTTTGCTTGGGCCTTCGACCAGGATTTTTACTTCTTTGCCCAGAAAGTCTCGGCTCAGTTGGCCGCTTATTGTTTCCTGCACGGCAAGCAGCTCTGTATTTCGCCTTTTCTTAACTTCAATAGGGACATCGTCCTTTAGACCTTTGTCGGCTGTTGTGCCCGGCCGAGGCGAATATTTGAAAATGAAACAATTTTTATATCTCGCCTTGTGAACTAAATCAACCGTTGCCTGAAAGTCTTCTTCAATTTCTCCAGGAAATCCAACTATAAAATCGCCTGCGATTGCAATGTCCGCAACAGCAGCCCTGGCCTTATCTAAAAGCTCCAGATATTGTTTAGCGGTATAGTGGCGATTCATTGCATGCAAGATTTTGTCCGAGCCGCTCTGTGCGGGTATGTGCAGATAATTACAAACCTTCGGCGAATCAGCCATAACCTGCAAAATCTCATCAAAGAATTCCTCTGACGGATAATTGGTGACAAACCTGAGCCATTCGATGCCGTTGATGTCACTTGCCGTCTCGAGCAGGTCAGCTAAGCAATGGATTTTTTCACCTGCTGTGTATTTATATGCGTTTACCCGCTGGCCAAGCAGCGTGACTTGTTTTACTCCGGCTTCAGCCAATTTTTTTATTTGCTCGATGATTTTCGCTGGCGGCCTGGAGACTTCAGGGCCGCGTACATAAGGGACTACGCAATACGAGCAGAAGTTATTACAGCCTCGCATCACGCGAACGAAGGCCTGCCCTGGTATCCGTTTGTCCTCGATGCCGTAGGCGGATTCAAATTTTTCAAGGGCATCTGTTTGATAATCATTAGTTTTTTGTCGGATTTTTTCCGTTACTGCTAAATTCTTTTGTTTTTCATTTATGGCTTTTTTCACAAGCTCAGTTATTTGAGGAATTTGAGCCGGCCCACAAACAATATCGACAGCCTCATGGTCGAGCAGATTCGCGCCAAGGCGTTGGGCCATGCAGCCGATCACGGCGACTATTAAATTAGGCCGAGTTTCCTTGATATGTTTTAGATGGCCGAGATGCGAAAAAACCCGCTGCTCTGCATGCTCGCGAACCGAGCAGGTATTAATTAAAACCACATCAGATTCCTTGACACTATCGGTTAAGCTGAACCCAGCTTCTCTAAGCGCAGAACTTACCAGCGCCGTGTCCAGCTTATTCATCTGACACCCATAGGTTTGGAGGAATACATTCATAGTATTCCTCCAAACCTAAACATGGGTGCTCCCACGTTTAGATTTGTCCCCCCAGCTTTCTTGTGAAAGCGAGAAGGGGGACAAATCTGTGGGAGCATCCGAAACTTTTTAATTGTGGTTATCGTTTTCATTGTAGTTTCTGATTAATTTCTCCTTTTGCTCGCGAGTCATTTTCTTAATATTTCTCTCGCGGTGTAAGGCATTTTTATAGTATCGATATTCCTTAGTATAAACTAATTTAACAGGCAGCTTTCCTCTTAAATATTTAGCACCATGACCTTTATTATGCAGCTTAATCCTATCTTCTATATTATTCGTGCTACCTGTGTAGTATGTCCCATCCCTACATTGAACTATATAGACCCAGTATTTACTTTTACGAGTTAGCTTTCTCGGCATATTTTTATTGACTATTTTTTTAACCGATGTTTTGTTTGTTGTTAGTAGAAAATTCTTGATTCCATTTCTTTATGTGTTTCTGGGTGTCCTATAGACTTGGTTTTATAAATAATATCATCAATGTAAAAAAGTTGGCATTGTATGCATTTTGCCACCTTATTATTAAATATAAGAAGATTATAACCATCTTTTCTTACGGAACTTTTATACTTTACACCATCAAAACCCATTTCCTTAAATAATTCTGCTATATACTGTGTTGGTACATACTGTAGATTATCTTCATAATAAGACACAGGATTTGAGAATGCATCGCTAATACTTTCCCAGATATGGTTTATATCCTGTATCTCTGCATCTTTATATTTTAATTTATCATGTACAATTACCGATGTTGTAGTATCAAGTACAATTTGATTCCGAACAATCTTAAATTTCCCTACAGAGACCGGCTCGTTAAACCTCGGTCGAATCTCTGATAGAGCGGTTTGATAATCGCTTGACAAATAAAGGTATGTAATTCCTTTGGGATTCAAACGGCCTTCTTTAGATTTGTTTGTAGGAGGAGCACCCATTTTGGAACATGGTAAAGGATGTGGGTACAAACAAGAATATTTATCATGCCAGACTGGCCTAGGAAACCAATATTCACCAAACCGTGCTCTCCAAAAAACTCTATGTTTTCTTACTGAGATTTTTCGATTCTTAGAGGTATCTAATATTTTCTGAATAAATGTTTCTAAATCCTGGCTTAGTCTATATCTATTCTTTTTCTTTATATAATTCACAAATTTTATCCAGTCAGGATGTGGAATAAACAATTCTTTTTCTGTAACCACAATACTTTCCCTTATATTATTCAATATCGCTTATAAAAATTAATGTTAACTGATGGACAGTTTTTATTAGTATACCAAACGCAGAACAGGAATCAAACTTCCAGAGATATATGATTGGTTAAGTCCTTACTGTATTTTATGACCGACTTTGTTATAGCGAACGATTCAATTTTCGCTGGAGGTCTTTGAGGTGGTTTGTTTCATCAAAGCCAAGCAATATGATTGGGAAGGCGGTTTTGTTGTGCATTAACGGCTCATCCATATCCACCCATTTTCGGCAGTATTCGCCGTCCGGCGTTCCTGGAATCGGAGAAAAGTCGGCTAACATCCCGCGAATATCAAGGCTGTTGACGAAATACATTGTGGCTTCGAGCTGCTGAATATCAATATGAGGATGGCCGAGGATTTGATAGGCTGTGATGTTTGAAGGTTTTGCCCCTGCGGAAATAAGGTGCTCAACGGCCTGCGCAAGCTCATCACAAGAGACTTTTGAGCCTGTATCCTGCTGCCATTGCGGTGAGGCGCTTTCAAACCCAAGGTAGAAGGTCTTAAAGCCGGCCTGTATCATCAGCTTAGCGAGTTCTTTGTTGACGAACCGCGCGCCCAGGCCGTTCGGCGTATGAAAGTTTATCTTTATCTTACGCTTTATGACTTCGTTTAGAAAAGGCGCTAAGACCTTATCAGCCTCACATAGCAAAGCATCGTCGTAGAAAGCAATATTCTGCACGCCTTTTTTTACTAATAGCTCCAGCTCCGCCAAAGAGCGCTGCAATGGCCGAGCCTTGAATTTGCCATAAACCTTTGGAACCGAGCAGTAAGTGCAGCTAAAGGGACAACCTTCACTAAGTTTCAGAACGCCGACATTTAGTTTTTCGTAAGCCTGCCATAGTGCAGGTTGACCCAAGTCCGGCTCGATTTCCAAATATTTCCAAAGCGGCTCAAGATTTGTGCCAGGCACCAACAAATCTGCACCCAGTTTTTCAGCGTGACTTTTGCAGAGTGTCACGTAGTTTCCACCTAATATAATTTTAGTTGTCGGCCAGGCCCGGCGAATATCTTCTATGACTTCCTTAACGCCCAGGTACCAGTAGGTCATTGTCGTTTGGATAAGAGCGAAATCGAATGGTTTTGTTCTTTCCAGAAAACTCTTAAACATATCGCGGGGCAGACCAAACCGCCGAAAATATCGTGGGATTGCCTCCAGGCAGATAGGGTTTGGGATTATTTTGCCGTAAAACCGTCCGCGACCCCACCGGTCGGATTCAAGGTTTTTCTGCGTTGCAATGACCGGATGAAGACGGTCAAGATAATCGAAGAGAGCAAAGTCAGCTTTGCCGCGTAAATATCCTGCGATGCTCAGCAAGCCATAAGGCTTAAGCCAAAAATCGTACGCGGCAAAGTCGTATATTGGCGGATTCACGAGCAGGATTTTCGCTGTCATAATTATATGCTTCGGTAAGAGCTGTTTTTCTTAAAGATAAAACAAATCGTTGCCGCTTGTCAATTACAAGTTAAATCTCATACTTTTTGTGAGTAGCTAAGCAACTGAAGGTCGCGCTACAATTAGGAAATAAGTAATTTCGTTAAGGATGGCAGATTTATCCATCCCGTTTTGACGGACGAGGCTGTTAAAGAAGCCTTGCTAAATAGTCGATAAACAATAATATGGGCGCAGAATTAGACACATATAGTCGTTTAGAAAGTTCAATGCAGGAGCAAAAACAACATCTTGCAAAAGAGGCGGCTCGCATGAAGAAATGTCCCTTTTGTGCCGAGCAGATTCAGGCAGAGGCCATCAAGTGTCGATACTGCGGCGAGTTTCTTGACGGATTAAGCCGTGCCGGCTCGAAGCATCGGCCGAAAAAATGGTACTTTACTACGCCAAGCGTGGTTATTGCATTGCTGTGTCTTGGCCCTTTGGCTCTTCCTCTTGTGTGGTTGAATCCTCGCTACAAACCCGCGATTAAAGCGATCATCACTGTGGTCGTTGTAGTCGTCACGGTTCTTTGCATATACCTAATGGCCGCCGCCTATCAGCAGATGTTCGATCAGCTCCAGGAACTGGGGATGTAGGACAGATTAGCAGGACGGGGTTGCTCAATCATTTTTTTGAAAAGATTTTACCCGGTGTCACGGCATTCATGATTAGCCCACGGACCTGTGCCGTGGGCTTTCTATTATTCAAAATATTCAACCCCGGAATTCATTGCGGGGTTCCGTTACTCTGGCGACGGTTAGTTCAACCATCCCCAAGGTCATTTAATTGCGCCCGCCATTCTATAGTTAGTTATTGCTGGGCGCACTTAAAGTTTATGACTGTTATAAGTCATTTTTCTGCATTCAAACATATATCATATACGTAAAGCGCGTACGCGCTTTACGTATAAGCTTTTTCTTTCGGTTGGTTGTTAAGGCAGAACAAAAGAGTGAGTGACGAATGAGGCTGAAGGATTCAAAATCGCATTTAGTGTTTAAGCTTACCTTATGACGACCCGGCGAGAAAATAGTGGTTTAAATTTGACAAGAAGGTGGTTGCTTTAGTATATTCGGAATAGAAAAAGTCTATCATGATTCTTGCATTTCAATTAAAGACTTATATTGGGGTATTGAAAGAAGGAGGTGAAGTAAAGTCATGAAAAAATATCATAGACGGGTACGAAGTCTCGTCAAAATGAAAATTTTTTGGATTGGTTTATTTATAGTTGTTTGCTGGTCTTGCAAACCGGCCTTTGCCAAGTATATTGAAGCCTGGGGGCGGAATAACTACAGACAGTGTGAGGTTCCTGATGGTAACGACTTCGTCGCCATAACGAGTGGCCATTACCAGAGTCTTGCACTTAAATCCGATGGCTCGCTCGTAGCGTGGCACTACAACGATTATAAGCAATGCAATGTACCGGCCGGTAGCGACTTCATTAAGATTGCATCTGGCAGTATGTTCAGTTTTGCTCTTAAGTCCGATGGTTCGCTTGTATCGTGGGGTCGAGGCAGCTACGGTGAGCTGGATGTGCCTGCGGGCAATGATTTTGTTGATATTGCAGCCGGTTCGTATCATGGTCTTGCTCTTAAATCAGATGGTTCGCTTTCAGCATGGGGGCGGAATAACTACGGCCAGTGCGATGTGCCTGCAGGTAACGATTTTATTGCCATTGCGGGTGGTATGCACCATAGTCTTGCTCTCAAGTCGGATGGTTCGATAGTGGCATGGGGTAATAATACCTACCATCAGTCGGATGTGCCATCAGAGACCGGCTTTATTGACATCGGGGCCGGTGTTTGGCACAGCATTGCCCTTAGGTCCGATGGTTCGCTTGTAGCGTGGGGCCAAAACACCAAAGGCCAATGCAACGTGCCCGATGGTAATGACTTTACTGTCATTGCAGCAGGCCAGAACCACAATCTTGCTATTAGGTTTGATGGTACGCTTGCAGCATGGGGTGACAACAGCGACGGCCAGTGCAATGTGCCTGCAGGTGATGGCTATGTTGCTATTGCGGCTGGTGAGTGGCACAATGTTGCGCTGCGAACTAAAACTTGTACGGCCCCGATTACGGGAGATGTGAACGGCGATTGCAAAGTTGATTTTGTGGATATCGCTTTGATGGCCCAGAACTGGCTTAAATGCAACATGGTACCACAAGAACTTTGTTGGAAGTAAAGTTGTAGTTTTATTTTCGTTCTATAATTTCACTTTCTTGACTATTTGAAAACTCAAACATTTGGTGAGTAAAGTCGAACCATCTCAAATTCTATCTTTCCCACCTGCCTTCGAATATTGGTCTACCTTCTATGTGGCTTTTTGTAGTTGGCTGATTAGTGTCAAACTGAAGATTTATATTACCACTGGTGTCCTCAGATTTCGTCCCAAACATAAATAGGTTAACATCCCCCATTATCCCTATTATCCCAAAAAGTAAATCAAAAATAGGTTAACGTTTTCGGTTTATTCCCGTGTATTCAAAATAAACAGTGGTAGAACTAGAACGGCCTGAATTCTGTACACGAGAGTCTGAGTCCGAGTCTTCGTGTGATGGTTCATCAGAACCTGAATCACTATCATCGTAAGGCGGAGTACGAGAGTCTGAGTCCGAGTCTTCGTGTGATGGTTCATCGGAACATGAATCACTATCGTCGCAAGACGGAGTAAAAAAGTCTGGGTCGCATAGATCTGTATCACGATTAATTGTGCTAACATTATTATTCGAAACATGAAACCATTGCCGGAAATACTGTTCAGCAATAATTGAGTACTTGCTATGCGTAAACATGCAAACCGCTATCGCATTTGTATATGGTCTGGGATGAATCGTCCACGACCCATCTATTTCAATGCCTGCTATCCTCATTAGGTAAGTCATTATCACCCGACCTATGTGCCCGTTTCCGTTGACATACGGATGTATTAAGTAGAACCGTGTTAAGACTTCAACAGCAATACTGTAGTAGTGTTGTTTTTCTATTTCATTTCTATTCGCATATAGATAATCAATACTATGCTTAAGGTTGTCAATTTCAGTTGTAACGTTCTTTGGTTTAGTAAAACGATGTTTCACAAACAAGCCAGGAAAAAGTTCAATTTGACGTGAGCCAATTCTATCAACAAGATCAGGATAATCATCTCCTCGATAATGCCCTGCAAAGTGTTTCTGGTCATCATCAACAAGTTGCTCGAAAATGGTTTTATGAATGCTTCGGGTATCCTTAATATGTTTGATAGATTCTCCAGATGGAGATTTGAGAATTGACCGCAGAACACGATTGCACTGTTGAACTATAATATCGTCCGCATTGGGATGGTCTTGGTATCGCCATCTTTTAGCCATAGTCTTCTCCATGAAATATTACATTTCGTTAGCAATTTAGTCTACCAGAAATAAGATGTCAACAGCCCCACTGCCCCTATTAAACCCTATTTGTGTGTAACTAGATGCTATAACCAGATTTAACGGTGGCACTTACGCCGCAAGTCTTGCAGATAGCGAGTGTTAGTTTTGGCTCTTGGCTACCGCCGCCACTCCACTCTGTCTGGAACATTGAAAAGTATGCTCCTTCCTGCCAAGACGAGCCGCCCCACCCGGAGCCTTTGTCCAGAACTGATGAAGTCTCGCTAGTACCGCATTGAGGACACGTTAGCTTATATGTAGTTTTGTCAATTACGCCCATTGCGGAGTTCCTTATATGTTAACGTTGAATTAAAGGTGTCCGATACATTTTCCCACGTCCTTTCCTTCTTTTGCATAACGATGATTATACAGTTTTATACGCCTTTTACCCACCTTTGGCGGGCTTGTGTACTGTATAAAATGCTATTGAGCTTGCTAACCGGCGGCCCGTCAGAGCCGTCTCTCACAACTACTGGTTCGTTATTCATTATTGGTAGGCCTAAAGTGCCACCCTACAATTCTTCCTGATCTTATCAAGGATGAGAATGCCCGCCGCTGCTGGTTCTTTCGACTTCGCTCAAGACATGGATATTATGATTGGGAGTATTGGAAAAGGTAAGAAAAAAACGCGACAAGGTCGCGCAAATACTAAACACAAAGCACTAAACTCTAAACAAATTCAAATTTTCAAAATTCGAATTTTCCAAACAAAAATTGCACATGAGCAAATTTTATACGTTTTGGATTTGGTAATTCGTATTTGTTTAGGATTTGGATATTGGATATTCGTGCTTTTTAAGATTCAGGTTTATTCGCCGATTATCTGGCAAATAACGGTTCTTGTTCTTGGTCTGGTGTCGAAATCCACTAAGATTATTTGCTGCCAGGTTCCCAGTGTCAGTTGGCCGTCCACAATAGGCACGGCTAATGAAGGTCCCAAAACGGAAGCTCTTACATGAGAATGGCCGTTATCGTCGTGCTAGGTCTGTTCGTGCTCGTATCGGCTTTTTCGCGGTGCAATTCTCTCAAAAGCCGCTTTTATGTCGTGATTGACCAGGCCCGGCTCATATTCGGTCGTAGTTATGCCGGCTGTTGAGCCGACATTAAACAGCGTAACGGTTCCATTAGTTATTCGGGACGTTGCTATAGCTTTTCTAACTTGGTCGGTTATATCTACAACGTCGCAGTTTCCGCGGGTTTGAATTTTGAGATTCTCTGTCTTGACCATGGCTGACAGGATAAAGGATTGGATGATTTCTTGCAAGTCCAAGCAAATCCGCCATGTTTGAATTTGTGTCCGCTGATAGAGCAATAATCGGTAAAAGACAAAAAATTTTTATTTTTCTTAATATATCGTATTGACGATATTATTATTTGGGTTAAAATGTAAATAGGAGTGGTCAGGCAGAGAGTGTATATCTGTGCTTGGACATTGGTTTCTAATAATAGCAATACAAGCTCTTTGACAAGTTAACAGTTAAGCCAAATAAGCAGCGAAAGTGCGACTTTTGTGATAAGATACGCCTTATCACAAGAGTTTAAATTTATCCCCGCGAAAGCGGGGAACTAATTTTGAGTCGGCACTTTCGGTGTGTATGCCAAAGTGTTGAGCCTTTAATCGAATGCCAAACGGACCCGAAGATAGGCTGGCGGTGGTAGGTAATGCGGTTTGTCATGGTGGGCGGCCCGGTTCGGGCCGAAGGGCAAGCCAATTGCGTTGCCGCGGCAGGAAGCCCCTTCAGGTTCCGGCAAACGATACAAATTGAAGGGTTTGATCCTGGCTCAGAACGAACGCTGGCGGCGTGGCTAAGACATGCAAGTCGAACGAATCTGCTAATTTATTGGCGGATTAGTGGCGTAAGGGTGAGTAATGGGTAGGTAACGTGCCCTTTGCTTCGGGATAGCGTCGTTCGCCTTCGGGCGAGCTACCGAAAGGGGCGGTAATACCGAATAATGTCGTTCACCGATGGGTGAATGACCAAAGATTTATCGGCGAAGGAGCGGCCTACCTCCTATCAGCTTGTTGGTGAGGTAATAGCTCACCAAGGCGATGACGGGTAGCGGGACTGAGAGGTTGGCCCGCCACATCGGGACTGAGACACTGCCCGGACCTCCACGGAGGGCTGCAGTAACGAATCTTGCGCAATGGGCGAGAGCCTGACGCAGCAACGCCGCGTGTGGGAGGAAGTCCTTCGGGATGTAAACCACTGTCAGGGCTAAGAAAGTACGCCTCGGCGTATTGATCTAACCCAGAGGAAGTCACGGCTAACTTCGTGCCAGCAGCCGCGGTAAGACGAAGGTGGCAAGCGTTGTTCGGTATCACTGGGCTTAAAGGGTGTGTAGGCGGAAAGGCAAGCGTTATGTGAAATCCCTCGGCTTAACCGAGGAATTGCTTGACGAACTGCTTTTCTTGAGGCAAGTAGGGGTGCATGGAACTCTTGGTGGAGCGGTGGAATGCGTAGATATCAAGAGGAACGCCAGCGGTGAAAACGGTGCACTGGGCTTGTTCTGACGCTGAGACACGAAAGCGTGGGGAGCGAACGGGATTAGATACCCCGGTAGTCCACGCTGTAAACGATGCCTACTAGGTTGTGGAAGTTCTGACGCTGGCACAGCCGAAGCAAAAGTGTTAAGTAGGCCGCCTGGGGAGTACGGTCGCAAGGCTAAAACTCAAAGGAATTGACGGGGGCTCACACAAGCGGTGGAGCATGTGGATCAATTCGAAGCAACGCGAAGAACCTTACCTGGGTTTGACATGCTTGGATGCTTGTCCGGAAACGGATTAAGCTGCCCTTCGGGGTGAAACTTGCACAGGTGCTGCATGGCTGTCGTCAGCTCGTGTCGTGAGATGTCGGGTTAAGTCCCTTAACGAGCGAAACCCTTGCCGTTAGTTGCCAGCGGGTCATGCCGGGGACTCTAACGGGACTGCCGGTGTCAAACCGGAGGAAGGTGGGGATGACGTCAAGTCATCATGGCCTTTATGCCCAGGGCGTCACACGTGCTACAATGGCGACTACAAAGCGACGCGAAGCCGTGAGGCAGAGCAAATCGCAAAAAGGTCGCCCCAGTTCGGATTGCAGGCTGCAATTCGCCTGCATGAAGTCGGAATCGCTAGTAATCGCACATCAGCCATGGCGCGGTGAATGTGTTCCTGAGCCTTGTACACACCGCCCGTCAAGTGATGGGAGTTGGGAGTACCCGAAGTCGGATTGCTAACCCGCCTCGGTGGGAAGCGTCTGCCGACGGTAAGCCCGATGACTGGCACTAAGTCGTAACAAGGTAGCCGTAGGGGAACCTGCGGCTGGATCACCTCCTTTCTAAAGGATAATTTAGACGGTGTCCTTGTCATTCCTGCGAAAGCAGGAAGCCATTAGGCTCGGATGCTGATAGTCAGGCATTTTCGCTGCATTGGTTTAACTGAACTTGTAAGTAAAAAGCCCTGCAATTTTTTGCAGGGCTTTTTGATTTCCACAGTTCTGCATTTTGCCTTATGATTTTTACACTTTCTTTATCAGGCACTTCGCTACTGGCCCACCATTAGAGGATAAAACGATTTTGATACCAATTGTATTTAATTACAGCGCTTTTGCTGGGTTATCTGATGTGGTTCATGGTGCTCTTGAGCCAATAACTATTGAATTCACATGCTGCCTCAAATATATGAGGCGCAAGGATTAATCGCAATTGGTATGATTATGAATTTATTGAAAGAATTGCTATTCAGTAGGTGGTAATACAACCTAGTATATTTTATCAGTTTGAGTTATTTTGGAAAAGGATTTGAGTAAAAGAATTATTTTTAGAGACTTATGGAAAAATTAACCTTTTTCAGTAGATTTTGCTTGTCTTAAAAGGGCATACCAGTAAATATTCATTTGAACTAAGGTTTCTCTTCCAGTTTTAGTTAACTCGTAATATTTTCTCGGTGGGCCATCCGGAGACTTTATTTGAGTTGTTTTTACGAGATGTTGTTGCTTAAATCTTCTTAGGATTTGATAAATAGTGCCATCGCTAATAAAGAGACCATGAGATTTTCGGAATTTTCTTTCGATTTCGTATCCATACATTCTTCTTTTGCGAATGTCGTTAAGGATAGACAGAACCAATAGTCCTTTTCTAATTTGGATTTGCCAGTTTTTAAAAGACTCAGTATCCATGGTTTTTATAGTATAGAAATTTTTAGTACCTGTCAATACTACTTAGTGTAGTTTATTGAATAGCTTTCGATTTTTCAAGATTTTTGTGATGAGATGAGCCTTGGTAGGTGGTGATACCATCTAGTGCAAAATATACTACCGATAGTTTGCGTTTGTTGTTTTCGTAAAGGTGGGAATCCAGGTTCGAGAATCGAGTATCAAGAATCGATTTACGAGATACGATCCACGCCTGTCCCGAGCATCGTCGAGGGAAGCGACGAGATACACGGCCTCTGGCCTATGTCAAGCCTTTCGCTGTAAGGATAAACCGGTTGAACTTAAAAATCCAGAATGAAATATTCACTAGATGGTATCACCACCTAGTGGACAGCATACAGTGTATTCTATATAATATATATAGTTTTGATTAAAGCTATTGAAGATTCTTGATCGGATTTGCGGCCTTTGGCCGGTGTCAGGCATTTTCGCTGCCCGCCCTGAGCTACGTCGAAGGGCAGGCTTAAATGTTCTTGATATTAAAGTCCTGTCTTTTAGACAGGGCTTTTTTAATTTTTAGACGGGATGACGGGATTGACGCAGAAAATTTAACAACAAATTATGAATTAAACAAAAAACAAAATTATTTGTTTTAACAATACGAAGAATATATTTTAACCTATAGCGATGGACGATGAGCTTAATACTTGGCGAGAGAGTAATAAAGTACCTGTACATAGTTCAGATGAAGCATCTTTTGGGCAACTCAAAGAAGCTTTAGAAGAAAAAAAATGGGTAAAAGTTGTCTATTTTGGAGGAAGTAATCCTGGACAAGAACGAGATATTAAGCCTTTAGAGATTTTTCAGGTGGAGGAGTATCCCGAGGTATATGTACGGGCCTTTTGTCGTAAGCGTAATGAAGAGAGAACATTTCGATTAGACAAATTATCCTTAAAAGTGGATGTTTTAGATAAGCCTGAAACAAAAAGTCTTGGAGATATTATCTTAGAGCAGATTAACACTTCGCCTGGCTCCAAGGCATCTCAGTTAGCCAAGAAGATAGGGATTGAAAAGAAAAAAGTCAACTCATTACTTAATGGCCGTCTAAGAAATAGAGTTCAACAAGACAAAAGCTATCGCTGGTGGCCTAAAGAAACACGAATAACTAAACAGCAAGAGGGAGAAGAAATTAAACGAGCTGATACCCCTTTATCTCAGTTATGCAGATATTATTTAGATTGTTTGAGTCATGACGATCTTGGTGGAGTCAGCGTTTTTGCAGATTCAAAGTTTGACAATTTGGATTACGTAGAACTCTCAAATTTACCTATTCTCAATGATAGCGATCCATTTGATACTGATGAGGGAAGGCGAATGTTGGAGCGAGTCAGACGTGATCGTAATCGTCAGGCTTTATGTTTGGGTTATCCGGTACGTCTTAAATGGATTAAATCTCGAAAAGGTTGGGAGGGTTTCTTGGTTGAACCAATATTCCTCTTTCCTTATCAAGAATCTGATAGACGTTATGGAAAACCAATCCTAACAGATGATCCACCGCAAATAAATTTTGGAGCACTGAAGAGCTTGTTAAACGAAGGCAATGTTAATTTAATGGAAGAGGCAATTTTATTAACAGAAGAACTCGGCCTTGCCAACACAGATAATGAACAGGCTGAGCTTTATGAAATAATGGCTAGGTTACATGAGATTAGGCCTGATTGGGATTGGAAGGAATTTCCTGACCCAGACACGCTTACCACTGAACCCCCTCTTAGTAATATTAGAGAACAAGGGATATATAATCGGGCTATTATTGTACCCATCGAACGTTCATGGTATACAAAAGGCCTTGAAACTGAATTAGGAATGTTACAATCGACTGGCAAAGAAAAGTATGCAAATACAGCTCTCGGTGCCTGGATCAGTAATCAAACAATAGAGTCTTGCACAAGTGATCAAACAACACTTTTGGAAGCCTTACTCCTTAATAGTGAGCAGCGACAGGCAGTAAGACAGGCTTTATCTAATCCACTCACGGTTGTCACTGGTCCACCAGGAACAGGAAAATCTCAAGTAGTAACATCGATCCTTATTAATGCGGCTTGGCAGGGGAAAACAGTTTTATTTGCAAGCAAAAATAATAAGGCGGTGGATGTGGTAGAAACGAGAGTAAATGCACTTGGGCCGAGACCTATATTGCTAAGGTTAGGAAGAAATGAATACCAAAGCAAATTAGCTGAGTATCTTGTGACACTTCTTGCAGCTACATCTACTGATGATGACCGCCAGAAATATGAAGAATCTAAAAGCGTTTATGCAAAACTTCAGGATAGAGCAAACTTGTTAGATACTGAAATTACAAATTTACTGAACCTGCGAAACGAAGTTGACCACTTAGAGCAAACTGTTGAAAACATTCGACAGAGCATTGAACAAGTTTTATTTCAAGATATTTGCAATTTCAACATCAACGATATTAATGAGAAAGCCGATTTATTTCAGTATACGCTAATCCAAGCTGATCGTTCTAAGCAATCCTTTTTTATCAGATTGTTTTGGCCATTTATTAAGAAAAAACGATATGAGCTTCTAGCACAGGCGTCAAAAATTTTCCGTGAAACAGCGGACAGAATAGAATTTGAAATACCGAGCCAAGAACCAAATGACACATCAATCCACACATGGATTTGTAGCGGAAATAAGCTCTTAGAATGGTTAAGGCAAATTGAAGCAGTTAAAACATATTTTTTGAAATTAAAGCAATTAACTGAAGCAAGACCCCTCGAAGAAATCAGCAAAATGCGAATCAAGTTGACCGAAGAAATTTCGGAAAATTCCGAATCTCTCTGGGAGTCATGGTTGCGCCTTCAACCGGCACGAATGACACAGGAGGATCGTAGGTTGCTTGGAGATTATAGTTCGTTGCTTCAACTGATCGTGTCAGCAAATGAAAACAATCAAAAATTAGGGCGTAAAGTTTTTCAAAAATATTACCAGTTATTTCCTAAAATTACCTCAATACTTTCATGCTGGGCGGTTACTTCGCTCTCCACAAGAGGAAGAATACCCTTTGAGCCAAGCTTTTTTGACCTTCTTGTAATCGATGAAGCTAGTCAATGTGATATTGCCTCGGCACTTCCTTTGCTTTTTCGTGCTCGGAATGTTGTGGTGATAGGTGATCCGAAACAACTCAGGCACATCAGTACACTATCAAAACAACAAGATACACAGTTATTAACTAAGCATGAACTGGTTAGTGATTATGCTCGCTGGAGCTATTCGACAAAATCACTATTTGACCTTGCAAGTAGTCTGTGCAGGAGCGAAGACATAGTTAACCTTCGAGATCACCATCGTTCACACGCTGATATTATAGAGTTCTCCAATAGCCACTTTTATGAAGGTAGATTGCGGGTTGCAACAAACTATGAACGACTCAAATTCCTTAAAAGTGAGGAGCCTGTTGTGCGTTGGATAGATGTAAAAGGTAAAACAATTAGGCCTGGTACCGGCGGTGCAGTCAATAATCAGGAAGCGTTAGCGGTCGTAGATGAGATTCAGCGGCTTGTAACGCAGGGATACAGAGGAAGCATTGGTGTTGTTAGTCCATTTCGGGCGCAAGCCAATAAGATTCGTGATTTAGTTTTCAACAACGAATATATTAGTGCTCAACTCAATGATTGTGATTTTCTTGTTGATGTTGTTCACAAGTTTCAAGGTGATGAGAGAGATGTGATGTTATTTTCCCCAACTGTGTCTTCAGGTATTAGTAAAGGCGCTCTCTGGTTTCTTCATAATTATCCTAATCTTTTCAATGTTGCAATTACACGTGCAAGAGCGGCGTTAATTGTTGTTGGTGATAAAGCAGCTGCGCTTAATTGTAGTGTTGACTACTTGTCGAAATTTGCTTCCTATATAGATGATTTGGGTAGCAGGCAAGCTAATGAAAAACAGTGTGATAAGGATGATCTTGGGCCTGAATATCCACAGGTTTCGCGCCCAGAACTTGTTTCAGACTGGGAGCGATTTTTCTATAAAAAGTTATATGAAAATGGCCTTCGGCCTATTCCTCAATATTCTGTCGAAAAATATATTCTCGATTTTGCTATAGTTGATGGTGAGCGAAAACTAAACATTGAAATTGATGGGGAACGGTATCACCGAAATTGGGATGGAGAGTTATGTCGCCGAGATCAAATTCGAAACCACAGGTTAATTGAGCTTGGTTGGGATGTAATTCGATTCTGGGTATATCAAATCCGTGATGATTTAGAAGCGAGTATTGATAAAGTAAAAAGATGGATCCAGAAATAAAAAAAGAGACCTTGAAAATCGTTTCTAAAATGGCGGCCACAGAGCAACGCGAGACCATGAGGTGGAGCAAATCGCAAAAAGGTCGCCCCAGTTCCGCCTTCGTCCAAATTAAATCGGGACTACGGACGGACAAGCCGGATTGCAAGGTCGGTAATTTGTTATTGGTGAATGGTGAGTGTTAGTCTAAGGGAAGAAGGTTTCAGGCCGGATGGTTTCCGCCAATTACAGACTCAGGATTGAGGACCCATTCGATTGCGCTCCCCTCGGCCTTGCTCAGGACAGGTGGCAGGGCTAAATTTTGAAATGTTCCCCGCAAGGTTATTCGGTAATCTTATAAACGCTGTCGCCTGCACGGACGCGGTCGGAAACTTTCACGCCAATCGAATCGCCGGCTTTGGCCTCCGTGACATTTACATTCTTTATCTGTATTGAGTCAACTACCATCTCAAGATCGGTGGTGTGGCCTTTGATCCGGATTTTATCGCCGACTCTTAAAGAAGCAGTTAGCTCAATACCTGCAACAACGGGTTGTGCAAAGAAATCTGAAACATTTCCAATAATTTCCTCAGTCATTTTGTGCTCCTTTCAACTTAACTGATTTATGAATTGAACAAATGTTATTTTAACGCGGTCAACCCTTTATACAAGAAGCAATGTTCAAGAGTTCTTTGTTGAATAAGGGAAGGGTAAAAAAGCCCCAGCCACAGGTGCTGGGGCTAAACACAAGCCTTAAATATTTGTTTGCGAGTTAGTGCTGCGATCAACGAAAATTGCATTATTCAAAACTTACTTGTATCGATTTCTCTTTCTTGCTGAGCGTTACTTTTTTGGTCTTTCCATTTGAGGTGATTATATAATCGCCGTAAAATGCACGTGTCTTAAATACTCCGTCATCATCAGCTTTGCCGGCAGTTTGAGTCCACCACTTATTGAAAACAAGGTCGCGATAAGCTTCAGCCTGCGGTGTGGGTGTCCAGTCTTTTTTCCACATGGCTGTGTGTGGCTGCCAGTGGCCGACCTCCCAAAAGCCCCACATTAAAATGGCCTCAACGTTTGGGTGCGCAAAGCAAATCGGGAAAAACATTCGAAGCGCTTCAGCCTTGCCTTGCTCGTCGTCAGCGGCAAAGAGACATTCAGTGATTTTAATTGGCAGATTGAACTTTGCGAGCTTGTCGAGAGTCCTATGAACGTGCTCGGGCGTAGTAGCAGCTCTGCGGGGAGAGTCAGCCTTTCCAATAGTGACAACATGTCCCTGGCATCCAATCCCGTCGATGGGGACACCATTTGCGAGAAGATTTTCAATTTGAACTATATAAGCCTTGGTATTGTAACCACCCTCAACAAGAATGCCGTAATCATTTACGTACAGAGTGATATTTGGATTGCCTTCTTTGGCCGCATAGGCCATTTCTTTGACAATGCCGTCACCGAGGCGACTACGGAAAAAGTTACCATTAATCATCTCATTGTTCAGGTCGAACTCTTCAATGCGACCCTTAAAATGCTTTGTAACGTCAATCGCACGACGATTGATTGCTGCGCGAAGATCGTCATTATTCAGCTTACTTAACCATGGCATAATGTATTTGTCTTTCGCCCAGAATATGCAGTGGCCGCGCATCGGTATGTTAAGGTCGTGACAGATTTGCCATATTCTATCTGCAATAGAATAATCGATGACATTGAGCTGTTTTTCGCAGTCATACCATTTCAAGGCGTTTTCGTGCACGGCATAGTTAAAGTTCTCGGAAAGAATTTTAAGAAACATCTTTCTGTCTTCCGGCGACATGGCGTTCTCGTCTTTTTCCGCAAGTTGATTTGTAATCGCCGTGCCGAATAAAAATTCGTGACGTACCTGTTGAACCTTAATATCCGCCCCCGGCTTGGTCCTTACCGTGATATCGCCCATTCGGATTTCTGCTATCCGGGCATCTATTGCAGACGGCGTCAGCTTTGCTGAAATATCCTCTTGGGCAAAACAGACAGGGACAATAAGTGTAATTACAACCAGAACCAACAAAAATCTTGACAGTACCTTCATAATTTATTCTCCTATTTAAAAGTCTACTCTTTAGTTTTTATTGACCGCCACTTTCTCAATCTTGAACCGTCCCAGGGTGGTGACTAAATTCAAGAGGTCTTCCGGTTTGCCGTTGCCGGTCGCCAAAGCGATATGGCCGGGGCCATAGCCGCCGCGTCCCGTACTCTTAAATGCTGCATCAAGGCCGACCCATTTGCCGCTATCTCCACCGACGTATGCCTGCACCCACGCATGACCACCAAAGATGTCCTTGGCGCCGCCAAACTCCTTCACGTAAGCAATGCCGGTAACGACCTGAGCCGGTATTCCCACTGCCCGACACAAAGCCGCGAGCAGCACGGCATGTTCGGTGCAATCGCCTTGTTTGCTGTCGGCAACCTCCACCGCTGATGCGTAACCAATCGACAAATCCTTATTCTCAATATAGTCGGCTACAAAAGATTCGATTCTTTTGACAGCCTCAGCCGCGTCTTTCGTATCGCCAACAGCACGATGAGCAAGGTCGATAATTTTCTCATGGTCGCTCTGCAGAAATCTATTTGGCTTGGTCGCCTCCAAGATTTTCTCGTCCTTGCCCTTGTAGGGAAAAGTTGCACCTGTCGGTGCGGCAGCAGGCTCTACCGTAACCATTATTTTACCGTTCTCCAGGCGCTGCACTTTTTGATTGTCATTTGCTGGTATTATCAAACCTGTGGCGCCAGCCATCCCAGCGACCTTCGCCGATTCATCCTTCGCAGTCCCTAAGGGACGGAGAATGGAAGCGCTACGCGCAGGCAGGTCATTTGCATCATCCGTCACGTTCAAAATGTAACTAATCGATTTAGCCGATTGAACATCGTCCAGCGGCTCAGGACTGGGCAGAAACATCTTATCAAGCACTTCAAACACATCATTCTCGCCTAATGCAAAGGCTTTAGCACAAGCGACCAGCTCAAGCTGTATCCCAACTATAGGCGTAATGCTTTTTTGAATCTTTAAGTCCTCATCGACATAGCTGGTGCTGACCACCTGGCCGGCCCCAGGCATATTGTAGGCTGTTTTAACCTCTGTCAAAGTTACGACACGGCCTAACAGGTCAGCGCTTTGCTGTGCTCCGACATTGATTTGAGCATCAAGAGCCTGTAAGATTCCTGGACTGAATATCCGTGCGGTATATGTTGTGCCTTGCTTAAGGCCTTGTCTTTTTGAAAGCTGCAGCAGTCCTTCAGCCATTATTGCACCATTCGGCCATTGCAGAGTGCTTTTTTGCTCGCTGCCCATTGACTCGGTTATCATATTCACCATTCCCTGCTCATCGACTGTCCCAGCTAACTTCATGGTCATTATCCCAAGGTTCTGAATAACCTCAAAACCAATCGGCTTGCCGTCAATCGTTTCTATGCAGGTTTCCGTCATATTGACAGTCACCGGAATGTTAGCTCGGCTTATAGTAATGCCGACCTCTTCTGAGGTGGTCACTTTTCCATCGGCTTCGACCCGACTCTGTATAGCATGACCGACTTTTTTACCCCCCATAAATACAGCGAAATATTCTGTGTCCTCTGACCCCGCATAACCTATGCCGGCAGTCGCCAAAACTAAGAAAACGCAAAGTAAACACCTAAATCTCATTGTTTCCATCCTTTCATAATTCTTTTATTAGACAGTGTTCTTCCGTGTTTTTCAACCAAATTGCGCCGGGTACTATGGATTCTCAGTCGATTTTGGCATAGAATTCTGTCCATTAAACACAAAATCCACTCTGCTGCGCTACCCAGAGCCACAGAGAGCTTCCCGGCATACCTTCTTGCCGCTCCTTTAGGTGTTGGAGCCTGAGATTGGCTTTGTTTGGGTTTGTTTTCACCAAGTGTCCAGTATGATATTTTTCTCATATTCCCTTGTTATAATTAAATTTACATCCATTTGAATTTTTCGAAAATTGGCTTTGTTTTGCATAAAAATAATCAAAAATATCGTCGCTTTTTTCATCTGATTAACTCGGCTTTGGCATTAACTGCCGATTTCGCTAAGACTGCGTGAGTTAGAGAATTAGCGAATTGGCGAATTAGTTAATTGGATGTCCCTTCAAGATTCGATATTGTCTGTTGGCCGGGTCGAAAGAATTTCGGTTCTTTGATGCTTGTCCCGAGCAGGGTCGAGTGATCCGCTATACGCGTGCCGTTAGGCATGGCCAAGCCCATTACGAGGTCATATTATACCCAAAAACGGCAAAAAAACAAGCAAAATCTTTTCAGAAAAGTTCGTGATATAGTGTTGTGATTTACTCTCAATCCAACAAACAATTTCATTTGCCAACCGACGTAGGCGGCGATCAGACCTTATTGACGGATAGCTATGCCACAAGTTACAGAGATTATGTGTATGGATTCGGCAAGTCCCTTAGGGACAAGCTCGCCACAAGTTTGGTCACAATAGCATATAAGTATATGCGTATATACTTATGGAGCGATTCAAAGATTAAGATTTTAGGAAAGTGGTTGTTGAATCGAAGATGAATGGCATTAGGTCTAAAGAGAAGAAATAGTGTTGGAGATTTTTTCCCGAAGATTTCGATGAGTTTTTTTTGCTTTCCTTTTGACAGCTGAGTAAGTACTATATAAGTATATGCGTATATACTTATGGACTTTTATTTGGCAGCGTTTTTTTGTGTGTGTGAAACGTTGTGTTATACCCATCCAGAAAGAGAATTCGGTGTTATGCCCGGATGATCTGGAAATTCTCGGCCAAGAGACTACGTAAAGCCTTTGCATGTTCCTTGACATCCTCAAAGAATGTGTGACATGCCTCGTTG
>Ga0307433_1000290_pt1 | contig 44017 bp, 26 predicted proteins | sample SalMarWE160210MG_FD_202166 | JGI IMG/M metagenome (GOLD analysis project Ga0307433, IMG submission 202166) | Salt marsh sediment microbial communities from the Plum Island Ecosystem LTER, Massachusetts, United States - WE1603-210 | ecosystem: Environmental > Aquatic > Marine > Intertidal zone >... | reverse complement strand
GGTGGGTCAACCAAGCTATTCGCCTGCTCATTATTGGTGACCCGCATGGCTTTGGCATCCCATTCGAGCACCCGCCTTGTGCGCAGCGCCAGCGCCCCAAGTAAAGCCACCTCGGTCATCTCACATCCGAATTCGACCGGACAGATAGTACGTTCGCCCTTCTTACAAGCCTGCGTCCATTCACTGTAATGGTCTTTTCGCTCGCATCGGAGCAGGGTCTTCGACGGCTGTTTGAAGTCCCTGAACTTTTCCTCCGGCAGCAACAAGCCACCGTCGAGACCTCGCAACGACTTGCTGCCATCTTTGTTGCGGCGGCGATGGCCAAACGGATTGCCGCCGTAATAACCCGCTATCAGCTTGCCATTCTCACCCACGAAGAGAATACCGCTGCTTGGCATCCGCAAGCGGTGGTCAAGCTCAGCCGGCCGATGTGGCTTCATCCCTCCATCATACCAGTGCATTGTTAACGGCGGCAGCTTGCCTCTGGCAGGATACTCCCACGTAATCACATTAGCGCCGGATTGACACTCCGGTGTTGAAACGAAATCAAAAAAACCTTTATGCCGAGTAGAACCATATCCATAGATAGTTGTCGGCGCACCAAGCTGCAGTTCCTTAAAGTACATGTGAAACGTGTGGCAGGCCATATCGCCCACTGTACCCGAGCCGAAATCCCACCATGGTCGCCAGTTTTCGGGATGATAGGCCGAATGATACGGCCGGTATGGTGCCGGGCCAATCCATATATCCCAGTCCATCCCAGGCGGCGGTGTCTGAGTTTCCGTCGGCCTCACTAACGAACACGGATAAGCCGGATGATTACACCAGATGTGCACTTCCCGCACCGGCCCGATGACTCCGGAATTCAACAATTCCGTAGTGTTCTGAGCATGGTCAGTGCCGGATGTCTGGACACTCGATTTGGTAACGAGTTTTTTATTCTTGAGAACGGCTTGCTTTACCTTTCTGGCCTCACCGATGTTGTGCGTTATCGGCTTGGCGCAGTAGATGTGCTTTCCAAGCTGCAAAGCAGACATCATAATAACCGTGTGAGTATGGTCCGGCGTCGCGATGATAAGTGCATCAAAGTTATTTGCCTCTTTATCGAACATCTTACGAAAATCGTGGTATCGCCTCGCATTTGGATACTTCTTGAACTCACCCCTACTGTTAACAAGATTATGGTCGAGGTCGCACAAGGCCACTATCCGTTCGTTCCTGCATCCATTAAGGTAGTTTCGGCCCATTCCTCCCACGCCTACGCAGGCAATAGTAAGAGTATCGCTCGGTGCCTGGTATCCGGTGCCTCCCAGAACACTGCGTGGGACGACCAGTGGTATAGCAAGCCCGGCAGCGAGGAAATTTCGGCGGGAGATTCCCCGGCCGGTACTACCGGTCGGGTTTGAAGATTTTTTAGAGTTTGTAGTTTTTTCTGGTGTCATTTGAACTATATCCTCATTTCTGGGAAAATGGCCGCAGCGGCCGAACGTAAATGTTCCGGTACGCTACCGGCCCATGGTCGCCCTGCAACATTATAGGATTCGTTGCGGCTTCCGGAATATTCATGCAGGCGCGGGTCGGCTCTTTTCTCTCAACATTCTCGTGAATCAATATGCCATTGTGGAGCACCCGGAGAAACTTGGCATTGGAGACTTTTTTGCCTTTATCATCAAAGCGAGGCGCCTGAAACCAGATATGGAACGATTGCCACTGTCCCACAGGATGCTCAGCACGCACACGGGGAGCCACGCCGCCGACATAACGCTTGCCAACCCGGCGTTCGTAATCGTAAATGGTTCCACAAGTATCTGTTACTCGAGCCTTTTCTCTGCCGAAACTGTCATATATCTGAATCTCATACAGCCCATGCAGATACACACCGGAGTTGGACATCCTCGGAATCATAAACTCTATATACAATTCTACATCACCGAACTTTTCCGTTGTGAAGATATCCGAAGGGGTTGGTTTAAAATCGGTTATGGTGTTGATAATGCGGTCACCGGGGCCGGGTCGACCTTTTAACTGGCGTGGATTATCATGACCACCCCAAAATACTCCTGATGTGGTATCCCATCCACCTCTTTCAGGATTTCGATACTCCCAGCCGTCAAGATTTTTTCCGTTTAGTAGAGGCTTCCAGCCGTCTTCCAGCAAATACGGCGGGTCGCCGTGAGCATTGCCGTCATTCACCGGTGGAAGGTCAGCCGCAGTTGTTATTGAAACGAAAACCATAAAAAAGGCAAAGCTGATGATAATAACTGAATATCTCATGTGTCTGCTCCTATGTTAAAAGTCTCCTTATAATTATCATAAGACAGTCGTTTAATACAAATAGAGAGCGGCATATATAAGGCTTTTATCCCAAACTTCCATTTAGTCCTTAGTAGCCGTCCCTTAATTAAGAAAAATAGATAATAAAATACTTTACCAATAAATCACAAAATATTTTTAACATTAATGGTTCGCTTCAGGCGGATGTCCGCGGAAGAACCGCCCACCCGGAGCTCGACCTTCCCTGCCTCCACAACGAAGGCGTGCCTGTCCACGTCCCAGTAAGCCAGGGAACTCGCCTGCAATGGTATCTCAATGGTCTTACGCTCGCCGGGCTGGAGGGTAATCCGCCGGAATCCCCTCAATTCCTGCAAAGGACGTTCCACCTTGGACTTGAGGTGCCTGACGTAAAGTTGAACGACCTCGTCACCGGCCAGCTTGCCTTTGTTTGTCACGTCCACACTGACAATGATAGAGCCATTGCCCGGCAGGGTACGGGCGCTGGTCCTTAGTTTTGAATACCTGAACTTTGTGTAACTCAGGCCGTAGCCGAACGGGTAGAGCGGCTTGTCCTTGAAGTACATATACGTCCGGCCGTGGCGGATGTCATAGTCCAGCATCGGCGGCAATTGGTCGAGCGACTTCGGCCACGTCTGTACCAGACGGCCCGCCGGGTTGTAGTCACCGAACAGCACGTCAGCCAGTGCATGGCCGTGCTCCTGACTGTTGTGTGTCATGTGCAGGATGGCAGACACATGCTTCTGGGTCCAGTTGATGGCATACGGAAAACTGGAGAGCAGCACCACAACGGTCTTGTGATTGGCTATGTACACCTGTTTGATTAATTCCTCGTCCTCCAGCGTGATGGATTTGCGGTCCACCGACTCCCGGCCTTCGCTGGGCACGGAGACCTTTGCCCATTCGCCGTCTGGAACACCAATAGGATTGTTGCCCACGCAAACGATGGCTACATCTGCCAAACGCGCGACTTTGGCGGCCTCGTTGCTATCTGTTGTACAGGTCACCGTGACGTTCGGGCCGACTTTGTCCTTGATGCCTTGCAGCGGCGTTACGGTGTAAGGCGGCGTGCCGCTGTACCAGTCGAGCAGGACCTCATCGGCTCGTGGGCCGACGACCGCGATAGACTTTAGCTTCGTCCGGCCGAGCGGCAGCAGCTTCTTAGAGTTTTTCAACAACACTATGGATTTCTGCGTCACAAGCCTTGCGAGAGCTTTATGCTTGTCCGTCGTCCAGGGCTCCGGTTCGTCCGCCGCGCCGATGCCGGCGTAAGGAACGTTGTTGTTTGGGTCTAACAAGCCGAGCCGGATGAAGACCCGCAGCGTACCTTTGATGACCTTATCGATGTCCGCTTCGGCCAGGCGATTCTCATCCAGCGCTGCGGTGACGCCGGAGGAAAACCCTCTATCCAAAAATTGATTGATGCCCGCCTTGACCGCTCCGGCGGCGGCCTGGCTGGCGTCCGGATAGTACTGCTGCGATTCGAAAAGCTTGGTGAAAGCGCCGCCGTCGGTACAGATGATGCCGTCCACACCCCACTCCTTGATGACCACTTCGTTGATGACCGGATGCACGGTGCACGGGATACTGTTGTACAGGTTGTAGGCCGTCATAAAGCAGCACGCCCCGCCTTCTTCAAAGCCCATGCGGAAAGGCATCGAGTAGTACTCGCGGAAGAGCCGTTCGTCGAAATCCGAGGACGTCATGGCTCGGTCGTCCTCATTGCTGTTCGCCAGGAAATGTTTCAATAGCGAGGCGGTGAGCCAATATTTAGGGTGGTCTCCCTGTAATCCCTTGATGAAGGCTGCGGCCATGGTTCCGTTGAAGAATGGGTCTTCGCCGTAGCATTCCTCAGTCCGGCCCCATCGCGGGTCGCGGCCCATATCGGCGTTGGGCGCTCGCACAATCAGACTGCCCCTGCGGAGTTTCTCGTTCTGAACCATGTAGCGAACTTCGTAGCCTTCGACCGCCCCGGCCTGCTGCATGAGTTCGGTATCCCATGTTTCGCCCATACCATAAGCCTGGGGAAAAATCGTCGTGGGATGAGGATTGCGTTTTCCCCAATTGCTCGGGCCGCCTTGCGCCATACCGTGAAGCCCTTCGCAGTGGCCCATGTTTTGGATGCCAAGCCGCGGCACACCCGGACGGGAACTGAGAAACGCAACCTTCTCTTCCAGTGTCATCAGCGAGACGACGTTGTTGACCCGCTCTTCAATCGGCAGGTTGGGGTCCTGGAATGGATACGGGGTCTGTCCAGAAACCCGCATGGTAATGGCGAGGAAAAGACACGCTCCCGACAACAAATACGATTTCGATTTCATGAGTTACACTCACGTTGGTCTGGATGTTTACTGTTGTGACGCTGGAACCGCAGGACGCAAAGCCGTAGGCTGCGCTTGGAGTCGAGTCACGTTTGACGACAAACCCGGTGAGCTGGCCTTGAGCGTGACTTCTCCCGACTGCCGGGCAGACTGCACGATTACTTGCGCCAGACCATTAAAGACACTGCGTTTCCACGTGGGTATAGGCACGATAACCTGAATAACGCCCGGGTCTGTATTAAGATTTTCCCACTGGCTCTTTTTGGCTAATTGAGTCCCAATAACAGCATAGATGTTTTTTCCAGGTCGGAGAATGGCATGGTCGAGCGTGTATTTCTGACCAGGAGCATCACGCTTGATGTCTTGCGCAATACGATGTCCATTTACATAAATCGCTTGCCCCTCAGCCAAACTTTTTGTCAGCAGTGTTATTTTTGTATCATCAGCAAATTCCTGCAAATTGAATACGCCGCGAATCACAATCACCTTCGCAGGACCTTTAGCTTCTTTATTATACTCACTCGGCTGTTTGAATGCCTGCCAGTTTGAGTCATTAAAATCAAAGGCCACCTCTGGACGGTCCTCCGTGCCATCCACTGTTTGCATCTTCAAGTTTTCAATTCGTACCTGGCTGACACTTTCAATATACTTATCAGGCTCATGTGACGAAGGGTCACCGTTACCCACTCCGATGATTCTGCCCGGTCCTTCGATAGCAAAAATAATCTCATTGTTTGCGGTGGCCACACATCGTTCCTTTGAGTCGTTGACCTGTACTGTGATTACCGAAACATCTTCGCCATCGGCTTTGATGACTGCGCGGTGGGCAGTCAGCTGGATGGCAGCCGGTTCTCCGGTAGTCTCGATGCTATGGGTAGCAACTTCTTTACCGTTTTTGTATCCTCGCGCCAGAACTGTGCCGGGCTGATACTTTACTTTCCATTGCAGATGCGAGTTTTTCTCCATTTTTTTCCTGCCGACGCTTTTATCGTTGAGGAAAAGCTCAACTTCATCGCAATTGCTGTAAGCCCAGACGTCAAATTCCTGGTCTTCTTTACCCTTCCAGTTCCAGTGGGGAAATACATGGAGCACCGTTTCATCCGTCCAACACGATTTAAGATAATAAAAGCAGTCTTTGGGAAAACCACAGAGGTCAATGATGCCGCATTGTGAACTTACCTGAGGCCAACCAAAGGGATTAGCTTCGCCGCGATAGTCGAAACCCGTCCAATAGAACAAACCGGCAAGGTAAGGCCGAGCAGCATAGTGCTTCCACCCAACCTCGATATCTCCGCCTGTCGACCCTTTTTTGTGGAGAGGTGCCATGTGTGCATTGGGTCTGTCATCGAAGTAAATGCCGCGTGTTCCCTGAGTGGTTGTTTCCTCGGTACCAATACCCGGCTGATTGGGAAACTTGGCGTGTTGTTCATCGGTGCTGCCGTGACTTATGTAGTTATATCCCATCACGTCGATGACCCTGGAGATACCCTGTCCCCAGCCGCCACTGATTGCCACTGTTGTGCGCCGGGTCGGGTCGAGACGTTTTGCAAATGCCTGCATCGTTGCGGCGATACGCTCGCCGGTAATATTGCCCTCAAAGGCCCATTCCTCATTGCCCAATGACCAGATGATGACACTGGGGTGGTTTCTATCGCGTAATATCAACCTTTTGAGCTGGTCGAGCAGCTCCGGCGTAGTTCCCATCAAGCGGTTCTCATCAATTACGAGCATCCCCAGACGGTCACAGGCGTCGAGCAGTTCCGGTGTAGGCGGATTGTGCGAACATCGGTATGCATTGCTGCCCATTTCCTTCAGGCGTGCGATTCGGAATTCCTGCAGCGCATCAGGTACTGCAACGCCGACACCGGCATGGTCCTGGTGATTATTTGTGCCCTTGAGTTTTACATGCTTACCATTAAGGAAAAATCCTTCGTTAGGGTCAAAACGAACTGTACGGATACCAAAGGTGGTCTGGTAACTATCGACAACGGTACCTGCTGAGCGAACCTCGGTGATGAGCTTGTACAAATAGGGTGACTCAAGCGACCAGAGCACTGGTTTCTTAACTTTAATCACGCAGGAAAATTCATCGTTATCACCAGGCTTAAGGGATAGCTTTTTCACCCGTCTGGTAGCAACAGATTTGCCGCCAGCATCGACAATGCTCTGAATAATATCAAACTTGGCTTTGGTCATTCCTTCGTTGATGACGGTCGCCCGCGCGGTAACATTGGCAGTATTGCCTTTGACATCGGATGAGACGAACGTGCCATAAGGCGCGACGTGCAATGGTGCTGTTTTGGTCAGCCAAACATGACGATAGATGCCGGCGCCTTCGTAAAACCAGCCTTCTTCCATTGTAGCATCAACGCGAACTGCAATGACGTTATTGCCGCCATAATTCAGATGGTCTGTTATGTCATAGCGGAAACCGCTGTAACCGCTGGGTTCGTGACCCAGGTAATGGCCGTTGACCCACACGATTGAGTCGCGGAAAACACCGTCAAATTCAACACCGATGCGCCGGCCTAAATCAGACTTGGAAATTGAAAAGGATTTTCTGTACCAGCCAACGCTGGTTTCGGGGAATTTTCTGCCGACTGCTTTATAACCGTGACTGTGGCTGCCATTGCTGGCGAAGGGCACCTCAATCGCCCAATCGTGAGGAAGATTTAGAATCCGCCAGGCACGGTCGTCGAAATTTGCCGATGCAGGGCCATCTCCATAGCCGGCTTTGGCGAAGTAGGAAAAAAAGCCGGTTGCATGATTGAAATCTTTGTCTGTATCGTATGCGTGACCAAAGGCGAAACGCCAGCCGAAATCCATCAGCAGCCGCTCGCGGCCGGGGGATGCGGCCGCAGACTGTTCTGCCCGAGCCAGGGATTGTACGAAAACCTGCGAGCCTATTACTGATAAAAACAGGAAAATCTGCAATAGTTTTTTCATGTGACTATTCCTTGCAATAGTAATATATGCTTTTTTTTGTGAATTTTCGTGGTGCAAGTATACACACACCTGCGTCAGACGAATGGGTCTATCATAACCTATTTTGCCGCCAGAACGCAACAGTTTTTTGGGTTGTGCAACGGCCTTCTTAACATCAAAGCGTGGATTAGCAAAACCCCTAACTACCTGCCTAAGAGAGGATTACAAATGGGCCCGCAAGGATTTGAACCTTGGACCAATGGATTATGAGTCCACTGCTCTACCGCTGAGCTACGAGCCCGCAAAACCCTTTAAGTGCTTTTAGGATAATCGCTTCCACCATTAGTTGTCAATACCGTTTTCCAAAGAAGCTCACAAAAACAGCCAAAAGTGTCATTTTAGTGTTAGTCTGCTGTCGTTTCAGACAAAATGTATTTCAGTGCTTAGTCCGCAGCGCTAAAGTCTTCGGCCGGAATTGGGAGGAATTTGCGCACCTCTAAGGAAGATTAAGGGCCGTATTTGAGACCCGATGCTGAAAGAACCGGGACCCTGATTGTTACAGTTCTTTATATTCGAAGAAATCAAAGTCCGCTTGTTTACGTGCTCCGGAGATATCCTGACAGCAGATACCCACGAATGTGCCAGTAAAACAACCATCTTTGCAGTACTCATCGCTAAGCCGTGTTGCGTCAAGTGATGGGCCTATCTTTTTCCCGTCCTTCTCGTCGAGACTGTATGAAAACTGCAGGTTGCCATTATCTAAATCCATTCTTAAGAAACACCCGGCCTGATTACCTAACTGGACTTCGTGTTCGGTGAGTTCCTCATAAGAACCGTTGTCACAGGCGACAATACCTAAATGCTTACCGAGTTTTTCATCGAGACTGATGCGCAGATAGAAGTAGTTTTGAACGTCATAAAAGCAGACCAGTCCGGCCATCTGCTGGAAGCTCTCCGGCTCAAACTCAACATATGTTGTCACCTGGTATTTAAATGACGTAAGCCTTCGCGCAACCAAGCTCTGCTCGTGAAGCGAGGCGAGAGATTCTCTTCCCTTCAGGCGCAAACAGCCCGGTCGTTCCTTTAAGCTCAGCCAGCTTGTCCCTGCCGGGACGCGCAGGGTACTGAAATGGACGCCAAGCTCATCGCAATCAAAGTCGTCCCGAACCGGTTCGGGCGCAAATTCATGCTCCGGCAAATCCGGCGCTTCGCAATAAAGCGATGGAGCGTTACCTCCTTCGACTCTCAGCCATTCGTCATCAGTCCAGTAACACCTTTGGATAGCAGTTTCTCTTCCGAGCATACATCGCAGCTTGGGCTCGGTATCACTTTTGAGTGGTCGGCCGCAAAGATGGACCATATACCATTGGCCATTTTGTGTTTCAACCAGACTCGCATGTCCTGCTTTTTGTAATTCAAGCTCCGGCTTTTCCGCTGAAGTCAATATAGGATTCGAAGGGTCAAGCTCATAAGGACCAAAAAGATTTTTGGACCTGGCCATTGTTTCCGCATGTTTATAGAATGTTCCGCCCTCCGCCGTCATAAGATAATAATAACCATTTTTTTTGTATATATGCGGGCCTTCAACAAGGCCGATTTCCGTTCCCTTATATATGTTTCTTACCGGGCCAATAAGCTGCTTGCTCTTCGGGCAATACTCCTGGATTAATATACCAGCGAAGCATCCTCTTATGGACGCATGTTCATCTTCGTTAGCCCCGTCATCCGGGTTTGACTGCTCAATCACTTTTGCCTTGCGATGGTCCCACAGCATATTTACCAGCCATTTCTTTCCATCTGTATCATGGAACAGCGAAGGGTCAAAACCGCTCGAATTAAGAAATATGGGCTCGGACCAGGGTCCCTTAATATTTTCAGCCGTCACTAAATAATTATGAACATCCTTAAAAACGCCTTTATATGACCTGACATTCGAGTAAATCAGATAAAACGAACCATCGCAGTAGCTCAGACACGGAGCCCATACACCACCGGATGATATATTGCCCCTCAAGTCAAGCTGGCTAACACGGGTAAGCGGATGCGTCAGCAATCGCCAGTGGACAAGGTCTTTCGAATGATGGATTTGCACGCCTGGGAACCACTCAAAAGTACTGGTTGCGATGTAATAGTCGTCATCGACGCGGACTATGGAAGGGTCTGGATTAAAGCCCGGCAAAATCGGGTTTTTTATCTTGTTCATGTTATACCAATCATAAAAAGTGTATGTGCTGTGCAGTAACTACTTGGATAACCGCAAAAGCAATAACCACTCCCTTACGGTCGTGGCTCTGTTTTGCCAAACGTTTAAGTATAACCTGGTCATTATATATTGGCAAACGATTTTATACGCCTATGGCGTATTCTGTGCTCCAAATAGGTTCGATACTTCGACAAGCTCAGTGCAGGCAAGCTCACTACAGGTTGGGTTTGTTTGGCTTTGTTTGGGTTTGTTTTTCATTGTTTCCGCCTTCGCCGAGGCTTCGGCGGACAAGCGTAGTTCTTTGTATAACAATAGCTTACACTCATTTCGAATCCGCCTACGGCGGACAAGATTGGGTTTGTTTTGCATAATCTCGTTGTGCGTATCGCGTAGCGCGTCGTGCGTATTGGTAAAGGGTTCATAGTTCGTTGTTTGTAGTTCATAGTTCATCAGTCCTTAGTATATAAGACTATGCGACTAAATTTGACTTGGACGACTTGTCCTGTGACTTGCGCTTCTCCGCGAACGTGTGCTGCCATTAGCGAGGTTTAACCCGCCACTGGCGAGACTTCTGTGCTGCCTGAGCACATTCGGTATTATACCGCCCTTTTTCTGCATGGTCAATAGAAAAATAGCGATATTTTTAAAAAAATGCAGAAAAAGGGAGTTTTGAGTTCTGTCCGCCTTCGTTAAAACTACGGCGAGACAAGAGTGTTGAGTTCTGAGTTGTGGTATCACTGCGCGATGGATTGCCTAATTCCAAGCCCTAAAATCATTTAAAGAACTGCAAGCTTTCTACTTCAATATCGCAGCGGGGATGGCCTGTTTTTCAATAAAAATTTAATGAAATTTCGTATCTCGTGAAGAGTGAAGCGTATATGAGTAAATGCGTAGATGGGTAGATGAGTGGATGCGTAGGTCCCCGCCTAAGACATGCGGGGACAGGATTGCGCAGGGCCCGCAGGGCAGGCAAAGGACGCCCATTTCTACCTACAAAAACGACGTGTACCCTGGTGGTAATAATCTCCTATGGAGTCCTGCCATAAAGCATCCTGTGGATTACGGACTACCAGTTAGGCGTGCAGGTGGGGTCCTCGGGGTCGTTGCATTGCAGCCAAGATTCCGCTAATCGACATAAGTCAAGCATGTCGACTTTGCCATCTGTGTATATATCAGGCGAGCCGTTCGGTGGGATTGCCACGGGGTCAGTTGAGAGCCACTGGTCTGCGAGAACGAGCAGGTCCGTGTAATCGATACGGCAGTCGCCGTCCAAATCAGCCGGCAGGTTAAGACCTAAATCTTGTACCTGCTGACAGTCAGTAAGAATCAGCGTTCCGGAAAGTGCAAGGGTTGTGATTGAATTAGCAGGCAAAGTCAGCGGACCGGTTCCATCAAAGCTGCCAACAAGGACACAATTTTCCGCCGAACTGGAACGATAGATGTTACCGCTTGTAATGGAAAAACCTGCAAAGGAAAGGTCAATATCGGCACCCGTACCGGTGTTGATGATTACGACGCTCAGTTGTTGATTGTCGGGGCCTATGTAGGCCGATATTCTCAGGGCGGAAGAATCGGTCGAGGCGTCTATGCGCTGCCAGCCGGAATGTACAAAAGCTGAGTAGTGCTTGAATCCATAGTAGTCAGAGTTGATGGTATAGCCGGAACCGCCATACGACGGAAGTGTTACAAGGCCGCCAGATTCTCCCCAAAATAAATCCCAGTACAAATACGCAGATACTTCCTCCACAGTCAGAGAGTTATGCATCAAAATCGCCAGATTCATCGCATCCGGCCATGCACCCGTTGAATCCTCGTACTCTGTTTGCATCAGGGGCCTGTCGCCGTACTGTGCCTTGAAGTTGGTCATTGCGGTGATATACTCATCAGGGTCTTGACCTTCGTTGATATTGTAGAGATGATGTGAATAACCATAAACGTGGGAATAGTTGATTAGATTGTCTAAATAACCCCCGGAGTTGGGAATACCAGCCGCTTCGGCGGCGAGCATCTTCGGCATAGCCGAGCCCATTTCGGTATTCAACTTCTGCCAAACCGCCTCGAAGGCCTGGTCGTAACCAGCCCATTCTGTTGTTTCGGTCGGGTTGAATCGACACGTGTCCCAATCAGCCTGCCAGTCAGGCTCATTCTGTATATTCACATAGTTAGCATCTATTCCGTGACTGGACCACTCGTCCAGACTGTCGCCCCACCATTCGCCAAACTCAGTGTACATATAATCGCCGTAGATGTCTTTTTCAAGTGTGCCGCCTGCCATATTGCCATCGCTCTTTAGATATTCCGGCGGAGACCAGCAGGAAATCATAATTTTCAGGGGACGACCTAACGATAACTGGCCCTCGGTAATTATTTCAGCCGACCGGCTCATGTAGTCGTTACTATCGTCCTGGTCATAAGTGTTTCGCAGTCTGTATATGTCAAGGCCGAGTTGGCCGAATAGAATGTCATAAAGCTGGCTCTTATTAGGATGTGCAGTAAGCCAGCCTTCGTACCATGCACCGGAGGCACCAAAACCTTCAATTTCCTGGTAGCGTGTAGTTACATCAATCTGGCCGTCGGCAGGACCAGGCTCCGGGCCGCATACATTGGCATCATCGACGAAGATTTCCACGTATGATGATGTAGGACTTTCAAAATACACTAACAGTTCTGTAAGTGTGCCGTTTACAGTCAAAGTGTAATAGCCAGAGATATGAGTCCATCCATTGTTGTTGACGTTGCCATTCGATGCTACGTTAGTATAGCCGGTTACGCCGTTGTCGGTTTTCTGGATAGATACTGTAATGCGGTTATTAGAGGCGTCATTTGTTCTTACCCACCCGGATATTCGATAGGTTTGGCCAATCACCATTTTATCCAGCACGTTCTGCTGAATTCCATCCCAAGTTGCATTTCTGTTGTATGCCCGTCCACTGCGAGAGCCGCTGTACACAGGTGAGACCACTGCTTCGATTAAGCAGCTTCTGTCAGACCAGCCGGTTATACCACTTTCAAAGCCGGGATTGGTCAGAACATTTGTGTCACCAAAGGTTATTCCTAATGGCAGGATTAAGATACAAAACAAAAATGTGCAAAAGGGCTTCCCGGACATTTCAATCTCCTCAGCGGAGTTTTTTCAAATTGCTAATTTTCATTATATCACATGCGTGCAAGCCCATGTCTTAGAAGCCTATCACGGGATTATAGACATGTTAAGCCGGCTAATTTGTCCAGCCCCGATATTGTGACAGTAAACGCTTACCGACCAGCTTGCATTTTAGCCGAATTTATGCAGTCAGTCAAGCTCAAACACGGTTTTTAGCCCAGAAACAGGCTGTTTTTTGTCCTCAGTCCAAAAATCATGATACAATCTTGTTTTTTAGGCCAAAAATCAAGGTGGCCATTAAAAAACTTGTACGCAACTATAAATTTTAGGGTGGTTTTTCAGATTTTTCTGTGCAAAAAAGAAAAAATGACAAAAAAAGATTGACTTAGATGGTTGGTAGTGATAATTTATAAGTAAACGTTTACTTAATCTCTCAGACACGGTAAACGGTAAGTTGTCAAGTTCATCTAACTTAACCGAGGTCACGTATATGGGTGAACCTAAGAACAACGGCGTACCTACCGTCAAGGAAATTGCCTCTCATTGTGGTGTGAGCAAAGCTACCGTTAGCCGTGTATTAAATGGTAATTACAAGCATGGTTTTTCCGTCAGGAAGGAAGTCCGTCAACGTATTACCAATGTGGCCGATGCTTTGGGATATCTTCCTAATCTTGCGGCTAAGAATCTTGCCCAGCGGCAGACTAACGTAGTGGGAATCCTCGGCTGCAATGCACTTTTTGGCTGGCCGGGTAATCTGTACCATGTAATCATCGATGCCTGTGTTCGGTCGTTGCATAGCCATGACTACGATGTGTGCATCACTGTGCCTAACCTGGAAAAAACCGACTCGGAATTGCCTGTCTGGAGAATAGACGGGGCAATCGTCCTGCAGGAATGCTCAACACAGACAATCGAGCACATGGAGCGAATCGGACTTGCGTATGTGGTCGTTAACGGCGTGAGCGGCCCCAACGGTTCTGCCGTAATTCCGGACGATATCCAGGGTACCCGACGGGCGCTGGCTCATCTTATGGACCTCGGGCACCGGCGTATTGCTTACGCCGGGCCGACATCCGAGCACAGGAAACACCGCAGTATCGAGGACCGTCATAATACCTATCTTTCTGAATTAGATGGACATGGGCTTGAGGCGATTGACGGCCATGATAAAGTCTTTCGCTCGGCACCTGCGTTTCTGGCTTCGGCGGTACTGAAAAATCAGGCGACGGCTATTCTTGCATACGACCATATAGAGGCAGTGAAAATCATTCATGGCGCTCACATGCTTGACATCCAGATTCCAAGACAGGTCAGCCTGATTTGCTTTAACGATGAGTATATGTGCAATATCGTTACTCCACCTCTTACAACCGTTTGTGTGTCCTCGAGGCAAATGGGTCGAGTAGCTGCAAAGATGCTGCTCGAGCATCTGCAATCCCCTGATGATTGTCGTCCTGAGTGTGTGAAGCTGTCGCAGGATTTGATAGTGCGGTCTTCGACGGCAAAGCCCTTGAAAAAGTAAACAGGAGTTTTACCCTAACAGTGGTTTTAAGGTGTGTAAAAAGTAAAAGATAAAAAAGAGCAATTTATTCAGAAACATTTAGGAGGTTCTGCGATGAAGAAAATGAAATTACTGACTATCGTATTATTCATTCTTGGCGCCGGTGGAGCTGCGCTGGCGGCAGAGGTCATTAATGTCGACCTCAACGGCCATGGCGACAATATTCCTTACGTCGGCAATGGAGCCTATGATGTCGGCAAAAGTACCTGGAACGTTTACTACGGGGGATGGGGAAAACCGGCCGGTTCGCCCAGAAGTGACCTACTTGTTGATTACGATGAGCCATGCGAGCCAGGCATATATGCTGCTCAGGTATGGATTGGTGACCCGGGGACAGGTCACGGCTATATAGATGGCTCGGAGCTGATGGATGACGGATTTGTAGCCAATCCCGGCGTGGAGCCGAATATTTCCCTCTTCGGTCAGGATGCATACACGGGAACATTTGACATTTACGTTTATGGCGCTAATGATGGAAACTTTACGATAACAAGCCCATCTTACAATTCTACAAAAGAGGTAAATGGAGTCGCTCCTCCCGGAGAGTTTGTGGAGGGTGGAAACTACGTAGTTTTCCCGACTGTGCGTATCGACGATTCTAACACAGTAGTTCTAAGCTATACGAATGAACTAAATGGTCTTCAGCTTGTCAAGCTGAAGGAGCCTGTGGCAATACAGGACGGAACGGAAATTAACGCACCGGACTATGATGTTGCATACGACACAAACCGCAGAGACGATGAAGAACAGCACTTTGGCCCGGATGGGAACAGTGTTTACGTTTTTTATCTCGATGACGGTGAATACATGGAATACGACATTACAGTCGACGATGCGAATGTGGGCCGCTATAGTATCAAGGCCTGGGTTAATACACAATGGGAGTATTGTACAAACTTAAACGTTTATCTTGACGACATATGGCTGGGTAAGCTGATACTTGAGGAGGACTCGACAGCATACCCTCCTGACTTCGACCCAACCTCTTCGGTTAGCGTTAACCTCTTCAAAGGAAGCCATACCTTTAAGTGGGCACATATCGGCGGCGGCTATGGCTATGACATATCCAAATTCAAGTTTACCCGTACTGGTGACGTTATAATGAATGACTGCAACGATGTAAACACGTATGGCCTTAACTATGCAGGTGACCTTACGGGCGACTGCCGTGTCGACGAAAAAGACCTTGCTTTAATAGTAGACAATTGGCTCATATACTATGACCCGAATAATCTTTGAAAAGAATATAAATAATAAGGAGAAGGTACTATGAAATATAAATTCGAATTATTAATGACGGCTTCGGTGCTCTTCTGCCTGTCACTGACAACAGTTGCTCCGGCCGATAGCTGCGTAAAAACTCTTTATATAGATGGAGCATACATCGATTATGCAGACGTTAACCAGGCGCTTAGCTGGCCGTATGAGCGTATAACGATTGGTTCCGAGGCCAATCGCTGGCAGCTCTACAATGAATATACTGGAAAAATGGATGAGTTTGCGATTTACGCCGGTGTTTTAGACCCTGCCCGTATAACGGCACACCACAGCGCCAGGTCGGTCGACTATGCTGCTTATGTCGCTGCGGTGCAAGCCGATAGTCCTTTACTGTATCTGCAATTTGAAGATGCCAGCACTGATCACAATGATGTCGCCGACAACTCAGGCAACATAGGTATAGACGGCACTTACGTTTCTACCGGCGTTGGAAGTATTACCCAAACAACCGGTATTGCCGCTGACAGTAACGCTATTGTTTTCCCCGGCGCTGAGCCTGATGCCAACGGTAACTGCGTGGATGTGTGGGACGGCAATGGAGACTTTTCCTCCAACCTCGATGGTGATGTAACAATCGAACTGTGGGTTAACTTTACTGACACAAATGACTTCCCAAGATTCTTTCAGCACAATGGCGCCTGGGACGTAGAAGGCGCATATGGTGTTATGGTCAATGGTCCCAACGAATCAGGTGTTATCGGTGGCGGTACTACAAATTATATGGCGACCCCTGGTGATATCAATGACGGTGATTGGCACCACATTGTAGTTACTTATGACTCAACTTATGCCCTTCCCGAAACTGGTGAATATGCCAACGAGGTAATGGCTGATAATCCTGTACTGTATCTGCGATTTGAGGAATCCGGGCCGAAAGACCGTTCCGGCAACAACTACTGGGTTGCTTATGGCGGTGGAACGCACCTTGAAGAAAAAGTCGGTGGAATCGGAAGCTCAATTTATCTGGATGGTGCAAGTGGTGGTATGGGAAGCAGTTGCGCTATTGCTGCTGCGAATCAGCAGACCGAGCCGGACTATACCGGCAGAGATGACCAATATGCCTTTGCACCTAACGATATAACTTTTGAGTTCTGGATGAAAAGCCTGCCGCCTGAGGAACCGCAGATGAGCGCTTATGGATTGTTCTTCCAGCAAATCAAGGCGGATGAAGCAAATGCTCCGGGAATGGGTAACTCTGACGGCACAATCCGCATTCTCAACGGAATCAGTTGGTGGTACACTGGTATAACTACCCCACTGAACCAGCAGTGGCACCACATGGTTGTTACGTATGATGAAGAATATGAAGGAGACCCAAATTCAATGGGCATTCAATTCTACCTGGATGGTTTTCTTGCCGGCTCAAGAGTTGTTACTGACCCTAATGGTGAGGCAGTACTTGGGCCTGAACTGAGTCATCTTGTTATCGGCGGTGAAAATGACAGAGGATATATTTACAATACTTACGCGGGATATATCGATGAGTTTGCCATCTATGAAGGCGCTTTAAGCGCCGAGCGAGTGCTAATCCATTACGCAGCCTGGCAGATAGATGATTGTGCGGAGTTCTGGGACAGAGTCGGGGGAATCGCTGCTGATATAGACAAGGACTGCGATGTGGACTTTCGGGATTTCGCCAGCTTGGCCCTGGATTGGCTGTTGTGCAACGACCCGGGAAGTTCGGACCCTAATTGTGTACCGAACTGGTAAAGGTTTAGGGGGTATATATTTATAGAACGACAAAACGGACGTCAAGCGTTTCCGCCTTCGCCAAAGGGCTAGGGCGGACAAGTGTGGTTTCGCCCGGCTTCGCCTTCGGCTATGCCGAGGCGCAACCGCTAAATGAAACATGCTTTTGACGGTGACGTTATGCGAAAATCGCATGGATTTACATTAATCGAGCTGCTGGTCGTAATTGCAGTCATTGCGCTGCTGATGGGCATATTGGTGCCAGCTTTAAGAAGGGCCAGGGAGCTGGGGCAGCGCGCAGCCTGCGCCAACAACCTTAAGACCCTTGCCGTGGCAAACCTTGCGTATGCCAATACTTATGACGGAGCTTACGTGCCCGTTGTTTTTAAAGGGATAGTAGATGGAAAAGCTGAATATATAGAGTGGTTGCGGAACACATCTTTCAGGTCGTATTTATCTTTGAAATCATATGAAACTGGAGACGAGGAAACAAAACTCTTTGATATACCGGACGAGTTCATTTGCCCTTCCGACAGGATAAGCAGGGATAAGCGTAACAGGCTTGCGGGAGTCTTGTGCAGTTATGGATATAACTATACGGAGTGGAAGCCGGAAAGCGGTTGGATGCCTCCCATTAATGAGTATGCAGGGCATTGGACTTATAAGATAAGACAAGCTGCCGAAAAGCTCATGTTCGTCGATGGTATCGACTGGTGGGTCGAGTGGTCAGCAGCGGATTACAGCGGTGCGTTGGATGAGCACGTTGACAGTAGTGGCGATGCATGGGGGTGGGATAAGCTTGGTCAGGCCAATATTTTTACTTATAAGGACAAAGGTTTTCATGGTCCTACAATTTACCGCCATAATGAGGGCGCCAACGTTACATTCTACGACGGCCATGTCAAATATATGAAGAAGGAAGAGGTTTTTGTAATAGAGGATTATAAGGCCGACCCGAAGAGACCCGGAATGTGGGTCGTGGACCTTGCCTTTTATCGCGAATGGCATCATTAATAAAGCTTCCGCCTTCGTCCCTAAGGGACTACGGCGGACAAGGTTGAGGTTCGGCTGTCGCAATCTTTAAGCCCCCCCCAAAAACCATAACACTACGATTTTTCACAGCAAATCTGTCTTGTGGTGAGTGTAGTCGAACCATTTTCTAATCCTTTTCTTAACGGTCTTCCGATTCGGCTTCTGTTGTGTGGTTTTTTATGTCAATACTTGTCTGACAAAATTTATTCGCCGTCCATGTGGCGGAGCCAAGATTCCATTTGCCAAAAAAGACAGAAGTTTTACAATAACAGGTATTGTGTCAGTAAGTACCATTATTGGCAATTATGAAAGCTTGTTTAAGGGGCTATAAATGCAAAACGAATCACAAAAAATCTCTATAAAGGAAAAAATCGGTTACGGTTTGGGGGATACGGCATCGAACCTGTTTTTTCAAACCTTCATATTCTTTTTGCTTTATTTTTATACGGATGTATTCGGCATCACTGCCGCTGCAGCAGGCACAATGTTTTTAGTCACCAGGATATGGGATGCTGTCAACGACCCGATGATGGGTGCAATAGCCGACCGAACCAATACCCGGTGGGGAAAATTTCGGCCCTACCTGCTCTGGTTTGCCGTACCGTTCGGCGTCGTTGGCGTGTTGATGTTCACGACGCCAAACCTTAGCCCCTCAGGAAAACTCCTATACGCCTACGTTACATATACATTGATGATGATGCTCTATACGGTTATCAATGTACCCTATTCGGCGTTAATGGGTGTCATTACACCCAATGCAATGGATAGAACAGTTGTTTCTTCCTTTCGTTTTGTATTGGCATTTGTCGGAATGTTTATTGTTCAATACTCCGTCGTAAGGCTGGTTGGAATATTCGGCGGAGCAAATGAGCAGGTGGGTTGGCAATGGGCCATGGCCGTTCTTTCTGCTTTAGCGGTCGTTCTATTTTTGATTACTTTTGCCACAACCAAAGAGCGTGTGCAACCACCAAAGGGACAAAAAAATCCGATAAAGCAGGATTTAGCTGACCTGCTTGCTAATAAGCCGTGGTTGCTGATTGGCGGTGCTACGATTTTCCAGCTTACCTTTTTGGTCATGCGCGGTACCAGCATCATGTATTACTTCGAGTATTATGTGCAAGACCAACAGATTATGCTCTTCGGAAAAACACATAGTTATTCCTTTTTAGTGCTGGCATCTACTTTCATGCTTGCAGGAACCATTGTGACTATTATTGGCGCTATTCTAACCAAACGGCTTAGCAAGGCCCTTGGTAAATCACAAAGTTATTACGGATTTTTAGCATTAAGCGCAATATCTATCGCACTTTTCTATTTCCTGGGTCCAAAGGATATCATTCTCATGTTTGTTCTGCAGCTTGTCGCATCTTTTTCAGTAGGACCTGTATCAGTATTACAATGGGCCATGTACACGGACACAGCCGATTATTCAGAATGGAAGACGGGCCGCCGCGCAACTGCGCTGATTATGGCCGCATCACTATTCGCGTTGAAACTCGGAGTAGCCCTTGGCGGCGCTGGCACGGCGTGGGTGCTGGCCGCTTATGGTTACCAGCCAAACCTGCCGCAGGCAACGGAAGCATTGCGTGGCATACGTTTAGCTATGAGTGTTTACCCAGCCATTTTTGCTATTATTGGCGTGGTCCTTATGTTATTTTATCCTCTAACCAACAGGAGGATGGTCGAGATTGAGGCAGAATTGACCGAACGTCGCAAACAATCTGAATCTGATTTACCTGTTACGGAAGGAGCATAAACATGAAGTTTCAAAAATTGGCGCTAAGTGCTGTTCTATGTCTGGCTCTATCGTTGACTATTGCCTCTGCCGACGAAGGTGCTACCGGCCCCTCGCTAAAAGACGTTTTCGCACAGGATTTTCTAATCGGTGCTGCTCTCAACTACGACCAAATCACCGGCAAAGAACCAAACGAAACTGCCGTTGTCGTCAAACACTTTAACACCATCACGCCTGAGAACATATTGAAGTGGGAAGGTGTCCATCCCAAACCGGACGCCTATAATTTCGACCCTGCGGATAAGTATGTTGCCCTTGGCGAGAAGAACAAAATGTTCATCGTCGGCCACACACTCGTATGGCACAATCAAACTCCCAACTGGGTCTTTCAGGATGCAAACGGCAACGATACGGACCGCGAAACACTTCTGGCGCGAATGAAAGAACACATCTCCAATGTCGCCGGCCGATACAAAGGTCGAATCAACGGCTGGGACGTCGTCAACGAAGCCGTCGGAGAAGACGGACAGTTTAGAAAAAACAAATGGTGCCAGATTATCGGTGAAGATTATGTGGCAAGGGCCTTTGAATTCGCCCGTGAAGCTGACCCCGACGCTGAGCTTTATTACAACGACTACAATATGTGGAAGCCAAGCCAGCGTGAGGGTGTGGTTCAGCTTATTCGCGATTTACAGTCAAAAGGCATTCGCGTCGATGGAATCGGCATACAGGGACATTGGGGAATGGATTACCCCCCTCTCGACGAGCTTGAGGACAGCATCCGGGCTTTTTCCGAGCTGGGTGTCAAGCTGATGATTACCGAAATGGACATCACCATACTACCCAGTGCCTGGGACCAAAAGGGAGCTGATATTTCTCTCAACATCGAGTTAAGCAAGAAACTCAATCCTTATCCCGATGCTTTACCCGATGAAATGCAGGACAAACTGGCAAAGCGTTACGCTGAACTATTTGCGATTTTTCACAAGCACCGCGACAAGTTCAGCCGTGTAACTTTTTGGGGCGTTCAGGATGGAAACTCATGGCGAAACAACTGGCCAGTCAAAGGACGTTCGGATTACCCTCTATTATTTGACCGAAGTTGCCGCCCCAAGCCGGCCTTTGACGCTGTTGTTAAAACTGTCCGGGGCGAAGATTAGCAGCTATAAATTTCGTCAGCAGTGCATAAACACAAATATTTTTATTGGGAATGAAATCAGCATTTTAATCGATAAAAACTGAGAGAGTATTATTTATGAAGCTGAATATAAAAGTGCCTGCTTCGTTACTGTGCTGTTATGTATTATTATTGCTTCCCCGGACGGCCTTTTGCCAGGTCAGACTTCCTGTTTTGATAAGCGATGGTATGGTTCTTCAAAGAGATGCCGGTGCAAAGGTTTGGGGCTGGGCCGGCGAAGGCGAAAAGGTGACAATTAACTTTGACGGCAAAACATATAATGCCGTAGCGGGTGCAGACGGCAAATGGGAGGCGATACTTTCTCAATTAAAAGCAGGCGGCCCATACAGCATGAATATTGACGCCAGTAATCACATAACTCTAAAAAATATCATGGTAGGTGACGTATGGGTATGCTCGGGACAATCAAACATGGAGCTGCCGATGAACAGGGTAAAATACCGCTATCCGGGTGTCATCGCTCATTCTGATAACCCTGCCATAAGACAGTTTATTGTCCCGGACGTATATAATTTTCAGCAGCCGCAGGAAGATTTGAAGTCGGGCCGCTGGGTATCGGCAAATCCTGAAAGCGTTCTTGAATTTACCGCCGTTGGTTATTTTTTCGCGAAAGAATTGTTTGGAAAATACCATGTTCCCATCGGCTTAATCAACGCCGGCTTAGGCGGCTCACCCGCCGAGGCGTGGTTGAGCGAGGATGCCTTAAAGGCGTTTCCCGAATACCTGGAAACAGCGAAAAAATTCAAGGACACCGCCTACCTCAATCAAATAGCTAACAAAAATAAAGCTGTCAGCAATGCATGGCACAGGCACTTGCAGCAGCTTGATAAAGGCTTGGAGAAAGGTAAAAAGCCGTGGCTTGACGAAAATTATGACGCCTCAGATTGGGCGACTATGAACGTGCCAGGATACTGGGCAGACCATGAATTGGGGCATGTGAACGGTGTTGTCTGGTTCAGAAAAGAACTTGATATCCCGGCTTCTATGACTGGTAAGCCGGCAAGGCTTTGGCTGGGCAGGATTGTGGATGCCGATACAACTTATGTGAACGGCAAAATCGTGGGCACAGTCTCGTACCAGTATCCTCCAAGAATATATGATGTCCCCGCGAATTTGCTCAAGGCAGGCAAAAATATCATTATAATCAGGGTTATTAATAACTCGGGCCGAGGCGGTTTTGTTCTGGACAAACCATACCAGCTATCAGCGGCAGGAGAGATAATCGACTTAAAGGGCGAGTGGCAATACAAATTAGGTGCTGTAATGGACCCATTGCCGGCCGAAACGTTTATCCGGTGGAAGCCGTTGGGATTATATAACGCAATGATTGCCCCGCTCTTAAACTACGCAATTAAAGGGGTCATTTGGTATCAGGGTGAATCCAACACCGGCAAGCCGCTTGAATATCAGAAACTGTTCCCCGCACTGATAGCCGACTGGAGAGGAAAATGGAAGCAGGGAGACTTTCCCTTTTTGTATGTACAACTGGCCAATTTTATGGAGGCCAAAAACCGGCCTTGCGAAAGCAACTGGGCCGCGCTGAGAGAAGCACAGCTTAAAACCCTTTCTGTTCCCAACACAGCAATGGCCGTTATCATCGATATAGGTGAATGGAACGATGTTCATCCGTTAAATAAGGAAGATGTAAGCAGGCGTCTTGCGCTCGCAGCTCAAAGGATGGCTTACGGCAATGAAGAAGTTGTTTACTCGGGCCCGATTTATAAATCTATGAAAATTGACGGGAACAAAATCATTCTCACGTTTACAAACATCGGCGGCGGATTAATCGCCAGAGGAGGCGGTGAGCTGAAGCATTTCGCCGTTGCCGGCGCCGACAAAAAATTTATCTGGGCAAAGGCGAAAATAGAAGGCGATAAAGTCATCGTCTGGAATGATGATATTATCAATCCCGCATCTGTACGCTATGGCTGGGCTGATAATCCTGAAGGCGCAAATTTATATAATAAAGAAGGCCTGCCGGCGTCACCCTTTAGAACAGAAAAATAAGGCAAAAAATGAATCTTGACTGTCGTCAGACAAGTTTATTTCGTTCTTACCGCATACAATGGTTATTTTGGATTATAGTATGGTTTTTTACAGGTACTCTTTGGGCTGAGGACGGGTATCAATTATGGCTTCGTTACAACAAGATATCTCAACCAGAGCTCCTTTCATATTATAGAGAACATATAACAGAAATCGTAATCCAGCCCGCTGCGACGCATCGCGGCGAGCAATCCTGCCCAACATTTAAAGCCGTTCAGGATGAATTGCAGAAAGGGCTGCGCGGGCTGCTGGGAAAGAAAATTCGGGTGGCTTCGTCGGTTTCGAAGGAAGGAGCCATCGTAGTCGGCACGTCGGACAAATCCTCTGTTGTGCAAAAATTGGTCGATGCCTCGGAACTGGAATCGGTCGGGCCAGAGGGCTATATTATTCGTTCATCATCCTGGGACAATCGGCCGGTTATTGTTATTGCGGCCAATCAGCCGAAGGGTGCCTTATATGGAGCGTTTCATTTTTTGCGGCTTATTCAGACCCAGCAGCCGCTTGAGAAGCTGTCCATCCGTTGCAAACCGCGAATTCAGAAGCGCCTGTTAAACCATTGGGATAACTTAAATGGAAGCGTCGAACGAGGTTATGCCGGTAAATCGATATGGAATTGGAAGAAACTGCCGAAAAAAGTTGACCGACGATATAAAGACTATGCACGCGCGAATGCGTCCATTGGTATTAATGGTACTGTCCTTAACAATGTAAATAGCCAGGCGGCGATTCTGACCAAAGACTATATCGAGAAAGCAGCCGTCATTGCGAACGTTTTAAGGCCTTACGGCATCCAGGTCTATTTCAGTATAAAATTTACATCACCCATGAAAATCGGCGGCCTGTCAACCGCTGACCCGCTAAATCCGTCCGTACGTCAATGGTGGAAAGAAAAAGCGAAGGAAATCTATCAGGAGATTCCGGATTTTGGAGGATTCCTTGTCAAAGCCTATTCGGAAGGCCAGCCGGGTCCGCAGATTTACGGACGCACACATGCGGATGGCGCAAATATGCTGGCTGAAGCGCTATCCTCCCATGGGGGTATTGTGATGTGGCGGTCATTTGTTTATGACATTTCGATTGATTCAGACCGTGCCAAATGCGGATACATTGAGTTCGTTCCGCTGGACGGTAAGTTCGCGTCAAATGTTCTTGTGCAGGCCAAAAACGGGCCGGTGGATTTTCAGCCCCGTGAACCGTTTAATCCTCTCTTCGGAGCTATGCCGAAAACGCCGTTAATGATGGAGCTCCAGATAACACAGGAATATACCGGCCAGGGCAAGCATCTTGTTTATCAGGCGCCGCAATGGAAGGAAGTGCTGGATTCGGACACCTATGCGAAGGGGCCTGGCACGCTTGCCGCCGAGATTGTGGATGGTTCTGCCGAAAATCATACCATTAGCGGAATTGCAGGGGTTTCAGGAATCGGGACCGACCGTAACTGGATGGGACACCATTTTTCCCAGGCAAACTGGTACGCATTCGGACGACTTGCCTGGGACCCGGCCTTGTCATCCGACCAGATTGCTGAAGAATGGATTAGAATGACCTGGTCCAATGAGTCTGAAACAATAAATGTGATTAAGAAAATGATGGACGGCTCCTGGGAGGGGTGTGTTGACTATATGACGCCGCTGGGACTTCATCACCTGATGGCGGCCGGTCACCATTATGGGCCGGGACCAGACTATGTCAATCGCAGCAGAGCAGATTGGAGTTCGACTTATTATCACAAGGCGGACTCTGGAGGGATTGGATTCGACCGAAGTTCAAAAGGCAGCAACGGCGTAAGCCAGTACGCTCCGCCCCTGCGAGAATTGTGGGATTCGCCGGATACGTGTCCGGAAAAATATCTGCTGTGGTTCCATCATCTGCCATGGACGCATCGTCTGTCATCCGGAAAAACGCTCTGGGAAGCGTTGCAGTTCCATCATAATAGAGGTGTCGAATACGTTATTTCTATGCAGCAGATGTGGGATTCACTGGAGAATAAAATTGACAGGGAACGCTTCAAACATATTAAAAACAGGCTGGCCTTGCAGCTTGAAAATTCCCGTAAATGGCGAGATGTCTGCCTGGAATACTTCGGCCGATTTACAGACCCAAATGCGAGCGGAAAAGGATTAAATGACCATTAAAAAGAGCATATTGTTGAAAACGATTGTTATCGTTATCACAGTTATATTTTGTTTGTTTGCTATGCTTTTTTTAAGTCAAAGGGCTAAAGTAAAAACGATTCGTATTTCTCACAGTCTCGATGCCTCTCACCCCATTCATAAATCGCTGGAATATTTTGCAGAAACAGTAGAGAAAGAATCCGGAAATACGCTTAAGGTGCTGGTCTATCCCAGCAGCCAGCTGGGTTCTGACAGGGAAACCGTTGAATTAATGCAGATGGGGATTATTTCACTGGGCATTTGCTCCGCGGGTCCTTTGGAAAGTTTTGTGCCGGATATGAAAATATTCGGAGTTCCATATTTATTCAGAGACAAAGAACATATGTATCAGGTTCTTGATGGTCAAATTGGCAAACGGCTGCTTTCGGCAGGTGAAAAATTTGGTCTTAAAGGACTTTGTTTTCTTGATGCAGGAGCGAGAAGCTTCTATACGTGCCATAAGATGGTAAATACACCTGAAGACCTTAAGGGCATGAAAATTCGAGTGATGAAGACGAATATGTGCATCAGGACGATTGAGGCAATGGGAGCTTGCCCCACACCAATTAATTTCGGCGAACTTTACACTGCCCTTCAGCAGGGTGTCGTTGATGGTGCTGAAAACAATCCTCCCAGCTTTTATACCTCAAGGCATTATGAAGTCTGTAAATATTATAGTCTGGATGAACACTTAAGAATTCCCGATGTTCTGCTCATCAGTAAAATAGTTTGGAATGGTCTTTTGAATAAAGACAAGCAAATATTATTAAAAGCTTCGAAATTGACAGTTGAGTATCAAAGAAAGCTTTGGTCTGAGTTTGAAGGTTACTCTCTCGAGGAAGTGAAAAAGGCCGGCGTTGAGGTAATCTACCCGGGAAAAAAGGATTTTATTGCTTTGGTCAAACCTCTCTGGCAGGAATTTAAGGGCACTGAAACGGGAGAAATGATAAAAGAAATTCAGGCAATTGACTAAATTAGCAGGTAGATTAAAAAAAGGAATCGTCACATGAAAGTATTAGATAAGACCGTTCGTTTTTCAGCAGGGTTAATCATGGGGCTGCTGGTGGTGGATGTTGTCTGGCAGGTATTGAGCAGGTATGTCTTTAAAGCACCGAGTCCCTGGACTGAAGAATTGGCCGAATTCCTTATGATATGGCTTGGATTTTTAGGAGCATGTGTTGCTCTTCAGGCAAAGGCCCATCCGAAAATAGATTATGTTACGAACAAGCTTTCCCGGGAAAACCAGCTTATCGTGAGAATATTTTCGTATTCCGTTGTGCTTCTGTTTTCTATTTCTGTGCTTTTGTATGGCGGCTACCAGCTGGTTTACAACACGTTTATCACCAATCAAACATCACCTGCGTTGATGATTAAAATGGGATACGTGTATCTGGCTATCCCTGTCACGGGTGTGATTATGGTTATTTACAGCATTAGCGATATTATCGTTTTAATCAAGAATGGCGGAAAAAACTGATGGATTATTCGCTTTGGGTCATGTTAATAACCTTTTTTGTCCTTTTATCACTGGAAGTGCCTATTGCTTTTTGTCTCGGGATTTCTTCGCTTGCAGCCTTGATTACGATAGGTGATATCCCGGCATTTCTGGTTGTTTCGCAGCGGATGCTCAATGGAATGAATAGTTTTACCTTATTGGCAATACCCTTTTTTATATTGGCCGGCCTTTTTATGGGAAGAGGCGGTATTGCCAAGAAGCTTATTGATTTCGCCAATGTTCTTGTGGGTAAGCTGCCCGGCGGATTAGGCTTTGTGAATATTTTAACATGCATGCTTTTCGGGTCAATCTCCGGCTCTGCAGGAGCAGCGGTTTCTTCGGTTGGGGGGTTCATGATTCCGCTGATGAATAAGTATGGCTACAATAGAGAATTTAATACTTCTATAACGGTCACTGCTGCGACCACCGGCTTGCTTATCCCGCCAAGCAATGTCATGATTATATATTCACTGGCCACAGGCGGTACCGTGTCCATTGCCACTATTTTTGTAGCAGGTATCATACCGGGTATTCTGGTGGGCCTTGCTTTAATGGCAATGGCGGGCGTTATAGCTGCAAGGAGAAATTACGGCAGAGAAGCGGGACAAAGTGTAAAAGTAAGTGATGCTCCGGCGGCTTTTATAAAGGCCTTACCTGCGATATTCCTTATCGTCATCATTATGGGAGGGATTCTTTCGGGTGTCTTTACGCCCACCGAAGCATCAGCAATCGCCGTCGTCTATGCTTTTGCATTATCCGTTTTCTTTTATAGAGAAGTGAAACTAAATGAAGTACCTTCGATTCTTGTCGATTGTGCGAAAATAACGGCTGTGGTTCTTTTTTTAATCGGAACCTCCATGTCAACAAGCTGGATTCTTGCGTACAACAATATCCCGGAAAAAATAATGGCGGCCATGTCAGCCTTTTCATCGAATAAATATGTTATATTACTGCTCATCAATATTATCTTGTTAATTGTAGGAATGTTCATGGACATGACGCCCGCCATTTTGATTTTTACACCTATTTTCCTGCCGGTCGTTATGAAGTTAGGCGTGCATCCAATCCACTTTGGAATCATTATGCTTATGAACTTGTGTATAGGTTTGTGTACCCCACCGGTAGGTACGGTCCTGTTTATTGGTTGCGGGATTGGTGATACAACGGTGGTAAAAGTAACAAAACATTTGCTGCCCTTCTTTGTGTCAATGATTTTTGCACTTTTGATTTGTACATATATTGAGTGGTTTAGTCTTTGGCTTCCGAACTTTATTGGGTTGTTGAAATAATCAGGTATATACAGGACACAGTAAATAAATGAATCAAAAGCAATGGGAAACAATTATTGATGTTATTGAAGGTAAAAAGCTGGCTCTGATTCCTGCTGGTTTTATTATTGACAGCCCCTGGCTTCCGGGATGGTTTGGCTGTTCTACGCTGGATTATTATACGTCTGATGAAATTTGGTTTGAGGCGAACAAGAAAGCGATTGAAACTTTTCCCGAAGCGATTTTCCTGCCCGGTTTTTGGGCCGAATACGGCATGTGTACAGAACCAAGCGCATTTGGGACAAAATGCCGATGGGACGAGAATAATTTACCTCATGCTGTAAAAATAACAGGTGATATCGTTGGAATATCCACCATTGAAAAACCGAATGTAAAAACAGATGGCTTGCTGCCATTTGTGATAAACCGGTTGAAAAATATGCAGCCAAGAATCAATGCTCTGGGACATGAAATTAAATTTGCGGTAGCAAGAGGTCCGTTGAACATCGCTTCTTTCCTGATGGGCGCAACAGAATTGATGATGGCCCTGGTTACTCATCAAGATGAGTGTCATAAATTGATTAATAATATCACGGAATTTCTTATTGACTGGATTGGCTATCAAAAAAAGGTATTTCCCACAATTGAAGGAATATTGGTTCTTGATGACATTATCGGTTTCATAGGAGATGCTCATTGTAAGGAATATGTTGTTCCTTATTTCAAAAAGATATATCAGGCGTTTGATTCAAAGATTAATTTCTTACATAATGACGCTGCTGGCCTGGTAAGCGCACCTTATCTTCCCGAGATTGGCATTAACCTTTTTAATCCAAGTTTTGAACATGAAATCAATCAGCTTAAAAAACTCACTGAGAATAAAGTTGCAATCTTAGGAAATATTCCACCGAGAGATGTCTTAGCTTCAAAAACTGCTGATGAGATTCGTGAATATGTCAGTCAAACTCTCCGAACCTGCGATGATAAAAGCAAATTAATCTTATCTTGTGGCGGCGGAATGCCGCAAGGAGTACCAACAGAAAATATTCGAGCCTTTATGATGGCCTGCCGGGAAGCATCTGCAACTTGACATAAAAATCGAGCATACATTAAACTGGATGGCCGGCGTTAGGCTTTGACTTTTACTTGCGATGCAGGGTTGTCGCATAAGGTATTACAGATACAGCAGTTAGGTGTAAAAGTGCCCCAAAAAAAGCCTTTGTAAGTTCATAATTAATTGTTGACATATCCGGCGTTGAGTAGTATTATATAATAGGGAATGTTGTGAAATTGGCAGAACATACAACTGGCTTTGTGCATCCTATAATTTAAGACGTTGATATTAAGAAAAAATTGCCGATTTAGAACAGTCTTACTTCGCTGTGCAGCTTTGTAAGGTATTTTACCGGAGAAGGAACAGTGAAAAAAGAAGCCTTTACACTAATTGAGCTTCTGGTCGTAATCGCTGTTATTTCCATTCTGATGGCGATTCTCGTACCTGCTTTGCGAAAGGCCAGAGACCAAGGACGTAGAATCGTCTGCACTAGTAATGTAAGAACTCTGATAACGGCCTGGTATATGTACCAAAGTGATAATGATGGCAAGTTGGTTAACGGTAATGTACCGGAGAGTGACCTCTTCGAGGACCCTCCCGAAGGGGCCTGCTGGGCAGAACCACCGCAGGACCGCGCCGGTCACTACAGAGGCGACTCAGACCCTACACTTGAGGACGAGTTGAGAGGCATAAAGCGAGGGGCATTGTATCCCTACGCCAAGGCTGTTGATGTATATCGCTGCCCTGCTGATGACAGAAAAAGAATATCTGATAAAGCTAACTTTCGCAGCTATTCCATTGCTGGCGGAATGAATGGGGAAGAACGCTACGAAGACCGTTACACCGGAAGAGCTATCACAAAATACAGTGAAATGAGAAATCCAGCCACTAAGTATGTGTTTGTGGAGGAAGCCGACACCAGAGAGTGGAATATGGGCTCGTGGATTATATATCCTACGGGAGATAGCTGGTGCGACCCATTGACATTCTGGCACGGTAACCGAAGCTGTCTCGGCTGGGCCGACGGCCACGCAGAAATGCATAGATGGCTTGATGAAGATACACTCGAAATGGCTGAATTCTATGCTGAAGGAAATTGGAACTACTATGCTCCTGACAGTCCAGACCTCGAATTCATGCAGAAGGGCTACGCGTTAAGACCTGAGTAGTCTAAAAGTCCTGGGTAAAAAAACAGTAAAAAACCACGAATTGACCAAATCCATACTGATTTCGCATAGGTCTAATTTGTTTGTCCACTCGATTATCCAGGTATTTCAGACAGATAAACATAGCAGCAAACCTGGCAAAGTCACAGTAAAGTAAAAACAATAAATTAAAGGGGCCTGCATCGAATCAATCGATGCAGGCCCCGAATAAACGCGATATTTCACTAATTAGTCGGCCTGTAACAAAGGTCACGGCCACAGAGATATTTGCTCTTCAAGCCACATCTGCGCCAAAACGGCAAAGTCCCTGAAGTCTATTATATTATCAAGATACAGGTCGACATCTGTATTAGGCGGTGGTGTTTTCAGCCAGTCGCGTCCCATTATCTCAATCTCTTTAAAATCTACCACACAATCCCCGGAAGGATTACCCTCAGGAGCATAGTCGGCCTCGGCAAAATCTGCTGTACGATTCGAACGGACACACCCAGGTGCATACAGACGAATATCATCGATGGATACGGTACCCGTACCACCCGGCGTCGGATCGTTCAAATCACCAAAGCCAATATACATCCTCTGGACATCTGTCAAGTCCACCTCCTGTGCACTGAATTCGTCCAATTCTATGCCCCAGTGCGTCCAGGCACTTTTCTGCGTTGCATTGGGGTCTTTATTCTCATAGTACACAGTCCCGTCATCACTGTTGCTATCTTCCAGCACCACATACATCGGCTCAGGGGAATTGTAAGGTATACCGATATCCTCGTCGGCCCATGGACCTACAAGGGGCGTACCAAGAGGGGCCTGCATGGAAACGTTAGAGAATTGGGCTGTGCACAGTTCAAGAGAATCAAAGCTACTCACGCACAGACCTATATATATGGGCGTGCCGACCCCGGTCAGCACCAAATCCAGAGTATCGCCAACCTGCGTCCACTTGTCAGGATTGCCGCCGACGTCATTTGCATGCTCGGCACTAATAACATCACCACGAGTTAACCTTACCCAATGTGGAGGGGTGAATCCAGATGCAATTATGCTCGTGGTGTCACCACCATCGCTCTCACGATACTGGAAGCCAACTCCATTACCGGGTGTCACAACTATCGCTGCATTAGTAGAGTTTGGTTCTAACGTCTCGCGAACCATTATACCAGCCTTCGCCCAGTCTCCGGTATCATCCACGCTGAGCACCTTCGCCACGATCTGCCAGGTAATAGTAGTAAGCTGCTTATAGGCATAGTGGAAGCCATCAGATGTATCCTCGATATCCCAACCGTCAGATTCTATTGTGTAGGGGTCTGTACCTGTGAAGCTGCCTCTAACGTCGGGATAACCCCGGAACCACAGCGACAATCCCTCAACGCCACCTACGGTCCAGTCGGTGCCAATGCCAAGACTGTTGGGTCCTGTGGTATCAGCGTATGCCTCTGAATAGTAAGGTACAGGGGTATTATTGTTGTAATCAATCGCCATCGCCTGGTCACCTCCATGTACCGGGTCTGTCGAAAGACTTACCGCCGCCTTGCTGCTGGCTATCCACGTATCTTCGAGATTCGGATTATACAACTCGAAATCGTCCACAACGAGATAGTGGCCTGTCGTAAATTTCCAGACACCGCCTTTGCAGATGTCGATGCCATTGACTTCATCAATCCTCCAATAGTAGTCTATTTCGAATGCCAAGGCTCCGACATCATTTGCGATATCAATAGAATTAGTGTCATGGTCCTGCTTTATTAGAACGCCAAGTTGACTGGTTCTGTTGGCGTCCTTCACAAAATCATAATCGGTGCCGAAATATACATCATGTTTCTTAGCATTCTTGCCCGGTTTCCATATGAGAATAGGGTCAGTCTGCACATCCATCGCCCGGTCCTGCGGATCCGGGTTAGAGGCTTGTCTGCTATCCATGAATCGGCAGTTGTCGAAATGAAAAATTGACGGGTTTCCGTCTCCTGTCGCTTGGATGTGCAAGGAGCACCACGTGAATTCAGGGAGGGAACTAAAATCAAGATGAGAGTAGTCCCAGGTAATCGTCCTTGTATCAACTTCATCGTAATTGTATGGATCCCAGTCACCAGGAGAACTCGGATTACTCGTATCACTAACAGCAACCATCTGCTGCCAATTAAGAGCGGAATTGATACCAAGCTCTTTTACCTGGAGCCAGCTTGCTCCTGAATTCTCTGCCGCGACAATCGTTACGTCCAATGAGACGGTGTCGTTCTCCAGAATGTCTTCACGCTGTTCTTCGGAAAGACCCAGCTTTATAATCCAATAGCCCGCCTGGGTTTCTATACAGAGGCTCTTATCATTCAACGTTGCTCCAGTAGTGCTGAAACTGAAATTAGGACTGCCTTGGTCGGCCGCCCAATTGTCCATGGTGTCTTCCCAGTCGCCTATCACGACACCTGAGCCGGGATATGCAGTCGTAAAATTCCAGACCTCACCTGGCCATAAGCACGGGTCGGGACCAGACTCATTGACCTCGTCAATCCGCCAGTAGTAAGTCTTACCGTATCTGAGTTCGCCAGGATTATAACTGTTAAAGGCATAGTCTTGCTTGACCAGTACGCTCCTTGGGTCAGCTCTGTTGGCATCGTTTACATCAGTAAAATTGGTGCCAAAATATACATCATGCTTGTCAGCATAAACCCCAGATGTCCAGCTAATATCAGTATCATACATCACCTCTCTCGCGCCATTAGCCGGTTGCGGGTCGTAAGCCGGACCTCCGCCGAACATTTGTATATTGTCAATATAGTAAGTGCCGCCGGGGTCGTACCCGCCATAGTTCGTGCATATGACAAAATTCAAATACTCAACATTGTTAAAGTCTATCTCATTGATTGTCGTGGAGTAGTCGTAGATGAAGTTCTTTGGTTCGTTTCCATCTCCAGGTTCCCAAACTGCTTCCAGGTCCAGCTGGCCCCAAAAGTCCCAATTAGGGTCTGCAGAGCTGCCTGCATGGACCACCACGAAGAGTCCGGACCATCTGCTATCGTCTGATATAACCCACTCAGAAGCCAGCCGCGTAATGTCCATCGAGACCTTGAGATTGTTCCTGAAGGTGTCGACCATGTCGTTATCTATCAGACTATATTGGAGAGCTAATACGAAGCCCTCGTTGGCATCGATTACGAGGCTGTGGTTGTCTAATGTAACGCCGGTCGTGCTGTAGCTTACCGAGGCATTGTTGCCGTCAGCAACCTCCCATCCGTCCATGACGTTTTCAAAGTTGCCTATTACGTTGAGGTAAGACATTGGCTCCAGCCGTGCCTTATCGAGGTAGTAAATCCCGCCTGATGTGTAATTCGGGTCGTAATTCGAGACGAGTATAAGGTCGAGATTTGAAATGGAAGCCTTGTCGATTTGAGCTTTAGCTCCGGAGTAGTTCCACTTGGCTGTTGATGTGTCATTTCCATCCACGTAATTCCACAAAGAATTATCGGCGCCTAAGTCAATCCAGACAGGCCCTGAGTTGGAATCCGCATTGATAATCACATGTAAATCGCTCCACCCCAAATTAGGGTCACAGGGGTCTGCAATCGTCCATTCGGCAGCTAATCGCGTTATGTCCAGCGAGAAGACATCGTTGTCAAAGAACTCATCAACCAATCCTTCATCGTCAAGGGGGATATATATGGCCTGATTCCACCCACTATGGTTGTTCACGTCCACCTTGAGGCTATTTGCGTTTAACGTAACCCCGGTAGTGCTGTAGCTTGTCGTTGTTCCCGGAGGTGCACAAGGGTCTATAAGCCATCCATCCATTACGTTTTCCCAGTCACCTATCACAACCTGGCCGTAACTGGCGTGCACCAGAGCCAGCACCAAAATAACGAAAACCGAATAAACCAATTTTCTACACATAGTAGTTCTCCTTAAAAATTAGACCGTAATTATTATTTGTTTTTATCTATTACACTAAATAGCCATGTTTTTTAGAGAAAACGACCGATAATAATTTTACCACTCACTAAATTCTCTGCTTGTTCAGCATAACTTTTTCCGACTTGTCTCTACCCACTTCCTTACAAAAATTTAATATGAGCGATTAATAATTTGAAATGCAGAGCTTTAGCTCTGAGGTACCTAATGTAGCAATACCTCCTCTACCAAGAAGCTCTAAAAATCCACAGATTGACTGCCAATAATTCACAGACTTCACCAATCTAATTTATACCAAATTTACCATCCTTTAGTCAAGAAAAACTTCTTAGAAGAAAAACTGGGCATATCTTTTAGAAAGATTACGCGGTAACATGCTAACCTCTTTGTTTGCAAGCTTTTATAAGCATCTCTCAAGTAAAGCCCTTTCTAAAATTCAGCTTTTGCAGGCACTTGCCGGGCAGTAAAAAACTTTGCAGTTATTGATTCTTACAAATTAGCGAATTATTTCCCTATTTTTTGAAGTCTCTTTACGACCTCAATACAAGCCCTGCCGCTATGATATGGGGCTTTCCACTCAGAGACTTTAAACGTAGCTTCAGACCTGCCGCTGCTTGTTGCCTCCCACAGCCATTCGCCGTGTTCGGAGTCTATAATATGCTCCTGTATAAATGACCAGCATCGCTGAGCAGCTTTAAAGAAATGCTCCTGTTCGCTAAGCTGGTAAGCGTTAATGAGACCTATTACCGCCTCAGCCTGTGCCCACCAGTCTTTATGGGCATTCGTGATATGGCCGCCTTCAGCTTCATAGAAAAGGCTTCCATCGGCGTCGAAGCCCTGTTCATATACTGCCTGGGCCATCTTCAGTGCTAATGTCTGTACCTGTTTTGTCGTGTGCTCATCGCCCAGGACTTCAGCTGCCTCGCACAAAAGCCAGCTGCCCTCAATATCATGACCAAATGAAACTGTATCCTTAGTCGAATGCCATTGTTCGTCGAAGAACATATTGAAATGAAAGGTCTCTTTATTGATGATATGTTTCTGGAAGACCTCTATAAGCTCTTCCAACCTCGTCCTTAGTTTCTGGTCTTTCCATGCACGATACAGGTTTGTATATGCCTCCAGCAGGTGAAGATGCGTATTCATAGTTTTTTTCTCCCGCGCATCGCCGGTTGCCAGTCTTGCCTTCTCAGCAGCTGACCAATTTCTGTGGAACGTCTCGAAGTAGCCCTTGTTAGCATCATCGTGACAGTGCTTCTCAATCAGATAAAAAAGCTCCTTTGCCTTCTCGAGCGCAGCGCTGTCTCCAGTCGCAAGGTAATACTCCGATAGCCCATAAATCAGAAACGACTGACCGTACAACTCTTTGCTGTCATCTACTGCTTTGCCTGTATGGTCGAGCATCCAATAACCGCCCCCAAATTGCTTATCCCAGAAGTATCGCATCATATAATCAAAGGAACGCTTGGCCATCTCAAGATATTCGTCGTTTTTCTCAAACCGGTAGGCAGTTGAAAACGTCCACAAAATCCGTGCATTTAGCACCAGACCCTTGGGAGCATCCTTTACGATGGTCATGTCATTAGACATCCTGCCGATAAAACCACCATTCCCATTATCCCTGCAGTAGCTGAGCCAGAATCGAAGAATGTCCTGCTCTAATTCATTTTGTGCGCTTTTTATAAAACTCTCGATTCGTTCTTTGTTAATCATTGCCTGTGTTCCTTCATAATTTATCTCGACCCTGGATATCTGCACATCTGGAGCCGACTCTGCCCGGACTGACAGAGGTTCCATCATCAAAACGAATAGAGATATTGCGGCTAAAATAGCTCTTCCCATTAGCTAATCCTCTAAGAGAGTGTACCAGCGCATACTCTTTCTTCCGAAGAAACATGGTCATCACCCTCGGACGCCACAGCATACACAGTTGTCAAAACATATACAGTGTACATTGCAAATGCGTCAATAACCAATAAAATATGGATGTTTGCAGAAGTGGTATTCGCTTTTTCCGGGCTTTTACTATAGACAGCTGGCCCGCCGAGACCCGAAAAAATAAAAAGACGCCCCCTGTATCCTTCGCTAAACTTCTCAGCGAAGAACTAAGTTGGCGTTTTAAATATCGACTGGCTAATTACTTATAATCAGCCAGTCGATTCAACGCTTCCTACGCAACAGAGCCAAACCACCCATGCCCAGCAAAGCTATTGTTGCCGGCTCAGGAGTCAATGTCTGGATGTTGTCAATATAGAAATTCCCTGGTAATCCGGAAGTTGTGCTACCCCAGTTCACGGCAATATTCATCTGCGTTCCCCACTCAGAAGGAACAGGCATCGCTGAGAAATCATACTGCAGGGTTCTTGTGTGATCGCCCCAAGAAGGATCCCAACTGCCAGGCCAGGAAGGATTCAACGGGTCATCGGCGACAACCTGTGTCCAACCGGCCGGACCGCTGTTTACAGCGAACTGTTCCTGGTTTAGCCAGTCAAGTCCTGCCCATTCGGATGCCACCCATGACACTTCCAGCTGGATGATGGGCGTGGTGGCAAAACCAACCGTACCCATCGGTAACGATTCATAGGCACCCCATGAAAAGCCCGCATCGGGAGTGATAATCATACTGTTACTCCCTGTGACGGGATTTGTGCCCCAAGTAACGGTGCACCCTTCATTGCCTACCCAATTCCCAAGACCCGATTCAAAGTCATCAAGAAGAGCGGCATTACCAAGGGAAACCAAGCCCAAAACAATGAACATTAAAACAAACTTTTTACACATAATATTCCTCCTCATACATCAAAAAAACAAAACCTATATCATTGTTGTTTTCGACACGCATCCATAAGCTGGTGGCGGGTGTGGACTCGTTTGGCACATACTTCGTACCAAACGACCGTCACCCTTATGCACACCTGTCGCACAAAGGTTTTGGGGAATTGATATCATCCTCCTCCTTATAGAAGACTTGTCAAAACCCACATACTACCTAATTTACCTAACTGAAATTTTACCATATTACCCATTTTCACGTCAAGAAAAATCTTATCAGATTTCAGAAAAAACTTGATTATAGGGGCTGTCAGCATATAACTTCTTTTATTAGAAGAACTTATAAGCATATAGAGATAAAATTATTAAAAAATCCACTACAATCGCTACAACCGCTAATTCCCACATCCCTCTATAGGCCGCAAAAGGGCAAAAAAACCGCTTTATCACTATTTTTCAATCCCTGAACTTGGGTCAAATTTTCCAGAAAGGGGGCTTAAATACGCTGTTTTTTGACAAAAATAGGGCTCAAAACCGTGCGAAAAGGGCGAAATTAACGGCAAAACGCTCAATATTACACCCCAAAGCATCCTGCCACATGACAGCTGTAGTTTCGCTGCCGGATTATTTTGAATTTTCAGACGATTTTTTGTATAATAATTAGGGCATAGGTCGAATTTTGCGGAGTGGGGAGTATGTGCTACACAGGCTTCACGTTCATTAAGAACTTTTTAGGAGCGGTGGTAAGGTGTTTGTGTCGTTGAAAAATCAGCTTTACATCCCGATTTTGATAGTTTCTCTTTTTGCCGTCACCGCTACAGCGCAAACGGAAATAACGTCCATTTCACAAAATGCCGGCGTTATCGGCAGGTATGAAAAGTTCGAGCTGACCATGACCGTCTCGGAGAGCTACAGCAATCCTTTCGATACCGATATTGTTGATATTATGGTTACTTTTACCAAACCGGATGGCAATGACGCGGAGGTACCTGCCTTCTTTTATGAGGAATACGATGAAGATGCGAATGGATTCTTTGTCAACGGCAGAGACCCATGCTGGAAAGTGCGCTTTGCTCCATCTCAACTCGGTGCCTACGAAGTCAATCAGATTACGATCATCGACCATAACGGCACAAGCATAGTGGACCCGGAGATAACTTTTACCTGCATCGAAAGTGACAAAAAAGGAATCATCAAAGTGGACAGTCGAAACCATTACTATATGCGCTACGAAAATAATGAACCGTACATACCCATTGGTCATAATGTGGGGTGGTGGGATGCGGATGGAACGGACATTTGGGAAGATACCTTTGTAGAAATGAGCAGCGTTGGTGAAAATTGGGTTCGTATCTGGATGACGCATTTCTACCAAGGTACGCTTCTGGAATGGAGAACCAATAAACAATATTATGGCGGCGTAGGGGTTCTTAGCATGCCGATTGCCTGGAAGCTGGACCGAATGATTGAAAGTTGCGAGCAAAATGGCATTTCAATGCAGTTGACTTTACAGCACCACGGCCAGTTCAGCGACAATACCAATCCAAACTGGGACGATAATCCTTATAATATTATCCACGCTGCCACAGACGGTGGCTTCCTTGAAAATCCCGAGGACTTTTTCACTGATGCCGAGGCCCGGCGGATAACAAAATACAAATATCGCTATATCGTTGCCCGCTGGGGCTATTCGGGAGCCATTTTAGCATGGGAGCTTTTCAACGAAGTTCAGTTCACCGACGGATGGAAAAATAACCAGGCTTCGGTTATAGACTGGCACAATGAGATGGCGAGTTTCATACGCAACATAGACCCTTTCAATCATCCCATAACCAGCAGCAGCCACGGCAGCGGTTTTGAAAATATCTGGAATCTTCCAGACATCAACCTGATTCAGGTTCACTACTATGGAACCGATACTATTAAAACTTTCGAGCAAATCGCCTTGAGCCTGGCAAGTTTTAATAAGCCGGTGATTATGGGCGAGTTTGGAACAGGCACGGAATGCGACATTAACAGCCTGCCGGAACCTCAGAAAACACAAATGCTTGAAGCCCTGGAGCTGCACAACGGCATCTGGAGCAGTTTTCATGCTAAAAGCAGCGGGCATCTATGGTGGTGGGATTGCTACATTGAAGCACTTGACCTTTACGATGAATTCACGGCGCTGGCGGTTTACGCAGAGAATGAGGACTTGGCGGACTACAATTTAGCGAGGGCCCAGCGAGCGGTTTCGGGGGCAGAGGCGTATTTTGCCAATCCAGTTCTCTACGATTTCTGGGCGGTATCCACTCAGACGGTGTTCTATCTCCAGAACGATTACTTCCCCGGCATGGAAAACCTTTCACGGTGGCTTCACGGCTCTACCAAATCAGATTACAGGTCGGACCCCAATTTCAATCTTGAAATGCCGGAAGATGGCTCTCTGAAAATCCATGTGGAAGATACCGCCGACTGGTGCAGTAACAGTTTGAAGGTGCTTGTCAATGGCTCGCAGGTTTTTTCATCGAGCTATCCCGCCGGTTCATCCAATTTTATAATCACTGTGCCACTTTCGGCAGGCCAGCAATCGGTGCAGATAGTAAACACCGGCCGGGACTGGTTTAATATAAGCAGCTATGAGTTCGCTCCCAATAACTTATCTAATCTGAATTCGACAGGCCTTTCGGGTAATGACCGTGCTTATATCTGGATTTACGATACCGGCAGTCAATACGGCCAAACAGCACATGGCGTCTTTCACAACGAACCTGTTATTGTTAAGGGGCTCGATGACGGCCCTTACGCTGTTGATGTTTTTGCAACGCGTGGTGCCGGCGGCGTTATCGACTCCGGCGAAGCAGATTCTGTTTCCGGACTGTTGACATACACGCTACCGGATTTCAGCAAAGATATTGCTGTAAAAGTCAGGCCGCTCTGTATTGTGGATTTCGACGACCTCGCGATTTTCTGTAGCCAATGGCTGCAGAACGGTCCGGACCTTGAAGCCAACCTGGATGGTATCGGGATGGTCGATTTCCTTGATTACAGCACCCTCGCCAATCACTGGCTCCAACGCTGCCCAGAAAACTGGCCGTTATAAAGGGAAAGTAGAACCGGCTGGTTGAGAAGGGGAACTACATCCGCCTTCGTTAAAACTACGGCGGACAAGTAAGCCCATACAGTAACACAGGTTAGCCTCGCCAACCTACACCAAAAACAGCAACTTTTGCCTCAACTCGGGGCGACTGGACTTGAACCAGCGACCTCTTGACCCCCAGTCAAGCGCGCTACCAAACTGCGCCACGCCCCGGAAGAATAGCATTATAATAAAAGACAAGCTGAAAAACAAAAGTTTTTTCAGCTTGTCTTAATCACTAAAACCCGGATGTTATTCTACCTATCGAGTTTACATATCGTGCCAGGACCCATCATAAAAGATTCTTACAACATTAGTATTAATCTTGAAATATATTTGTCCCTCTACTGGGCTTGGGTCTGTGGGGTCTGATATCCCTGCCGGTAAAACCAATGTTCCCATAGTTACCTTATCTTGAACATCCAGGTCTCCATAAACGTCAACTTGTCCACTTTTGATTCTAAAATCAACTTGTGGATTTCCATAAATTCCATAACCTACAGCAAAACTATAATCGTCACTATTTGTGCAATAATTACCAAAAGCCGAGCTGAATGATGCTGCTGCGTTTGTATTGGATCCCGTCGCTAAGATACGTGTTCCGGATGCTGTCTTGTTTTATCCACTTGTAGCGCTGTGTTTATGGCAATTCTTCCCAGTTTGTTAGTGCGGCAAATATGTTTCCCCCTCCTCTTGGTAGGCTAGGCGGCTGTTTTTCTCGATTCTGGACCCGGTCATCATAATTAACAGTCATTTGATAATGCCTTATGGTGCTGATTTCGGTCGAACTCAGAGCGCTTCCATCCTCAATACTTATCCATTGGCTGATGCTGGGATCGAAATATGCGGGTTTGGCTTTATGCGTTTGGTCATCGTTGTACCAATCCCGGTGGATGGAGACTTGATTCAGACTGTTAAGATTGCCATAAACGGAAAAACCACATACAGGTTCCGCTGAGCTATAAGTGATGGGGTCAGTATTGTAAAAGAGACTATCGGCTGCAAACATCATCGCTGAAAAGATGGCCATTACCTTATCAGCCGGGTCGCCGAAATAGATGTTGCCTCCGCCTTCCGGCTCGCCTGAATCTTCGTTATGCCTGCCAAGAGCTACCAGGCCGAGTATGCTTTCGGAGTCCGCGTATTCCAAGTTGTCGCAGATGTGTATATCACCCGTCACGACGATTGTTGCTTTTCCATCCATCAGGAAGCCGTATGTATCTTTGTTGTGTACCCACAAATCTCCGTCAATATAATAGACTCTGTTATTACCGACATCAATGGGAGTATCTCCAGTTTTGGGGCCTCCGTGTACAATGCCTGAGGATGGCTCAAAAAAGTAATCATCGCCTGTCGTAGTGCCACATTCGGTGCTTCTGCCGGATGGATTTTTCACAAAGACATCTCGCAGCTCATGACCGGGTGGCAGGTATCCTGAATCAATGCCTTCGTCTGCAAAGATTTGGCTAACATTATGCGTATTATTTGTTTCATAGTTCATGCCGACTAAGTCCGAATGTTCAATTTGGTCTACACCCTCTCGAGCTTCTCCGGCAATCGAGGCACTGTCGAGGATGTCAATATTACCGGTGGCATCAACATCGCCATTGATCCCGTAGGTGTTAGGCAAAGACAAGGGATTAACACTGCTTTCTTCGTACAAAGCGACATCCCCATTAATGTATACATTTCCGTTAATTATGTCTCTGCCTCCTATCTCTCTGGCAGTGAACCCACCTGCTAATTTGGGCACGCCTTCGCCTCTTAAAGAAAACACCCACTGCTCTCCATCGAAGTTACTGGCATATACAACATTTTCATAGGGAGCAGCCAGAAACGACGCTTCTACCTTTATTCTTTTCTCCTGGCCTGCTACCTTGCCGGTCGAAATAGCATAAGAAGGGCGGCCTTTTTCATCGAGGTAAATATCAACCCGGTAATGTCCTTCTCCTAAGGCCGTATCCTCGATATTTTCAAATTCTTTATTGGATAATCTTGTGACTAATTCGCTTAGTCCCGCTTCAGCCAAGTAAAAAGCCTTGGTTTTGTTAATATCCGTCCGAGTTAATGTTATCTCGCCCTCTGCTAAACCAAGCAGAGAGAAACCTAAGATGGTAATGATAACAGTGAAGCATACCACCACAATGAGTGCGAACCCCTTTTCCCTTTCTGATTTTAAGGTTCTAATTTTCATCTTGTATTATTTTCCATAATTTCGAATCATTACTTCAGAGACAAGATGTGTTTCTAAACCATCTTTTTTCAACGTGAGGTTTATTCTTACTTTGTTACTATCGATACTAAATTGCAGCTCTTCCACGCTGCCGCTGATAACGGTTTCAGGTTCTTGTCCTTCAATTTCGCATTTGAGGTCTTTACTGTCCTGCTCAAGAAAAAATCTTATCCAGTCGGCGCCTTTGTATATCTTTATAGCTTTACCTTCGTCTTCCATCTCTGCGAATGTGCCCCCTTTGATATGACGGTTTATCCTAAGCATAACATAGGAAGCGTCCCTTTGAAGATTTGCCTTGCTCCAGGATGTATTCCAGGATGAATGGCCTGCAGTCAGAATCGTACCGACAGCTATGAGCACAATTAAGCTTGCCGGAATCGCAGTGGCGAGCTCTACCAAAGTAAATCCTTTCCTGCTTCGGCGAAGCGCTCTCGCCGTCGGCGAAGCCTTTGGCGAAGCTGGGTCGCGGAGATGAGTTTCCCTTTTTACTTTCATAAATTCACCTATTCAGGAACAATAAGAGTAACCAGGCTCACATTATACGGAGTGCCCCCCTTTGTCCAGCAGACAACAGTTCTAACATTTTTATATGAGCCGCAGTCCAGTGTTAGTGTACTTAAAGTACAGTTTAAGTTTCCTACAGAGAGTTCCTCGCTGAATTCACCTTCCTCTATGTTATAATAGTCGTCCGCTTTTATCTGTTCTAATTTTTGACAGGCCAGTTGGAGTGCTGAACGATAATTTTCGCGCAGGCTAATCTGGCCTTTGCCGTAAGCAGTCAGATATGAGTTTCCAAGTATTACAATCAGGAAGATTAAAAGAGCAAACATTACTTCGATAAGAGTCATACCTTTTTTCAAATTTCCAGCAGTAAGCATAAATTAATTCCTTTGTAAAATTGCTACTTGATTGCTTGTTCAATAATTGTGTCAGCCGGCAAAATGTGTTGCTGCAGCAAGACCGTTCGCGCAGCAGTTACTCGCAGGTCGGGCTTATGGGTGCACGATGCAGCGTCATATCTGCATACAAATGCACCCAAAACCCTTGCCACTACCAGCACCGCTACCATTGTCGAGACTCCTTTCTCGATGAGGCGTAAAACCACCTCGAGCTTTATCTTACCTGCGGTGTCTAAGCCGCTACTATCCGGTAGATTTAGGTCCGGAATAGCAGTGTCAAAGTCATTTGTGTTCAGAAGTGCTAAGGCATTCTCAAGATATTCGGCATGTTTTATTTCGGAAGGGGGAAGTGTTGATTTTGATAGCAACCGTTCTAATTGTTTTCTGTCAATCAGGTTATCTTCAACTATCAAATTTTTTAATGGTTTTATACTATTGTAACTCATTTATTTATGTACTATTCATAAGCGTTTATCCCCCAATTTCAAAACAACAACGAAAAACTTTTGAACTGATAATTAGCTGTTAATGTTACTCCTCACAGATAAATAGCTGTAGGAATATATCGGTTAGAATAAT
>Ga0307433_1000289_pt1 | contig 44087 bp, 54 predicted proteins | sample SalMarWE160210MG_FD_202166 | JGI IMG/M metagenome (GOLD analysis project Ga0307433, IMG submission 202166) | Salt marsh sediment microbial communities from the Plum Island Ecosystem LTER, Massachusetts, United States - WE1603-210 | ecosystem: Environmental > Aquatic > Marine > Intertidal zone >... | reverse complement strand
GTTGAAGCCTGCTATATGGTAAGATAATGTGGCACTCTTGATACCGAAAGGCAAGAGGAACTGAGAAAACAAACATTACCTAAGTGGCACAGCCATATTACGTCTACTCGACCAAAGCCGGCCATTGGCCGGAAATACGAAGCACTAAGCTCTAAATCCTAAACAAATTGAAAGGGCTATTTGAAAAAACAAAGCCAATTTGCGTCAAGGCGAAATTGGTTTAAAGTCTTATATGAAAGGTGATTATGAAGAATTTCACGCTTTGGATCGGCGAAAAAACAAACCCAATTCAAAGCCAAACAAGCTTGTCCTGAGTAACGTCGAATGGAGCCAATCTTATTTAGCCCCCAGATTTTCTGGGGGTTGAAAACACAAGTTGAAAAAACAAAGCCAATTTTCAAAAGTCAGAATTGGCGTAAGTATCTTTATGAAGATGGCAATCTTCAAAATTGGAAGATAAGGGGTTGTATAGTTGTATGTTGGTTGTAGCAGCCGACCGACGAAATTTGAGGCTCTTTGAGGGTCTATGTCACTTCCTCATATTTTCTGTTTGCGGCAGTTTTGCTCGCCACTTATTTGCCATTTCCGGCTTGTTCCAGGCTTCGTAGAGTTCGATTAGGGATCGAGATGTATGTAGCTGTATAGAATATTGTATGTCCTGAAGCGAAAAAGAAAAACACGCTACCTTGCTTTTTAATACAGTACTGATATTATAGAGGCAAAGAATTTAAGAAACAAAACGTGAAATTAGTATCAGATGGCGAATCGCAACTGTTTGAAGGATAGCAATGTGAAGGAGATATCCTATGAAACGTTCATTGTTAATGACCGGTCTACTAACCCTTGCAATGTCATTAATGCCTGCGGATGGGGCAGATGCCAATCGGAATGAAGTCCCGGATTATGTCCTCGAGAAGTTTATACCAGGCGGAACAGCCGAAAACCTTCAACCTAAACACATCAGGTTTATGCAGGAAGCATTCGATAACATACCTCACAATCGCCAAATGCAGAACGCTGTGACTGTTACCGCCGTGGACAATCTTGCTCTTAATCGAGCGGTTGTGACAAGCCTCGACGATTCCTTCAGTTGTAAACTCGATGACTGGTCGGTCACCAATCAAAAGAGGAGCGGTCGCTGTTGGATATTTGCCGGAACGAATCTCCTGCGTGTCGGCGCCATGAAAAAAATGAATCTGAAAGACTTTGAATTCAGCCAGAGCTACGTCTTTTTCTGGGACAAGATCGAGCGTACCAATTACTTTTTGGAGTCAATCATCGATACGGCGGATCGTCCCGACGGTGACCGAACGGTTGACTTCCTCCTGGCCAACGTTCTCAGCGATGGCGGACAATGGAATATGTTTGTTAGCATCGTTAAGAAACACGGCTTGGTGCCTAAAACGGCCATGCCGGAAAGCGAGAGTTCTTCGAATAGCTCTATGATGAACAAAATCCTCAAGGCCAAACTCCGTGAGGGTGCAAAACGTCTGCGCGATATGCAAGGCAATGGTGCCGGTATCGCAGAATTACGGAATGCCAAGCATGAGATCCTCACTGTGATTTACCGAATTCTGAGCATCCACATGGGCACCCCTCCCAGCCGTTTTGAATGGCAGTGGCGCGACAAGGATAACAAGTTCCACCGCGACGGCGAGATGACCCCACAAGAGTTTACCACAAAATATATCACGCTGAATCTGGACGAGTACGTTTGCCTGGTTCACGATCCGAGGCCAAGCAGTCCGTTCGGTCGTACATTCACCGTGGCTTATTTGGGCAACGTGATAGGCGGCGAACCGGTTAAGTACTTGAACGTCGATATCGATATGATGAAAAAGATTGCTATGCGCACACTTCTTGATGGCCAACCGGTCTGGTTCGGATGTGATTGCAGCAAACAGATGGACCGGGATCTCGGACTCTGGGACTCCCGACTGTTCGATTATGAGAGTGTCTACGACACAAAGTTCGCTCTGAACAAGGCTGACAGGCTTATTTACCATCAAAGCAGAATGAACCATGCCATGCTATTTACAGGCGTGGACGTCGTCGACGGTAAGTCGCGTCGCTGGCGGGTGGAGAATAGCTGGAGCGACGAGAGCGGCAGGAAAGGCTTCTTTATTATGGACGACTCGTGGTTCGATGAGTTTATGTTCGAAATAGCGGCCCAGAAGAGTTATTTGCCTGAGAATTTGCAGAAAGCCCTCACACTGAAACCCATAGTACTGCCGCCATGGGACCCAATGGGCTCGCTGGCCTACTGTGAATTCGCGAGAACTTATTGAGCTGATTAATCAAATTAAATGAAAGGAGCATATTTATATGCAATGAAAACAGATTACCGCTGATTGGTGAGAAGGCCCCATCTTTCAAGGCGGAAACCACCCAGGGCCCTATCAATTTCCCAGAAGACTTCAATGGCAAGTGGGGCATTTTCTTCTCCCATCGAGCCGACTTTACACCGGTCTGCACCACTGAGTTCATGACCTTTGCCTCGATGCAACCGGAATTTGAGAAACTCAACTGCAAGCTTGGGACTATCTCTTGATAGTACATACAGTCATATAGCCTGGTTGCGGATTATTAAGGAAAAAATCGAATATAAGAATATGAAGAGCATCGAAGTGACCTTCCCGGTTATCAGCGACCTTAAGATGGATGTCTCGAAGGCCTTTGGGATGCTCCAACCGGCCGCCAGCAGCACGCAGGCAGTGCGTGCCGTTTTCATCACCGACCCCAAGGCCGTCGTGCGAGCAATACTGTACTATCCACTAAGTAACGGGCGCAACATGGACGAGATTAAGCGGTTGCTAATCGCAATGCAGCACAGCGATGAACACGGCATAGCCATGCCGGCAAACTGGCAGATTGGCGATGACGTGATTGTACCGCCGCCGACACCAAAGTGATCGATTGGTTCATGGTCCTTAAGAAGTGCCCACACGGTGAAAAATAGACGGTATGAATTAAATGTGAAGTGCAATATGTAATGATACAGGGCTGAGGTGCGGAGGGAGAGGAAAAAGCGAGATAACCTCAGCCCTGCGATTGTGCTTTAACTAAAACCAATATATCATAAATATCTGCGCAATACAATATAGTTATTCAAAAATATGATAGCAGTCTTGCAAGCCAATTCGATCCAAACGTAATCCACTTTATAACAGCATTTGGTTCTCGGAATTACGTGTCTCTCCTACACTGGTTACATAGATGCCGGATCGATCTTTGATGGGGCACTTGTTTTGGCAAATCCCGCAGCCCATACACAGTTCAGGATCGACGTGGGGCTGTTGCACGAGAACTTTCTGTCCTGACTCATTTGTGACTTCAATATCCTCGACCCAGATCGCTTTGGTCGGCGTAGGACAGTGCTCCTCGCATACTATACAGGGACGGGCAGAAGCATAGGGAAGGCAGCGATTCCTGTCTACGAAAGATTGACCGATCTTTATCTTCTGTTTTTCCTCCAAAGGTAATTCGCGAATGGCATCTGTAGGACAGACCTGACCGCAGAGCGTGCACTCATATTCACAGTAACCAATATTCATATTCAACACAGGTGTCCATAATCCTTCGATCCCAGCCTCAAGTCCGGCCGGCTGGATGGCGTTCGTTGGGCATACTTTCATGCACTCGCCACAGCGAATACAACGGCTCAGGAATTCTTGTTCAGCAACGGCCCCAGGGGGTCGGATCAGAGCCGGATTAAAAACACGGCCTGAAGCTTGGGGATGGACTTGAGACAGACAGGCTGCCCCCACTCCAAAAGTCCCGGCGGTCAGGACCTTTCGACGTCCGAGGTTTACCTCCGAACCTCTGACAGGTTTGAAAAAGTTTCGGAGCCAACGCCAGATCAGGTTATTTGACCATTTTTTCATGAAATTTCTCTTGGCGGTACAGCAAATTCAAAAGAGATCGCCTGCTTCGGACATACAGCCTCACAATTCCAGCAAAAGAAACATTCTGCTGGTTTCCAAGCGCCGGACTGTTCAGAAGAACCATCTGGTTTTGCTCCTGCAGGGCAGACCGCTACACACAGCCGGCAATCATTACAGGCCTCATTATCTTTCTTGAGTCGTAGTAGCGGATTCTTACCCACCAATCCCAACAACGCTCCCAAGGGGCAGACATAGCGGCACCAGAAACGGTTCCGCCAGAGATTGAGGGCCAGGATACCACCGAATATAACTCCAATGAGAATACCCCAATAGTACTGTGGGCGCCCTTCGATTAGCAGGTAGCTACGTAGGACTTCGTAAACCGGTTCTGATACTTTCGTGACTTTCACATTCCCGACGCCGGGATCACTCTCATAAAGCCACGCGAACAAGGCATGCGAACCCAAGTTAAGGGCAGGGAAGACGGCTGTAACCAGGGACCGGTAGAGAAGCGAGAAAGGATCAAACCAGCCGATGAGGTTGAGCCCTGTGAGCGTCCCGGCCAAAAGGCCGATCAAAACCAGGTATTTCCATCTTTGGCGGGGACTGTACACAGATCTTTTCAACCTGGATGCCAAAGAGCCGCCTCGCAGTTGAGTCATCATCTGGTGTAATGTGCCTAAAGGGCAAATCCAGCCACAGAACCAACGCCCAAACAGCACAGTAAAACCTAAAGTTACGAGAGACAGAAGCAAAGCCACGGGAACTACCACACCGGCCAACCAGACTGCTACCAATACCAGCGGATCCAACTCGAAAAAGAATGTAACAGGTCCTCCAATCCGGTCGATGGGATGGTACGCCGTCTCCAGGAACAGATACAAGAACAGAAGCAAAAACAGCGTCTGGACAAAGCGACGCAGCCAGATGATTATTCTGACTTTCCGTGTACCTTTTGCCACAACAACCTCAAACCAAAGACTCAACGGGTGAAAGAGAAGCGAAGTCCATGGTACCTAAGCCTCGGTTCGCTGCTTCCACGATATGGCTGATTTTTTTCGGTTCCATATCAAGGAGCGTGGCGCCGAAGGCATCGATGGCCACCTGGTCCACCCCGGCAACCACTGTGTCCTTTCGCTTAACATCCTCCAGGTTACCACCAACAGGACCATTGACAGGGAGAACTCGAATTCCATCCAGGATGGTGAGCTTGGGTTTCATGAATGCCGCCAGATCGGGCAGGACATTGGTGAGATCCTGATGAAACCGATTCCGGGCTCCACCGCAAACACCCATCAGATTCTTCATAGCCAGCGTGGCTCCCGCCAGACTGTGATGTTTGGCGATCGGAATGTTGATGAAAGTGTCGACCTCAATCATTTCCGAATAAATCTCCCACTCTTTGAGGGCTTTGCCATTAAGCGCCGTCTTCTTGAACTTACGTTGATCGAGACGAACTACTCGGGCTCCCGCCTTCTCCGCCGCGGGTTGAATGCGGGAGTTTGGGTAGGTCCGTTCCCCTGCATTGCATGGATTGTCGCCTACCATCACCTGTTTGGCCCCGGCTTCATAGCACATCTTGATGACGGTGGCCACCACATCAGGATTAGTGTTGCCCGCCTGTTCGGGTGTGCGATCCCATGCGATATTCGGCTTGACCCAAACCACGTGGCCCTTGGAAACGAATCGCGACATGCCCCCCAGAGCCTCAATCGCCTGTCGTGTCAATCTAACGGCCTCTTCGGCGACGCCCTCGGTCTCGGCCGGGGAGGTGCGGTATTTCGCTATGCTCATCTTTGGGGCCGTTGAGGCTTTCGCGAGCCCAGGGCAGAGCAGAGCCACCTGCATGCCGGCACCGGCCAGCGCAACTTGCTTCAGAAAATCTCTTCTGCTTAAGTCAGTCATAACTATCACCTCCAGTAAAGTTTGGATTAATCGTCAAAACACAGTATCACGAACGGCGGGTACATTATTGCGAAGATGTAAGAGAACTGCAATTGCCAAGAAATGATCAATTATGGGAGAGCAGGATAGATTATGAAAAAGGAAATTCTGATTGTTGCATTCTCGTTCCTGCTGCAACTATTGACTGAACGAACGTTGTCATATTATTCAAATCATATTTGTTTTGAATGATTAAGTAACATTGCCAACCCCGTAACTCTACGGCCAATATCCCTCGCAGTTTCGAGTCCTATCTCATCACATTCTATACCTTTCTGTTCATTACTCACTAAGGCTGCTCCAAAATGCGCAGCCTTGGTGCTGCCACTGACACATACCATATCATGACAGAACATTGCTGCCTGAACTGCCTGTATGGTAAGTTCCTGTCCGCCATTTCGCACGCCGCCTACGGCCAGAACACCTCCTACCTTATTGTGCAAAAGAGACCCATTGCGTGCTAACAAAACCGTTCTATCCAGAAAAGCCTTACACTGTGACGTCATTGTTCCCAGATAAACGGGGGTTGCTATTATAATCCCTGCAACTTCTTCATCGCTGAGAACAGGAATTAACGAATTAAAATCATCTTCCTGTTTGCATTTAGGCTGTTTTTTACAGTAATCACAACCCAAACACCCACGAACATCTAAATCAGCGATCTCAATAATATCGGTCTTAATATCACCTGACTCATTGTGAACTGCCTTGAAGCAAGCCTCTAAGCTTTTTTGAGTTGTTTGACCTTTACGTGGACTACAATTAATTCCTATTATTTTCACGTCATATTCCTGAGTTATTGTTAGAGAGTAGCTTTATAATAAAGTTGTTGATTCTGTGGTTTTGCTTCTATTTTACCTTCCGAGGATAATTCTTCTACATACTTAACAACTTCATTTCGATGAAGACCAAGACCTGCGGCAATATCCCCAATAGAACAAGGCCGACGCTGCAAAAGTATCAAGACATCTTCACGTCGAGCGGAAAAATCCTGTTGTTTATGAACATCGCTGTAGTCAGCAATAACTTCTGCTTTCTCGTACAGCTTCTCGGTTATAGTTTGCAATTGTTTTTGCGGCACTGGTTCCGCAAAGCCCTCGGCAGGTGGACGAGTAACAGTATTTACCTGAACTTTATCGGGACATATAGCATTTATACATGTCTTCAATTTGCTTATTTCCATTTCTGGTGTCGTTACACCTGCCAGAAGGAACACTTCCAACCAGTACTGACCATTATAATCCTTACGGAATTCCACAAGACCTTGAAGCATTTTGCTGAATGTAATATCCTGATGGGGTCTGTTAACATATTGAAATATCTGGCTGCTTCCTGCATCAAGAGATGGAACAACCATATCCGCAGATTTTAAGGCCTTTCTTACTTCCGGCAGCCATAACAGTGAACCGTTTGTAAGCACAGCTACGGGAATATCAGTAATGTCTTTAATCCTGGAAATGAGGTCCTCAAGTCGCGAGAAAAGCGTTGGTTCACCTGAGCCTGATAAGGTTATATAATCAGGCTTGGAATCGAGCTTTTCTTTGAGCTGCTCGGTAACAATATCAATCGGCACCCATTCTTTTCTTTGTATCGTTTTATTCGTTGTTCTTCCAAGTTGGCAGTATATGCAATCATAACTGCATGTCTTAAAGGGCACCAGGTCAATTCCGAGCGAACGCCCAAGCCTTCTCGAAGGAACCGGCCCGAATATGTATTCTCGTTTCGTTTCAGCAATGATTTTATCGCTCATATTACCGCTTCTTTTTTAATAAATGTCCTGTCTAAAGTTGACTATATTAAACAATTCGTTTCTCTGGCATTTCCGTTTCTAAATACAGTTCTATATCCAGTGGATTGTATCTATGCATCATGCTCACTTTTCCAATCAATCTTATTTGTACCTGAGAAACTCCCTTTTTATCAGTATATGTTTTCGCTCTTGTTGTGTAGTTGTATAGTACAATCATACTCTCTAATTCCTCCTGAATTAGTTTTAGGAGTTCTTCCCCTCTGATTCCAAAATGTTTATTTTTTAATCCCTTAAAAGTAAATGTTCTATCTTTATATTCATTTATTAGGTAGATTGCTAAATCTATCCCTTTACTTTCCTGATTGACTATACGCTTCCTTCCCAATAGCCAATTAATCACGGTTTCCATATAATCGCTCTTATTTCCTGCTTGTAATGTCCTGTTATGTTACTTGCTTGATTTCCTGAAAGGAAACGAGACCAGAGTCACAAGGTGACTTTCTAATCTTTCAACCAGTTCGGCACCCGGATGCTCTCATGCTCATTGTCTATTGAGGGGATGTATGGTTTGATGTCGAGGATTGGGCTGCCATCAAGGGCATCGATTCTATCAACGGTGACTATTTCGTTCCTGATTGAAAGAACCTTGCATCGACTCAGGGCAATTAGATTAGGTCTTACCGGGGCGCGACATGCAAAAACACCCGTCAGAGGATTATTTTTATTGCCACGCGGGTGTACCTGGAGAATGTTCCGTTTTTCGGGTGTGTCGTTTCTGTCGAACCAATAAAGCACAAGCACATGTGAAAAGTCGTCCAATCCTTTGAGTGCATCACGGTATTTGTCAAAAATCTCCAGCTTTGTAGATCCGCGTTGCCTCTTTACCTCACCCACTGGATATAATTTGAAAAACGTTTCATTCTCCTTCTCATTCATGGTTTCTGCTCCCACTGTGGTGTCACTTGCTTTGTAGAAGGCTCCGCAACCAATTGTTGCCAAACCTCTGAAAACCAAATTTCGCCTTGAGATGTTCATAGAAGTCCCTTTTAGAATTCTGGTTCATATGACATGATTTGTATGAAATGTCATTTAGTGAATCAATTCATCCAATTGGTCTGTATATTCATTTTCGGGCCATAATTCTACCAGACGCTTCACTTCCTTGCCGTCCTTGATAATGAGAACTTTCGGTATAGCCATGACTCCGTATTTTCGGGCTATGGCCGGCGCGCGGTCGAGATTTACTTTACACACGATGACTTTTCCGTTGTACCTGTCAGCAAGTAAGGATATAGTCGGAGCAAGAGCCCGACAGGGAAGATCGTGGTTGGCGGATAAGTCCACATTAGTCAATCTTCAACACGTCCTTCATTGCTTTTTCCAGTGTCTTTTTGGGTAAGGCACCTACTGCCATTTGCGGCTTTTCATTTAGCGGTACAAACAGCATGCTGGGGATGCTCTGAATACCGAAAGCGGCGGCTAATTCCTGCTGGGCTTGTGTGTCCACTCTATAAATATTGACCTTACCTTGATATTCTTGAGCAAGTTCTTGTAAAATGGGTTCTACCATTTTGCACGGCCCACACCAATCGGCATAAAAGTCAATGATGCAAGGCAGCTTGCCTTCAAACTTCCATTCTTTGTTTTGCTCGTAGTTAAAAACTTTTTGTAAGAAACTATCTTTCGTTAAGGATTCCACAAAGTCACTCCTGTCTTCTTTAAGGACCATTGCATTCACACCCGATTCGCTGTCTATGTGAACAGCGTCCGAACCTTCCGGGCTGTCTTTCAGTATTTCGGTTTCCTCCTTCGGTACTTTCGCTGTCTTGCTCACTGGCGTCGGTTTCTCCGGTGGTGGCGTCGGTCTGTCATTCGGTAGCGTTGAGAAGGCCGATGCCAGTAAAGCCCCCACCACGGCTCCATAAATCCCGCCGCGGAGTGGATTCGCTGTCAGCGGACAGCTACCGGACGAACACTTTCCGAAGTAGCCCAGAACCGCACCGATTGCTCCCCCGATAAAAACGCCAAGTAATAGTCTCATTATTACCATATCTCTATGCTCCTTGTAGCCAATCAAATAGAGCCATTGCCACACCCGTTTATGCTTCGATTACGCTACCGGCCTGAATTTGTTCGAATTGAATGGGGAACTTTTGCTTTATTTGTTCCGTGTGCTGTGTGCAGTGGCAGGGAGCGATTAGTTGAATGCCTTCCAGTTCGGCAAACTTTGAGAAACCGTGAAAGCCGCCAAGTACACCGTAAATTCGGCCAAGTCTTCCGGCTGTTCGAAGAATCCTCTCAAGGCCGGGATGGGCACAGCCAGTGATCACAATATTTCCCTTTTTGGTTTTCACCACCAAGGATTGCTCTTTTAGAAGCACCCCGAGCGCCCCGGTTGTATAGATGCCAGGGGATATTTCTGTCGGTTCTGAAAAATCGTTTGGATGCACGACTTCAGCTTCGGAGTTAAATTTCCGGAAGCCCTCCAGTCCATCTACATGATCCCAATGATCGTGAGAGAGGACGACTTTATTCACACTCTTAGGGTCGACGTTCGCTTTTTCGAAGTTGTATATGAGCTTTTGGCCGTCGTCTCCAGTGTCAAAAAGGATTCGTTGGCTACTGTCCACCAAGCACGAAAAGCCCCATCCTGATTCAAATCCCGGATGGGCATTGTTATCATAAAGAATTGTTATTTTCATGTGGCACTTACACTCTTTCTGAAATTCAACACGCAGCCTTTGTTCAGTCCGTCATCGTGACTTATAATGCCGCAGAATTTGTGTTCAAAAACAAAATTTAGACCTTCGATTTCCCGTTCAACGTCGCTTAGACTTAACCTTCTGAATTCCTGTGTGGGTTCATCTTCCATAGTATGCTTGGGATAAACGGAGAGCAAACCATCTTGTTTCAAAACACGTTGAGCTTCTCGGTAGAGCTTTCTCCTGTCACCTTTTTCCAGATAGTGAAGGACATCATAAAATAAGACTACCTCGATTGATTCGCTTTCGAAATCCAGCGTTGTTTGACCCGATGTTTTTATTATCTTCACGTTTTTAAAGTTATTAGCTCTGACTTTTTGCTCCAGTTCGTTTAGAGCGTGCTGTTCTTTATCTACGGCAAGAACCATTCCTTCATCTCCGACGATTTTGGCCGCTGGAATCGCATAATGGCCTACTCTACAACCGAAATCTAAAACTCTTTGACCCGATCTCAGTCCGATTTCTTTAAGAAATTTTACTCCACCATCTTTTTCCCACGATTCCATTTGGTTATCCATCTTCAAAACTGCGACTGGCTTACGTAACAGGATGGTTTCGGGCCAGGATCACTATCATGATCTTTTCAACTGTATTTACTTCTGAAGGCTTGCATACTGCGAGACAGGCTATGCTGAAAGAGCAACGAGAAATTGTTGCTCTGGCGCAAATTATGTACCTATTTTTGCAGCCACCCAAGCGAGCCGTCTGCCAAGATTTCTGGCGGTTTCAAGCCCTGTCTCATCACTCTCAATCCCACCTGGCCCGCCGCTCCATAACGCGGCTCCGAAGTGTGCTGTGTTCATTCCATCACCAACACATATCATATCCTGACAGAGCATTGCCGCCTGCACGGCCTGAATCGTAAGTTCTTGACCGCCGTTACGCACACCGCCTACAGCCACAACTCCGCCGACTTTGTTGAGAAAAATAAAACCATTACGCCTAAACATCACACATCTATCTAAAAAGGCCTTGCACTGAGAGGTCATTGTCCCCAAATACACGGGCGTACCTATTATGATTCCTGCAAGCTCCTTATCATTGAGCGCAGGGATGAGGGAGTTGAAATCATCTTCCTGTTTGCACTTGAGTTGTTTCCTGCAGTAACCACAATCCAAACAACCACGAATATCTAAACCGGCAAGCTCAATAATGTCGGTTCTAATGTCATTCGACTCGTCGCGAACTGCATCGAGACAGACCTCCAGAGCTTTGCGGGTTGTCTGACCTTTACGCGGACTACAATTGATCCCTATTATTTTCATTTTTTCTCCTATCATATTCCCGGAGCTGTTATTATGGTACATCTCCACATCGGACGGCAAAGAAATCCCTGCTTTCTCAGATAATTGATTTCCGGGGCAAGCATTCTGCAAGAAACTACGACATAATTATTAAGAGATAGCCTTCCGTCATTTTTCCTTATTCGTATGTTCTCTCAAAATATTGCCATTCCGATCCTGAACATATTCGAACCTTCTGCTATATGCCAGCTAAAGACCAATCCTTATTGCTGCTTTGACATAATTATATTCCTTACGTTTTTGCAGTCATCTAATGCTTTCCGTAAAGCTTTGTATCCTGTATACACAAACGGTTTTGTCCTAATAAAGCACTCAACTTTTCAGCCTAAAGCCACATCAAGTATCATCATAATGATAAATCCAATCATAGCACCGCCGGTAGCAATATCTGTATTTCCTTGTCGCTGTGACTCAGGAATGACTTCCTCCACAACGACAAATATCATCGCACCGGCAGCAAAAGCAAGGGCATAGGGAAGAATAGATTCAGCTATTAAAACAGCAAAAGCTCCGGCAACTGCAGCAATTGGCTCTACCAAACCGGATAGTTGGCCATACCAAAAAGCCCTGAAGCGAGACATGCCTTCCCGCCGAAGCGGCATAGATACCGCCAACCCTTCAGGAAAATTTTGAATGCCAATGCCTAATGTAACCGCAATGGCAGCAGTCAAGGTTGCTGCTGGCAAGCCTGCAGATGCTGCTCCGAAAGCTACCCCTACAGCCAATCCTTCCGGAATGTTATGTATAGTGATAGCGAGAATCAAAAGTGTAGTACGCTGCCAAGATGTTTTAATGCCTTCAGCTTCTTTGATAGAAAGCCCTCTATGCAAATGAGGTAGTACCATATCGATTAACCTAAGAACCAACCCCCCAAGGAAAAAACCTACAGCAGCAGGGACCCAAGATGGAATGGATAGCTCTTTAGACATTTCAATAGCTGGAGCAAGCAACGACCAGAAACTCGCCGCAATCATAACACCACCAGCAAAACCGAGCATTGAATCCATAAATTTCCTATTCACCTGTGTAGTACAGAACACCACTGCTGCACCAAGAGCTGTTACCCCCCAAGTAAAACAGCCACCAAGAAGGGCTTGGAAGATAGGATTAAGCTGCTGTAAATAAGTTAGCATTTGGATTCAGCAATTATTATGATTGGAAAGGCATTTATCGCTAATGCAATCGCATTCATGGAGTTTATAAATAAAAACCTTGACCAAAACATTCAAAACAATATGAGTAGGATGAAGGATTTAAAAATATTGCGTATTCTCTCTCTCGACAAATGAAAGGAGAAAAGATACAATGGAAATCCCGGTGTGAACACCAAAACTTGTAAATAGCATATGATTCTTCAACTCTTTCGCAATATATTTATTTAATTATTTTTCAACTTGGTTTTAAAAAAAGATGAGTTTTAATCCCATCAGAACCAACATGATTCCTAACAAGATTTTGAGTATTTCTTTCGACAATATAGAAGCAAGATGAGACCCTACAAGACTCATAATCAAAAAGCTGATCATAATCACAATAGCCGCATTTAAATTAACAAACCCCTTGGTATAATAATGATATGCAGCCAGCAAACTGACAGGCGCAGCGATAATCAGCAATGTCGTGCCCTGGGCCATTTTTTGGGGGAAATGAGCTATATAAAGCAACGAAAAGATGATAATGGCTCCGCCTCCGACACCTACCGTGCCCATTACAATGCCTGAAATAGAACCAATAAGAATATAAACGAATAAATCAGCCATTTGTTTAAGCCTTTACATTGGTTTCAGGACTGTTTTCTCGCGATCCATTCTTTCAGAGCTTCCTGAATATTTCCTTTGGTGAGAAAGAGTTCCATCCTTCTTTCCTGGAGTTTGGTAATTCCTTTTTTGCCTATGTGGCCGGATATGATGATCGAACAATCACTGATTAAATCATAGACGTCCAAGGTTTTCAAATGCTGCATGGTTCGTTCATAAGGATTCGTTCTTTTTTCAATGAGCCTAAACGTTTTTCCATCGACAACTTCATAGATAAATATTTCTTTTGTCCTTCCCAGCATTCTGGGAAAAATCGCTATCCCGTCATTGGTTGGAATGGCAATCTTAATAGGTTTCATTCGGCTTCCCCTGTTTTACAAACAGAAGCGGAAACACGATGTCACTAACACAGCACGGTATCCATACGGCTAAAAAAAGAATGAAAGAATAGTCATGTATGAACTTATATGCTATCTTGCCACAGGTTAAATTTTGATCATATCTACTCCCGTGGGTCGCGGCCCTCTTCAATTTCTCTTATCTTGTTCACTCTTCTTTCGTGTCTGCCGCCACCGATTTCGGTATTGAGCCAGACTTCTATTATCTTATGCATAAGATTCTCATTTGATAAATCCGCTGAAAGACATAAAACATTCGAATAATTATGATGTCTTGAAATCTCGGCACTTAGTTCGTCCATACAAAAGGTTGCATTGATCCCTTTTACTTTGTTGGCAGCTACACACATACCCATTCCTGTAGAGCATACCAATATGGCCCTGTCAATCTCCTTCCTTACTACAGCCATCGACACTGCATATGCTATATCTGGGTAGTCCACCGGATCTTCACTGTCGGATCCAAAATCAATACACTCATGGCCCAACTGCGACAGCAGCCCTATTATTAATTCCCTGGTCTTAAAACCTCGATGGTCGCAACCAAAACCGACTCTCATCTTAAATACACTTTCATAGTCTATCTCAGCCTCTGGCCCCCCCCCGGATGAGCCCTTTTTTCTTTTACGAACAAAAGTGGAAACACGATGTCGCTAACACAGCAAGGTATCCATACCGCAAAGAAAAGAAATAGGAAAATCGCAACATATACAAGCCAATGCAAAGACCCTCCTATAGCCATAATAATATGAAACAGTGATGCCCATGTGCTCAATAGCACATGCCCGGCGTGTGGGAATTTCGTATTTGGCCTAAAACAAGCTATGAGTACACCTACAACAGCCAAAGGATTGACCAGCCACCATTTCTCGATAAAACCTATATGTACACCCCTGTTAGGCATCCGGAGCAAAACTTCTCCTAAATAAGGGATTAATGAATCACTGATAGTAGCGATGCCTATAGAACCTATGTAACCGATGATTAATAAAATCCACAGGTTACATTTACCTCTTATGCATTTACCGCTTATGCGTTCACATGTATGGAGTTCATACATAGATGCGGTAACAAGTGCGCTCAAAACAACGTGAATGGGATGAAGTATGTAAAATATGTCATAGGAAAGATTGGAAGGCAATTTATGAAATAATGCTATGATTATGATTCCTGTAATCGCCCCAAACAAGGTAAAAGGAGCATGGTCTCTTAACTCTTTCAATATTTGCTTAAGCATCGATTTCCCTTCGCCGAGATAGAAGTCAACAATGTTTGCTGCTCAGGCTCTCTTGTTTTCAATTTATTGATAAGCTACCTCTGCTATATTGGCCTGCCTGCTCGCATGTTCGATAGTCGTATTTACTAGGGAACAGTCTGGTGGTTTCCTCGTATAAAGAAAATACTGGGTAAATCTCATTTATATTTCTCTTGCCTGGCTTCTGAATTATACAGTGCCGTGTAAGAACTCGAACAGCGCCTATTATGCGTATAAACAGTATGAGCCACAAGCCATTTTTCCCCCTGCTATCCCGTGTCAATATTATCTGCATTTTTTTTATTTGTATTTTCTTTCTCCAAATATTGCCGTTCCAATTCTGACCATATTAGAGCCTTCTTCTATGGCGACCTTATATGAATTCGTCATACCCATAGACAGATACTTCATATCTATGTTTGGAAGACGAAGTGTCTTGATTTTTTCGAATATCTTTTTTGTTCTGCGAAAATATGGCCTGACGTCTTCAGGATTGCCGAAGCGAGGCCCCATGGTCATTAGTCCCTCCAACCTTATGTGCTCAAGCCTCGACATATCCCTAACTAAATTTTCAACGTATTCATCAAAAGGTTCATGCTCCATCGGTTTTATGCCCGCTTTTGAGTCCTCGCTACCAATGTTTATTTCTATGTAAATTGGAACTCTTTGCTTTCTTGCTCTTTCAACCCTTCTATCAATAGCTATGGCCTTTGGCAGAGAGTCGATACTCTGAATGGTATCAAAAATTCTTAGTGCTTTGTTTATTTTGTTCGTCTGCAGGCTGCCTATCATATGCCATCTGACTTTAGTGGAATCTTTCTTCAGAGCACTGTACATCTGCCCGGCTTCCTGAACATAATTTTCGCCAATATCTGTAGCCCCAGAATCTATGACCTCCTTTATTTCTTCTACGGTTCTTGTTTTGCAAGATACAACTATGGTTACATAATCAGGGATTTCTCGCCGGATTCTTGCATAACTCTTTGAAATACTCATACTCAGGGCATCCTATCATGGCTTACTGCCGTTATGAATTTTCATTTAAGACTCGCACGGCCTCTGGTCGCAGGGCGTATCACGTCCACAGCAGGGCCGGTCTCGACCGCAAGCCGGCATATTACCGGCAGCATAATCAGTTGCATCGGATCTTGAATTTTTGAAAATTATGCCCCCTCCGCCGCTGATCAAACGCTGAACCCTGCCATTACACTTTGGGCATTTCTCCAAGGATTTGTCTTTCATGCTCTGGAATCTTTCGAATGTCCAGCCACAATCCTGACATCTGTACTCATATGTTGGCATTATCACTTTCTCTCTTTTTCAGATTTTCTTGCACAATGTTAATCTTGCTGTACGACATCGGTTCAATTTTTATTTGCTGAGCGGATCACTGGGATTAGAATAGTAGCTACCTCTACTGCATAGGCTGGATGCAATATTGTAAGGTATACCAATAACAAGCTGTTCTTTTTCAATACCTCCGAGTTCTCTGGAGTCGGGACAGCCGAAAGAGATACTAATGCTTTGCCCAAGGCAGCTTCTGACCGCAACGTTTCCGCACACGGACATTATGCCTGAAATTTCCACACGTAGATTTTGGCTGGTCATTTTCTGCCAATCTCTGACCAGTTTCATTGCTGATTCAGGATTGGCATAACTTATGTAAACATCCCCCTGAATGTTCGTGCCAAGGGAAATCCCAACGATATTTTCATTGAGAACCGGCACATTTTTTATCAATTCATAAGCTGCATCTTGGTCTATGGCTGTTTTCTGAGAGAGCCTTTTAGCCAGCTTCATATCATTGTTCTTAAGCCACCCAAAGCATCTTCTGGCACCATCACAGGATACGTTATCGAAAGATAGGGCGACACTCTTTTTCTGTGCCTTATACACGGCTTCACAAAACCTTACGGGTTCAGCATCAGCCACGGACATATGTTCCTGAAACTTAACTGCTACCCAGTCGGAACTGCTAATTTGAGACAATATCTTGCATATCTTACTCAATTCCGGTCGTTCACTTGACATACGACATATTGCACTCCGTTAACAACAGATTTGCTCCCCTGATCGTAGAATTTACCCTTAGCTGTGGCTTTGACTTTCCCATCCTGGACGATATTAGCTTCCAACAGGCACAAAGGATGGTAAAAGCGCGTGACGTGTGCTGAGACTATCGCCTGCTGGTTTGTGACAACCGGATGTCGGAACCTCGTCGTCATCTCAACCGTCACCGCGAACCTGCCCTCGTGAAAACATACAATGACCCATAGCACCATCCAAAATCGAGGAGACTATCCCACCGTGCACGACTCCCGGGTAACCTTCAAGAGCTTTGTCACATGTGAACGTGGCTGTAATACCTCCATCCTCTCCAGAAACGAACTCTAACTGCAAACCGTTTGTATTAGATGGACTGCATACAACACAATTTGGATGGACTCTATCACTTATATTGCTAACGGTACACCGTTGTACTTCAATGCTCACGGCTACTCTTTCTTGCTTCCATATTCGCCTCTTGCTACCCTTCAGAGTATATCTCTTCAGTTTCGATATAAACCAGCAGAACACCGTTCGAGACGCAGACACATGTTTCTGTCTGAGATAACTCATTACTGAGACCATGCGTGGCAGAATTCAAGCACTCATCCCGTAACGCGTACTTCAGCCCGTTGGTCCTTACTGTAAAAGGATCAAGACCATACGGTATGAGTGAGACAACTGTCCCAACTTGACCGTGCAATGTGCATTTCTCACTTTTATCAACTGCAATGAGTGTAGATGTACCATCAAAGAAAGCTACTTGCCCCGGGTGACTGGCGATCAACGCAACATTTCCCAATGTGTGATCAAGTCGTCCACCCGTTGCCGCGACAAGAATGACCTGCTTGCATCCGTGCTCTAAGGCGTATTCCACAGCAAGTTCCGCATCGGACTTATCTTTCGCTTCCGGGTACCGAATATGCTCAATACCACGGTTATTCTTCCACATATCATCGTTAACAGAGTCCATGTCACCAATGATGACTTGAGGAATGAGTCCTATATCGACAAAATGTTTTGCCCCTCCATCTGCGGCAATAAGCAAGTCACACTCCATTGCGATTTGTTTGACTCTTGTCGGATTACTCAACTGGCCGTTGCAGAATATGCAGGCTTTTTTAGCCAAATCAGTGGTCACAGATGTTATCTCCTGTTTCAAGAGTGTCTTGCAAATAGGCTGATACAAGCTCTTCAGGCGAGCCGGAGGAAGCACCTGTTACAACATTAACGTCATTCTGTGCAAACAGTTGCTGTGCTCGCTGCCCCATACCGCCGGCTATAATAACACTGACATTATTTTCATGTAACCACTGCGGCAAAACTCCAGGTTCATGGGAGGGAGGAGCTTCATCTTTCCTGTTTATAACCTTTTTAAGATTATCATCGATATCAAAGATTGCAAACTGATCGCAGTGGCCAAAGTGAAGACTCATTTTACCCTGTGCTAATGGAACTGCTATGCGCATTTTTTTGTCTCCTGTTTGTAAAGATTGTGTTGCGATTAATTCCTGAGCATTGGTATCAAGCTCAAGAATGGGATTCAATATTTTTTTGAAAGCCTTAGCCGTTTGACTTTGGTTGTAGTGATGTACAAATGGTCTCCCGGAATCACAGGCTTGTACGATTTGTGGATCTATGGGAATCCGGCCCAGGAAGCGTACGTGCATCTCGTTAGCCATAATTTCACCTCCCCCGGACTTAAATATGTCCGTCCGCTCACCGCACTTTGGGCAGACAAAACCGCTCATATTTTCCAATACGCCGAGAACAGGCAGTCTGAGATTGTGACAAAAGTTAATGCACTTACGAACGTCAGACAGTGCCACTTCTTGAGGGGTAGTAACTATAATTGCGCCATCGGCATTTTCCAAAAGCTGGACAACCGAAAGTGGCTCATCTCCTGTACCGGGAGGCGAATCGACAATCAGAAAGTCCAAATTGCCCCAATCTACATCTTTTAAGAATTGCTTTATCATCTGATATTTCATCGGGCCTCTCCATATTACAGCGTCGTCACTTCCTCGCAGCAGGAATCCTATGGACATGACCTTCAAATTTTCCATCATATCTACCGGCAAAATTGTATTTCCTAATGCCTGAATGGTTTCGGCTTCGAGATTTAAGATCTTGGGTATACTTGGGCCGTGTATATCGATGTCGAGCAGCCCGACCCTTTTGCCGGAAAGAGCGAGCGAGACTGCCAGGTTTACCGCCACCGTACTTTTACCCACACCTCCTTTGCCGCTGAAGACAAGTATCTGGTGCTTTATTTGTTTTATCCTTTGCCGGATTTGCTCCTGTTCGGCCTGCATTTGTTTACGCTTGTTTTCGTCAATTTGAGAAACGTTATTTTCTTTCGCCATAATTAATTTTCCATTCTTCAAAGAACTTATTTATTGTCCCTAATTTCGGGGCATGCGTTAGAAATTTTTGCAGCTACTACCACCTTATATTCTTTGGCGAGCCTTTCAAAAGCCTTTCTGAGGTTTTCGAAAACTGCTTGGCTGTCTCCTGTTATGAGGGTGCTCATTGGCCCGATTTCGACCTTTAGGCTATCACCCTTCAACAGCTCAGCAAATTGCTGAATTGGCTCGGTCAGGTTGTCGCAGCGTAATGGATATAGACTGATTTCCGCTTGTACTTTCATAATTTCAGCACCGCCGCTATAAAAGCTCCTTTTTGATTTCCAAACATTCGAGCAATACTATCAATCCAGGGAGCCAAAAAGATCAGCCAACTCTTTGTAGGAACAAAACCTCCAACAGTCATCTCAACTTGGCCGTGCGGCTCCAACAATTCTTTAAGTTCAACGGGTGAGAACAGTCGGGCGGAAGCATATGGATTTTCAGGGTGGTTCTGCCTCTGCCTTTGCCGATTCACTGTAGATAACACATTTAGCATACCAAGCACTATTCTGCCCGGCTTGCGAGTGCATCGTATCATCTCTTGTAATACGACTTCGGCATCACGAACAAACTCAAGCGTTGTAATCGCCGCCGTCAGGTCGAAAGTGCTATCTTGGAACGGCAATAAATGCCCATCAGCCACATAAAATGAAACGTTTGGAATGCTCTTTTGCTGTGCTGTATTTACCATACGCTCAGAGATGTCGAGACCTGTAACCTCAAAACCGCATTGACTGAAGAACCTGCTCCAGTGGCCTGTTCCGCAACCTATTTCCAGCAGTCTTTTCCCTTCGGTCTCAGTTGGCAGGAAATTGGCGATTAACTTCTTTTCCAAGCGATCATACATTGCGCCCCGCCTGTCGGCGTACCAGCTATCATAGGAACCAGTAATCCGATCGAAATCAAATCTCGATGCCTTAGATTCGTATGCTTGCAGCTTCCGTTCAGCCGAGGGCATAAGTCACCTGTCTCCATAATGCCTTTACCTGTTCTGTTATCGCACCTCCTGTATATTCGACCACACTTGCCTTAATAATCTGCGCCTTGGTGAAAGCCTCATCATAAGCGATTTTTCCTATCACCTTTAATCCTCGCTTTTTAGCATCTTCGCTTATTTGATCTGTTATTTGCGGGTTTACATCTGCCTTGTTGACACAAACCATTGTCTTGATGCCAAAGCTTGCCGTAAGCTGGGCCACTCTTTCCAAATCATGTTTGCCGGAAAGGGTGGGTTCTGTAACGACCAGCACCAGATCCGATGCTGTAATTGATGCAATTACAGGACACCCTATTCCCGGCGAGCCATCGACGATGAGCAAATCCTTCTTTTGCTCTTGTGCTATTTTCTTCGCTTCTTTGCGAATAACAGTCACCAGTTTGCCACTGTTTTCCTCAGCTATGCCTAATTTGGCGTGTACCATAGGCCCAAACCGTGTATCTGATACAAACCACTGCCCGTTTATATGCTCGTTAAACTCAATCGCATCCGCCGGACAAAACTCCACACATACCTTGCAGCCTTCACATGAAACCGGATCAATCGTAAATGTCCTGTCAACTACATCGTTTCCCGGCCCATTGAAATTTATCGCATCAAACCTGCACATATCCTGGCATTTACCACAGCCAATACATTTTTCAGTGATGATAGAGGCCTGTTTGCCTCCGGAAAAATCGTTGGTTTGTTTTATTGTCGGCTCTAAAACCAAATGCAAATCCGCCGCATCTACATCGCAATCAGCCAGGACCGCATTCTTCGCAAGGGCCGCAAAGGCGGCTACGATACTTGTCTTGCCGGTTCCGCCCTTGCCACTTATGACAACCAATTCCTTCATGAATGTACCTTTCATTAAAAGCTGAACTAAATGGTCTTAAACGTCATTTTCCGAGGATATCGGTTTTTCAGCCGTTGCCGAGATTAGCCTTTATCGCAGTTAATTGATCTATAGTAAGGCCTGCCACCTTTTGTTCCTTCTTAAAATACCGAATCATACGTTCAAGGAACGACTGCTGTTGGTCGGGAGTTTCAAAATGTTTCAAAAGCTCCTTGGTTTTCTTTATGTTTGCCTCAACTTCCTGCGGAATCCTTTCACTATCGTGCCGAACAGCTTCCTGTGGGCAAACATCATGACATCGACCGCACCTGATACATTCATCTTCATTGATGATTGCTTTTTGGTCATCTTTTAATGTAATTGCTCCCACCGGACAATCATCAACACATACGCTGCAACCCACACACAAATCCTCATTTACCCAGGGCATATACTTTATCTCCTTTTCTATTTGCACAAAATTCAAACCTTACCATTATGGTCATTTTCCTATTGTCTTAACTTCCAATTCATAACGAACAGTACAAGCTAATGACCGGGAAACAAGACAGTATTTTTCAGCCAGCTTTCCCAGTTCACGAGCTTTTTCAGCAATGTCCGGTTGTTGCAATGTAATTTTTGCCCTGACTTCGACGTTGGTGAATCTGAAACCGTCTTTTTGTTTTTCAACCCGCCCTTCGGCGTCTGAATAGTACGATAAAACTTCGATATTTGACTTTCGCACAAAGTAGAAAAACGTTGTCATTATACAGCTATTAACTGCCGCGACAAACATTTCCTCCGGATTTAACGTCTCCGGACTTCCTTCAAATTCAGGAGCCGGGCCAACTTCCAACTCCCCCGGGCCGCTGAAAACAGTCTTCGCCGATTCATCACCTTCTTTAAATACCGTATTCTTGAACAAATAACTCTTTTGGCTTTTCATATGTTTTAACACTTATAGTTTCTTTATTTTCAGATCAATTCTTACTGCTGAAACCTGTTACCCAAAGAATTTGTTTACGTTCAATTCGTTTAGCCCGAATATCTTTGAAACCGGCCTTACGGAGAGAACCTGTTAATTCTTTGATGGTATAGTAACTCTCGTTCCATAACTTTTGGGCCAATGAGTTACGCGGGAATTCAACAACGAGTACTTTGCCGCCTGGTCGCAAAACGCGATGGGCCTCCTGCAAAATCGCCTGAGCATTTTTCATCTCATGCAAAGCCCAAAATATTATCGCTGCGTCTATCGTTTTGTTTCGAATAAAAGTAAGGCGAGCAGCATCTTTACGAATACAGCGAATACGCTTGGTATTTTTGGTGATATTTCGATTGTTGGGAAAGCTATTGGCAGAAATATCCACTCCTGTAACCTTTTGACCGTACGTCTCCGACAAGTACTCGACAAGCTCACATGCACCACAACCCAAATCAAGCACACGATAAGCTAAATGCAACTCTCGGCCGACACGTTCATACAAACGTGGTTTAATCTTATCGTAAAAGTTATCAGACTGGTTTGCGGGATTCATCGCCAATACCTAAAACGAAATAACCTTATCAGCTTCCTTAATCCACTGGGCTAACTCGATCATCTTGGCTTCCTGGGCTCCATCAAAATAAGGTTCTCCTTTGTGAATGCCACAGCGCGCTTTGCAGGTACCGCATACTTTAATGGGAACGTTCTTGCCCATCAGCTCCTTTAACATTTTTCCTAAATCAAAGTAATCGTCAGGTGGCTCCGTCACATCACGAGCCAGATCGACCGAATCATTCATTAAAAAAATATTTACATCCAAGCCGGTATTAAGCAATTGTTCTGCCAGCCGAAGACCATTCCAGGTTATATCCGTACCGTCGTAAGGATTTCGATTAAACACAAGAAGAGCGTTTGTCATTGGATCCTTTCTCCTTCTCTGAACCGAAGAACTTTTCACGCCACCATAAGAAATGACCCCAGGGATTATCGAGATTATATTTACTGTCTTCAGCAACGCCCGGCCAGGTGTTAATTTCCTCCAGCAACTGCGGGCAGGGCTTATCTTCGGCTAACAGCTCATATGCACATTTGACGAGCACGAATCTTTTGGTCGCCTCGGCGTCATCTTGATTATGATCTGGATGGTATTTCATTGACGCCTTCCTGTAGGCTTCTTTCAGATCTTTCTTGTCGGCATCTTCGGAAACTCCAAGGACCTTAGAGGCTGCTTTTCTCGCCGCTAAGTCACGGGTTATTCTCTCCATGAATTCAAAATCATCTTTCATTTGACTGCCACACTTGCATTAATCTTCTGGTATAGCTGAGCGAATTTTTCTTCGTAGCCGGGTAAGGCATCGATTATCTTAATTCCCCGCGAGTACGCCTCAGCTATCAATCGGTCATTCGGTATCTCAAGGGGAATTTCTATTTCCTGTTGCTGACAATAGCGCACAACTCGATCATCACCTATGTCGCAACGGTTTATTGCTACGGCAAAGGTAAGCTTAAGCTCTCTTACCATCTCCACCGCCAGTTGAAGGTCATTCAAGCCAAACGGTGTTGGCTCGGTGACCAACAGAACAAAATCTGCCCCCTTGATCGCTTCAATCACGGGACATGAGGTGCCGGGTGGGACATCGACGACTACCGTATCACTATCTGTCGGTCTTTGTTTGATATGTTTTATCAAAGCAGGGCTTTGGATGGCGCCAATATCGAGTTTGCCTGCACCATACAAGACTCCGTTCGCTCTGCCGAATTCAGCAATTCCGATTTTACGTTGTTTTTCTTTAATCGCGGCTTGTGGGCAGACAGCCATACATCCACCGCAGGAATGACACAACTGCTCAAAAGTCATGGCGGTATCTTTCAGACAAATGATAGCACTGTATTGGCAAAGCTGGCCGCACTTGCCGCATCCGTTACATAATTCGGTGTCAACTTCCGGCACACCTATCGTCACATTCTGAGTTTCTTCTATATCCGGCTTCAGGAATATGTGGCCGTTCGGCTCCTCAACATCACAATCGAGATACTGCACGGTTTGGCCCATTCGAGCAATTGAGCAAGCCAGATTCGTTGCTATTGTTGTCTTACCTGTTCCGCCTTTGCCGCTTGCTACTGCTATTTGCATACTATCTCCTATCAATTTCCAAACGTTAGCCATGCGTTTATTACCATGAACAAAGCCGCCCCTAATGTAGTGTACGCAAATATCACTTTGAGGTTCTTGGGTTTTGTTTTAATCGAGAACACGCCGCCTATGAGCCCTCCAATTACGGCGGTTACACTCATTGGAATGGCCCATGATGCGTTGAAATCTCCGGCCGCCGAATGCCCAATCAGACCCATAAAAGCTGTGGCGGCAACCATAGCGGATGATGTACCTACCGCCACACGCATAGGTACGCCACAACCAAGAACCATCAACGGAACCTTGAAGGAGCCTCCGGAGATCCCGACCATTCCCGCAATCAAGCCGGTCCCCGCGGTGATCGGCAGGGCCAACCACAGATTAACCTTGTATTCATGCTCGCCGAATTTGCGATGCCAGAAGCCCAACCGATTCTTGTCGGAAGACGGTCTATTTCTTGCAGGCCGCAACATGAAGAAGCCAGATAATAGAAGTAAGCCGGCAAAGACAAACTTCAGAATTCCACCAGGCAAGAGATGAGCATAGTATCCACCCAGCAGAGCCATCACATCTGTCGGCGGATCAATCACCATCGCAAGCTTCCAGTCAATCGATCGGCTCTTCTGGAAAACTAGCGCAGCCGCTACAGCCGTGCACAGCAGGATACATTGTGCAGACGTCGCTGCCTGAAGCATGGGCAATCCGCAAGCCACTAACACAGGAACGTAAAAGTTACCTCCACCACGACCGGTCATGCTCATCAGAACCGAAATGACAAGGATGGATAGAGCAACTATACCAAGCTTTAGCATGAGCTTACATTCCTTTCTCCTGTCGTATTAATTCCATCCCAGTCGAATTTATCTTTAGCTATCCAACCTTTCTGTGGAAGTGAATCGAAGCAGATCGGTTTTGGATTGCACCAATGGTTGTCCGGCAAGATATCCCACTTTGTATACCTGTTCATCGGTGATGCTGTTGTGTCTATCCTGTAACCATCCGGATGGAAGCCAACTGTAATCTCCGTCGCCTTAAATGTCCGATCCATCATGCATCTCCGTTATGTGTTTTTGTCGAAGTGTTTTCGAATATATTGGCAGTAGATCGCTGCCGCGGGATTGTGAGCCAATACGCGATCCTTGGCAATAAGTGTTGTCACCGGTGCATCTGAAAGCTTGGCAAAGATTGCATCGTGGCCAACGCAAAGCCCGCATATCACATTAAACTGAGTTTCCGCCTCATTGAGCAACTGGGCCTGTCCGGCCGGGTTGCACATGACTTCATCGTTCTGTGGGGAGATCTGCTGCAAGCCAAAATCTTTCTTGTCAATTCCACTGACTTTGCAGCAAACTGAAACAACCTCAAAGTGATTTGAAAGAATACTCTCAATAATTTGTGCCTCTTCACTCAAGCCGATGCAAAATGCCAAACCAATTTTTTGATACCCCAGCTTTTTAGCAAACAGAACTATTTCACCCAATCTTGTTTCTTTACCATAATACTGTGCCTCAACTGCAGATGCGGCATGGTGCAATGTGGCTACATCATTATAATACAAGGGCCTGTGCCTCGGAGTTTGTGAAAAACAATCCTTGCCATCGCGACACTCTTTGCTCCTGCATCTTGCGCATTGCGGGACTATTCCTTTTTCCATTTAGCTATTCCTTTGGCCTGTTGTCATCATCAGTGAACACAACTCTTGCCTTTAAATCATTTGCTTTCTCAGCAGGGATCTGGCAATAAGAGAGCATGATGATTCTATCGCCATCATCTGCCGAAAGCTGGTAAGCGGAGGGTGATATATCAACTTTCCTGGCGTTCTAACTTGTGGCAGTCTATTTACTAAATTCCTTCTGGGTAATTATGATTGCCTTGTTGGGACATTCGGTAATACAGGCAGCGCAGCCAGTACATATCTCATAGTTAATAACGGCTTTTTCCCTAACCTCAATAGCACCTACCGGACATACATCGATACAGATACCGCAGCCTGTACATTTTTCAGAATCAACAACAGCAACAGCCCTGCGACCGCTTTCAAGGTTAGTTATTCTTTGATTCAGTTGTTGTTTTTGCTGCTCAAGCATCTCTGCCTGCTGTTTTAGCTCAGCCAGTTCCTGATCAGGATTTTGTGATCCGTCATCTTCCAGAAAACCTGCTGCCGGGCCGGTCGAAGGCATACCCATCGAACTTGCCATACCCATACCCCGGCCCATGCCTCGTCCCATTCCACCACCGCGTCCCATACCTTGGCCCATGCCGCGTCCGCCCCCCATACCACGGCCCATACCCCGTCCGCCGCCCATGCCTAAGCCCATTCCGCCACCTTGCCCGAGTGGGCCGGTCGTCGGCTGTCCGGCTGGCGTCACGCCTGCCGGCGTAGCGCTCACACCAAAGTGGCTTGCTACACTTGGCTCCGAAGCAGAAGAAAAAGCCGATGCTTTGAATTGCTCAACGGCATTGCGGACAGGCCCGCTGACACCAACGATAACCTGTATCCCTGTCTGACCAAAGACGCTAAATGCGTTAGGGCCACAGTTGCCGGTCAATACTGTAGTTACGCCTTTTTCCGACATTAACTGAGCAGACTGAATTCCCGCACCACCGCCAAGAGCAATATTGGAATTTTCAATCGCCTCTAACTGCATTGTGTCAGTATCAATAATCAAAAAATAGGGGCACCGACCAAATCGAGCCTCCACATTATCGTCAAGCGATGGCCCTGTTGAAGTTACTGCAATCTTCATAAAAAATCCTTTCTATCAGAGTCCACATGTTCCAGTCGGACACGTTCCGGTGGGGCAGGAATTACTTCCCTTGCTACTTTGTCCAACAGCGAACCCTGAAAACATTTTTTGAGTATCCAAGCTCCCACATTTTTCGCAGACGTGCTTATTTTTGCCGGCGCTTTTTTCCAGAAATTCCGTCTTGTGCCCGCATTTGCTACACTTGTATTCAAATATTGGCATCGTTTTAACTCCTTATAAACTCATTAAAGTTTCACCTAAAAATATAGCGTCCTTAAACACTGTATGACACACACTTACCAACTTCTTATGCAACCGAGCAAAGAAAACCTGAATCTATAGAAAAAGCTGGGGATGGCGTCGTGTGTTATACAAACACACCATCCCCCCTTAAAAATCTATAAGCATCTAAGAAAATAAATCTTTAGCTTTCTGTTTCTCAGTCTTTGCTGCTTTTCTGACTTTCGAGTTCTTCTATACGCTTCTTAATTCCATCAAGAGCGTCTTCAAGATATTCGGCCTGGCCTTTGAGGCTGTCCAGCTCTTGCTTAGGTGCAACTGTTGGCGCAAACGGCGCACCGCCATAAGCATATGGATTCACAGCACCGCCATAAGCGTATGGATTCACAGCACTACCATAAGCAGGCAAGTCATATCCGGCTCTGCCCCAACCAAAACCTCGACCTCGGCCAAAACCGCCGCCTCGGCCTCGGCCCCAGCCCATACCCATACCACGTCCACCCACAGAATTTACATAACCCGGCGCTGGATAACCAGCACAAAAACCCGCAGCTCTACCTGTCATTGGCCCCATACCTCCTGGACCTGTTCCATCTCCACCTGGCATGATAAATCTCCTTTCGAAATAAAATTAAGCTCTTGTCATTTTCGTACCACATTTTGGACAACTTCTTGCATTGCAAGGTTGCCCGACAACATGAGGGACTACTGCTGCGCAGTTCGGGCATATACAACCTCCGCCCGGTCCTGCGGCGAACGGCCCACCCATTCTGCCTCTACCTTGGCCCTGGCCTTGGCCTCGTCCCATACCACGTCCCGTACCGGGCCCTTGGCCGCCAGGACCTGTACCGTCACCTCTTGGCATAATATCCATCCTTTCTGCAATTAACTGCTTATTTATATTTACCACCGATAACCAAATCTGCCTCTGCCGCGACCGCGGCCCCAGCCCCGACCGAAACCTCGGCCGAAACCAAAGCCCCTGCTAAACCACGGAGTGACTCGGCCACCATAACCATACGAACCTGCACCATAGGGCCCGGATGCCGGCGCGCCGGGACCATAGAAACCAGCTTTACCCATAACAGGGTTCATATAACCCGGCATTGGGAAACCCGCACAGAAACCGGCGGCTCTTCCTGTCATTGGTCCCATTCCAGCAGGACCTGTTCCATCTCCTCTTGGCATAATAATCACATCCTTTCCAGCATTTTGAAAATTCTCATTTATTTGACCAACGGGCACACTTTGCAATCCCGCAAGACCTTTCACTTCGCCCGGGTCTTCTTCGGAGACTGTCAAAGCACAAAACCCTTGACCTCGTCCTGTCATCGGGCCTTGACCTGACGGCCCCGTACCATCAAAACCTGGCATCTATTCGGCCTCCTTCACCAAATCCACAGCATTTCTAAATGTTTTGTTCTTTCTGAGGATCATTTCACCAACTTCACATCCAAGGCCCTGTGCGATAACAGGACACTTAGCCTTTAATACGAAGAATATATTCTTATCTACATCACTGAGGGTCTCGTAGTTACCCTGTCCCTTGGCAATCACCAGATCAGCTTCTTCAAAACGATCTCGGAAAGCTTGAGAACATGTTTCCAGAATTGTACCCGGCGCATCTGAGCCATTGTCGATCACTTCCATTATATTGGTTAAGCCGGCAGTCTTTGCATCTTCCATCGTGGCATCATTTATGACCGGCTCGGCCTTGACAACCACAGTAACCCTTTCGACAGGCAACTGCTCAATCAGCAAACGATCAAGGACAATCTCGCCGGCATTATCAGCCAGATAAAGGATTTTTTCTGCTTGCGTTACAGCATCCTTGAATTCATATATTTGGTTATCATCGAAATGGCTCGTCAGGGATTGTTCAATTGTTTTCTCAACATCCGACTCAGCCAATGAAGTTTTTACGCCAAAATCAATGATATTACCCGCTATAGCCAGCCGAACAGCTGTCGCAAACGGATCTTCAGATTCCATGACGCGTTTTTCTAATTCGGGGTACAAGTTCAGAGCCAAATTATTGAACTGTTCCTTTATTCGGTGATACGGGTCATTATCACCAATCAATCTTCGAATCAGTCGGTGTATCTTCTGGCCAATTGCCGGCGGAGACTGGCTCATATCTAAATCAGCCGCCAGGCGAAGAGTTTCTCGAACTACCTGTTCGTGAATTTGCTCATCATCTGTTGCCAGCCTCGCCGAATCCAGGGCTTGACGAACAAAACAAGGAATACAATCTAAAAAAGTCTTCATAATTTTATTACCCGAATAAAAGCCAAAATTCTAAATCCAGTGTCCTTCAACATTGGCTTGGTCTACTTCTTTTAGTTTACCCGCCTTAAATGTTTCTATTGCATCGGCAACAGTCTGCTTCTCAGCGAGAAATATTTTCACCTTGGCTGCATTGAGTGTCTTAAAAGCATTCGGCCCTACGTTGCCGGTTATTACTACCTCGACACCGAGATTGGCAATATTTTGCCCAGTCTGAATTCCAGCTCCCTGTACAGCATTTAAATTCAACTCATTATCATGCACTTCGAAATCATCAGTTTCACTGTCAACTACGAGCAGAAATCTGGCTCGTCCGAATCTAAGATCAACTTCACTCGAAAGCTCTTGGCCTTGTGATGTCACTGCTACTTTCATTTGTTTCTCCTTTTCTCATTCACCTTAGACTCCGACCCCGTCGGTTGCGCAAAACCGCATCAGCATTGCATTAACTTCTTTTATCTACGACCACCCTTCCAGCATCGGCGTCTGCGAAAACTTCTGCGGGCTCCAGGCCAAAAACCAGGCATTATATATTGCGGCTGACTTAATTGGCGAGCCTTGTACGCGTTTATAATTTGTTCTGCCGAGCCTTTAACAAACGGCAAAACCTGAATTCCCGAACCGTTTATCATCTCTGCCAATGGCCTGGAAATTGCTCCACAAATTAAGACACCTACGCCAAGCTGTTTCAACATAGCGGCTCTTTCCGGGTCGCTCTGTTCAACAAGAACGATCTCTTGGCGATCCGTTTCCCCACCATTTTTAAGCTCAATAACTAGTAATTTATGAGCAAAGTCGAATACGCTCGACACTTGACCCTGCCAAACTGGTAAAGCTACCTTCATAAGCAATCTCCAGATTTCTATTCAGCAACTTCCATGCCAATGATTCGATCTAAATAAAGCTTGTCTTTAATTCATTGAATGATAAGGGCTTACGCACACATAAGAAATGAGTACAAAGAATCTCAGACGAGATTATATTGCATTTTGCAATAGGCGAGAACCTTGTTGTCTTGCAATATGCAACATAGGTATAGTATTTAGGTATAGTATTAATGGTGAAAGTAGAGATTAAGAGGTGTCTATTCGGTTCTGATTTTCAGACTCTTGAGCTTTCTGAATAGGGTGCTGGCATTTATTCCCAACTCTCTGGCGGCTGCTGTCCGATTGCCATCGTTGCGACGAAGCGCTCTTTCTATCATAAGTATTTCCATCTGCCGTAGTGTCCTGAAAGTACTAATATCAGGTTCCTCACCCGTAGCGGGTTTCTTCATTGAGGGTGGCAGATGCCGCGTCTCTATGACATCACCCCGGCATAAAACAAAACAGTGTTCGACACTATTTTCGAGTTCGCGTATATTACCCGGGAAATCATAGCTCAATATAGCAGCCATAGCCTCATCGCTGAGACAACATATATTCTTATTGTAGATTCGATTGAAGCGATGGATAAAATGTTCGATCAGAAGGGGGATATCTTCACTTCTGTCCTTCAGGGGCGGCAGAGGTAATTTAACTACATTGATCCGAAAGTACAGATCGCTTCTGAATTTGCCTTGGTCAACCAACTCAACCAGGTCTTGGTTACTTGCAGCGATGATTCTCACATCCGCCTTCTCGGAAGAGATGGCCCCCACAGGTTCATACGTTTTCTCTTGCAAGACGCGTAGTAACTTAACCTGAACAGCAGGCGACATATCCCCAATCTCATCCAGAAACAGACTGCCACCCTCAGCAAGAGTAAAGCGACCGACCTTGTCCTTTCTCGCATCTGTAAATGCTCCGGCCTTGTAGCCAAATAACTCTGATTCCAATAGAGTCTCTGGAAGGGCGCTGCAGTTGACCGCGACAAAAGATTTTTCTTTACGCCGACTTAAATTATGAATAGCACGGGCAAACAACTCTTTGCCAGTACCAGTCTGGCCCTCAATCAAAACTGCACAATCACTCTCAGCAACTTGTGGCAGAATATTAAAAAGCCCCTGGATAATGTGGTTTCTACTGATTATGTCTTCACAGGTGTACTTTTCTTGAACTTGCTTTCGCAATTCTTCGACAATGGTTATATCCCTGAAGGTCTCTACACCGCCTATAACCCGACCCTTGTCATCCTTTAGCAATGCTGTAGATATTGTTATGGCCTTTCGTCTTCCTTCGGAGTCAATAATATGGACGGGCTTATTAATAACGGGACTGCCCGTATCCATCGTATATCGCAGAGCACAATCCGTCTCGCAGACATTGGCTCTTAATATATCTTTGCATACTTGTCCAATCGCTTTCTCCCGCGGTATTCCGGTTATTTCTTCGGCAGCGTTGTTGTAAGTCGTAATATGCCAGTTCTTATCAACGGTGAATACACCGTCTGCAACGCTGTCCAAAATTATGTCTCTTTTTTTGTAAGGTTTAGGATTCATAAACATCATTATACTATTTCGGCGAATTTAAGTAAAAGCATAAGATCTGGAAAAGAAGCTGGTGGTTTTCCAGTCACAGATGTAAAGAAAATATGTATAAAGTTCCGGCATCCGTGTAAATGCGTCGTTCGAGCCAAGTATCTTTCGAGTGCTTTCTTCTTGTCATCCCAAAGTAACGGATTTTCCCTTTGATCTTTTTACAGTATTGGCCTGTGGGATGAAGTGTTAAGGGGAATTTGTCTGAACGGGTTTTTCTCTTTGAAACTATCATCGTCCTGTCTCCTAAAAATAGTAATTTATTTGATAGATAACCGCGATTTAGTTGTATTTAAAGTTGTAGTTTTCCAAAACTGCACTTGCCTTACATGCACGTAACTATCTATAAGACATAATCTTGTGATTATTATAAGGAATAAAACCACACTGTACATTGAATCCGTTGCGGCCCGATATTATTTTTGGAAATTGCATCCTTCCACGAAAAAATAACATTTATTCGGACTTGATTTGGGCAAAATACGTGTCCGTGGAGACATTTTGGCGACATGATGTCCCTCGGAAATTGAAGTGTTTTTCAACTCATGAAGAAGGTGACTTTTGTGCGATTGATGGGCTGGTGGAACTGCTTCGAAAAGCACTCAATACAAAATTATTGTATGCCGGCACATGACAGAATATTGTGATACTCCTCAATTGAAAGAGAAGAGAAATCGGGAATAAATAGTGTGCCTAAATGAGAGAGCTATATTATGTCTACTCGACAAGCCGACTCAGGAAAATGGGGACATTTTATTGTGCTTGAATTGTCCATGGGAACTCTCCAGAAATATCGAACTACTATAGCACCGAATTATCGCAAGGATCGGCGCTGGATCATCGATAGCCGGCCACGGCACTGGTCTACCAGAAGATGATATAGATGGCAACATATGCTCCGGCAACGAGAGACCACCAGAGGAGAAGGTTCTTGTACCATGGCTTTGAACCGACTTTCTCGGCTCTCGGCAGAAAGAGCATGTGCCGCTTCCATATCCATTGACTTACCCTGGCCGGCTCAGGGGCGGCTCGCATGTAACTGGTTGCCACATGGAATGCAACAACGGGAACCAGGAGTATACCCGCCAGGACGAATGAGTTGACGTCGACATGCAGCATTTTCAGTATGGCCGGCAACAAGGTCATCGGGATGCATAACAGCAGAGTGGCAGTGGCAGAGAAGTTATTCGAACGAGGCCACAATAAGGCCGAGACAAACACCACAACGATGGGAACAGCCATAAAGAACCAACATTCCTGGAAATAGCCAAACAGCGTATCCCATCGGCCGACGACGGGAGTCCACAAGACGCCTATGGCCAGGACCGCCGCAGCAGTATAACGGCCGATGCGAATCATTTCCCGCTCGGTAGCGGACGGCTTCCATAATCGCTGGTAGAAGTCGATGGTCAGAACGGTCGCACACGAGTTGACCAGCGAATCGATGGTGGACATGATCGCACCGATGAGAGCGGCAAAGACGAGGCCTCGGATCCCGAAGCCGAGCGGGCCGATCAGGTGACTTACGACCTGGGGATAGGCTTGATCGGGATTCTCCAAATTTGGGAAAAGCCGGTATGCGATCACGCCGGGGAAGCAGACGGCCAGTGTCAGAAAGATTCCGAGAAAGCCGGCGAAGATGACGCCGGCGCGGGCATCCCACTCGCTTTTTGCACCGAGGACCCGCTGATTGATGTATTGATTTGTGGCATAGTACCAAAGATGCGTCGAAACTGTTAGTACGAGTATGCCGGTCCAGGGCAGTTCGGGGTGGTCGGCCGAGAGGATAAGATGTGCACGGTCGCCGGTACCGCGCATCGCTTCCCAGCCTCCGACTTCATGCAGGCCGAGAAAGAAGACGAGCAAACCGCCGCCCAAAAGCAGTATGGCCTGAAACAGGTCCGTCCAGACTACCGAGGCCAGGCCGCCTGCGATAGTGTATGCGCCGGCGACAACTGCCAGCGCAATGATCGCGAGCCAGAGGTTGATGCCAAAAATGGTGTGCAGGGCCAGGCCGCCTGCGAACAGAACGCCGGCCAGGTTGATGAAGATATAGGACAGGATGGTGATGATGCCGAACGTGAATCGGCTGGACGGTCCGAAGCGGTGCTCCAGCCATTCGGGCATCGTACTGATATGTTTTCGAAGGTAGAATGGCACGAAAAATACGATCATGACGGTCATGGCCGGGAAGACGCTCCACTCCCAGTTTGCTACGGAGATGCCGTAACGGTACGCAAATCCAACTTCGCCAATGAACTGCTCTGTAGAGACGCTCGAAGCTATCAGCGACGTACCGATGGCATACCAGGGCAATCTGTTGCCGGCCAGGAAGTAGCCTCTGGCGGATTTTTTCTCCCGGCGGGCGACCCAGAATCCGATGAGAACGACAAGACCGACGTACAGGATGAACACCGTATAGTCAAGATAGCTCAGTTCCACAAATACTCCCTTTTACAGACAAAAACGTTAGCTTGTCACGTTAGCGACGACGGCGTTTCTGATGGTTTGCGTCATTTCCTGTTCCTGCTCGGCTGTAAGCCGCGATGGGATTGTGATTATGACCGAACGCTCGAAGAGGTCATCGCTCGTTGGGCACGTCCCCTTGCTATATTCAAAAACGCTGTCTGCGTTCTGTTGTAGCGACCACGGATTGCCTGCCGGCGAGAGCGGAACCTTCTCTACCAGTGAACGAATATTGTGATAGATATGCAGGCCGTAGTCCGACACACGGAAGACATTTTCAATGCCGCCATCCGTAAGATGCTGCGTAATACTAACGGCGCGAGATTCTTTATCGAATGTGAGTATGAGAAACGGCCCCGTATCACCATCGGGATCATTGAGTCTGCGAAATGAGACGCCTTTCATCTGTCCGAGCATGTCTTTTATCCGCTGCTTGGAGGCCTTCATGTGTGCGACGACCTGAGGCAGTTTGCGGAGTTGAACGTTGGCGACGGCGCCGGCCAGCTCTCCCATTCGTCGGCCCTGTCCCCAGAAGCAGACCTCGCCGGTTTCGTCGGGCAGGCCTTGTTTCCAGGGAACGCCGAGGTCGTGAGCAGCTATGAGACGTGTATAAAGTTTCTCATCGTCGGTGACGAGGAGACCGCCTTCACCTGCGGTGACATTCTTATTGATTTGGAAGCTGTAGATCCCCACCTTCCCGAATGTACCGACCTTTCGACCCTTGAACGAACCGCCGTTGCATTGCGCGCAATCCTCAAGCACGGGGATTTTGTGTTTGTTGGCAACTCGCATTATCGCGTCCATGTCACAGGGCGTACCCGCCATATGTACCACCGCGATGAGCTTCGTGCGCCGGGTGATCTTCTTCTCCAGATCGCTCGGGTCCATGCTGAAGCTGTCGTCGACCTCGCAGAGGACAGGGATGGCATTGTTTTGAATCACAGCCGTTACGGTGGCCACCCATAGGAAGGCGGGAACAATAACCTCAGTGCCCGGACCGATCCCCAGGGCGGACATTGCCGTGAACAGGGCGCCGGTGCCGCTGTTGACAGCCAGAGCGTGGCGAACGTCGTAAAAGGTACGTGCATATTCTTCCAACTGATCTACATGAGTGGGGGATTGGGGACCATAGTATCTGAACAAGGCGCCTTTACGCACCACATCGACAACCGCATCTTCCTCCTGCCGGCTCAACCAGTTTATTCCCGGAAATCCGCTTGGCCAATCACTTTCCATAAGAAGCTCCATTATTGACAGGGTTAACTCTTTTATAAAAGACGTTCATTCATCCACTCCGATATATCGGGATTAGTTTGTAATATTGAAAGTGCCCTGCAACACAATTTCATCGCTGCTGTGACCAATCATCACTTTGAATTCTCCGGCTTCCACCACTTTCTTGAGATGACGATTAACCAGAGACAAATGCCTGGGACCCAATTCAAACTGAACCTTGTTTGACTCGGCCGGTTTCAACCAAACCTTCCTGAAACCCTTCAACTCTTTGACGGGCGTGGAAACGGAACTGATAGGATCGTTGATATAAAGCTGTACGACGTCAGCGCCGGTACGGTTTCCGGAATTCGTTATCGTGACACTAATGTAAATCTTGCCGCCCGGCCCGTTTTGAGCGGGGGTGATTTCCAGGTCACTATACTTAAAGGTCGTGTAGCTGAGTCCGTGACCGAAGGCGTACAACGGCGTTGCGGCCATATCAACGTAAGGTTTTCCCCAGGCATTTTCAAGCCAGTATTTCTTGGAGGGTGGATAGTTGTAATAGACCGGCAATTGTCCTGCATGTCTTGGAATCGTGATGGGAAGGTGTCCGCTCGGATTGTAGTCTCCGAATAGAACATCGGCCACGGCAGCGCCTCCTTTTTCTCCCGGACACCATGCTTCGACAATCGCCGGCACATGTTCGGCAATCCAGCGCGTTGCCAGGGGCCGTCCATTGACGAGAACAACAACCGTCGGCGTTCCGGTGCCATAGACCGCTTTAACCAATTGCTGCTGCATTCCGGTCAATTCCAAAGTTGCGGCGTCATATCCTTCACCGACGGTTCCCTTTTTGCCCGGTGTGCGCCATTCATTTTCACCCACAACAACTATTGCCACGTCGGATCGGCCGGCTGCCTCGATTGCCTGCTTGATCTCGTTCAAGTCTTCACCGACAACATTACAGCCCTGGACATAGCGGACGGTTGCGCTTGTACCGACCTTCGATTTTATGCCGTCGAGGATGGTGACAATGTCCTGTGTCACGTTTATCGATGTATAGTCGCCGAGCAAATTTTTTTCATGATCGGCATTCGGACCTATAACCGCAATCGATTTAATGTCCTTGCTCAAAGGCAACAATTGGTTCTCATTCTTCAATAATACAATGCCCTCCCTTGCAGCTTGATACGCCACATCCTGATGCTCTTTTGTGTGAACAATTTTTTCCGCCCGCTGCACATCGACAAACGGTTTTTCAAACAGACCCAACCTGAATTTCTGCCTGAGAATTCGCCGCACCGCTCGATCAATGAGGTCTTCCGAAACCAGCCCTTGCCGAACGCTTTGCGAAAGCGGTTTCAAATAGGCGTCTTCGTAAGAAATTCCTACATCGACGCCGGCTTTCAGGGCAAGTATCCCCGCCTCCTTTTGATTCTCAGCCAACCCTTCATATACCAGTGTGGTCAAACCACCGCCTTCGCACAAGACCAGGCCTTCGAAGCCAAACTCATGCCGAAGAATGTCCGTGAGAATATATGAAGAACCATGTGTTGCTACGCCGTCAATGGCCGGATAGGTGGCCATGACTCCCAATGCCCCGCCTTCTTTGATTGCCGCCTCCCATGATGGCAGAAAGACGCTGCGCAACGTCCGTTCTGAGATTTCCATTGCTCCTCGTTCGAGCCCGCTTAAAGGTTGGCTTTGCCCGGGGTAATGGCAGAATCCGGCGACGCATTTATCCGGGGCGGCCAGGTCGTTTCCCTGAATCGCTTTCACAATTGTCCCGGCTATACGGGAAACCAGATAGGGATCTTCGCTGTACGCCTCCTGATTTCTGCCCAGGCGGGGGTCGCGTATCGGTTCGATAACCAACGTAAAGAGCTGGTGAATCCCGACGGCTCGGCCTTCCCTTGCTGCGATCGCGTACATTTTTTCTATCAAGTCAAGATTCCACATGCTTCCGATGGCCAAACCTTCGGGAAAAATGGTTGCGTCGGCACACATCAAGCCATGTGTCCCTTCCTCCGTCTGCAGAAGGGGAATTTTCAACCGTGTCTTTTGGGTTGCAATTTCCTGAAGGGTATTTAAGAAGTCCGCTTGTTGGCTGGTTCCCTGGTCAAGAACGGAGTTGGTCAGCGTGAAAAAGCCTCCGCCCGGTCCAAGGTCTTCCCGCAATGTTCCCTCCGCAAATCTCTTTGCGAACTCGATGTGCTCCTCGTGACTCCTGCCAAAAACTCCCAGGTAGCAGCAGGGCATGTTCATTTGCCCGATCTTTTCCTCAAGCGTCATTCGTCGCAGCAAGTCATCAATACGTAGCTGGATAGATTTCGATGAATCCAGGTAGATCGGCTGCTGTGCGTGCGAGAATACTGCTGAGCACAAGATCAAAACGAGAATGAACATCCTTTTTGAGGCCAATAGATTCACGTGCTTCTCTTGACTAACTTTAGATTGTACAGTCAACTGACATTTATCAATTGAGTTCATATCCATTACTCCTTTGTTTTAGATACATTGCGAAGTTATGTTATTTTATCAGCCATTAAAAACCTGGCTATCAACTTGGCCATTTTTTCCATTATAAACACTGAATCCAATTGAGGCCACAATTCTCCGGATAGGATTTGAATCTCGGAGTGCCGCAAGATAGCATAACATTGTCATTCGCCTTCACAATAATCAATAATCAATTGCATGGCCCCTCAATGAAAGCCGGAATAAGTAAGATGCCCCTGATTTGACGCCGATCCAAAAATATTTAGCCCGCCGATTCACTCGGCGGGTTTTCTTTCAAATCAACACGAAAGAGCATTGTATCCCGCAGCATGTAGGGTGCGAAATTTCGCACTCCCTTAAGGGATGGCCAAGCCCACATTTGAATTATATAAATTCACCCTTGCCTTCTACTTTTTTACTTTTTCCTTTTTACCTGTTCCTTATCCCACACGCATGAAACCATCATTTATACTCCGGGATGATTTTATTCTCTTAGAATTGGTGCGATTCATCGCACCCTGTCACTGGTTTTTCTACACAATAAATATCTATGATGTTCCCAGATATCCTCAAGGCAATCAGAAGAATTAATACTTGACCCCTTATTCCTTCCAAAATTCTCCAAACAAGATGTCTCCAGATTGATAGAGATGTTCGTGCTATTCAATAATCTGTTCGTATTCCCATTTGGCCAAGAATCTTTCACGGCCTTTTTCTGTCACTCTCCTGAGATTAGTTACTACTGATAATGGTTTGTAATCACCTATGCAGCACATCCTTATCATAAGGACACTTTCTGAGGACGTTATTTTATTGGGCTTTCTTGCTTGTAGGTTAGCTCTAACATTTAGTCTGCCAGGGCCGTCGATTATTGCCTCAGATTTTGTAGAACCAATCGTAATGGAGTCAACATGAGACTGCAAACCACGTCTATAGTAAACGGGAGGGGAGAGACTAATTCCCTTGTTCACGACCACCTGTTCCTGATCCACTGTGATACTGATCTGGCACTTGTGGCAAGGTATCACGATGCGGTTTTGGTCAGACGGGGCGATATATAACTTGATATTCATATCCCAATTGCATAAAGATGGATTTGATGCACGCGACGGTTCATCTATCGTAAGCGTGGCACCGAGAACCTCGAGTGACGGCTGTCGGGTGATAGGTACAAGTAGTCTTATGAGGTCCTCTCTACGTGCACTTCTTGTGCTACAACCTTCCCTCCAAGGTACTTCTAACTCAACAGGACCTGAACCCGGTCTTCCATATGTAATATTCTTAACTACAAAGGGAGCCCTATCGGTAGAAAACAGCAACGCTACAACTGTCTTCTCATCTACGGGCACATTCAAATCGACAACTTCCGGAAACACACCGTCAAAGCAGGCCTTTACGGCAGGAAGCCAGTCGGCCAGTTCTTTGTCATCTGCTCCAACAACACCTTTTGACTCGTCTATACCAATAATCCACAGAATGTCTTCGCCACGTGCTGCATTTGCATGAGCAGCCAAAAGACGGGCTACTCTTTTTGGCTCAAGCCACTCTGACTTCATCTCCACCAGGCTATCTTCACAAGGTTGATTGTGCTTCTGTTGGTCGATTATTCTAAGGACCCAAGCTTCTATTTCAGACGGTTTTGCCGTTGAAGTGCGCCAGAAATACTTCATGTTCGACACCCTTTCTCAAAGTCATAGTGTCAGTCCATAGTCCCAAAACAAGCGAGTTCCAGAATTTCGGGGAAGAGCATGCTAATTTTTCAACCGATGTCTTCGTCCCAAAACTTCCCAATCATTCATGGCATCCACTATCCTCTATCAATACCTATCATTATGAAGAACAACTCTTCGAAAAATGTACCGTATACCTTTAATTCCCCTCCAACCGCTGTCCCGAGTTTCAGTTAGTTAAAGAAAAAGTTTCTTTGTTATCTTCCTGGTAAATCTCTGGGGAACTGTTCCAAAGACAGCAACAGCCATCGATATAAAATAGACCGCTATATATACTCGTATATACCAAGAAGTTTGAATAATGCTTTCGAAACTGCTTAGTGTTAGTTTATCATGAATCTTGAGTTTGACTATGAGAGCCTCCCCAATAGTTACTGTAGAAATTATTACAAATATGGGTAAAATGCCGAGTATAAGAATAAGCCGCTTAATGTTTTCGTGACATGATGTTCCAACGGCTGCCTTACTTGACAGATAGGGCCGAATTGCCCAGAGAATTTTGTCATAATTGCTAGGGCGGTCTCTTGCCCATTGGACAGTTAGTAATATAGGGCTGATGGTAAGCAACGACGCAAACGGACTAGATACTACTCCTCCCAGTATCATGAACCACAATGAAATTACTGTAAAAAAAAGAAACACTGAGAGCATGAGTGTAAGTTTGCCTATATAAAGTGCACAATACATTTCCAGGTCATTAGTCATACACTTAGCTACATTCCTTATTACATAGCTCGAATATATGGCCAGCCCTATACATAGTAATAATATAAGGACTGAGACACGTTGGTAAGTCGTCAGTGCATCAACTGCATTAGGGATATCTGTTATGAGAAAGAGAATCAGTAACGGAAAGCACATATAAATCAAAGTCTTACCAAGATCGCTACCAGGAAGTTCACATTCACGTTCAGCAAGCACCTCTTTCACCGTTTTCTTCTTAGCCTTCATCTAACATCCTCTCCACACCGAAGACTTGTAATAGGGACGGATCCAAAGTGTGCATCCCTTCAGCTCTGATTTCTTTAAAACAGGGAGTTTCTACGTACGTGTATATTGATAAAGCACTGTGTATTTTTTCGATATCAAAACAGTAATCATGGAATTGACCTGAGAAAACCTCAATATAAGGAAGGCTTTGATGTTCTTTTTCTTTATCACACAGCCATGAAAGACTGTGTTGAATAGTACTCAATGCAGTATCACCAAGAAAGCTACCCTGTAATCTGCTGATGTTTTCTCTAATATATCCAAACAAAGATCTCGCGATAATTGATCTTGCATTTGCAACTAAACGCACCGTCTCCTTCTCAAGGCCAGTTACAAATAAATTGTGGTTCTTTGGTGCTTTCTGATCTTCTTCCATGTCCTGAAAATCATCAATAAGTTGAAGAGCAAAAAGATAATACTTTAGTGACTCTAACACTTCGTTGCGTCGATGATGCAAAACCACAGGTTCGAGTTCAAAGGGCAAAAAAATCAAATTGCATTTCTCAATTACACTTTCAAAAGGCCGTAAATAATCAAATGAAACGTATGCTCTCTGGTAAGTATCGAGATAATGACACCACAACTCGGTAGAATTAGCCGTATAACTTGAAATGAGTTCAATGCATTCATCTGAGATATTCTTAAGCCATAGTTCAACGTCAGGGAAATCGGCTAACTCCACACCAGAATCTTTCATAAAGTCATCAATGACAATGTACGACCTCAGCAGACAAGATAATTGTGTTATAGTTTTCTTAAATGAACGTTCCCCAATTCGAAACTCTTCAGAAATAGACCTTCCTAGTAAGGCTCCAAGTAGCTTTCCTGTTCCTACACAGTGGCTTGGTGACGGTAATGGATTACCGGCAATCGAACTTTCGATATTGAATGGGGCAAGTTCAACAATTCTGGATTCGTACTCTGTCATTGAGAACCTTTCTCATCGCGTGGCTGTTTCAGCTCAGATTGCATTTTCAGGACAAACCATATTATTGGAAATCCAGCAAGAGTCGATAGCGTCAATATCCAGAACAAGGTGTCTTTTGTATTGATGCCACTGCCAAGATATGCTAGGGAAAAAGCACCACCCAAATGGCCAAAAAGATTAGCCAAGATAAATGGTTTCTTAGACATACTCGAAGCTCCAACCAAGTAGCTAATCTCGTCATCTGGAAACAAGGGAAGGAAATATATTAGGAACAGAACTAGAGGTTGTAGATTTCTACCTCCTTTTCTTCCTTCAACCTCACCAGCGAAGATCTTATCGTACCTCCTAACAGTCTTTTCGGGTAAGTGCTTTATAATATAATTACGTCCAAAGCGCCTTGCGATTGTAAAAGCAAGCAAATGCCCGATTATTCGGCCCATGTAATTAAGAATCCCACCAAAATATGGACCATATAGATAGCCACCTATCGCTCCGACAGTGTAATGGCTTATTGGTGTAATCACTACTTGTAGTGCTTGGATAAGAATGAATACGATCGGCCCTAAAACGCCGAAATACTCCATCCATGTTCGGGCCGTTGATTGCCAAGCTTCAAAGTCTTTTGGGCTTATCACGCTCCAAATAAGACCAACTATAGGTATTGCTGTAATGATTGCCCAGAAAATGTAGACCATACTCTTTTTTGTGGCCACGTAGCTACTCCTTTTGATAAACCACGAATACACACGACACAATCCCTCAAAGAAGATCGGCCATATCTGCCCAATATCACTATACATTGTATTAAGGAAAAATACAGACTCAAGAAACTTTTTGGAGCTTATTGTGGACAGTCAGTATTTTCTTAACTGTCCCCAATAATTCCGGAGCAATAATACTTATTTCCAACCGATATATGCATCCCAAACTCACCAATTCTTGAGTACGGCCGCCGTATTATCTTGTACTGCGTATTGCGTATATCGCATGTCGCATGTCGCATGTCGCGGCCATTATTTGCCCATCGTACCAGAGTTCTTCATCTCACGTCTATTGTGGTGACTACGTAATTTCCTTGAGACATTGTGGCTTAGCGCAGCGGTGTGCAATGCACACCCTACCGAAGCCTATCAGGATTTTCAAACAAAAATCCCGAATTCCGGCTTTTTTTATGGCCTATCCGGCCCTTCTATTTATTACAGCGTTTGTCGATGGAAATTGTTACCTATAATTCTTGAAAAAAAGTAAAAAAAGATGAAAAAGCTTGTAAAAAGAAGAATTCAGGAGCCAGAAGACAGGATTCAGAAGAAAAAAAGACGAAAAAGCCTGTTTTTGACCGGATAACAGGATAAATGAGTCTTGAATATCCAATATCGAATAACGAATGTCCAACATCGAAGGCAAAGAAACCGTGTTCATCGGTGTTAATCAGTGTCAAAGTCGTTTTGTTTATTGACTATTTCTTCGTGGTTCTCGGTGTCCTTCGTGGTTTTAGTTTGATATGAAGATTGCCGCAGTCGCCCGCCCCTATGGGGCAAGCTCCTTCGCAATGACGACAAATATTCACTAACGACATACGATGTACGCCCGACGAAATACGAATAAAGACCGCCGTGTAATGGACATTTATTTATATTTTGCCCGCCTTTTTGTGTTTAGATTCGTATAATGATTAACAAATAGAATACAATAGACAGGATCACATGATGACAGAGATATATAAAACTAAATAAGGAAAAAATCATTTATAAACACAAAAATCCATATTTATCGTGTAAATCCTGTCTAAAAAGAACCCTATTTGAAAAAACAAAGCCAATTTTTGAAAGGGTGAAATGGGCGTAAAGTCAATTATATTAAGGGGATACGAGAAATATGTTGGATTGGACACCTGGTGAAAACAAACCCAATTCAAAGCCAAACAAACCCAATTTATTTAGCCCCCAGATTTATCTGGGGGTTGAAGAACCTATTTGAAAAAACAAACCGTGCGCCAAGTTAAGCTGGTGCAATTCAGCAGGTTTGAATCCTGCCCGGCCAAAGTTAGCCGACCGGCCGGAATGTAAACGTGCGTATCAGGAGGTAACAAATGG
>Ga0307433_1000286_pt1 | contig 45165 bp, 46 predicted proteins | sample SalMarWE160210MG_FD_202166 | JGI IMG/M metagenome (GOLD analysis project Ga0307433, IMG submission 202166) | Salt marsh sediment microbial communities from the Plum Island Ecosystem LTER, Massachusetts, United States - WE1603-210 | ecosystem: Environmental > Aquatic > Marine > Intertidal zone >... | reverse complement strand
TTATATGACACAATAAAAAAGGTTAATCAAAATTGTGTTTCTGGTTGGTTTTGTTTACCTGGACCGAAGAAAATGGTATCTCAAAGGAGATTAGGGCAAGATTGGAATAAATTATCTTCAATTTTTGAAATTTCCTCTCCAATGGAATATCCATATCTTATGGGTACGAGAGATGATGGTTTATTTTGGGGGAAGGTAGGAGATTTTTTTTATTGGTATTTTATTCGAAATATGAAAAAGCGGGCCCATGAATTTAATAATCCAGTTTTAGCAATCACTAATTCTGTTGAATGTAATAGTGAGGAAATGTTAAAACAAATGCGTGGATTCAATTTTGGATTAGGAATTGCATTGTTTAAATATTATGGAACTTCAGAAGAGCAGTGGAAGACTATAAAAAAATTCGCTGAGAATGAGTTAAAAATAGAAAAGTAATTTTTTTTTATTTATTTTTGTTAATATCATCGTATCTAAAGCAGTATGTTGTATGATCATTCACTAATCCAACGGCTTGCATAAAAGCATAAACAATGGTCGTTCCAACGAATTTAAAACCCCTTTTTTTTAAATCTTTGCTTATTATCTCTGACATTTCTGTATTTGAAGGTAATTCACTCAATGAACTCCACGAATTAATAATTGGGTTATAATTTATAAATTTCCAGATATAATTATCAAAGGTTCCATATTCTTTTTGAATTTTGAGAAAGGCTTTAGCATTTGTGATAACCGAAAGTATTTTAAGCCTATTTCGTATTATTCCTTTGTTTTGAAGTAAATTTTCAACTTTTTCTTCTGTATAATTCGCAATTTTTAAATAATCAAAATAGTCAAATGCATCTCTAAAGTTTTCCCTTTTTTTTAAAATTGTATCCCAGCTCAAACCTGCTTGCATTCCTTCTAAAATAAGAAATTCAAAAAGTATTCTATCATCATGTTGAGAGACCCCCCATTCCTTGTCATGATATTCTTTCATTAAGTCACTATGATTTGCCCACTCACACCTTTTTACGTTCATTATTACTTGCCTTATCTATTATTTTATTAATATAATTATAAAGACACAGAAACAGTCACAGCAGCATTGCAGATAATAATTTTATCCGAAGTATCACCTAATTCTTCAATTTGAATTCCTTTTACTACTAGACCTCCTTTTACTATCTCAATTGATTTTTCTCCCAAAGGTAATGCCTTTAATACTTTCTTTGCATCAATATTTTCAGGATAAGGCGCTCCAATTTTTACATGAACTTTCATTTTTATCAGATCTTTTGGTTCTTTCAATCCGCATATCTCTAACAAGCCCGTTAGGCAATTATTAGAGATAGCATTCTTGATTGCTTTAATTGCTGCTTGAGAGCAGTCATCATCATGTCCATGTTGATCCACACCACATCCTATCTCGACGATAAATCTCTTCTCTTTCATCTTAACCACAGAATATTAAAATTTAATTTTTGTATAGATATTCTATATGTTATTAATCAGAAATTTCTTTTATTAAAAAAATCAATATTATTTAGAAGTGATCAGAGAAAAAGAATTTTTTTTATTCCTACTGAAAATGACAAACTATAATCAAAAGAAAACATATGAAATTGAGGAAACTAAGTATAAGAGATTCAATGAAAAATATCATATGATTTATCGAAGGACTTGGGATAAATCATTATCTACATATGATAAAATGTTTGAGGAAAATATAGATAATCATATAAGCTCTGGACAAGAGGGATACACTCGACTAGATTTTGCTTTAGTAACTGCGGGTTGGAGTGTATACGAGCGATTTCCACTTGCTTTTGCATGGGATAGAAAAATAAATTATGATATTGGATATGGAATAAATTGGATGAAGGGAAAATTTGAGATAAAAGATTTCAAATCACTAACACAAATTATTAAAAAAGCCGCTAAATTTTATGGAGCTTCATTAGTTGGTATCACGAATATCGATGAAAAATGGATTTATAAATCAGGTTTTGTAAGACCCGAATCAACTAGTGAAGCAGAATCAAAAAAGAAAGTTAGAGAAGGAGAAGTTTCTACATCAATTTTGGAAACACCAATATCTCTTCCGGAGGGCATTGATAAAGTAATTGTTATGGCTATTGAAATGGATGGAGATGCAATCTCAACGGCTCCTGCTCAACCCGCAGCAGCAGCAGCATCATTAGCATATTCAAAAATGGCTTTTATTATTGCATGCTTAGGAGAATTTATCAGAAATTTAGGGTATCGGGCAATTCAATGTGGAAATGATACAGCTATCAGCATACCTCTAGCTATTGATGCAGGATTAGGTGCTTTAGGAAGAAATGGCTTACTTATTACTCCAGAATATGGTCCAAGAGTACGAATTTGCAAAATCTTCACTGATTTGCCATTAATATCGGAGCAACCAAATATAGAATTTATAGAGACAGTACGAAGTGCTTGTAGTAAATGTTATAAATGTGCTGAAGCATGCGAAAAAGGAGCTATTTCCACTGATGAGCCTAGTTATGATGCTCCAACAATTTCTAATAACCCTGGAGTAAAGAAATATTATGTAAATGCTGAAAAATGTTTCGAGTTTTGGATTGAGAATTCATCTGATTGTGGAACGTGCATTGCTGTTTGCCCCTTCAGTAAAATTAAAAATTTCTTAACTCCCTCTGAGTTTTGGAATAAAGAATGAGGTGGTTAAAATGGAAAAAATAAAAGTAGGTATTATTGGTTCTGGTTTTATTGCTGAACATCATTGTTATTCTTACTCTCAGCTGCCATATGTAGAAATAATTGGGATATCTTCATTAAATGCTGAGGAAGCTATGAAATTGATGAAAAATTATGATATAAAAGGTAAAGTGTTCAAAGATTATGAAGATCTTCTAAAATTAGAGTGTGATGCGATATCGGTTTGTGTTCCTAATTATTTACATAAAATCATTACAAAGGATGTGTTAAATTCGGGTAAAAATGCCTTTGTTGAAAAACCATTAGCTAGAACTGTAGCAGAAGGACAGGAGATGTTAGATGTAGAAAAGGGCAGTAATCGAAGCATTTTTTATTGTGAAAATAACCTATATGCTCCATCATTTAGTAAAGTAAAAGAAATAATTGATGAGGGGGCTTTGGGAAAAATATATATGGGAAGAGGTAAAGAACAACATTCAGGACCTCATTCGGCTTGGTTTTATAAACAAAAAGAAGCAGGGGGAGGGGCTTTACTTGATTTGGGAATACATGATATTGCGTGTTTATATTGGTATCTAAATTGTGAAGTGAGAGCCGTTTTTTGTCAAATTAAGACGATTCAAGAAAAAAGGGCATCTTTTGGTATATGTGAGGTAGAAGATAATGCTACGGGCAACCTTTTTTTTGAAAATGATGCTATGATTTCAATCGAAGAATCATGGACCGCTCCAGGGGGATATGATATGCGATTTGAATTATATGGAACCGAGGGTCAAATTAAAGTGGCACCTACCTTCTCAAATTTATTAAGCGTATATAGTGAAAAAGGATACGGATATGCTGTAGAAAAGGCGGGAACTACAAAAGGATGGACTTTTCCTGTCCCTTCTGAAGCTTGGTCTTTTGGTTATCCTCAAGAGATTCACCATTATATTGATTGCGTAATTAATAAAAAGAGCACTCTCACGAATGGTCTTTTTGGATTAAAAATATTAAATATCGTTGAAACCATGTATAAAAGTGCTCAATCTAAAAAGATTGAAGAAGTAGAACCTCTGTAATGCTATTAATTTAATTCTGTAATGATTGTATAACATCTACAATAGAATCAAGTTGCTCTGTAGATGCTAGAAGTAATTCCTGGGGAAATTCTATACTTCTGGAATAAATATCTGAAACAACAGGAAAGGAGGCATTAATACTTTTATTACCACCCCAATTGGCATTTGAATAATCTATACCTTTTTTCAGCTTAATATCTCTAAAGCAGGTAAGTGTGTGCAAGGGGGGATAATTATCAACACTGGGAATTCCATTATCATGCAAAATTTTATTGAATTCAGATTTAGTTATATCCCCAAATTTCGTTGGATCAAATAAAAAGGGAAACACATACCATCCTAATTCAGAAATACCCGGTGTTGGTTTCATCACTTTAATCCCATCAATTTCATTTAACCTCTTGGTTAAGTACTTTGCATTACGATTTCTTCGATTATGTTGTTCTTTAAATCGCTTCATTTGCATAATGAGTATTGCGGCCTGATACTCAGTCATACGATAATTGGTCCCATAAGAAAAATGTTCATAAGAACTACGCCCTATCTTTCTTCCACAGTCAATATAACTGTATATTTTATCTAATAAGTCATAAGAATTACAAATAATTGCGCCTCCTTCACCACTCGTTAAAACTTTTGAAGCTTGAAAGCTGAATGTCCCCGCATTACCCCAATTCCCTAGTTTCTTGCCTTTAAAACAAGATCCATGCGCATGGGCACAATCCTCAATTACATATAATTTATATTTTTGGGCAAGATGCATTAGTTTATCCATCTCCACTGGATTTCCTCCTAAATGAACAGGAATTATCGCTTTAGTATTTTCAGTAATTAAATCTTCAATTTTATCAACATCCATAACAAAAGTCTCGGCATTGATATCACAAAATATAGGTACAGCGTTAGTAGCAATAACTGCTGATGCAGAAGCTACAAATGTGTAATCTGATACGATTATTTCATCCCCTAAACCAATATTTAGGGCTTCTAAGACAGATTCAATTGCAACAGTTCCATTTGATACTGATATACTATATTTTGCTTCTTGAAATTTAGCAAATTCCTCTTGAAACTGCCACACAAATTTTCCCTCATGAGCTTCTGGCGCACCACACCACCATTTCTTAGATTTGATCACTTCGGTTAAGATTTGAATCTCATTCTCATCATATATCGGCCATGAAGGGCTAATTAGATTAGTTTTCTTCTTAATAGGCATATAAAATCAATTAGTTGAGAGGTATATTATGATAAATTTTATGAGCTATTTAAGATATATTTAACAAAACAGATAAAAGTAACAATCAATTTTCTGTTATAATTTTTATATAATAATCCTAATTTACATATGATAATCATAGATAAAAAAACAATTGCTGAGACTTTAGCTGAGCTAATTTCAGAATTAACTCCACAGGAAATTGAGGCATATATAGAAGTTCCCCCATCTGAAAAAGATTTCACTTATGCTTTTCCTTGTTATAGACTTGCAAAAATCGAGAAAAAAGCACCAGGCGTAATTGCTAATGAGTTAAAAGAAAAGTTAAAAAATGTTGAATATCTAGAATTCGTCGAGGTCTCAGGTCCATATTTAAACCTAAAGATAAAACCACGTATCATTCTTGAAAATATTTATAATCTTAGGCAGGATTATGGCAGAATTCGAGAGGTAGTAGATAAAATTCATAAAAAAAAAGTGAATATTGTGATAGAATATCCATCACCAAATACGAATAAACCTCTTCACTTTGGTCATATTAGAAATATGCTATTAGGCAAATCCCTTTCTAATTTACTTATATACAAGGGATACACCGTTTTTCAAGTCAATCTGAATAATGATCGTGGAATTCATATATGTAAAAGTATGCTTGCGTATAAAAAATGGGGTAATAGGGAGGAACCAAATGAGAAGAGCGATCATTATGTAGGAGATTTCTATGTTAAATATAATGAAATGTTAATCAAAGACAAATCGTTAGAAGAACAAGCATATCATTTATTAAGGAAATGGGAAAAAGGAGACAAGGAAACTATTAATTTATGGAAGAAAATGAATGAATGGGCTTTAAGTGGACATAAAGAAACATATAAAAAGTTGGGAATTTCTTTTGTAAAAGAATATTTTGAATCAGATTTATATTTGAAGGGAAAAGAAATAATATTAAATGGTGTCGAAAAGGGTATCTTTGAAAGAATAGATGAAGGTGCAATTATTGCCCGGTTAAAAGATAAATATGGCTTAGAGGATAAAATCTTAATACGAAGTGATGGGACTTCAATTTATATAACTCAAGATATTTACCTTGCTTATCTAAAGAAGAAAGATTTTAATTACGATAGAAGCATATATGTCGTTGGAGATGAACAAATTCAGCATTTTAAATGGCTCTTTGCCATATTAAATATGCTAGGATTTAAGGAAAATAATTATCACCTAGCATATGGTATGATAAATTTACCAAGTGGAAAAATGAAGAGTAGAGAAGGAACTGTGGTCGATGCGGACGACATTATAGAAGAGGTTGAGAATTTAGCCTATTCTGAGGTTAAGAAGAGATATCCTGACATTTCTGATTCAGAAAAAATAAAAAGGGCAGAAGTAATTGGATTAGCAGCACTCAGATTTTATATCCTAAAATATAGCCCTACAAAGGGATTTATCTTTAAACCAGACGAGAGTATTTCATTTGAAGGCGAAACTGGTCCCTATATTCAATATTGTTATGCACGAATAGAATCGATAATAGCAAAATCAGGTATAGAGATAAGTCTTGATATTAATTGGGAATTATTATGTCATGAAAAGGAATTGTCCTTAATAAAACAAATGACATATTTTCCAGAGGTTATTGATACAGCAGAAAAAACGTATAACACACATTTAATACCACAGTATTTGTTAGGGTTATGTCAAACATTTAATTCCTTTTATACTTCCTGCCAAGTTATTTCAGATGATAAAGAGTTGGAAAAAGCACGCTTATTACTTATAAAATGCGTGCAGATTATTATTAAAATAGGATTAACTATTTTAGGTATTGAAACTTTAGACCAAATGTGATTTATTATTAAAAATGGAGTATGAAACCTATGACTTTTTATGATTATGGGGAATTGATTGAAGATGACACTAAATTTGTTATTTTTGGCATTCCATGGGATTATTTAACCTCTATTAAAGGCCCCAATTCGGCAATTGCACCTAATAAAATCCGTGAAGTAACTAATAATTTAGCGCTCTCAACTGAAATGGGGGCACAAATACCAAAGTTAAAGGTTGTTGATATTGGAGATATCGAGATTGAGTCAAAAAATGTGGATAAGAATCTTAAAGAAATTAAAGCCTTTGTTAATGCCATCTATAATCAGAAAAAAGTTATTATCCCTGTGATGATTGGTGGGGATCATTTCTGTTCTTATCCTGTGATTAAAGCAGTCGGTGATAATTTTGAGAAAAAAGAAGAGTTTGGTGTACTGATATTTGATGCCCACTTAGATTTTTACCAGGAATATGATAAAGGAGTATATTCTCATGCGACGATTTCACACCGTGTCTTCGATATAGATTATATTAATAATTTTAATCTTCTTATAGTAGGTACTAGAGACATCGATATCCCAGAATTAGAGCTTTCAGAAAAGGAAGATATTGTACATTTTGATTCTTACCTAGTTAGTGAATTTGGATTATCTAATCTTATTGCTAATATCGTTGATTTCTTTAAGAATTCCAATATTAAGCACCTCTATGTTTCTATTGACATTGATGTTTTTGATCCCTCTTCAGCGCCAGCAACCGGTTATGCTATTCCTGGAGGATTATCCTATCGAGATATGTGGCAAATTTTAAAAGCCGTTGCCAAAAATTTTAATGTAATCGGATTTGATTTGGTTGAAGTCGCTCCAAATTTAGATTTACCTAATAATTTAACGTCTAATTTGGCGGCAAAATTAATTGTAGAGTTTATCTCTTTTATTTCGATTAATTTAGGTGAGAAAAATAATGAATCCAAAGAAAGTTAGAGATTTTTTAAAAGACGTAAATCAATTTCGAATTAAAGAAAATGATACTATTATTGATCTGATTTCGAACTTAGCGGATACAGGCTTTAATGCAAAACGTCTTGCACTAGGATGCCAAATTTATAAGGAAATGATTCAAGACAAAGATTGTGTTAAATTTTTTGGTTTAGCTGGAGCGATTGTTCCAGCAGGTATGCAAGGTATTATTTATGATTTTATTAAAGAGGATTTTATCGATATCTTGGTTACAACTGGAGCAAATCTTACTCATGATATTGCTGAAACTTTAGGATACCATCATAAACAAGGTGTTCTTAAGGCTAATGATGCTAATGATGTAGAATTAAATGAACAAGAACTTAATAGGATATATGATGTATTTCTTCCAAATGATGTATATGAAGGGATTGAAGATTTTGTGGCTAGTTTAGATATTCCAGATGAGAATATGACAGTTAGCTCTTTTCTTAAATTTCTTGGAGAAAAAGTACCTAGCAATAAACCATCAATTTTGGGTATTTGCGCTGAAAAGGATGTTCCTATATTTTGTCCTGCATTCACTGATTCAGGACTTGCATTACAATTAGGATTTCATCACCAATCTTTAAATTTAAATCATTTTAAAGATATGTTAAAGATGGTTGATTTAGCATGGGATGCTAAACATGCGGGAGTATGTATTGTTGGAGGAGGAGTCCCCAAGAATTTTATTATGCAGTCTTTACAATTTTCCCCTAATTCTGCAATGTATGCAATTCAAATTACTTTAGATAGACCAGAAACAGGAGGTTTAAGCGGAGCTACTCTAAAAGAAGCTATTTCATGGGGCAAAGTAAATCAAAATGCTAAATTATCTACTATAATTTCAGATGCAACTATTGCCTTACCCTTGATTTTATGGTTTCTAAAAAATTCAGGAAGGGCATAATAATTATAAAATTATCAATAAAAATGTTTAATTATTCTTAATAGAATAATCCTTGTAGTTTTTGTTCGATATTTTTGGAATCTGAGCGAAAAATTGTATCAATATCATTTTTAAAATCTTTAAATTGAGATACTTCTGATAAATTTTTACTTTCATTTTGGCTTTTAAATTCAATCGCGAGTTTAAGTAACATTGGTTGCATTATTTTTTTAATATATTTATCGATTTTCTTTTCTTTGTCCATTATTACATAAGAGATTAAAAGCTCAGGTTCTACACTATCTTCGGCTCTTATTTTTTCACTAATAAAAGCAGTAACATATTTGCCTCCTTCAAAATATTCAATTGAATCCATATTAAATGCGGTTTCAGCGAAATTTAAAAGTGCCGTCAAAAGTCCACCTCGTAAGTCCGAATCAATTTTACCTAAGATAGTTTTATGATAACTCTTTTTCACTAAATTATATCCGCGGAATAACAACCCTGCTTCTCGAACGACCATAATTAAGCATTAATTAAGAGAGATTTTTTCTAATAGAAGTAAATCAAATATTATGTAAATTATAACAACATAATCTAATAAACACTTTGATTAACCTCTAATAAATTAATTTTTAGTTATTTATGGAATAGATATAAAAATTTATATTTTTTTTAATATCATCTTCATCTATGGTTGACAAAGATAAAGTTAAACTATGTGCTGAAAATATTGCTAAAAGCATAAGTATGAAAAAAAAAGGCGAAAATATCTTCATTAGAGGAGGCTTATATTCAAGAGATTTACTAGAGGAAATAGGGTTATGTATATTCAGAATGGGGGGAATTCCCTTTATCTCTTATACATCCGATTACTATACAAATTCGGTATATCAAGATTCATCCATAGATATTAAAATAGTCGAGATGACACCGCAACATTATTTGAATTTAATAAAAAACATTGATGCTTACATCATAATTGAGCCACTTGAGGATCCATCAGTAAGTGCCAATGCTCCCAGAGAGAAAATAGATGCATATCAGAAATCAATAACAGCTGTTCGGGAAGTTCTTTATGGATTCAAAGAAGAGTATGCTCCAGGGAAAAAGTGGTGTTATGCTGCTTGGCCATCTAAAAAGGCAGCAGAGTATTATAATATCGATTACAAATTATATGAAAAGTTCATTGTTGATGGGATGAGTATTCCATCAGAAAAGATGAATAAGATAACGAGAAATGTTGGAAATTTTTTTGAAAATGCTAAAAAAGTCTATGTGTCTGACGATAATGGGACGGATTTTTGGGTATCTGTTGAGAATAGAAGTAAAATTCTAGATGATGGAGTTCTTTCTGATGATCAAATTGCCTTAGGGGATTTAGGTGGAAATTTACCTGCAGGAGAAGTATTTTTTCCGCCCCAAGAGAAGTTAGGAGAGGGTAGATTAATCTGTCCACTAACTAAAGATCGATTTAGTGAAAAGATAATAAAAAATGTAGATTTATCATTTAAGAACGGAAAATTAGATATGAATAAAGTGTCTGCTGATACTAATTTAGAGGATTTGATAGCTTCCTTTAAATATTGTGAAGATCTTGATAAAAAAAGTGGTATAACTGAAATAAGAACTTATAATATAGCTGAACTTGGTATTGGATGTAACCCCGAAATTACGAAAGCTATTGGATATATCCTTACAGATGAAAAAATTAATGGAAGTGTACATTTAGCCTTTGGATTTAATAATTCCTTCGGTGGTACATCAACATCACAAATGCATTGGGATTTTGTCACTGCCCCAAAAGCCAACATCATAGTAGAATATATGGATGGAACAAAGAAAATCGTTATGGAAAAGGGTATTTTAGAAAAATAATTACATTTATTAATATCTTTTTTGTTTATAAACTTAAATCTCATCATTCTCTAGTAATTCAAGAACCTTCTGTAAAACAAGTTTTTTGAAGGATATCCTATCTGCTGTGAATTGGAATTTAGAAACTCTTGTTTTTTCTTTTGTAGAAATTCCAATATAAACTAAACCAACTGGTTTATCTTCAGTGCCTCCTGTAGGACCAGCTATGCCTGTTATTCCAATCCCAATATCTACGTTAGAGAGAACTCGAATATTATAAGAGAGTTGTCTTGCTACAGTTTCAGAAACTGCTCCCTTGTTTTCAATGCTTTCAAGATCCACGTTTAATAACTCAACTTTCGAACGATTGCTATAACACACAATACCCCTTTCAAATACATTTGATGAGCCTGAAATATTCGTTATCATATGAGAAACAAAACCTCCTGTGCAAGATTCTGCTAAAGCAATTGTTTTCTTCTTAGACATCAATTTTTTTAATATCTTATCAATTCGATCCATTTCAGTCATAAAGTATCATATTTAACCGTAACTTAAGATTTTTAATTTATTAATTTTGATGAACTGTAAACATTTATAGGATTTAATTCTAATATAACAAATATAAATAATAGTTCATAAATATATTTTATATTTTGAATTGCAATCATCAAAGTAAAGAATAAACGCGCAAAAAACTTAAGAAGTGATATAATGGCTAAAAGAAACGAGAGAAGGGATTTTGTGTTTAAGATCACTGTAATTGGTGATGGAGGAGTAGGAAAAACATCATTAATAAAAAAATACACACAAGGATCTTTTCAGAAGCAGTATATAAAAACTCTTGGAGCTCAATTCTCGAAATACGATGAGAAAGTAGACAATGATAACTGTAAATTATTTTTTTGGGACATTGCTGGTCAAGCAGAATTCTCTTTTATGCGACCAACGTTTTACAAGGGGAGTAAGGCTGCTATCATAGTTTTTTCTCATGCTTCAGGAGAAGAGAATAGTTTTGATCATATAATTGATTGGCATGAGGATATCAAAAAATACTGTGGAAACATCCCGATTATATTGTTTGGGAATAAAATTGATTTGGTCGATGAGAAAACTCTCGACGACTCTAAAGCAGAAAAACTGGTAAACAAGCGGGAATTCCTTGGCTACTACACAACTAGCGCAAAAACAGGTAGTGGCGTATATAAAGCGTTCCAAGCAATTATTAAAGATTTATATGAGAAATATAAAGATACATAAAATAATATAAAGTAGATTTATTGGTATTTACAAGGATTGTCTATGTCCATAGAATTCAATGATAATTATCCGAAAATTTTATTTTTTTCATCAACACACTGTGCTCCTTGTAAACCAGTAGAAGAAATGTTAAAAAGGATTAATATTTCCATGTTTGGAAAAAAATTGTTTATACAGAAGATTGATGTGGAAAAAAATTATATCTTAACAAAAGAATATAAAATTGTATCATTACCAACTATAATTATTGCAGATCGGAGACTGAGTTTAAATATCCAAGAAGAAGATATTATAGATGCGATATTATATGGATTTATTTCCTCCGTAAAAATCGAATAGAATTTTAATAAAAATTAAATAGAAAATAGAATAAAAAAAGGTAAGTGGTTAAAAAATGGACAGACAGCTACTTTCAAAAATTTTAACTCAAATGAAAAATCATTTAAAATCAGGAAAAGAGATTGGTGATATGAAAGTTGGAGCTTTATTAGCTCTTGGGCACCAGTTAGAAGCAATTTTTTATTATTTGGGTCATGAACTTGGTACAACTTTAAAGGGTAAACAAAAAATTGATGTAAATAAAATTCCTGATGAATTGAAAGAGCTTATTCGTGAATATAATTTAGGTAAAGTTGAAATAATTGATAGTTCAGATGAAATTATTCAACTAAAACTTAGAGATCACTCTTCAATAAAAGATTTAATAAATAAAGGAATTAAGACAGAGGGAAGCTTTTGCTCTTTTGAGGCAGGATTATTAGCTGGTATAGTTGAACGCATGACTAATACCCATTGTTTTGCCCAAGAAGTAAATTGTAGTCTACAAACAGGGAACAATTATTGTGAGTTTATGATTGTATTTCAAAAAGACTAATTATGTATTCACATTATGCATTTGAATTTACCCCTAAAGAGAAGTAATTCATCAAAAAATATGCAAAAAAAGTAGAGTATAATAAAAAATTAGATAAAAGTTATATCTTGGTAATCAGAATCTTGGAGATCTTTTTTAGCAACACCGAGATCTCTAACTTGTTGGTTTAATTTTTTAACAGCATCTCTCACGATTTCTTTTTGTTTTGCTCCTGTGCACACTATCCTTCCCGTTGAGAAAATTAGAAAAACTGTTTTAGGATCTTGCATTCGATAAATTAACCCTGGAAATACTTCTGGTTCATACATGGCATATTCCATAACAATAGCCGCCATATTCAAATCAATATTGGTATGAAGATCACCACTAGCTACAATATTTTGTATTGTAATCTCAGGATTCGCTACTTTAATACCAGCTTTTCTAATATTTTTTACAACCTTGTCTACAACTCGTTCTGCTTCAGAAGCTTTTCTTAACCCAGTCACAACCATTTTACCGGTAGAAAATATCAGGATAGTAGCTCTTGGTTTCTCAATTCTCATGACCAATCCAGGAAATCTTTCTGGATTATACTCGACTTCAGCATGTTTTCGAGCGATCTGATTGAGATCAATTTTTTCTGTGATTTCCACAACTACTGTTGCTACCACATTTTCTATTTTATAATCTAAATCAGATTCATAATCGAATTCCTCTTCTTCTTCCTCTTCTTCCTCTTCTTCTTCTAGATCATCAACTTCTTTCTCATCTTTTGCCATAGGACATCATAAATTGATAATTGTGATTTATAATATATTATAAAAAGACAGTTTCATTAAAAAACGTAATTTTATATATAATTTTATTTAAATAAACTATTATTTATAAAGACATTTATAAATGATCATTTATAAAAACCACAATTTTCAGAAATCCTATAATATGATAATAAGAATTCGTAAATCTTAGTTTTATAAAATTTATTGATTTAGATTTTTATCTAGAATCTTTTTTATTAACTCTATGAAAGCATCTTCTACGTTAGAACCTGTTTTAGCAGATGTAGATATATATTTCATTTTATAAGTTTTTGCAAATTCAAGGGCTTCCTTTTCTTTTACATTCAATTTATCCATTAAATCATTTTTATTGCCAATAAGCAGAAGAGGTTCATCTCCTCGGGCTTGTTTAAAATCTTGTATCCATTCTTGGAGTTTTTCGAATGTTTTCATTTTTGTAGTGTCAAACACTAATAAGGCTCCATTAGCACCTTCAAGATATAATTTTCGAAGGCTTTTAAAACTCTCCTGACCTCCTAGGTCCCAGATTTGAGCAGATATATCACCGTACTCTTTAAGCTTTAAATCTTTTTTTAATAAGTTAACTCCAAGAGTACTCTTATAGTTCTCTCTGAATTTGTTTTCAATGAATCTATAAACAAGGGAGGTCTTACCCACATTAGCTTCACCAAGTAGGCAAATTTTTATGATATAATTTGGTTCTTGAATTATTTTTCACCTTAATTAATAACTTACAAGTTCATATGATACTTTCATAGTAACGTTTATCCTTATTAACAATTTTCCTCTTTTATTTAAAGCATTTTTTTATATTGCGGGTTGAGATAATAGTTAATGATAAAGATAGATTACAAACAAATAAAGTATTTTAAATTTCTTTTTTTTGATTAATTGCGGTAATAGAATTTAAATATTCGTCATAAAGAGCCCCAATTAAATTAAATTCTTTTGCTTTATTGATAGCAAAAAGAAATAGTTGATTTAATGTATAATTGTGGTTACTTTGATATATATCTACCTCAATATCAAACATATCACTATTTTGGTCAATAAAATTGCATAAAATGTATCGATTTTCTTTTTTAAGATTTAAATCGTTTAAAAGTCCATACATTCTTAAAATTAAAGGAGTTTGGAATTTAATTTTTTGGTGAAGTAGAGAACTAAAAAGATTGAGATATTTATTTCTCTTTAAAGTTAACGACATAAATAACTTATTAGAATAATGCTATATTTTTAAGAATAATATCCAGATAATATCTGATTTATTTTTAGAAAGCATAGTCAAAACCTTTATAATTATGTTGAGGGGCAACGAATTCATATTCGATATTTGTTACTTCTGCGTATTTTGGTCCAACCTTGGCAAACTTTAATAGTTCATATAAGTTATCTTCTGTTCCTTCTGCTTCAATATATACACTTCCATCAGGCATATTTTTAACGTATCCAGTGAGCCCTAAATTTCGTGCAACTTTTCGTGTAGTATATCGAAAAAAGACGCCTTGGACTAACCCATAGACTTTAATAATTAATCTTTTCATAAGTAAATTTAAGGGAAAAAACCATTTAATTTTTAGCCAGCTTTCGCATTATTTGAATATTTTCTTCTAATTCTGGTTGTGTCATCTTTGGGTGAATATCTAAGGCAAATATTTCTTTGGTGATCAATTCTACATTAGGTAAACTAACATTTTTATAGTCAATTTCCTTCCCGTAGAAAGGGCATGTCCAAGGACATCCTTTTGGGTAAGCAATTTTTTCTTGAAATAATCGAGTTTTGTAGAGAGGTTTCGGGTACAATACTTTACTTTTAGGAAAGCGCTCTAAAAATTGATCTTTAGTCAATCCGATAATTTTAGGATTGATCCTTCCTATCCAATAATTAAACGCAGGTTCACAATATTCAGGAACATAAGGAGGGTCAATACCTCCAATTTGATCTACTGCATTACTGAGAAATTTAGCATTTTTATTTCTTATCTCAATAAATCCCGGAAGTCTTTTTAATTGAACTTTTCCTATTGCTCCTTGAATCTCAGTCATCCGGTAGTTATAACCTAAACGATTATATACATACCATGAAGATTCTCCATGATGCCTTATTAAACGACATTTTTCTGCAAGTTCATCATCATTGGTTGTTACCATACCCCCTTCACCAGTTGTAATATTTTTACTGGGATAAAAGCTAAAACATCCAATATTTCCTAAGGACCCGACTTTTTTATGATTGCATTTTGTCCCTATCGATTGAGCTGCATCCTCGATTAGATATAAATCATGTTTTTCTGCTATATCTATTAATGCACCCATATCAGCACTTATTCCCGCTAAATGAACAGGTATAATTGCTTTTGTTTTTACGGTAATTTTTTCCTTAACTGAAGTGGGATCTAAGGTATAAGTTTTTTGATCAATATCGGCAAAAATAGGAATAGCGTTATTATGTATTATTGAACTTGCTGTAGCAATAAATGTAAAGGGAGGAACGATTACCTCATCTCCTGGACCTATATCTAATGCAGCAAGAGCAATATGGAGTGCTGCAGTTCCCGTATTAACACCAATTGCATGTTTAGTACCAATATATTTAGCGAAATCCTCTTCAAAGCCTTTTACATAGGTCCCATGAAGTAATGTGAGCATTTGAGACTCCATTACTTTTAATACTTCCTCTTGTTCTTCGTTCGATAAATTCATGGTTGTTTAATAAAAAACTTCATAATATTATTTAAGTAGAAAAATAATGAGACCTTTAATAATATGATTATTGAATTAAAACTTGTTGAAGTATTCAAAAAATTAAGTAATAACTCTCTTTTTTGTCATCATATCCGATTATTTGATTTCTCATGAGTGTATCTAAAACTTCGTCTAACCATCTACTACTTGTATTTATTGCTTTCTTTAGCTCTTTATAGGATAATTCATCGTTTATTGCCAACAAAAATTGAATTTTACTTTTAACTTTAAGGTGATCAGAATTAGCGATCTTTGCAAATTTTTTTTTTAAGTCATATTCTATTGTTTTGAGCTGGGCTACTTCATTACTCAATTTTGCTATTACTTCATCTCTAGTACGAAATACTTTAAGAGATAAGTTATATATTCTTTCTAAATGCCATCTTAGTTCATTTTCCTTTAGATCTAATTGAAGTTCTTTCTTAAACTCATCAAGGATAATGGTGTAATCAGAGCTATCATCATATTTATCGAGTACTAATACAATAATGATTTCTTTAACTTCATTATAGTATGATATCGAACTCCAGTTTTTCTCTTCAATCGTTATGTAAGACTCTATAAAATTATGGGAAATTTGAATTTGCTGGACTATATTGTCGGGAATATCTAAATTTTCGGGATATTTCATATAAATTACCCCACCAATTACCTCATCCCATTTAATCAGAAAAACACCTAAAGGCATAGCAACTCACCAGAAAATTCTTATTACCTACTTTTAAATTATAAAAGTCTATCTTAATAAATTTAATTTTTATATTTATCTTTAAACGAAAATATGACACATTTAAGACATATAAATATCATCAACATAATAGTTCCATTTCATGAATTAGGCAGATTAAAAGATAAATAGAATGAAAATAATACTAAATTTAGTGATCTTTTTATGTCTGTTTATTATGTATATATCTTAGAAACTATTTCGAAAAAGAATAAGAAATGGTATTATACAGGATATACTAATAACTTACATAGACGGATAGTGGAGCATAAGAATGGGAAAGGCGCTAAGTTTTGTCGAGGAAAAAAGATTATTAAACTGAAATATTTTGAGACCTATTTTAAAAGATCAGAAGCAATGAGAAGGGAATTAGAAATTAAATCGCTCTCTAGAAAAGAGAAAATAAATCTTATTAATAATTTTGATGATATTGATTTTGCCAATGACTAAGAGAAACTATCTAATTATTTTATGTGGTTTACCTGCTTCTGGAAAATCGAGTTTTGCTAAAAAATTTAAACATATATATGAAAGAACTAAAGATGCGATCCAAGTAAAAATTGTTGATCCCGATAAAATAAGAGTGAGATTATACTCGGGTGTATTTAATTACAAAAAAGAATTTAGTGTCCGCAAAAGGAATTTAAAAGAAATTCAAAAAGCTTTAAGAAAGGGTTTTATAGTTATAAGCGATAATTTAAATTATTATGTTAGTATGAGACATGAATTAAAAGAAATTGCTGAGAAGCTTAATTTAAATTATTATATTATTCATGTTGCCACCCCTATTGAATAATGTCTTATTTGGAATGAACAACGAGGAAAACCTATTCCTGATCAAATAATTAGAAATATTTTTGAAAAATTTGATCCATTTAATAATTATTCTTGGGATAATCCTATAGATGAATTTGATTTCTCTAAAATTGAAAATTTGAATTTAAAAGTAAAGAATTTAATACAAATAATTAACCAAGACATCTCTTTAACTTTGAATCAATTAAAAATAAAAAAAAAGCAAAAAGCGAAGAATTCCTATAATGAAAAGCTCGATCAAATAACTAGAATAGTCATAAATAGTTTTTTGAAAAATTCTAATAATATTTCTTACAAAAGTCAGATTTTACATTTAAGAAAAATTTTCATTAAGCAAAATCTGGAAAAAAAGCTGGCTAGTTCAGAAATTGCCAAAAATTTCACCCTTTTCTTAAAAAAACAATTGAATATAAATTGATCATACTATTTTTCTTAAAACAATTTTAAAAAATAAGGAAAAAAAAATTAAAGTAGTATTTATTTTAATAATTTGAATTGAAAAAAATGTATAATAATAAAAATGTCTATTAAAAACTCAGAAAGTAAGAAAGTTAAATTAAGAATTGAAGAATTAGATAAAAGTCGAAGTGGAAGGTCTTTATGTTATATAGATCAATTAGTTCTTGAAAAATTAGGTTTAACTACGGGGAATATTATTGAGATAAGAGGTAAAAAGAAGACTACAGGAATAGTGGTCGCAAGTATTGCCGATAAAGGAAAAGAGATTTTACGATTAGATGGAATACAACGTTTAAACGCAGGAGCAACTATTGGTGAATTTGTAACAATTAAAGAGGCTAAGGTATACCCCGCAGAAGAAATAGAATTAACACCCACTAAACCGGATATAGATTTGAAACGTCAAGCGGATGCAATAAAAGCAAAATTGATTGATAAACCCGTTGTAATAGGCGATATTGTTGATGTATTGGGAGCTGTCTATCAAAAGAAGGATTTAAATAACCCAATGGATTTTATGGGTATGTTTATGAAAGGCCCCAAAAAAAGACCTGCATTAGGTTTACTTAGATTAATTGTTGAGAATACTAAACCTCAAGATAAAATCGTGAAAATTACGCGAGATACAAGAATTAAAGTAAATAGAAGAGTAGCTGTATTAAATGTCTCTGGAGGGGTGGTTACTTATGATGATGTTGGTGGTTTGATTGATGAAATACAGAGGATTAGAGAAATGGTAGAGTTACCCTTAAAACATCCCGAGTTATTTCATAGATTGAATATTGATCCTCCCAAAGGAGTACTATTTTATGGTCCATCAGGTACGGGAAAGACATTAATGGCAAAAGCAGTATCTCAAGAATCGAATGCTCATTTTATAATTATAAATGGTCCGGAAATAATGAGTAAATTTTACGGAGCTAGTGAGGGCCGATTAAGGGATATTTTTAAAGATGCAGAAGATAACGCTCCATCTATTATATTTATTGATGAGATTGATTCAATAGCTCCTAAAAGGGTTGATACTTCGGGTGAAGTAGAAAGGCGAGTTGTTTCACAGTTATTATCACTTTTAGATGGTTTAAGAGGAAGAGGAGAGATAATTTGTATCGGAGCAACTAATAGAATTAATGCACTTGATGAGGCACTTCGAAGACCAGGAAGATTTGATCGTGAAATTGAATTTGGTGTTCCTAATGTGAAGGGAAGAAAGGAGATCTTCCAAATTCACACAAGAGGAATGCCGCTTGAAGAAGATGTGGAATTAGATAACTACGCTAATATCACGTACGGATTTGTTGGTGCGGATATAATGGCAGTGTGTAGAGAAGCAGCAATGTTTTCATTAAGAAAAATATTACCGAAAATAAATCTTGACGAACCAATCCCAAGTAAAATAATTCAAGAATTGAAGATTAATGACGATGATTTTATGCAAGCTATAAATATGATTGATCCTTCTGCCATGCGAGAAGTAATGGTAGAAATACCTAATATTGCTTGGGAAGATGTTGGAGGTCTGGAAACTATAAAAGATGAATTGAAAGAAGCAGTTGAATGGCCCTTAAAGTATCCTGAATTATTCGAAAGAGCGGGGATACGCTCGCTAAACGGTATTCTTCTTTTTGGACCTCCAGGTTGTGGAAAAACTTTACTAGCTAAAGCAATTGCTACAGAATCGAAATCGAATTTTATATCAATCAAAGGTCCAGAAGTGTTTTCAAAGTGGGTGGGCGAAAGTGAAAAAGCGATACGAGAAATATTTCGAAAAGCACGCCAAGCAGCGCCTTCAATTATATATTTTGATGAAATTGATGCAATATCCTCTGGGAGAGGTGAATATGCGGGAACGCAGACCTTCGCTTCAATTGTTAACCAAATTTTGGTGGAGATGGATGGTATTGAAAATCGAAAGGGTATAGTTACTATTGCTAGTACAAACCGCCCTGATATTGTAGATCCTGCCTTTTTACGACCTGGAAGGTTTGATCGCCTTATCTATGTAGAAGCACCTGATTTTGATTCTAGGATTAAGATTCTAGAAGTTCATACAAAAAATATGCCTTTAGCAGAGGAAGTTTCCCTTAAACATGTTGCACAATTAACTGAAGGGTATAGTGGAGCAGACTTAGAAAACCTTTGTCGTGAAGCAGGTATGCAGGCTATTCGAGAAAAAATGGAAAAATTTGATAAAATAGAATATAAACATTTTGAATTTGCACTTGATAAAATAAAGTCAACTTTACCAAATGAGATCATTCAAAGATACGAAGCCATGGCTAAAGAAATTACTGAATCCAGAAATATAAAAGAATCAACGGTAGATTTCTATAAATAATAACTTTCTTTCTTTTAATTTTATTAGCAACTTAAATGAGTAGCGATTTTCCACTTGAAGGCTTTGGATGGTCTTTAAGGGTATATCATTTTAAATTTTTTATCTAGATTGTCATTTTCTATAAATGGTATTAGATTCAAAATATTATAAACAAAATTCTTTATTACAGAATTATCATCAGTATCTTTTATAACATCAAAATTATTTAAAGAATTCTTAATTTCAGTTAATTCTTTCAATAGGTTTATGAAACAATTTTAGAATTACGATTCTTTTTAATATCTTAATTGATATATCATATATGATAAAAAATATACTATAATGTAAAAAATATACTTTATAGAATAAAGAGCATAAAAATGAAGTGGGCAAATACATGGTTAAAAAAATTATACCATGGAGGGAATACAAAAAAAGGGTGTTTCATCATGGGAACTCTTATTGGCTTGTTTACGGGATTATCCAGAAGTGTAATTTCAATTAATCAAGGAGAACCTGTGATAATTGCATTTTTATACGGTATACTATTTAGTATAATGTGGGCTACGCCATTGTTCGTAACGGGAATTATTAGATACCCAAAATCGAGAGGAAAAAAAGACTCCTAATTTTCATTTTTAGTAAATTCAATTATTTTTTGAACTTTAAGGATTTCTCCTAAGTATGATGGACTAGCGGATAGCAAGAAGTAAAACGATCCTTAATTGAAAGAATGATAATGTTCCCTCTTTTTTAATTTACTCGATGAGATTATTGACTACAAGGTAGCAAATATTATTATTTCCTATAAAGATAGATTAAGTAGAGTTGGATTTAGTTTATTTTATTATTTATTTCAAAAATTTGGCACAATTATTATTGTGATTTCTGAAGGAGGAAATGAAAAGTTAGATTCACAAGAGATCTTTGAAGAAATCGTGCCGCGCCTCCATTGTTATTCAATGAAGTTATCTTCAAAAAGAAAAAACAAGATTATTGAGGCTTTATTAAGAGAAGATGAGATTAACTGAAGTTATGCAAGTAGAATATTCATTGAAATTATCAGAGTTATGTCATTTAGCTAAAAATTTGTATAATTTAGCTAATTGGTATATCAGACAGGATTTCTTTAATCTCAATAATTTTTTGACCTATTATGATTTAGATTTCATTCTTAAAACCAAACAAGTTTACCAGAACCTTCCTTCTCAAACATCACAACAAATTCTCAAATGTGTAACTCAAAATTGGAAATCATATTTTAAAAGTATTAAGGAGTATAGTCGTAATTTTAGGAAATTTAAGAAAAAGCCTAAAATACCTAAATATAAAAAGAAAAACGGGGAATCTGTAGTAAGTTTCACTAATCAGCAATGTAAGAGAGAACAAGGATATTTACACTTTCCGAAAAGAGTACATATTAATCCCATTAAAACAAGAATTAATGAAAGATTAAAAGAAGTAAGGATAATCCCTTTAGGAGTAAAGTATAAAATTGATCTTGTGTATGAAAAAAAAGAGAAGGATCTAGGATTAGATAAAAGTCATATGTTAAGCATGGATTTAGATTTAAATAATCTCATAAATGCGATAAATAATAACGGATGTAAACCGTTTATTATTAAAGGTGGGATGATAAATTCTATAAATCAATATTATAACAAACAATTAGCATACTATAGGAATATCGAAAACAAGAAAGGCAATTTTACTGATACAAGACGAATTCAAAAACTTCATTTAACTCGAAACAATAAACTTACTACCTTATTTCATCGAATTTTAAAGAATGTAATTGAATATTGCACTTTGCACAACATTGAAACAATAGTAATAGGATATAATCATGTGTGGAAGTAAAAGATCAATATAGGAAAAAGAAATAATCAGAAATTTGTACAAATCCCTTTCTTGAAATTAGTAAAACAAATCGAATATAAAGCTCAATTAGAAGGAATTCATGTCTTAATAGTCAATGAAAATCACACTTCTAAATGCTCTTTCTTGGATAATGAACCAATTAAAAAGCATGAAAAATATGGAGGAAAAAGAATTTCTAGAGGATTGTTTAAAACATCCAAAGGTGTTTTAGTTAATGCTGATGTAAATGGGGCATATAATATCATGAAAAAGGCATTCCCAAATGCCATTTCGGTTGATGAGATAGAGACATTCGGACTGATGCCACAAATAATACAACAAAACATTGTTGATACTGTTATTTGAAATAGAATGAGAATATTTTTAACTTGTTTTAATGGTCTAGTTGCATACCACAATCCTTACAGAAATGAGCATTAGGTACAATTTTTGCACCACAATATTTACATACTCCCCCCAGAACATAAGAATTAGACTCTTTATCGATATTTGTAACAACATTTTTTACATTGATTTCATTTAAGATCGTTGTGTTGATTAAATCACTTAAATCATAGCTCTTATTTTTACCATACGTTTCATTATCTGCCAAGGTTATAGAAAAGATGTGACTGTCTCTTGTTTCAACTTTTACAATAAATATTTTTCCTTGTTTTAAAGGATATACTTTTTTAATGTTTTTTAATGGAATTTTGAAACCTTCGTTGAAATTATCCACAGAAGAGCCGATCTCTGTTAAATTGATATTCGATTTTTTTAATAAGGATAATACTTGACTTGTTAGTAGAATTTTTCCAAATTCCATACTAAATTGCCAATTCTTATCCACTTCTCCCTCACAGAAATATCCTGCAGAACTGTATATTAATGACATGACTCCCATTTAATATTATTATTATAATTAATAGCTTTCTATTTTCTCAATATTTTATCACCTATTTTAATTTATTTATCATTGCTCTCAAGTTGCAATAAATATTTAAGTATAAACCCGATACTTAGTTTGAACAAAGTAATTTAGAAACTTCTAGGTATAAAAATAAAAAACAGAATGAGGATATGAAAATTGTCATTACAAAAAACTAGAGAATTTATACTTCAAGAAAAAATGATCTCGTTAACTGACAAAGGAACAATAATGAATACAAACAAAGAAGTTATTGGTACATTTGGAGGAAAGCTAATTAAAATAGGAAATACTTACAGGATACGTGATCTTGAAGACAATCCAGTGTTAACAGTTCATGAAAAAGTAATCTCCATGCGTTCTGCTTATACATTCTATAAAGGCGGGGAACAAGACGAAGATAAATATATTGGAAAACTGAAACGTAAAATAGTCTCTGTCAAACCTAAGTATTGGTTTGAAGACCCAAATGAAAATAAAGTCTTTACTATGAAGGGAAATATTTTTACCTTAAAATTCAACATTCTAAAAGATAATAAGGTTATTGCTGAGATTCATAAAAAATTCTTCAAAAGTATTCTTAAAGGGACCTATGGAATCAAGATGATACCTGATTTAGATGATGATTCTGCTATGCTAGTTTTAGGAATTGTTTTAATGCTCCATCATGAAAAAGAAGAAAATAGGTAGGATTTTTAGGAGCTTTAATTGATCTTTTTTTTTATTTTAATTTTTTTCAAAAGCTTAAACATTTAATTAGATTTAAAATTTTTATAAATCATTTACGAATGTTTCAATCCTATTCATAGCTTCTTCAAGTTTACTTAATTCAGTTGCATAAGAAATTCTTACCATATCATTTGAGTAGGAACCAAATGTTTTACCTGGGACTAGAGCAATTGCATAATCCTTCATGAGATTTTTAGAAAATAGTTCTCCATCTATATTAAAATTCCTGACAGAAGGCATTATATAAAATGCTCCTTTTGGTTTCACCACCTCGAATCCCATTTCTTTTAATCTAGTAAAGACAAACAAGCGTCTCTTGTCAAAACTCTTTAGAATGTCTATAAAAAAAGCTCTATCCATCTTTAAGGCCTCAAGAAAGCCATATTGAGCAGGATGATTCGTTCCTGCAGCAGTATACTGATGATATTTTTCCATTAAATCAATAACTTCCTTTCGGGCGATTACGTAACCTAATCTGAAACCTGTAGCGGAGAATAACTTTGACATAGCATTTAAAGTAATAGTTCTTTCAAACATCCCGTCAAGAGATGCAGGACTAATATGTTTTAATCCATCGTATAGATAATTTTCATATACTTCATCTGAAATCAAATATAAATCATTTTCTTTTATAATTTCAACGAGTTCATTTAATTCATTGGAACTTATAACATATCCCGTAGGATTATTTGGCGTATTTATTAAAATCGCTTTAGTTTTAGGATTAACTGCTTGTTTAATTGCTCCAAGATTTAAGCTAAAATCTTCCTTCCTTTGAATTTCTACGAGTTTTACACCAAAAAATACTGCTAAATAGAAATAAGAGATGAAGTTAGGAGAGGACATTATTAGCTCATCCCCAGGGTTAAAAATCGAAGCAAATGTGAGAGAAAGTGCTTGAGAGCCACCATTAGTAACGATGATATTCTCTTTCCAATGAACATTAATGTTGTTGAATTCCTTTACTTTTTTTTCTAATTGCTCCAATAACGCAGGAATACCCCGAGTTGGAGCATAGTATGTTATATTTTTCTTTAATGCGCTAATATTACCCTCGATTGCCGGTTTTGGGGTTTTAAAGTCAGGTTGTCCGATCCCTAAACTTATTACATCCTCCCGACCCGCTGCGAGATCAAATAACTCACGAATCTTAGATTTTGGTGCTTGAGCTACTTTTTGAGATAATTCTTTCATAAATTATGCACTATTCAATTCTATTTAAAAGATTTGATTTTTACTGCAAACTACTTTATATGAAGTCATGGAGTCTTTTTAAATTTAGAATCAGTAGTTTTACACATTTTCTCCATAATTACGTAATATTTGATAAACTAAGTTTTTAAATGCCATCTCCACATTCTCACCAAATTTCGCACTCGTCTCAATGAAATCACTCGCTTGTATTTCTTCTGCCAACTTCTTCCCCTCTTCCGTTAAGACCGCCCGCTGATCAGTTAAATCGCTTTTATTACCGATCAATATATATGCTCCTTCTTTTTTTACGTAATTTTTAAAATCCTTAAGCCATTTCGAATCTACATTATCAAAGGTACTATGTCTGGTAATATCATAAACAACAAGTGCACCTACACATCCCTGAAAATACATAGATCTAATAACATTATACTTTTCTTGACCGGCAAGATCCCACATAATTAATCTAATTTTTGCATTAAATTTTTCGAGGATTACGTCTTTTCGGATAATATTCGCTCCAAGTGTAGGTTTATAATCCTCTTCAAAAGCACCTTCCACAAACTGATTGATTAGAGAGGTTTTACCGACTGCTGCATCTCCTAATATCGTCACTTTAAACACATATTCCTTTGCTTCTTCGGCACACATTTCCCTTCAATTATTCCATCAATAATTTTTATGCAAATTTATATTTACTTAAGATCTATATAACTCTTTTTTGATTTTTGTTACTATTTATTTTTCGTTGCTTTAGGTTTTAAATGTTTTTTCTATCGTTAATTTCAAAATAAATGAATTATGGTTAGGATCACTCACGTTTTCCTTTGTACTTACTTGTATCACTTGAAAATCTGTCGGTAACGTCTTTTCTAAGGAATTAATAAGAAACCCTTTAAATAAATCACATGATACTCCAATTTCAGAACAAAAAACACATTTATTCACTCTAATAATTACTGAATAATCCTCTTGTTTTATAATTGATACTTTCCAGTCAGTATTAATGAGTTCATTAATTTCACTGATGATTTCTCCAAAATTTTTACCAAAAGGAAAGAGATAAAAGGCAAATTTCCTCCCAATCTCGTGCAAGAGATCATTTGAATCATAGAGCAGACAATTCTGAGCAGATATAAGTTTCTTAAACGAAAAAAAATCAATATACCCGTTTGGGTCCACATCTCGCATATCCTTTAATTCTAATAATTCTGCTTCTCTAAGGATCGATTTCATTCCATCGTAATCGAGAGTATCTAAGTAGGATTGCAAAAGTGCGGTTATCACTTTATTTTTAACCGTCCCCTTATAATCTCCTATAATATCCGTATTATCAAACATGCTTTTACGATGCTGTTTCGTCTAAAATGTCTAATGCTCTTTTTTTCTTGTTCTCTATAATTGTAGAATATTGAAACCATTTAAGGTTTTATTTTTCAATAAACTGTGAGTAAAGCGGTTATACATAATCTGTATCTGATCCTAAGAATATGACTTGCACTTTTTTCAACAAACTCAAATACTCCTAAACAGAATGGTACTGACTAAAAAAAGTAATTTCAACTTGTAAATAATGAAGAAAAAGTTTGATTAAATATAGTATAAAAATTATAGTTTGATTTTGCTTAATCTTTTACAGTTTCTAAAAGTTCTTTTATTTCTGATTGGATAACCTCGGGTTTCTTTGCTTCAGCACCCTTGATTGCGTTAGCTAGCTCTAAACGCTCCCTGTGTATAGTATTCATGGCACAAAAGGGCACTTCTAAAACTTTAGCTTTATCATCTGGATCGATTACTCCGTAATGCACAAGGCAGCGACATACCCTATCAAGGTCGAAATTGTATGCGTCCTGGAAATGCATCGCTGAGATCATCAAATTCTTACTGTGCAGAAAATTTGCGGCAGATGCTAAGTTCGGTGAGGCTACCAGTCGCGCAAAACCTTGAAGTGTTTTACTAGTGAGGATTTTTTCAGGATGTTTGATGTAGCGTGTAGCTCCAGCGAAATAGTAGGCTTTCATCATCTGGCGATAACCAAGGCTGGTCATGTCATCAATAAATTTACCTACTGTTGACGCAACACCACCAAAGTCTTCTAAGTTCACTCCTTTCAAGAATCCAGTTGGTTTCGGAATTTCTCTATCCTGAACCATATCATAAACTTTATTCGACCATCGAACCAAGCCCTCAGCATCGAAATATTTTTCAATAGGTTCCCACTCATCTTTTTCATTGACAACAATAATCGTAGCAAACCCGCAATCTTTATGGCTTGTCATCCCGAATTCGGGCATATCATCAAACCAAGCCAGAAGGCGAGTCATTTTAGCAGTGGTCGCAATCGGGTAGAATTTTTCAATAGCATTGTTAGTGTGCTTGTTGATTGCAACTTTAAGGTCCGAAGTTGTATATCGTAAATCCATTAATTCTTCGAAGCTGATACGTCCGCATAAAGATACTGGCTGAAAAACTACGCCTGAGACTACATCCCAGTTATCTTTTGCATAATCCAAGATGTTGCCGACTTCATTATCATTTACGCCTTTCGCAATGACAGGTACTAACATGAGGCCAAAGAAACCAATTTTTCTAGCATTTTCGATGACTCTTTGTTTTAAGGGCCATAAATTGACGCCTCGAATCTTTTTCCACACTTCTGGGTTATCAGTGGCGTCAAATTGCAGATAAATGGCATCCATCCCAGCATCTTTACATTTTTTCATAAAATCTATCGATTTTGCGAATCGAACGCCATTGGTGGTTACCATTACTTCGGTAAACCCTAATTCTTTCCCTTTACGGATGATTTCAGGAAGATCATCTCGTACCGTAGGTTCTCCTCCAGATATTTGAAGCATAACAGCAGCAACGGGTTTCATTGATCGGAAATGTTCCATGATCTGAACTAGTTGATCAAAAGTCGGTTCTACCACATACCCTTTAGCACTTGCATTAGCAAAGCAGATTGGGCACGTGAGATTACACCGGTTGGTGATATCAATTAAACAAATATTTGGGGCACTTTTATGGTTATCGCACAGACCGCAGTCGTAGGGACAACCATTTTTAATTTCTTTAATTCCTGATGAGACACTTTCAGGTTTTGTAGAGTTATTTATTGTCGAACCAATCTCATCTGTGAAAGTTTGACTCCACTTATATTCTTCAGGATCAATCGAAATTTTATCTTTGAAGTCACCATGTTCTTTACAGTTTTTACGCATCATAACAAAATTAGTTGCGGGATCAACGTAGATTTCAGCGGGTATCGTTTGAAGGCACTCAGGACATATGCTTGTGGTGCGCCTTATAATCTCTTCAGTCATTTATATCAATACTCACGTTTTTCTTTTTTAATAAAATAGTTATTTAATTAAAAGGTTAGTTAAGCTTTTAATTTAAGCTTTTTAGTAGGTTTCATAATCGGATAAGTATTATTAAAATTATTAAAAATCAGCGCTATTTTTAATAATGAATAAAAGCACATTACTTAATAGCATCGAAAGGCGCATATAGATGCGCAAGTCTATATAAAGAGTCAAAATTCATATATATTTTGGAGTTAAAAATCGTATTAGTAAAATACGAAACTTAGGTTATCTTAATTATGAACCCAGCAAAGAATAGAAAATTGAATAAAATTAGTATTTTCAAAATAATAAAAAAAGAAAACATAAAAACTCAGGTTATAAATGAGAGTTTAACCAGCTTATCACATCTCTAAAAACTTCATCGCGGTTAATTTCGTTAAAAATTTCATGATGAGCATTTTCATAGAATTTATATGATATATCTTTTATTCCGTATTTTTCAAATCGATTAATCATTGCAGAGACGCCTTTTGTTTTATTCCCAACGGGGTCTAATGTTCCCGCAATGAAATAGATTGGTAGTTCTTTGGGCACTTTCTCCTCATTTTTCTTTTCATAAATTTTTTCCATCCCCTTTATAAATTCTAGCCATAGAGGAGCTGGACTGATAAATCCACACCATGGATCATCTACATACTTTTGTACTTCAGATTTATCTCTACTGAGCCATTCGAACCCTGTGGCTCCTTCATCATTCTGCCAATCGTGATTATGTGAAGCGAAATTCATCTCATGCATCTTCACACTTGGAGCGGTAGGTCCTAGCTTTTTGATTTCTCCTTTAATTATTACTTTACCCGCTTTTAGCACTAGAGCTCTTACTTTACCATTAGTTCCACTAAGAATGCATCCCTTTATTTCATTTCCCCATTCTTGAATATAATCTTGTAATAACATTGCGCCCCAAGAATGACCTATCATAAATAGAGGAAGAGTAGGATATTCCTTCTTGATTAAGTTAGATAATTCATGAATATCATTAACTACACCGTTCCATCCATTGGGTCCTAAAACTCCTGCATGCCCCTCTAAAGTTGCTTCGGTTAAATCACCAGCAGTTAAACCATGGCCGCGGGCATCTTGTGCATAACAAAGAAATCCTTCTTTACATAAAGCCTCTGCGATACCTTCATATCTTTTTGCATGTTCTGCTAATCCATGTACAAATTGCACAATAGCTTTCGGAGATGTATCTGGTTCCCATTTATATACAAAAATTTCAATACCATCTTGATCTTTAAAAGTAAATGTTGAAGTTTTCATCATTTTTTCCTTAAATTACTTTTTTTTATAATAATTAATGATTATTTATCTTAAATTTATAATTCTCTACTTAATTTTATTTGCTTAAATTCGATAGGTATTATTCTCTAATTTAACCTTTATTTAAATTGATTCTGGCATTATCAGGTAAATCTATTGATTAGATCATTAAGAAGTTTTGAGGACATAAAATTTTTTTCTTAAACGAAACAGTAGCAGAATCTATAAACTTCTATAAGAGGATAAGGGTTTTGAAAGGGAGACTCCTGCCACCAAGACCTCAATACAAGGTCAGAAATAAAATAGGGGGAGGAGGGCGAAATCAGAGTGTGTTAAGACACACTACCAAAAGACAAAAATCCAGGGCGGTAGCAGGAGTCTTGATTAGAATTTGATGTCATTTTCCCTATTTTATTTGGTTGTTTTATTTCTTTTTTATTTAGATGATATATTTTGTTTGTACCACAATATTGAATGATCATTCATTTTGTGGTTAAATTTCTATCTTATTAATTATATATGTTTTGACCTATTTAAAATAATTGTCTTAAAAATGAATCCTTAGTCAATTTTGTAAGAGAAGAATTTCATTATAGATAGTGTTCGAAAAGAATATTCATTCACCCAATGGTGATAGGAAGATTTCTTTTATTAAATATGAAGCATTTACAAAGACAAAAAGTAGAATATATACAATTGAGATAACAGGGATGACTTCTTCAAATCATATAGTAGGAAAAGAAGAACCAGAATTAAAGGTAGATATAGGGACAATACTTTTTCTAGTTATTGGTTTCTTCGCATCTTGGGGAAATATGTTGATCATCTTCAACGCACCTTATTATATTGAAGTGGTAGCATATCTCTCAATTATCTTGACAACAATGATTCCTGGAATAATCCTTGCTTTGAAAAATCGATATTGGGGATATGGATATCTCACTGGTTTCTCATTATCTGGTATTCCTTTTATGGTAATAATTGATCTATTTATTGGTGGCTATACCTTTGTGACGACGCTGTTTATTTTTATAATTCTATGGTTAATTTTTTGGAAGGCGTGGCGTTCTTTAAGTTCTATCAAAAAGGAACAAGTATAAAGCTCATTAATGAAAAATTTAGATGTCTATCAGTTGTTTACATTTAACACAGAATTTTCCCTCGTTTTTGGCGTTAATTGCACAATTTAAACAATACTGCGCATTACATCGAGGGCATGTATATATTTCTCCATGAATTTTACCTTTATGAAACAGACAAAAATCTTTGGAGATTTCATATGTAGGGGGAAGGCTTGGTGGTGGGGGAATATTTTTATTATCCATATTAATCAGTATTAAGATGTAGTTAAAAGCCTCAAATACGAGGGTAAAATTTTAAAAAAATTGAAGCTATTCATTAATCATCGGGATATCTTCTATTGTAACATTATTTACTCGTGCAAGTGACATAAATTTCTCAGTAATTAAGGAGACGCTTACTTTTCCTTGTTGAAGAGCCTCTCCTATTAAATATGTTTCATAGAAGCATTTTTCTAATTCATAACAAATTCCTGTTGTATGGAGAATATCTTTATTTAATTGAAGATTGTTTAAAATTTCTGAAATTCCCTTTACTACTTCTGGTGAAAATTCCTGTAGTTTTATAAGAATCTTTTTTATCACTTTATTTTCTGTAGGAAAGCAAAAAATTTTGATAACATCTTCTCGCGAGATAAAAATCAATAAATAATAAGGTGAATCATTAATTTCGTTCTGAACTTCCTCGGGAAAAATGGTAGACTTTAGATGTTCTTTAGTTATGATTAACCCATTTGATATTTTATTTTTTTGGGATTCCTCGTTGTTTTTTTCAATCATATCTATCAAATATTGCAAGTAAGTAAAAAGATAATATTTCTAATAAGAATTTTAATTTATTTATATCTTTTTTATTTTTCTTTATATTTTCTTTTCATATAATAATAGTCTTATTTATTTATCAAAAAGTAAAAGAGTTTCTGAATGCAATCGGACTGGGAGGATGTATACTCTAAATAACATAAAGATAACATTTACATTTTAAATAAAAAATAAATAATCCTTTATTGAGAGTAAAAAAGTAATAGAATAAATTATAGAAACATATCCTAAATCAAAATTATGTCGTTCAGGAGAAATAATCAAAATTCTAATAAGACGTTTGGGTTTCCAATTGAAAAAATCAATATCCATGAATCCCGATTTCATGCAATATATTTTTTAGACAATTTAACGGGGGCACTCTTATTAAGCAAAAAATATACTGATAATTCTGAATTTTCTTCAAATGAGGATCTCATAAGCGGTTTTTTAAATGCATTAAATTTATTTATTAAAGAAATCAAATCTCCATCAATAAATGATGAGATACAAGAAATCAATTTTCAAGAAACCAGATTGCTATATGCTAGGAGAGAAAGGTTATTAGTCATAGCTATTACAAAAAAAACAAATCTTCAAATAGAACGTGGCATACTGAACGAAATTGTAAACGATTTTTATAAACGGTTTGAAAATAGTATTAACCAATTTAACGGAATTATTGATCCTCAGATAAAAATGTATAAAAAGAGATTAGAAAACATTAATTTAAATACTTTATATAGATTTGATATACGTTTTTAATTCAATCAGTGTCATTTTTCTTAGCTTCACGTTTTTCTATCTCTTTTTCTATTTTTTCACCGATGCCTCTGATATCTGGCTTTAAGCCCATTCTATGAGAATCTCTTTCTTTCAATTTTTCTTGCATGAATGCTTTTTCACTTATCGATTTTTCAATAGCTTCTCCGGCTGTTTCAAGATCAGGTTTGATATTCAATTTTGAAAGTTCTGATTCCTTTCTTTTCTCTTGCATAAATGCTTTTTCACTTATCGATTTTTTAATTGCTTCTCCGGCTGTTTGAAAATCAGGCTTTAATTCTCTTCTTTTGATTTCACTTTCCCTCTTTTTATCTATTCTAAATGCTTTCTCTGCAACAGTTTTACTTATAGCCTCTCCCGTGGACATGAAATCAGGTTGGAGGCTCATACGATGTTGCTCTCGTTCTCTCAACTTTTCTTGCATAAAAGCTTTTTCTCCGATGGATTTTTCTATAGCCTCTCCAGCTTTTTCTAAATCTAAGTTGATCTCTCTCCTTTTAAGATCTATTTCACGTTGTTTATCTATTCTAAATGCCTTTTCTCCGATGCTTTTTTCAATAGCCTCTCCTGTTTTTTCAATATCAAGTTTAAATCCACTCCGTTTAAGATCAGCTTCGCGTTGTTTATCAATTCTAAATGCTTTCTCTGCAACAGTTTTACTTATAGCCTCTCCCGTGGACATGAAATCAGATTGAAGGCTCATACGATGTTGCTCTCGTTCTCTCAACTTTTCTTGCATAAAAGCTTTTTCTCCGATGGATTTCTCAATAGCTTCCCCCGTCTTTTTAATATCAGGTTTGATTTCTAAAAGTTGAGATTTTTTTTCTTTTTTTTTTTCAATTAGAAAGGCTTTATCATCAATAGTTTTACTGATAGCTTCACTTATTTGTTCTCTATCGGGCTTCACATTTAATCTTTGCATATCACTCTCCCGCCTCTTATCTATCATAAATGCTTTCTCATCTATAGATTTACTGATCACTTCTCCTGTTTTTCTAATCTCAGGTTTTAAATCTATTCTTTGTAAATCATCTTCACGTCGTTTTTCTCTTATGAATGCTTTATATTCAATAGATTTTTCAATTACAGCGCTAGTTTCTTCAATTTCAGGTTTTATAGCCATTCTTTCCAAATCTTTCTCTCTCAGTTTCTCTCTTAAAAAACTCTTCTCAGTAATTAGGTCAGAGATTAAATTTTTGCTATCCTCAAATGCTTTCTTTCTATCCTCTTCATATTTTTTTAAATATTCTGCTCTATGTGCTTTTTCTTTTTGATATAGTTCATTAACGATTTTCTTCTGTTTCTCAATCTCTTCTGGCGTTAATTGCTTTTCGTTTTCTTCCAATTTCCTCACTTATGGAAATTATAATGATTTATTTTTAAATATAATATCAAAATTTGTATTTAATAATTTATTTATGCAAGAATTAATAGTGTTTTTTTTTTTAACACTATTTAATAGGAAGAGGTTCAATAGATTCATCAATAAAGGTTTCCATTAAACTTAACATAGTTAATTTCATAGAATACATCTCCATTACTTCTGTTTTTAACTTTAGATATCTTTCAGATTCTGTTGAAATTTCATATTTTTCTATTAAAAAATCATAATATTCTAATAATTCATCTTTAAACTGATTTTGATTTTCAAGAGTAATTAAATTAATTCGGAGCCAATTATCTATGTCGGTTTTAATGGTTTTTTCAATCTCATTATTAAGGGTATATTGGATTTCAATTTCTTTAAGTTTCTTCAAATTTTCAAGATAATTGATATCTTGATACATTGGCTTAAGTAATAGCCCTAAATTAATAATTAATGGCTGAACTTGCAATTTATCTAAAGAATCAGATAATAACCGTACTATTTGTCTCTTTTGAGATAATTGGGCATAATCAATATAATTTTGGATAAATTGCATCAATGAATTTTTTATTAATAATTCATTAAAATCATTTAGTGTGTCTATTTTAATTTCAATTGTTTTTTCGATGCATTGATAAACTGATTCCATAAAGGGTGCTACATCTTTAAACATTGAGAATTTATGAATAAAAAGAAGAATCTTACTAAGAATCTCAATTTTCATATCCTCTGAATCAAAATATGAATCAATCTTATGGTTTAATTTAAATTTTTCATCTGGGATTGACAAAAAGTGTTGTATTTCTAAGTATTTTGATTCATGAATCATTAATTATTTAATTGAATCATTCTATTAATAAGACTTATATTTTTTTTAGACAAAAAAGAAAGAATTATAATATTTTAGGAATGAGTGCTTTTGATCCATGAATTTTAGCACTAATGATTAATTTTAGTGTTTTAAAAGCAGAAATGGGTACTAAATCTAGAATTGGCACTTTTGATAACTTTGAGATGGCGGTTATTGTTTCTGCTAAATTATTACAATTATGGGAGAAATAGACATTTTTCTTTCCAAAAGCTTGTCTAATCTTATTTCCAACCTCTTCAATAGCACAGAATCCCGCAACTAGTCCTTTAGTATATCCTTCTTCTATTAGTTGCTCAACAATATCATCATCAAAACCTTTTCCCATAATTATGAAAAAACCGCCTCTAAATTTTTCATGATAATCAAGAAAAAACACTTGAAGCGTTGTTAACGGATTATTCTTACATCCTTCCCGGCATAGAAGTTCTTTTCCCTTTACTATTTTAACATCTTTAGGAAATTTATCTATTAAATCCCAGTTATATTTCTGTTTGTATTGTGATATATCTTTTCCATGAATCTTAATATTATTCAAATCACCCTCTCCTAAACCTCTTTCATATGCAATCTTTAAATGGGGGACTTCATTTAACTCTAAACCAAATAATCTTGAACCAACGACATCAACTGCTAACGTATCTCTTCCACCAATTAAAACATTGAAATTCACCACTAATTGATCCTCTAAAATTGTTGGAGGGAAGTGGCCATGGATTGTACCTTCGATGCCATCAATTATTGTAATATCTGGTCTAATTAACTCAAATACATCAATAAATTTCGAATGTAAGTTATAATTATGATCTTTATTTCGATCATCATGTTGAGGAAAACCCCATTGGTTTTTAATTCCAAGTGTTACAACAGCCATCGAGTGTGTTTTAAGTTTAGGTAAGTTAATATATGTAATCGTATCGCGGTTATTTATAATTTTAACAATAGTCTTTGGTAGTTTAAATGTTTTCAAAATGTATCCTTTCTCATCTTCTTGAATGGAGGGTTTTCCTTTAAATGTATAGATCTTTGATTTTTCCTCATCCAAATACACAGGTTTTGCTCCAGTTTCCTTACATATGTTTTTATATTGGGTTGCTCCAAACACTATTCTTGTCATATTTCCTTGCGTTGAATTTTCCATTACATACACTTTTGCTCCTTTCCTCTTAACATATTCAATAACTGCTCTAAGAACTACGGGAGATGTATGAGTGTGCTTTTTAGAATCTATTCCATTAATCTTTATATACACTTCTTTTGAACTTTTTAAAATTGGTCCTGATTTTAATAAATTTGAAAATATCTCGCTTACAGCCTTATCAACACCATTTTTCGTATCAGATATAAAAACTTCTGTCATTTCAATCTTTTAAAACTAGTCTTAATATTAATAATCATGATTGATTATAAAAAGATTTTTTAAAAAATCTTAATATTTCAAAATGAAAAAAATTATAAATTACTAACTATTTTGCTTTTCATAATATTTCATTTTGAAAAAAACTTTCTTATTTATTATCTTTTAACAAAAATGTGGCCAAAAGGATTTAAATTTTTCATAGAATTCTCAGAGAACTTAAAAACGCTTTTCATATTCAATACAGTGAAAGATTTTAAAGATGGTTTAACTTACTACGATTTGAAAAAGTTTGGAAACATACCACATTCGAAGATTTATCGAATGATGAAGGAATTAGCAGAAGAAGGTTTTTTATCAGTAAAAGACGATGTAAGCAAGGATACGGGACGACCTAAGCACCTGTATTTTCTAACTGATAAAGGAGAAAGTAAACTATCAGAACTACGCCAAAATATTAGTAAGATTTTTGAGTTTATTAAGCATAGATTTCCGGAAAGTGGTATAGAATTTGATCACGAGGAATTTCTAAAAGAAGCGACTTTTAATGTGTGGTCTAGTCCAGTCGAGTACATAATGCAAAAAAATATTCCCAATGAAGAAAAATTGAATGTTCTAACCTATATGGAAAACGATGTGAATGAAATATTGCGAAAAATAAGAAAAGAAAAAGTAAAGTTACAAAAATTAAATACTATGAAATCAGAGGTGTAGAATATTAATGAATTCAATGCGAATGATAGTTAAATATTGGGCAAAATCGAAAAAAGATTTCATTTTTCAATTGTTATTTCTTATATTATCGACGATTTTTTACACATTTACTCCTATATTTATAGGAAGAATGATTGGAGCATTAGTTAATGTTAACGAATTACTAATAAATTTCTTACTCGTGTTAGTTTTCGCACTTTTGGTATATTTTACCAACCGGGCTGGCAGGCTTAAAGGTGCCGAAGTATCGGCAAGAGCTATTTATTATTTACGAACAGATATTAGTAATGCGATATATCGTCAATCTTTTTCGTTTTTTGATAAGACAGAAACGGGTCAATTAATTTCAAGAGCTACAAGCGATATTGAGGAAACTCAAATGATTTTTGGTATGGGATTAATTATGGGATTGCAATCTATTCTTCAATTGGTAGGCGTATTGGTAGGTTTTTTCCTTTTTAGTTTCGAACTATCGATATTATTAATAATTGTATTTGGAGGGTCTCTAACTGTATCTTATTTCATCGCAAAAAAACTAAAACCAATTTTTCTGGAAACTCGCGAAAGTTTTGGCGATTTAACCAGTACAATAAGGGAAAACATCGTTGGGGCTGAGGTTGTTAGGATGTTTAGTACACAAGATAAAGAGCTGCATAAGTTCCAAGAAAGTAATACAAGATTCTACAAGGCTAGCGTTAAATCCGTTAAATTTAACTCTTTGTACATGCCTCTTGTATATGTAGTAATAGGTTTCATGACAATTATTACTTTTTTCCTTGGTGGAATGTGGTTTATTGAGGGTAAAATGGAGTTGAGTGTGATTATTACACTGATATCATATGTAGCGTCTCTAGGCTTCCCCTTAGTGATGTTAGGACAAATTATGTTAATTTATGTACAAGCTGATGCTGCCCTTACGCGCGTGAGGGAGATTATTGAATCTGCACCAGAAATTGAGGATGCTCCTGACGCAGTGCCAATAAAACTAATTAAGGGTGAAATTATTTTTGATAATGTTTCGTTTGGTTACACATCCGAACATAGAATATTAAAGGATGTATCCTTTAAAATTCCGGAAGGAAAGAAATTGGCAATACTGGGAACAACAGGTTCGGGTAAATCAACGATTATAAACTTAATCCCAAGATTTTACGAAATCAATGGGGGCACTATCAAGATCGATGGTATTGGTATAGAAAAGTATGTACTAAAAGATTTACGAAGAAATATTGGGCTAGTCTCCCAAGAAACTTACTTATTTAATAAAAGTATTGCAGAAAATATAGCTTATGGCAAGGAAGATGCAACTTATGAGGATATCGTAGAGGCTGCTAAAATCGCAGAATTACACGATTTTATCGAAAACCTACCAGATGGTTATGATTCAATAGTCGGGGAAAGAGGAACTAGACTGTCTGGAGGACAGAAACAACGATTATCTATTGCCCGAGCTCTAATTGTGAAACCCAAAATCCTAATTTTTGATGATTCTACTAGTTCGGTTGATGTAGAAACTGAATTTAAAATTCAAGAAGCTTTAATGAGAATCATACAAGAAACGACAACTATAATTATAACCCAGCGTATATCAACGATTCGTAATGCAGACATAATACTAATCTTAGATAGAGGTCGGGTAGTTGGATTAGGCAATCATGAAGATTTAATAGAATCGAATGTGTTATACAAACAAATATTTGAGACTCTGTATCAAAAACAAAAATCGAAAGGAGGAGAATATGATGAGCAATAATCGTGAGGATAAAAAAGAAGAACAGGAAATTATTCAACCAAGAGTTGGCATGCACCACGGCCCCCCAATGATGGGTAGTGAAAAATCCAAATTAGAGCACCCGCGGCGTGAATTATGGAAATGGCTTTTTTCATACTTGGGTCGTTATAAGTGGAAATTCATATCCTTTCTAATCTTGTTACTAATCGGAACACTAGTAACATCGGTAAGTCCTATTATTTCAGCAAACATCGTAGACTACGGTATCATAGCAAAAGATACTGTTTATATTATTTTTATGAGTACCATCTACTTCTCTTTACTCGTATTCATGGCGATAGCAACCTATTTTGCGATGTATGGTATGGGAAAAATATCGCAAAATATAACTTATGAAATTAGAAATGACCTCTTCCATAAATTACAAAATATGTCTTTAAGTTATTTTGATAGACGATCATCAGGGGATATAATGTCTATAACAACCAACGATGTAACTCAGTTGAATCAATTAGTCGGAGGCCAATTTGTATCAATTATAACGAGTATTGTTAGTTTGATTCTTACAATCTTCATAATGTTTTTCCTCAATCCATATCTAGCTCTGCTTTCTTTAGTGATTTTTCCAGTATTCTTTTTATTCACATTTATCTTTAGAAAAGTAGCAATGGGCCTTTTTAAGGAATCAAGAAAAACAATTGGTAAAGTAACCTCCTCAATCCAAGAAAATATTGCAGGAGCAAAGGTTGTTCAAGCTTATGGACAAGAAAAGAAGGCTTCTACTGAGTTTGACGAAGCAAATACAGCTAATTATAACGCAATGATGAAAATAAGGAGATTTATGGCAACTATCTTTCCTCTAATTAACCTTGTTACATCACTACTCACCGCAGGTATTCTATTAGCTGGAGGGTTTACTGTCTTAGGAAATGTTTCTGTTTTTGGTATTACAGTTACAGTAGGAGTTCTAAGTGCATATATTGGTATTCTGGGTCAATTCTTTAGACCTTTTATGACATTGATGCAAATTCAGGAAATGATCGCTTCTGCTTTAGCAGCGAGCGATAGAATATTTACGTTACTCGAGGAAAAAGTAGAGATTCCCGACATTGAGAACCCAAAACAGCTTGAAAATATTATTGGTGAGATAAGATTTGATTCAGTGAATTTTGGTTATATTTTGAAAAATGGAGTAGATATTAATGGAAAATCTGAATTAACTCAAATTGAGCCTAAAGTTACACGACCAATAGAAATTTCAGGCCCTCCAGGTATGCCAGATAATCCAATGATGAAACAAATGATGCAACAAGCAATGGATTTTATGAAGTCACTTCCCGAGCCTTACTCTTCTTTTATGATGAAGAATGTCATGCTCATGCCTCAAAATATTAGACAGAAATTATTTATGAGTCTTATGAGGCAAAATCCTTCTGAAGCTCCTAAGCTAATTGATTCCATTTTAGCCGAATTTAGTTACGCTGTACCAGGCACAGATAATGCTAATAATCATCCGGAATTTATAACTTCCTTTAAAGAAGCTACAACTAAAAGTGAAAGAGATAGTGTATCTGCATTTCCAACTCTACCTCCTGCAGCTATTTTGCAAATGAGTATTTTCCTAGAGAAAAATTTGAAAAGTAAAGCTACAATCCAATCTTCAGGAAGTGAAATGGGCGAAGGGGGAGGAATAATGGGGGGAGGAATGCCACGAATGTCCCCTCAATCAATGGTTAGGATGTTAGCAACTACAAAAATTAATAAAGAGATTTATGAACAACTTCCTAAAATAGTTAGAGATGCAATTGAAGAAGAGAAGACAATTATTCAGCATGAACTATCTAAGGGTTATGTGTTAAAGAACATAGATTTAGAGATTCCTCCGGGTAAGACTATGGCTATTGTTGGAGAAACGGGCGCTGGCAAAACGACTATAACTAAATTGATTTCTCGATTCTATGACGTAAATGATGGGGAGATTACGCTAGACAATGTAAACATCAGAGAGATCAGTAAGAAAGATCTTCGGAACCTGATTGGTTTAGTGCCACAAGATGCATTTCTTTTTACAGGGACGATTAAAGAAAATTTACTTTATGCGTTCGACAATCCTACACCAGAGATAGAAAAGAAAATGGTTGAAGTGTCGAAATTTCTCGGTTTACATAATTTCATTGAAGCATTGCACAAAAAGTACGATACGAAACTAAAAGAAAATGCCTCTAACATCTCAATTGGACAGCGTCAATTGATAGCTTTTGCTCGAGCGTTAATCATGGATCCAAAGATCTTAATCCTCGACGAAGCAACTTCTTCTGTTGATCCTTATACTGAAACATTGATCCAAGATGCTTTAGATAAAGCTCGAAAGGGTAGAACAACAATTATAATCGCACATAGGCTTTCTACCATTAAAAATGCAGACCACATAATCGTGTTAAGCGCAGATAAAAAAGGGATAGTAGAACAAGGAACTCACGAATCACTGCTCAAATTAGATGGTAAATATAAGCGACTTTTAGAGATGCAACATCGTGAGATTCAGATAAATGATTAGCAATATGTCATGAATTTAATATTGATATCGCGTTTAAATAAAATCTTTATTTTATTTTTCTTTTCTAATTATAGAATTATGTTATGGTAGAAGAGTATGGCTTTTTTAAAGTATAATGGAAAGAAAATCTTTTATGAAATTAAAAATGTAAAGTCTAAAAAAGTAATGATTTTCATTCATGGATCGGGGGGAGATTCTAGCACTTGGAAGAACCAATTAGAGATTGACAATAATTATTGTATTATTGCCTTGGATTTACCGTCTCATGGTAAATCAGATAAATTTGAAAATCTTTCGTTGAATTTGTATGTTGATGTTTTAAAAAATCTTATAGACTCATTAAAGTATGAAACGTTAGTTTTATGTGGTCATTCTTTGGGGGGTGTTATTATTCAATCCTATTATTTTATGTATCCAGAAGTAATAAATGCATTAATCCTCATGAGTACTGGAGCAAAACTTAGAGTAAGTCCAGCAATATTAGAATCTCTTAAAAAGGATTATGAGTTTTATTTAGAATCTCTAAAATCTGCCGCTTTTTATGATAAGACTTCAAAATTAATAGTAGATAAGTACAAAAACCAATCATCATTAATTGGTTCTGAAGTTACTTACTTTGACTTTAAAATCTGTGATTCATTTGATATGTTCGAAAAGATAAAATTAATCAAAGCTCCTTGCTTAATTATTTGCGGTACAGAGGATAAATTAACTCCGATAAAGTATTCAAAATACTTTCATGACAAAATTCTAAACTCTGAACTGGTGTTAATTGAAGAAGCAGGTCATATGGTAATGTTAGAAAAATATGAAAAAGTTAATAATTCCATAATAAATTTTACTCAAGAATTAAATTAAACTGTTATTATGCCGAGAAGATATACATATGGACCATTTCAGTCGAGAAGACTGGGTTTATCATTAGGAGTAGATGTATTACCACGAGAAAAACTTTGTACCTATGATTGTGTTTATTGTGAAATTGGACCCACTTTACGGTTAGTATCACCAACTTTTAGAATAGAGAATCCCCCATCTCAACATTTTCGGAAAGAAATAAAAGAAATGATGAGTTTATTCCCCAATTTAAACTCAATTACTTTTGGCTACAATGGAGAGCCCACACTTAATAAAAACTTGTTAGAATTCTATAACATTACTTCTGAAGTTCGTTCAGAGATTAAATGGTTTGATAAAGTTCCTTTAATAACACTCTTTACAAATTCAAGTACCATCTTTTTAGCAGAAATAAGAGAGAGAATAAAGAATTTTGATTATGTATTAGCAAAATTAGATGTAGGTACTATGGATGACTTTATAAGGACTAATAGACCAAATGAAGATGTACCAAACATTCAGATCATTATCGATTCATTAAGTGAGTTAAGTGGTTTGATGAAAAATAACAAATTAGTGATACAATGTTTGATTTATAATTCATACCGAAAAGATTTTAATTCGAATAATAATGAAGAAAATATAATTCAATTAGCGCATGCTCTTAAAAAAATAAACCCCGATATCGTTCAGATATATTCTATTGCAAGAATTCCTTCAGAATATTATGTTTATGCAATTATTAATGAACAAAAAAAAAAGATTGTTAAGACTTTAAAAGAGATTATTAATAATGATTCTATGGAAATAAATTATTATTAAGAATTAATTCTATATTCTTATATAATCTAAGGTGGTGATAAAAATACTAAATTATATTATTGGAATCGATATTGGTGGAACGTGGATTCGGGTTGTGTTATGTACTGAGGATTTAGATGAAACAAATATGATTTTTAAAGTAGTAAAGACCCCGAAGGAACATGAGTATTCAATAGTCAATACATTAATATTAATAATTACAGAACTTCTATATGATAATAACGTCAATGAAAATCAAATTATTGGAATAGGATTAGCTTCAGCTGGTCCAATAGATATGGAGAAAGGAGAAATTTTTAATAATGCTAATTTAGGTTTTAAAATAATTCCCTTAAAAGCTCCTCTTGAAGATAAATTTCCAGGAATTCCAATTTATATGATAAATGATTGTAATGCTTCTGTTTTAGGAATACATTATTTCGAAGCAGGTGATGATGAAAAAAACAATCTTGTATATATTACTATGTCAACTGGGATTGGAGGAGGCGTTATTTGCAACAGTAGACTTTTACTCGGGAAGGATGGAAATGCTGCTGAAATAGGGCATGGAGTTGTTGATCCTAATAGCATAATTCAATGTAATTGTGGGGCTCATGGGTGTTGGGAAGTCTATAGTTCAGGTACGGGAATTAGAAATAGAGCCTTAGAACGTATAAAGGATACGAAATTAAGTTCTAGAATTTTAATGATTATGATTGATAATGATATTGAAAAGATTACTACTAAACATATATTTCAAGCAGCTAAGGGAGGAGATAAATTTTCAAAAAGTATCATTAATATGAGTATTTTTTATTCTAAAATTGGAGTTGGGCTTGTTAATAATTTCTATGATTCTTCAACAATATATTTTGGAGGTGCTATTATGCATGACCATGAACTAATCATCCCTGAATTAAAACGACAATTTGAGACCGATCCGATTCAATATACTATAAATCACCCACCAAAAATTAAGGTTACGAAGTATTTAGATGATATTGGTTTAAGAGGTGCATTAGTCTTAGTTAAGTATAAATTAGAAGGAAATCCCATTATTCCTTAAAAAAATTTATAGGAAATGCTATGATTCAAAACAATTTAATCTTTACTTTTAGTGGAATACGCGGATTAATCAATAAAGGATTAAATTTCAAAGTTGCTAAGAAGCTTGGAATCGCTTTTGGTGAATGGTATCCTTATTCAAATAGAGAAATTATCATTGGTAAGGATACAAGACCTAGCAGCACGATATTAGAAAAGGGAATAATCGAGGGTTTATTGTTAAAAAACTTTAAAATAATCAACGTTGGAGTTTGTCCAACCCCTATTATAATTCATACAAAAAATAAATTAAATATTCCGGCAGGAATAATAATAACTGGTTCTCATAACACTGAAGAATGGAATGGAATTAAGCTTATTTCTAAAAATACTTTCTTAGGAAATGAGGATTTATCTGAAATAGCAGAAAGATTAAAAATTATCAGTTTAGATTCCTATCCCGCTATAAAAGATAATATTATTCAAAAAATCCAATATCTAAATCCAATTCCAGAATACCTAAACGATTTATATCGACAAATTGATTATGTGAAAATAAGGAAAAAAAATCATTTGAGAGTGGTAGTTGATACAGGAGCAGGTGCAGGAAAATATGCAACCCCCCAACTTCTAAGGGAACTAGGATGTGAGGTTAAGGTTATTAATAATGACTTATATGTTAATAATGCATTCCCACGAGCCATAGAACCGGTAAAGAGTAATTTAACAGATTTAATTATGGAAGTGTGGCAAGGTAAATATGATGTGGGATTTGCTCATGATAGTGATGCGGATAGGCTGGCTATTATTGGAGAGAATGGTATATGCTACCCTGAGGATGTAGGTTTAGCCCTTATAACTGAGTATTTTTTGAATAAATATGCTAAAGACTTTGATGAAATAATATTCATTACTAATTTGGCCTCATCTCTTATGTTTGAAGTTCTTGCAGAGAGATACGGAGCAAAACTCATACGAACTCCGATTGGAGAAAAATTTTTAGTCGAAAAAATATCAATTTTAATGAATGAAAAAGGAGACAGTGCTAAGAACTGCTTAATACTTGGAGGCGAGGGATCCTGCGGAGGGCTCATCTTTCCAGACTTTAACCCAACAAGAGATGCTACACTCGCCATAGCTATGATAATCGAGATATTAGTTGATACTAATCAAAAAATTTCAGAATTAGTGAAGCAATTACCTAAATATCATTCATATAGAAGTGTAATACCTATTGAAAATCGAGATTTTAAGGATATAATTAGTGAAACGATGAAAGAGTTGATTGAAGAGGGTGAAGAGATCAATCATGTCAACAATGATCTCAGATTTGGAGAAGGAAAAGAATAATTTGTATTAATTCATCCA
>Ga0307433_1000284_pt1 | contig 45194 bp, 41 predicted proteins | sample SalMarWE160210MG_FD_202166 | JGI IMG/M metagenome (GOLD analysis project Ga0307433, IMG submission 202166) | Salt marsh sediment microbial communities from the Plum Island Ecosystem LTER, Massachusetts, United States - WE1603-210 | ecosystem: Environmental > Aquatic > Marine > Intertidal zone >... | reverse complement strand
GTGTGGTTTTCCATGACGATGGCATCATCAGCCAGTTTGAGGGCTATGGCGAACTTGAAGAGTTTGACTGGGAAGGCTACCAGAAAAAATACGGTAATATCCACCGCCTGGACCGCATTCTTGACGCCGAAGGGGATACTCCTAACCGTTACAAGTTGTCCAAACAGGCCGATGTGCTCATGTTATTCTACCTGCTTTCAGCTGATGAGCTGAGGGAGCTATTTCACCGTCTCAATTATCCGTTCGAGTACGAAACTATTCCTAGAAATATTGAGTATTATCTCAAACGTACCTCCCACGGCTCCACCCTGAGCCGGGTGGTGCATGCCTGGGTTCTGGCCCGCTCCAAGCGTGAGCTGTCGTGGCATCTCTTCAAGGAGGCCCTTGAGAGCGATGTTTCCGATATTCAGGGTGGTACTACTCCAGAGGGTATTCACCTCGGCGCTATGGCAGGCACAGTTGACCTCGTCCAAAGGTGCTACTCAGGCATTGAAACTCGCCAGAACAAGCTGCAGCTTAATCCATATCTGCCAAACGATCTAAAAGAGATACAGTTCGATATTATGTATCGCCAGCACTGGGTTAACCTCCTTATCACATCTAAACGGCTGATAGTTAGGGCACGACCCCACGCTGCGGCGCCAATCACGATAGGCTTTCGAGGAGATACCTTTGAACTGAAACCGGGGGATAAGCTGCAGTTTAAATTGTAGGAGAAGGTGAACAAAAATCTAGCGGGGTGTTGAGAAAAGGTCACTATGAGTAACCAAATTGCTTATGCCTATAGCAGCGCTGAGGTGTTTGGGCTTAGTGGCAAGGTCTTTTTCTGGGAGTTGGCTGCCCTTATCGATTTGATGTTGCTGGAGCACTGGTTTGAGATGAAATCGATTATGGCTGCCTCGTCTGCTCTGGAAGAGACGGCTAAGCTTACAATTCAAAGTCGGGGTGAGAGGATTTGAACCTCCGACCACCTGAACCCCATTCAGGTGCGCTACCAGGCTGCGCTACACCCCGTCGCCCTTACTTCCATTAATATGTTATCATAGTGACCGCACCAAAGAAAAATATCAGATTGCAGGTTGTGATTCTTGGCTAAGAAACAGAAGAAGGCTACACCTGAACGGGTCCCTACTAAGCACCAACTCTCCAAATGGCAGCGCCAGATGAAAATACGCCGAATTGTGATAATCGCTGCCGTTGTTTTCCTGGCTGGCATTTTGAGCTGGGTGGGCTATGGATATTATAAGGACTATAAGAGCAATCCCTTGCGTGAGGTTGTGATCGAGGTAAATGGCGTCCCCTTTACTATGGAATACTACGTAAATATGCTCGATGCTTACACTGCAAGTATGAATTACACGGTCATCTCTTCTTATGGCGATTATATTGCTAATATGGTTGCCGATGGGATTATCGACGCTGAGTTGTTAAGACAGGGAGCTGAAAATCTGGACATTGAAGTTACTGCCGAAGAGATAGACGCGAAGCTCGAGGAATATGAGTTGCCCAGTGATAGGGTATATCGGGATATAATTAGCGCTGACTTATTGCAGGAAAAGCTCCAGGAATACTTTGATTCCCAGCTACCAGATACAATGGAGCAAGCCCATGTACAAGTAATGCTTGTAGAAAGCGAAGAGGTGGCCGATGAAGTGATGACCAAAGTTGAAGCCGGCGGTAACTTCACTGTTTTAGCTGAAGAGTTTTCCTGTAATTCCACAGTTGAAGGTGATTTGGGTTGGCTGCCCGAGGAGCTAATGCCCAATACCCTGATTGCCGATGCCGCTTTTAACATTACCCCCGGCGAAATAAAGACTATTTATGATGAAACAGCGACCAAAGACGTCGGCTATTGGCTTATAGAGGTTACTGATAAGCAAGATGACGAGATAAAAGTCAGAGCCATGCTGCTGGGCAGCGAGACGGAGGCAGAGCATGTTAAAGCCGAATTGGTTAGCAGGAACTTCAGCTCTCTGGCTGAGCAGTATTCCCAGCATGAAAGCAGAGATGAAGGTGGTGAGCTTGGTTGGCTGAAGCAAGGGGGTATGGGCAGCGAGGCTTTCGACCAAGTTGCCTTCAACATTCCTGTTGACGAGGTAAGTGAGCCAGTTAAAGATGAATCGGTTCAGACCACCGGTGGCTATTGGCTAGTTAAGGTTATAGATAGGGGTATGCATCAGCTTGAAACGGAGGTCAGGGAAGGGTTGAGAGACAAGCACTTGAATGACTGGTTTGAGGAATGGAAAGAGGACAGCACAATTGAAAATATGCTGGATGAAGAAAAGAAATCCTGGGCTGTAGACAGGGTTTTGGAAGGAAGATAATACCACAATGAAAAAGGATATCGGCATCGGCTTACTGGGTCTGGGAACTGTCGGCAGCGGTGTGGCTGAAGTTCTAGTCACCAAGGCAGACAGCCTGGCTGAGCAAGCAGGACTTCCCTTGATTTTAAGAAAGGTGGCGGAGCGCGATGTGAATAAACGACGCTCGGCAAGACTCGGTCCCGACGTGTTGACCAGCAACCCTGAAGAAGTCCTCTCCCATCCTGAGATAGATATAGTAATCGAACTCATTGGAGGCGAACATCCTGCCAAAGAGTACATAGAGCGAGCTATCGCTAATGGCAAGCACGCAGTTACGGCAAACAAGGAGGTAATAGCTAAATATGGATACGAGCTATTTTCTCTGGCCGGGGAACACAATACCGACCTCCGCTATGAAGCAAGCGTAGGTAGCGGCATACCACTCATTTCCTCTTTCCAGCAAGAGTTAGCAGCCAATAAGATCTCAGTCATACATGCCATCCTTAACGGCACTACTAATTATATACTGACCCGAATGGCACAAGAAGGACTGGATTTTGCTTCGACCTTAAAACAAGCCCAGGAGTTAGGTTATGCCGAAGCCGATCCCGCTAATGACATAGAAGGGAGAGATACTGCTTACAAACTGGTCATCTTATCCAACCTTGCCTTTCGGACTAAATTTGTCCCTCAAGATGTGTACTGCGAAGGAATATCAAATATTGCCGCTCAAGATTTTCTTTATGCCGGAGAATTTGGCTATGCTATAAAACTTCTAGCCATTGCCAAGAGAGATGATGACGAAGTGGAGATGAGGGTCCATCCCGTTTTTATCCCCCGGGATTCCCAGTTAGCTAAAGTAGATGGAGTCTATAATGCTATCGAGGTGGAAACTGACTTAGCTGGCAAGTTGGTTTTTTATGGAGAAGGGGCTGGCTCTCTCAGAGCCGCCAGCGCTATTGTGGCTGATGTGTTGGCGATAGCCAGAAATATCTATCACGGCGTAAATAATGTTCCTGAAATAAGATTAAACCAGCGGGTAACCGTTAAGCCCATGTCCGAGGTAAAGACACGGTATTATCTCAGGCTGGATGCGCCTGACCGCCCCGGTGTTTTAGCTCAAATCTCCAAAGTTCTGGGCGACAATGCCATAAGCATTTCGTCCGTAATCCAGAGAGAAAGCAACCTGGCAGCACAAACCGCCGTAATCGTCATTATGACCTATCCGGCAGAGGAACAAGGGATACAAAAAGCCCTCAAGCAATTAAAGCAGCTGCCGGTGGTTAGCGAAGTTAGCAACTTTATCAGAGTTGAGGGATGAAGCAAGGCGTCTTAAACAGATACCGTGATTTCTTGCCGGTGACCCCGGCTACGCCTTTGATTACGCTGGGGGAAGGGGATACCCCTTTAGTGAGGTCACGAATTTTAGAGAAAGAACTTGGCTGTGGTGAACTTTATTTTAAGTTCGAAGGCTGTAATCCCACAGGCTCCTTCAAAGACAGGGGCATGGTGGTGGCGGTGGCCAAGGCGGTGGAAAATGGTAGCCAGAGCGTCATTTGCGCCTCCACAGGCAATACCAGCGCTTCGGCAGCCGCTTACGGCGTTAGATTCGGACTTAAAGCCATTGTCATCATCCCCAAAGGGAAGATAGCCACGGGAAAGCTGGCCCAGGCCCTTGTTTACGACGCCCAGATTATAGGTATAAGGGGTAATTTCGACCAGGCACTTCAAATAGTGCGCGCCCTGACCCAAAAATACCCTGTTACCCTGGTAAACTCACTGAATCCTCATCGCATCGAAGGTCAGAAAACGGCGGCTTTTGAGATTATAGACGACCTGGGGGATGCTCCCGATTATCTCTTTATCCCTGTGGGCAATGCCGGCAATATTACCGCATACTGGAAGGGATTCGTGGAGTACCATCGCGCGGGCAAGGCCAGCCACACTCCCATGATGATGGGCTTTCAGGCCGCAGGCGCCGCCCCTATAGTGCTGGATAAGGTTGTCAAACGACCCAAGACCATTGCCACAGCTATTCGTATCGGCAATCCTGCTAGCTGGCAAAAAGCAGTGGCTGCCCGGGATGAGTCGGGGGGTATCATTGACCGTGTTACTGATGAGGAAATTATGAATGCTTATAGATTGATGGCAATCAAGGAGGGTATCTTCGGCGAGCCAGCTTCAGGAGCCTCGTTAGCCGGGCTTATTAAGCTGGCCAGGGAGAAAAACTTCTCGGGCAAGCGCGTAGTGTGCATCGTCACCGGCAGCGGGCTGAAGGACCCCGGTGTGCCAGCAAGATATGCCCGGGCGCCCCTGGAGCTTCCTGCCGAGCTGGCAGCCGTTGAGGAAGTTTTGGAATTCCCGACATCGGAGATTCCTCATCACTCTCAGAGATGACAGGAGGCGGAGAGCCACAGTGGTATTGTAGGGAGAGTGACGCTGGATTGAAGAGGCGAAAATTATGCCCAAAATTGTTACCGAGGATATAGGAAAATTCAGCCATCACTATCCCAAGGTAGCAGTTATAGTTACCTCTAGTGCCCGGGGCAAGGATGCTGCCATGACCGCCGCCTGGCATAGCTCAATTTCTTTTAAGCCACCCCTCTACGGCTTCGCCGTTGTACCTAAGAGATTTACTTACCAGCTTATCATGGAAAGCCGGGAGTTCGGCATTAATTTAGTTCCTTTGGAGAAAGCCTCACTCGCCGCTGCCATCGGTGGCACTTCTGGACAGCAGATGGACAAATTTGAGAGATTTAGTATTGAGAAAGAGGAGCCTGTGAAGACCACGGCGCCTATCTTGAAGGATGCTTATGCTGCCTATGAATGCAAGTTGGTGGATAGTAAGCCCTATGGTGACCACATCTGGGTAGTCGGTGAGATTGTAGCTGTGCACTTCTTCGAGGAGGCATTTACCAAGGCGGAGGTTCTCGACCTGGATAAGATAGCCCCGCTCCTTTACATCGGTTCAGATTTCTATGCTAGCACAGATAAAAACAGCATAAAGCTTATAAAGAGGGGTATTTAGATGGTCAATCAAGATAAAGTCAAACTGGCAGTAGCCTCCATAATAAAAGCTATTGGTGAGGATCCTCGCAGAGAGGGCGTAAAGGGTACGCCACGGAGGGTGGCTGAAATGTATGCCGAGCTCTTTTCCGGCATGGATGTCGACCCTAAAGCTGAACTGACGGTGGACTTTGGGGAGGGATATGAAGAGATGGTGATTCTAAGGGATATCCCCTTCTATTCTATGTGTGAACACCATCTCTTGCCCTTCCACGGCGTTGCTCATGTCGGTTATATTCCTAGCCCTGGTGGTAGAGTGGTAGGGGTAAGCAAGCTGGGCAGGGTGGTAGAAATATGCGCCAGGCGACCCCAGCTCCAGGAAAGGATGACCCAGCAAATTGCCGATGCCATCTTTGAAGCACTTCAACCAGATGGGGTGGCTGTGGTCATACGAGCCGAGCACTTATGTATGGTTATGCGTGGGATAAAGAAGCCGGGAACAACTGTGATAACCTCGTCGGTGAGGGGAACTTTCCGCAGCAAGGTAGCAACTCGCAGTGAGTTCCTGTCCTTGATTCAAGGGAAGTAGTTTATTCGTGACGCAAGGACTCGATGGGGTCGAGTCGTGCCGCCCGGATGGCCGGGTACAACCCAGAAATAAGTCCGATAAAAATTGCTACACCTACCGCCAGGGCAATAGCATCGCCGGAAAGCATAGCAGAAAAGGAGAAACCAAGATTTGTCGCTATGACAGACATGATTTTAACTATAATCCACCCCAGTCCTATCCCCAGAGCACCGCCACAGAGACTCAGTGTGGCAGATTCAATAAGGAATTGGGTCAGAATATCCCGCCGCTTGGCTCCTATTGCCTTGCGCAGACCGATTTCCCTGATACGCTCGGTCACCGAAACCAGCATGATATTCATAATCCCGATGCCGCCGACAAGCAAAGATATACCGGCTATGCCGGCAAGGACGAGCTGGAGTATTCCCAGCACCTGGGTAACCTGGTCTGCCACAGACGCCACGCTGATAACTCTGAAGTCATCGCCTTCTCCCTCCCTGATGCCGTGGGTGTCCCTCAAAATAGCAGTGATTTCCTGCTCAGCAGACTCCAGTTCGTCGCTGCTCCTTACCTGGACGCTGATTATGTTAACACTGTTTCCGCGGCTGCCTGCCTGTGAAGCTGCCAGAGTGGTATAGAAGGTGGATAAAGGAATATAGACCCTCATGTCTTCAGCTCCAAATCCAGTCCCCCTGCTTTCCAGTACACCGCTGACCTGAAATTGGCGCCCACCAATCCTTATGCTCTGGCCGGTAGGGTCCATCTCGCTAAAAAGGGTCTTTGCTACCTCGCTCCCCAGGGTAGCTACCCTTGACCTCGCTCCATAATCGAATGCGGTGATGAAGCTGCCTAGTGCCACGGCATAGTTGTCCACCACTTCGGCTTCTGGAGTCACCCCGGCAATAATTGTGTTGCTAAGGCTCTCTCCCCCAGCTACAACCTGGGCGTAAGTCTGCACCATTGGCGCCACATTTTCTACAGAAGGGGCGTTTTGGGCAATCGCCTTTGCATCTTCCAAAGTCAGCGTTGACTGAGCTCCCACTCCACTTATGCCGAGTTCTGGAGGTGTGACGTATATCAGGTTAGACCCTAAGGTGGCAAAAGACTCCTCTACTATAGCCGCCTGCGCCCCTCCTAAGGATAGCACAGAAATAACAGCAGCTACGCCAATCAGGATACCCAGCATGGTCAAAACTGACCTTAGCTTGTTACCAATCAAAGCCCGTAGCGCAGTAGAGAAACAATCCCAGAGTTTCATTTCGATGCCTCTATTTGAAATTCAAGTGTCACCCTGACCTTCAACAAACACTTCCTTCAATCTGGCCATCGCGAAGTTTAATGGTGCGCTGGGTATAAGCGGCAATATCCGGCTCATGAGTAACCAGGATGATGGTCATTCCCTGCTCGTTCAATTTCTTAAAAATTGACATAATTTCCTGGCTGGTCTTGGTGTCGAGGTTGCCTGTGGGTTCATCAGCTAAAATAAGAGAGGGATTATTTACTAAGGCTCGCGCGATAGCCACCCTTTGTTGCTCTCCTCCAGCTAGTTCGCTTGGCCTGTGAGTGACCCGATGAGCTAACCCCACGGATTCCAGGACCTGTAACGCTCGTTGCCGCCGGTTGCTGGCACCACTGTAAATAAGTGGCAGTTCCACGTTGACCAGAGCCGTGGTTCTGGACAACAAGTTGAAGCTTTGGAAGACAAAGCCTATCTTTTTATTTCTTATCTCGGCTAATTGATTATCGTTAAGCTCACTTACCTCGGTCCCATCCAGGAGGTATCGTCCTGAAGTCGGCTTGTCAAGGCAGCCGATGATATTCATCAGGGTGGACTTCCCCGAGCCCGAAGGCCCTATGATAGATACCATCTCCCCTGACTTAATGCGGCAGCTAATCCCTCTCAGGGCAGGAATTTCGGTCTGACCCGCTTTATACACTTTGGTTATGTTTTCAAGTTCAAGCATTGGCTACATCGTGAAGAAGAAGCTTGGTTGCTCCCCGGAAGCAGGTAATACCACCTTTTCCCCCTTCTCCAATCCTGACAGAACTTCAGTGTTTTTCCCGTCGGTTAGCCCTAAGGTAATTTCCCGTTCCTCAACTTGCTCATCTACTAGCACTAAAACCTTGGGGTTTTCCAAGGTACCCCGAATAGCCTTGTTCGGTATCAATAATACATCGTCACGACGCTCGATGATGACTTCGGCAGTGGCAGTCATGCCATCCCTTAGCTCTGCAACGGGATTTTCTAAAGTTATGGTGGTATCGTAAAATACCACCCCTGCTTGAGTTGTGCCTACCAGGGAGATAAAAGCCACCTCACCCTTTACTTCCTCGTCGGGCAAGGCATCTAACAGGATATTTGCTTTCTGGCCTGGCTGCACCATGGCGATATCTATTTCATCGATGAAGCCGCTCATTTCTATCTCACTGGTGTCAACCATGGATATTACCGAAGTGGCCAATGTCGCTGCCGAGACATCTTTTCCTTCGGTTATGGTGATGTCAGCTACCACGCCATCGAAGGTAGCCGTTATTACCGCCTTTTCCAGGTTAAGCTTTGCCGATTCCAAATTCGCTCTGGCTATATCCGATTGTAGCTCGAGTAGCTTGACCGACCAGGGCAACTGAAACGTTCTAGATAGAGATTTTTCTTCAGCCTTGCTAATATTTCCCTCGATTAAGTCCAGCAAGACTTGTGCCTCCTCGGCCTTCCCCTCATTCAGAAGCTCCTGAGCTTGTTTTAAGTTATCCTGGGCTTCGTCCAGAGCCAACCATACTCCAGGCATATCGGTACCCCATGCTTTGGTATAGTGAGGATAGATTGTTTTCATCAAATTGATCTGGGCAGTTTCGTATTGTGCCTGTGCTATTTCTACACTTAATTCCAGGGAACGTGCATCGAGCCTGGCTAATACTTGGCCTTTTGTCACGTTATTTCCTTTGTCAACCAGCACCTCTGTCACTGTACCGGTGATGCCAAATGATAAATTTGCCTTGTGAGGCATTTCTAAATTGCCATCCACTAAAACGGTTCTCACTATATCGCCTCGAGTAACCACAGCAGTATCCGACGGCGCAGCTTCAGGGCCAGCGCCTCTAGTAAATACGATGCCGAGTACTATACCGATAATAACCACGCAGGTTGTTATTATTATTGTTCGCCTTTTTTTCATTTTCCTTCGCCTCTTTTCATTTTTCAAAAATTTGCTTGTTGTAACACAGCAAATATTTGCTTCAACACAGAGCCATGCTGCCTGAGAGTTTAGCAGCAGGATTGTTAATCTTGATTGGCCTCGTTTTCTAAATTTTCAGTTCTAAATTCCCTTACTAGCTTAGTAAACTCATTCACATGTTGAGTCATAATATTGACGAACTCCTCAACTACCTCCACTTTAACAAGGACCAGACCCCTTCCCTCAAATAGCTTAAAAGTTAGCAGCCTGGTGCCAACATCCATATCCAATTCCTTTCTGGCCTCCACGGGTATAACTATCTGCCCTCGCGGGCCGACAACCATTGAGCCAAAACATTTACCGACTACCTGCATGTCCTCGCGTTCCATTTTCCCTCCTAGTATAAACTTGGCACCCAACTTAGTATCGTATGATGCATCCTACCATTCCAAATTATATGTTTTTTCTTATTTTTTGTCAAAAGTATGTTGGAGATTGTTTATTAACCGCTCGTGGTGAACATGTCGGACTATGAGCGGCAGTCATGATAAAATTAGGTTGCCTTCGACAGGCTCAGGCGAATGGGTTGCTGAACAACCTTTGAATTTTAGGCGTGGCTCGCGATGGAAAAACTTATTGAAGGTGCAGGCAAGCTGGGGATAGAGTTCAATGCCAGACAGGTGAAGCAATTTGAACTCTACTACCGGGAGCTAATTGAGTGGAATAAAAAAATTAACCTCACAGCCATAACAGATTACTCTTCGGTACAGGTAAAGCATTTCCTGGATTCCCTGACTATCACTCTAGCTTTGCCTGAAGAAGAGGTGGAAAGGCCGAATTTCAATGTTATGGACATAGGCACAGGTGCCGGCTTCCCCGGCGTACCGCTCAAAATTATTTTCCCCCAGCCCAGGCTGGTGCTCATTGAACCCACAACAAAAAAGACAGCTTTCCTCCACCACATTATCCGCAAGCTGGAGATAGAAAATGTAGAAGTGCTGAATAGTAGAGCTGAGGAAGCGGCTCATTTACCACTCTACCGTGAGCAGTTTGCCCTGGTTCTCTCCCGTGCTGTAGCCTTGCTGCCTACTTTGGCGGAGCTAACCCTGCCCTTTTGCCGGATCGGGGGAAGATTTATCGCTCAAAAGAAAGGGGAAATCGACCAGGAGATAAACAGGGCGAAAAAAGCCATTGCCGCTGTGGGAGGAAAATTAGACCGGATAAAGAAAATAGAATTGGACGAATTTGACGGTGGACGTTATTTGATAATTATTGATAAAATATCCCCGACGCCGAGTAAATATCCCCGTCGTCCCGGACTGCCGAGGCGACGGCCGATTCAGGAGGTGAAATAGAGATGTGGAGTAGGAGATCCCGGAGGTTCTACTTTGGACTTCCTCCCTTCGCTTTCTACTTCCAGGGATTCAAGCCCTTTCCCGACAGAAAGGAATATCTGGATGTGCTCGAGGAGTATAAGAAAGACCTGGAAGAGGAACTCAAGGAGGTAGAAAGGGAGATCGAGGAAACAAAAAAGAACCTCTAGCGATGAAAATCCAAAGTCCGAAATTCTAAGCCCTAAACAAGCTCAAAATTCAAATCTCAAATGTTCAAAACGGTTTTGGGTTTTGAATTTAGATATTAAGATTTGTTTAGGATTTAGTGCTTAGGATTTTAAAGATTTACACTGTTTACTATAATCATCGACCTGTCATCAGCCCTTGTAGTAAGCAGTATTGTTCAATCTGCTTCAGGGACCAGGTACCATTTAGTGCCGTCTTGCCAATCCGCCGAAATCCTTGAAAGAATCTCAAGAAAAGGGTTCAGTAAAGCTCTGGAAAGATTCCGAAGCTGATTTTTTCGGCCTCAAAGCTAAGAATCCTTTATGCTATTAGCTTTCTGTTTGAATATTCCCTTATGCATTCATATTCTTTTCTCTGTTTTCTCTTTGTTTTACGGTGAGATTAGCCTTCGAGTTAACATTAACTTAACATTTTAGTGGTATAAATAGAGATATGTCTAAAGAAGGCTACGTTACCCACAAGAGACAAAATATCATGAAATCAACCACGATTATACTTAACCAGAAACCATTGACAATACAGGGGTGGGTTATTAAAATATGATGGGGTATTTTCACATCGTTAGTATATTAATATTTACTAAACTACTCCAAAAGGAGGAAGGAGGTGAAGGGGTATTAGAGTATCAATAATATCAACTGAGCTTTTAGAAAAATAAATTATTTCAAAAGGAGGTGGATAAATGAAAAAGAAGATTTTCTCTATTTGTTTAAGTGTAGTTGTTTTAGTTTCTTTAATTGCGGTTTTGGTCCCGGGTTGTACACCAACAGAAGAAGAAGGCACTATTGAGGTTAAAGCTACCCTTTGCGACGAAGCCTGGGAAGGAGATGTGCAATACACGTTAACTGGACCCGGAGCAGAAGCGGCACCCATTACCGGTACTAATGTTACTAGCAGCTTTAATGTAACGGCCGGTGAATGGACCTGCGAGGATGTCTCCGGCGGTCCCGCTGGGGCAGACTTGGAGAGTATCACATCCTCAGCAACTCAGACTCTGGCCGCGGGTGGCACGATTACCTTTACTTTAAACTTCGAACTGGACCAGGATGCCGGGATTGAGTTCCTAACCTGGACCATAGACGGGGTGCCTATTGAAGAGTACGAAGGATACTGGGACTACGACGGTGAGAACTACTATGTGGAGGTGTTCCCGTGTCAGATTATCGATGTTCACTTCATACAGTGGGTGCTTGGGTGCGAAGGAAGAGTGGTCTCGGTAAATGAGACATCTTGGCTCCATATTGCTGACTTAAATCCTCCTCCTCCTGCTCAGATCTTTGTTGTTAACGACCTCTGTGCTGTGAACAAGACGGCTGAGCCCCCAGTTGGGGATGCAGAGAAAGTGTCCCAGACTACTACCATTGATGGGGTAATTGTCGAGCCAGGCACACTCATTCCTCTCGCTCCCGAGATGAGTCTGGATGTAGAAACAATCTGGAAGATGAAGAAAGAAATTGACTACGAAAAGTCAATCAACTGGTTCGGTGTCTGGTTTATTGAATATGTGCCGGAGCTGCATCCATGTGTCCTATTCGAGCTTGTCCTGCCGAACCCGGGGCAAATGTACCAGTTCCAACTGGTTGCCGAGGCCGAGGTTGAACTGATGGATGATGAGGACATAAACACGACAAATGACAAAGCCACGAGCCCTCCACTGATCTTAACAGTGAATGCGCTGTAGGTTAGTCACACTGGGATTGTTACTGCTGAGGCAAGAAGATAGGGTCGAGGTTAACTCCTCGACCCTATTCGATTAGAGGGTAAGGCGAAGGCATGCTCTGCCGCTACATTTCCCTTTCTCTGTTTTACAGAGAGATTAGCCTTCGAGTTAACATTAACTTAACACCTTAGTGATATAAATAGGGATATGTCTTAAAGAAGGCTACTTTACCTACAAGGGGCAACATGTCATGAAATCAACCACGATTATACTTAATCAAAAATCATTGACAATACAGGGGTGGGTTATTAAAATATAATGGCGTATTTCCACATCGCTAGTATTAATCAAAATTTACTAAATTATTCCAAAGGGGAGAAGGAGGTGAAGAGGTATCAATAATATCAACTAAGATTTTAGAAAAATAAATTATTTCAAAAGGAGGTGGACGTGAAGAAGAAGATTTTCTCTATTTGTTTAAGTGTAGTTGTTTTAGTTTCTTTAATTGCGGTTTTGGTCCCGGGTTGTACTGGTGATGGTGTTCAGTACGACCTGGCGATAGACAGCACTGCCGGTGGTGTAACCACGCCTGCAGAAGGCACACATACCTATGACGATGGAACGGTTGTCGACCTTTTGGCGACCCCGGATTGTGGCTACGCCTTTGACGGGTGGACCGGTGATACGACCGATATTGATGATGCCAACGCCGCCGCCACTAACATTACCATGAATGCCGACTACTCCATCACTGCCAATTTTGTACTCTTGCCGCCCGACCACTACAAGTTCTATGATGTGGACTGGCCGGAGGAACCAGAGTACATGAACAAGGAAGTGCTGCTGGAGGACCAGTTCGGGACTTTCGAGGCAACGGTGATGCAAGCCGCACTCTTCGGCAACCCTGTCGAGAAGGGGCACACTGGTGTGACGCCGATCTCGGACGACAACCGCCACTACACGTTGTACTCCCTGGACTACGACTGGGAAGTATATGCTGTGACGCGGTCTGTGGAGGTCTCTAACCAGTTTCAGGACAAAGTAGAGCTGACAGTGCGGGGTCCGGTCGCGCTGGCTGTACCAACCCAGAAGGAAGGCCACGAAATGGTGGAGTGTCTAAACCATTACTTAGTCTACTTGGTCGATGAAACAGAGTTCGAGCCGGTGGGTGTGAATCTCAAGGACCAGTTCATCCCGGATGGGGAAGATGTTACGGTTTGGGGACCCTACTATTTTGCCAACCCTGTCAAGAAGACAGTAGTTGAAAACGGCGATGTAGCAGCGATCGAGGATCCGGAACTGCACTGGGTACTCTACGATATATGGGACGCAGAGGCCCCGTCTATCGAGAAGAATGGATTACAGATTGCTAATCAGTTCGGTAATGATCAGATCCTGGACCTGACCTACCGAGACCTGCTCGCCGTGCCTTCCGAGAAGAACGTGCCCCCGACACCACCGCTCGACCACTTCAAGTGCTACCAGACACTACCTGAGGAACCATGGGATTTGGAGGTGGGTCTTCTGGACCAGTTCCACTCCGATTATTTACCGGCACTGGTGTTGGAGCCCTGGATGTTCTGCAATCCTGTAGATAAGGTGCACGACGGTGTGACGACAACTTCGAACCCCGACAACCATCTCACGGTATACTGGATAGAAACACTGAAGGGTTCTTGGAGTGTGACCGTCGACAACCAGTTTGGGGATGACCAGGAGCTGACAGTGTGGGGTCCGGTCGCGCTGGCTGTCCCAACACAGAAGCTGATGCCGGGCGACCACGGCATGCCGAAATATGTCGACCATTACTTGCTCTACGAGGTCGTTGAAGGCTTAAACGTGACTGCGACTGTCGATCTGGACGACGAGTTCCCCGGAACTGCCCCAGGCGTCGAGGTGACCAAGCCCGTTTTCTTCGCAACCCCCGCCATTAAAGGATATTTGGACTATGAACCGGGGTTCTGGGACCCGGAGGAGCATCTGGTATTCTATGCGATATCGGACAACGGGGAGTTTTTTCCGGAGGTAATGATTAGAAATCAGTTCCTCTCAGGAGACGCAGTAGTGCCCCTCTATTTGATCTCTATCGATCAACTCCTCGCCGTGCCGTCCGTGAAGGGAGATTGGGACCCTATATTATAGTTTCGGTGGGAGACCAATAAGCGCGATGACAGTGTCGCTACCTGAGTAAGCGAGAGGGGGTGGGGGAAACCCCACCCCCTATGCACTGTCTACGCAAAAGCAGTGACGGGATTCGTTTCTCGAACCCTGCCGGGTAAGGGAAGGTATCCTATTTGACGTTCACCTCCCATTCCCGGGGGATACATATACCCTGATTGGCGGCGCTTAGTAATAGTCCTATCAAGGGTGGCTGGGTTAGTCATAAGTGGCGGGGACTGTTGCTGCAAGGCAAAAAAGATAGGGTCGAGGTTAACCCCTCGACCCTATTCGATTTTAGACGCTCTCATTTGACATTTGTGATTTGACTGGCATGGCGTTATAATGAAATTGATGGAAAAGGGTACCTGGAAAGTTAAGACGGGACTGGCCCAGACGCTGAAGGGCGGGGTGATTATGGACGTGGTCACTCCGGAGCAGGCTAAAATTGCCGAGGAAGCCGGTGCCTGTGCTGTCATGGCACTGGAACGAGTGCCGGCAGACATCCGCGCCGACGGCGGAGTGGCTCGCATGGCCGACCCCACTGTAATTAAGGCTATAATGGCAGCAGTGAGCATTCCCGTAATGGCCAAATGCCGCATCGGGCACTTTGCTGAGGCTCAGGTGCTGGAAGCATTGGGCGTTGATTTTATCGACGAGTCCGAAGTGCTCACTCCCGCCGATGAAAGCCATCATGTCTGGAAACATGATTTTAAGGTTCCTTTTGTCTGCGGCTGCCGTGACTTAGGCGAGGCATTACGTCGTATTGCCGAAGGGGCAGCGATGATTCGCACCAAGGGCGAGGCTGGGACAGGCAACATAGTTGAAGCTGTAAGGCACATGCGAGCAGTCCAGGATGGGATTCGCAGACTTCAGGCTTTACCCGAGGAAGAATTGGTGGCTGAGGCGAAAGTCCTTGGTGCTCCTCTGGAGCTAGTGATGGAGGTGCATAAAACAGGGAAGTTACCTGTTGTGAACTTTGCTGCCGGTGGTGTCGCCACACCCGCCGATGCTGCTTTGATGATGCAACTGGGAGCCGAGGGAGTGTTTGTGGGCTCGGGGATTTTTAAGTCCAGCGACCCCGCAACCAGAGCGCAGGCCATTGTTAAAGCTACCACCCACTACCAGGACCCGGCTATCGTCGCTGAGGTGTCCAAGGGTCTGGGAGCCGCCATGCCCGGTCTGGACATAAAAGCTATACCCCAACAAGAATTGTTGTCCCCCAGGGGTTGGTAAGGTGAAGACAGGTATTTCACAGAATGCGAAGGGTAGTTACTGACGATTTAGACGCACTGCTCGATATCTTGCCACTCCAAGTCCGTGAGCCGCTCTACCAGCAGCCTGACCATAGCGAACTGCTGGAGGTAATCTTAGATTTAGGGCGTCTCCCCGAAGCCCGTTTTCTCCATAGAGAATTAGTCCTTAATTCTAAAGAGGTAAACCAGTTTGATATTGACTATGTAGTATCACGTATTGGCGAATTCACCGGGGATAACCGCGCCGGCATCAACCACACCCTTCACCGCATCTCAGCTATACGCAATAGAAATGGCTACATAATCGGCTTGACCTGCCGTGTGGGCAGAGCTGTATTCGGCACTGTAAAGATGATTCAAGACCTTATCGAATCAGGCAACAACGTTCTGCTTCTGGGGCGGCCCGGTATAGGCAAAACCACTATGTTGCGAGAGGTAGCTCGAGTGCTGGCTGATGACTTCAAAAAGCGCGTTATCGTGATTGACACCTCCAACGAGATTGCCGGGGATGGGGACATTCCTCATCCCGCCATCGGGCATGCCCGGCGAATGCAGGTAGCTGCTCCCGCTGAACAACATGCGGTAATGATTGAAGCAGTGGAAAATCACATGCCTGAGGTCATCATTATCGACGAGATAGGCACTGAACTCGAAGCTCAAGCGGCTCGGACTATCGCTGAACGCGGAGTGCAGTTGGTGGGCACGGCACATGGAAACACTCTGGAAAACTTGATAATGAATCCTACTTTGTCTGACCTTATCGGCGGCATTCAGACGGTTACCCTGGGAGATGAAGAAGCCAGGCGGCGGCACACGCAAAAATCTATCCTGGAGCGCAAGGCTCCGCCCACCTTTGGTGTGGTGGTAGAAATTGTAGATTATTACAAGGTAACCGTACATCCTGACGTGACCGGGGCTGTTGATGCTCTCTTGCATGGGCAACCCCCCAAGGCCGAAGTGCGCTGGATGGATGAAGATGGTGAGGTAAAGAAGGAGGCGATAACCCCCCCTCTTATGTGGGAAAGCAAGGAAGAGAAGCAGCCGGAAAAAACGCTGCGATTCTACCTCTTCGGCGCTAACCGGTCTCGATTGGAACAAATTGCCAGGGAGGGGCGAAAAGAGCTGAAAATCGTCGCTGACCTTAAGCAATCTGACATTTTCCTCACTACACGAAGTTATTACCGCCGCAAGCCACAGAAGATACGGGATGCCGAAGCACTGGGTATACCGATTTATGTCCTTAAAAGCAACAATGCCGCTCAAATGAAGCAATGCCTGGATGCCCTCTATCCCCGTGACACTCAATATACCTATGTCCATAATCTACAGCGTATCTTAGCTGGACGCCGCGGTTTTAACTCTAGTAACCGGGGCTTGGAACCCGGCGGCAAAAGGAAGTCGAGGTAATCCTTGGGACTGTTCATCACCTTTGAGGGTGGCGAAGGCTGCGGCAAGAGCACCCAATCCAGGCTCTTGCTGAAAAAGCTTGAGCAGCGAAATATCTCGGTGGTATTAACCCATGAGCCTGGAGGCACAGCTCTGGGTAACGAATTAAGAAAAGCGCTTAAGAGGAAACGGGGCTCCTCTATTTCGCCCCAGGCTGAGCTGTTTCTCGTGGCTGCTTCCCGTGCCCAATTGGTAGCTGAGCTAATTCGTCCTGCTTTAGAAGAAGGTAAAGTAGTCATCTGCGACCGCTTCACTCACTCCACCATGGTCTATCAGGGCTATGGGCGGGGACTCGATTTGACTGCCATACAGATGGTCAATAATATGGCAACAGGGAATCTCAAGCCGGACCTCACTATCCTCCTGGATATTTCGCCGGATCAGGGACTAGCGCGAAAGCAAAGCTTAAAAGACCGCTTTGAGCTGGAGGATTTAGCGTTCCACTGGCTGGTGAGGGAGGGTTACCGCAAGATGGCTGCCGCCGAGCCCGACCGCTGGTTGGTGATAGATGCCTCTCTACCTAAGGTGAAGATTGCCGGGATTATCTGGGATATGGTGAGCCGGTTATTGCCTAACTTATCAGCCTGACTATTTTTGTCATCCCGACACTGAACGAAGTAAAGAGGAAGAATCTAAGAGATGTTTAGCAACATCCAGTGTCATTTTGAGCCCTCCGCTACCTGTCATTCTGAGTGTAGCGAAGAATCTAACTCCGCTCAGGGTAAACTCCGCGAAGAATCTCTGAGATTCTTCGTCGTCCCGATTTCATCGGGACTCCTCAGAATGACATTACCAAGCAGTCTCAAGAATTCAAGGTATGAATTTTAGGCATGGCTAAGGGTAAGGTCGCTGTGGCATTGAGCGGAGGGGTGGATTCTTCCGCAGCTGCTTTGTTGCTCAAAGAAGCCGCCTATGAAGTAATAGGCATACATATGCGCCTCTGGGATTCTCCGCACTCCGACTACCAGGCACATCGGGCGGAGAATATCTGCCGCATTTTAGGCATTCCCTGCCATCAGGTTGACCTGCAAAAGGAATTTGAGCTCTGTGTAGTGGAGTATTTCTGCCGGGAATACCGGCAAGGGCGGACTCCCAATCCCTGCGTTGCCTGCAACCAGCACATAAAGTTCGGCTTCCTCCTCGATAAAGCACTCTCCCTGGGCGCCGACTATCTGGCTACAGGCCATTATGCCAGGGTAGAACATTCCAGAGACGGGTATCGCCTGCTTAAAGCAGTGGACACAAGTAGAGACCAATCTTATTTTCTTTATAATCTAACCCAGGAAAAGCTCGGGCATGTCCTGTTCCCTTTAGCCGAGCATAGCAGAGACGAGGTTAAACAGATGGCAAAGCAGGCGGGATTGCCCACAGCAGCCAGGTCCAGCCAGGACATCTGCTTTATCTCCCAGAAGAACTATGGTGCTTTTCTCAGCCAGAGATTTCCCGGTACGCCTGGGGATATCGTAGATACCCGGGGGAAGCAATTAGGCCAGCATCGAGGAATAGCCTTTTATACTATCGGGCAGAGGCATGGCCTGGGGTTGGCCTCTGCCAAGCCACTCTACGTCATAAGGATAGAGCCTGAAAGCAATAGAATTGTGCTCGGTCATGAGAAAGAGCTCTACAGCCAGAAGCTTGCCGCTCAAAAGCTGAATTGGATATCGGGCAAGGCACCGAGGGAGCCCATTACAGTCAAAGCCAAGATACGCTATAAGTCCAAAGAAGCGGAGGCTAGCCTCTTTTTCAGGAATGGCTCAGTGGATGTCCATTTCGCTCAGCCGCAGAAGGCGGTAACCCCGGGACAGGCCATAGTGTTCTATAATATGGACGAGGTACTGGGGGGCGGGATTATATATTAAATGCAAAAATACAGATAAAAAATCAATTTTTTCATGTTTAAGTTGTCATTTTGATTTTTAACTTTTAACTTTTAATTTTGGCAGAGATATGTCTCAGTTTCCAAATTTTGATGAAGAAGACAAGCTTAAATCGCAGGGCTATGAGCTTATCGCCGGCATAGATGAAGTCGGTCGGGGGGCTCTCGCCGGCCCGGTAGTCGCCGGCGCCGTTATCCTGCCCCACCCGGCCAATCTGCCCTGGTTTGGGCTGGTTCGGGATAGCAAGGAATTAAACTCCAGAAAACGTGAATCCCTCTTCGACCTGATTAACAAGGAGGCTGTAGCTGTAGGCATCGGTATCGTTCCTCCTCAAGTGATTGATTCCATTAACATTCTCAAGGCAACCAGACTGGCTATGATGCAGGCGGTGGAAAAACTGCCCAAACAACCGACCTTCCTCCTCATTGACAGGTTGAGCTTGTCTCAATGTCCCATCCCCCAAAAGGGGATAACCAGAGGTGATAAATCGTGTCTCTCCATTGCCTGTGCTTCTATAATAGCCAAGGTCACAAGAGACCGCATGATGGAAGAGCTTGACATAATGTATCCTGGCTATGGATTTGCCCAGCATAAAGGCTATGGGACAGGAAAACACATATCCTCTCTGCAAAAGCTGGGACCTTCGCCGATTCACCGCCTGTACTTTGCCCCTGTCAGGAACATAGTTACAAGCCAAGGCTCTGGCCCTTTGGCTTCCGCTAATCCCGAGCCCTTCGCCCCTCGTCATTCTGAGCCTTTCACTCCTTGTCATTCTGAGGGAGCGGAGCGACCGAAGAATCTCATTCAGGGTAAACTTCCTGAAGGATCAGGTGATGGACCGTCAAGAAGTTGGTAAGCTGGGGGAGAAAGAAGCCCGGAAATTCCTCAAAAAGCGGGGCTACCGTATTCGCGAGGTGGGCTTTCGTTGCCGTCATGGAGAGATCGATATCATTGCTCAGCGGAAGGACTATCTTGTCTTTGTCGAGGTCCGCACCAAGAGCAATCTGGAATTCGGCACTCCCGAGGAATCGATAACGCAGGCCAAAAAGAAAAAGCTTATCTCCTTAGCCCTGACCTATACCAGTACCCACCAGAACCTCCCCTCTTTATGGCGCATAGACGTCGTAGCCATTGAACTCGATGACAAAGGTAAGTCCAGGCGCATTGAGCTCATCGAAAATGCCGTAGAACAGGTCTCCAGGTTTAATTGCTAGCTACTCTATAAATTACTAACCATACCGTTATCACTGGGGGAATGGCTACACCGCAGTATATAAGGTCAGTGAAGTTTGAGGATAGCTTAGGGCTGTATTAGCTAATAGTATAGGCAACTTCGTTTTCTTTCTCTAATCGTTGCTAAGGCACAAGCCTTGCTCATATGACAAGCATGATATTATTGCCTAATCTTTAAGCATTCTTTCATATTGGCCTATGAAGCGTGCCAAGCCTGAACGCATTCGCGGTGCTTCCCATGTGCAGACATAAAAAAAGATAAAGCCACTCACAATACTACCTAGAAGCGCGTAGACATGGCTATCTGAGGCGAATCCGCTTAACAGCATTATACCGATGCCAAACATCACGAGAGTGACAACTATTGAGGTAGCTCTCCAGCTACGAAACCTCCTCCATGTGTACTCCAAATCTCCACTTATGGGTATATCGGCTTTCTTCATCCTATTGTAGGACCGCGTACAGACGCTGCTACTTATCCAATTAGTTATTGTTACATAGCCAAAGCCTACACCATACACGATAGGCCAAAACGTCGACTTCTCCAGAAACACAGCGGTAGTCTCACTCCGGAGCAAAAACAAAAGAAACATCAAGGGCACAAAACACAAGAAAGGAGTGATTCGGAATAGGATATCACCCCGCTTGTTTACGGAACGAACAGAAATGGCGCTATATATGTTGGTATAGAATTTGGTAATCACCAAAGAGCTTGTCAGTATCAATATCAATACAGCCAAAGGAGTTAGAGTTGATCTGAGAAGATCAATCGTGCTCCCGTCTAGTGCAGAAACCCATTGAGGAACGTTACCCACAATCAAAGCTATGGTAAACCCATTTACGAGCATTGCTAGACCTGCCAGAGTAATGAAACCGCGACTCATGTATTCCGGCTCGAGTCCAACTTTCCTTCGTCGGACCCACCACAATAGATAGCCAAAGCCGGGAATTACACTATCTGAGAGAACAGTCTCAGTGATTTTGCGAACACTGAGCTTGTTCTGGGCAACATCTATATCTTGAGCAAAATCAAATTCCTTGGTTATCTGTTCAATTAGTCTAGTATAGATTGCTGAATCCCTTGGCAAATCTATTGCTCTTCGTTGTGGGGCCAGTTCAATTAAACTCTCAAGCAATGTCCCCATGCCAAAGTGCTTTCGATATACCGCATCCAACGAATTCCTTACATTCTCCTCACCAAAATCACCTACCAAGGATTCGGTCAATACAATGCCCAGAGAATAGGTATCTCCCATGAGAGTTGGTTGTTGGTAATGATCACTCTTAGTGAGTTCCGGGGCAACTGTTTTTGTAGCAACGAGGTAATCTCGAGCTGAGCCCATTCTCTCTGTTAGCCTGTAGTTGGGGCCGAAGTCTATTAACTTCACATCTAATTGATGGTCACGTTCGTTAACCAGAATGTTTCCTGCACTAAGGTCACCATGATATATTGGTTCGTCTAGTTCTGCGCACTCTTTCAGAATCCTACATACTCTCACGGCTATCTCCTTTGATTTGGGCAACGGAATGGAATTGCTATGTTCAAGGATATAGTCGTGCAACGTTCTTCCGTAAATGAATTCCATAATAATGTACTTCTTTTTGCTTGAGTGTATGACCGGCGTGTCCTCCTTAGGTAAATGGGCATAATCAGTGCAATAACTCTCAGTACGGTCTTCTATTGCTTTGATCCCCCAGAACCAAGGTTTGACTATCTTTAGCGCGAGCTTTCTGGGGGATAGCTTGAGTATGAAAGAGGTTGTTCCAACATCATGTAGTTCTACTCCTTCCGATGGAAGCAGACTACTATCGGGATCTGTACCATAGTATCGGTACAAAAAACCGAGTGCGATGCCATCACGAAGTATATTGTTGGCTTTTGATTTATAGTCAAATCCTTTGACGTTGTCTGAGTGTTCCGACGGGCGATCCTCCTTATGCCAGCGTTCAGCGTATTGACAGAATAGGAACACACCCAGAGCACCCTCTATTAGGTCCTCTTTCTCGGTTTTTGCGTTTCTCTCGTGTAGTGAAGCATATTCCGTCTCTACATCAGAGATAGATTCGGTAATGGAGAAATCGCGTAGAAGCTTGGTCAGCTCTAAGATCAACGCATCTGAGCCTTTTTCGCACGCTGCCTTTAGAGATTCGACAACCATGTAAGAATCCAAAAATACTCAATTCTTTAGATGGTACATAGAATTCAATTCATTTATCCGCGAACCACGTCTTTTGACCTAATGGTTGCACCACACGGGCATTTCCCTGTGAAGAAGCCTTTCTTTATACAGCAATCGCAGTATATTGTTTTGCAGGCTGGACATCTCCAAAGAACGCAATTCTTGGTCGTATGGCCACAATTTGCACAGTGAATTGCCATTAGAACCTCCTTACTCAGAATTTGCTTGAATTAAGGTATTTTATCATCTGTTTCAATATATGCCTCTTTACGGTCTCCGTCGATACCTAATGCCCTCCCCAATCATCAATATCAGGATACTTGAAGGCATAAACAACAACTGCTATTAACATTACTAAACAGAATAGAATGTCTGATCTAAGCAATTTCTCTCTTCTCAAAATCCGCTGGCTGAGCTATCCTTGCCACCAGCATTCTTTTTCTTGTCCTCAGCTACACTTTGTCTAAGTCTCTGAATAGTGTCGTGACGTTCTTTCTTCACTGTTGGTATTACGTAAATATCATGCAAAACAGTCTTAAGAGTTTCAATTATCAGTTTAAGATAATGGGAATCCCATTTATCCCAGGACTGCTCATGAATCTTATCACTTGTCATATCTTGAATGTGTACCAAAATATCAAAAAGAGCTGGGTCGGATTCAGGATGCTTTTCTTTCAAAGACTTAATACGACTTTCGTAGTCATCCCCTTCTGCGTCCCGTAAGATGAGCAGTTCGTATATCGCCTTTCTCATGCAAGCTGAAGCTCCGGTAAGGTAGTTCATTTTGAGACATCCTTCAGCTTCAGTAATTAGTTCCCTGACTAACCTCGGGATTCGGCTGTCCATGACAAAGAAAGACGTTGGCACAGAATAGAATATTTGTGAATCTATATCAATGTTTTTGCTAAAAGGCTTTGGGTCATAAATTGAGTTTTTGTTCCTAATGTCACTATACGATAGATGCATTGACACTTTTTTACATGAACTACATTTAACCATATATACATAGCAGGTTTTCTCGTTACTCCAGTCGAATGTGAAAAAGTCCTCTTGTTCGTATACAACATTCCGCCGATTACAGAAAGGACAATTATAGACATATGGGTCAATAAAATACTTCTTGTCGAGATATGACTGGTCTTCCATGTCTGCCTCCAAAAAAGTACCTAATTAACACATACTACTCATCAGCCACAGTATACATCGTAATTATACCACTTAATAGCTCAGTGAAGATTGAGGATAGCTTTATCTTATGTGCTTCGGATATATAGTTTGGGGCGCCTACGTTGCTCTCAGGTAAGGCTCTAATACTTCGGGGATTAATACCGTGCCATCAGCTTGCTGATAGTTTTCCAGCACAGCGATAAGGACTCGTGGTAGAGCCAGTCCTGAGCCATTGAGCGTGTGAACAAGCTGTGGTTTGGCGCCGGGCTCAGGGCGATAGCGGATATTGGCCCGCCTTGCCTGGAAGTCACCGCAATTGCTGCAAGAACTGACCTCGAGCCATTCGGCACAGCCGGGAGCCCACATTTCAATATCATATGTTTTGCAGGCGGCAAAGCCGAGGTCTCCAGTACATAACTGCACCACGCGGTGGGGTATGTCCAGCCTCCGGCATATGTCCTCAGCATCGGCTACCAGTTTCTCCAGTGCTTCGTCAGAGCTTTCCGGGTCGGTAACCTTGTAGAGCTCCACCTTATCGAACTGGTGCCCCCGCTTAATGCCCCGGGTGTCCGTGCCGGCAGCCATCTTCTCTCGACGGAAGCAAGGAGTATAGGCGACATAATGAAGGGGCAAGCTATCGGCACTTAATATTTCATCACGGTGGAGGTTAGTCAACGGTACCTCCGCCGTGGGTATAAACCAGAAGTCATCTTCTTCGTCGTGATATAAATTATCGCCGAACTTGGGTAAATTTCCTGAGCCGACCATGCACTCTCGCTTTACCATAAAAGGAGGATAGATTTCTTTATAGCCATGCTCGTTTACATGGGTGTCGAGCATAAATGAGATAAGCGCCCGTTGGAGGCGTGCCCCCAGCCCTTTGAGAACGTAAAACCTGGTCCCTGAGAGCTTCACTCCCCGATGAAAATCTATTATGCCCAGTTTTTCCCCCAACTCCCAGTGAGGCAGGGGCTCGAAGGATAACTCTCTGGGTTTGCCCCAGGTACGCACTACCACATTATCATCCGCGCCTCCCCCCAGGGGCACGCTGGGGTGGGGGATGTTGGGTAACTCCAGTAGCAGGGAATCGAGGTCGGCCTTAGATTCCTTGGTCTGCTGCTGCAAGGAAGATATCTGCTCTCCCAATTGACGCAACTGGGCGATGAGCTGAGGTGGTTTTTCCTTGCTTTTGCTCAGTTGTTTGCTTGCCTCGTTATGTGTGGCACGGAGTTCCTCGGTTTGACGGAGCAAGCTGCGATAACGGCCATCAATCTCAAGGATGCTATCGAGAGTCCCGATTCTATCGGGACTCTCGCCTCTTTTCTCCAGAGCCTGGCGGACAAGTTCAGGGTCTTCACGAATAAGTTTAATATCAAGCATATGTAAGCTCTAAATCATTTCAAAATGCAAAATGCAAAAATAAAAGTGCAAAATGACAGAGCAAAAGTTAAAAAGTTTTGCGTTTTGAATTGTCATTTTGATTTTTACCCTTTGATTTTTAAATTTTCGTATTGTTTAGGATTTGTCATACTTTGCCTTGCCATTTTGTATTTTTACTCTTTTGTCTTGAGCTGGGGGAAAAGTATCACTTCTCGAACAGATTGCTGCCCGGCAAGCAGCATCACCAGGCGGTCAATACCTATCCCCAGACCACCTGTGGGTGGCATCCCGTACTCCAGAGCCTGAAGAAAATCTTCATCGGCGATTTCCACTTCCTCATCGGCAACCTGTTCTTTTAGCTGCTGGCGAAATCTCTCCCTTTGCTCCAGGGGGTCATTAAGCTCGGTGAAGGCGTTGGCAATCTCCATACCATTCACAAAGCCCTCGAACCTCTCTACCAATCGTTCGTTACCTCTCTTACTCTTGGCCAGAGGTGACATTTCCACAGGGTAATCCAGAAGGAAAGTCGGCTGAGTAAGCTTTGGCTCGACAAAAGTGGAAATCAATTCGTCTATCAGCCTGCCCCTCCCTTTACCTGGATCGACTTCCATTCCCATCTCTATCATCCGCGTCCTCAGTGAAGCAGCATCGGGATAATCTTCAAAATCGATGCCACAATAATTTCTTATTGCCTCACGAAGGTAAAGCCTTTGCCAGGGGAGACCAAGGTCAATGGTTTTGCCGTTGCAAGCAAGCGTGGTATCGCCCAGAACCTCCCGAGCTGTATGAGCGAGCATCTCCTCAACCAATCTCATCATGTCATTGTAATCGCTATAAGCTTGATAGCACTCAAGCAAGGTGAATTCCGGGTTATGTCTGACAGAAATGCCTTCATTGCGAAAGGCACGCCCCACCTCGTAAACTTTGTCAAAGCCGCCTACTACAAGTCTCTTGAGGTGGAGCTCCAGGGCAATTCGCAGATAGAGGTCTTCATCAAGGGCATGATGATGGGTGACAAAGGGGCGTGCCAGTGCTCCGCCGGCATGGGGCTGGAGCACTGGAGTTTCTACCTCCATAAACCCCTGCTTATCGAGGAAACTTCTTATGGCAGTGATAATCTTGCTGCGCAAAGTAAAAATGCTTTTACTCTCTTCGTTGGAAATGAGGTCGAGATATCTCTGCCGGTAGCGTTTTTCTACGTCAGCCAGCCCATGCCACTTCTCGGGCAGCGGGCGAAGGGATTTACAGAGCATGGCGAGATTGGATACCTCCAGAGTGAGCTCTCCGGCTTTTGTCCGGAAGAGCTTCCCTTCTGCCCCGATAATGTCACCAATATCAATATCCTGAAGAAATTCGTACTTCTCCCGGCCGAGAAGGTCGTAGCGCAAAGAAAGTTGTATCTTCCCCGAGCTATCGCGAATATCAAGAAATGACAGCTTGCCCATAGAACGCTTGGACATGATGCGGCCAGCCAGTGATATGTCCTGGGAGCTTTCCCCTTGCTGCTCAAAAAGAGTTATCGCCTCTCGAATAGTGTGGCTGGGATGATAAGAATGGGGATAAGGGTCTATGCCGCGCGCCCGAATCTTGCTCAGGCTATCCAGCCGCTGTTCCGTTATGCGTTCTAATCTTGAAGTCATCAGAAATCAAAAGCCAAAAATACAGCTGAAACCGCGAAACTAACTCTTATCCCTTCCCTCTTCACCTTTGGCAAATTCACCTACTCCCAGAATCTCCTTTGCTTCCTCTGCCAGATGCTTGGGCACCATTATTTTCACCTCCCCTAACCCGTCAATTGTAATGCCGTAAATCAGACCAGCGCTCTCGTAGCTCAGGAGTACTGGTATGCCTTCGCTCTCCAGCCGCCCCTTGATTATTTGCGCCTCCATGTACCGGGCAGTGTACACAGTAACCAATTGTTCGCTTGCAGACATAGTTCTTGCCTTCGTTCATTTTAGCAGAAACCCTCGGAGTATTGCTAAAACGATTGACATTGTATAAAATTTGCGCTGTTGCCCCAAAAGCTCCATCACAAATCTAAAATTCTAAAGGAGGGAAGATGATTTGAACGCGCTTGGAAGACATCTGCTACTAGAACTAAAAATATGCAATGAGGAGGCACTGGATGACTTAGGTTTCCTCAAAAATTGTCTTAACGAAGCTGCCATTCAAAGTGGCGCTACCGTAGTGGGCGAGTCCTTTTATCATTTCTCCCCGTGTGGAGTGAGCGGAGTGGTCAATATCGCTGAGTCACATATTGCAATTCATACCTGGCCGGAATACAGGTACGCTGCCGTGGATGTTTTCACCTGTGGGAACGATGTAGACCCGGAAAAGGCTGCCAGGTGGATAACAGAGAAGCTAGAGGCCAAGAATCACTCCTTAATCGAGCTTCGCAGGGGGATTATGGAGGATAGCCAGGTCGGGTGTGCAAAATGAAAGATAGCGACCCTGATAAACATAGATGGTTTTCTGACAATATAAGTCCTGACCTTACCATGCTGCATAGCATTAAGGAGAGGATATATTCAGGACGAAGTAAGTTTCAATCTATCGATATTGTCAACACGGGCAGCTTCGGCGTCTGTCTCGTCCTCGATGGCAAGATTCAATCCAGCGAGGCGGACGAATTTATTTACCACGAAGCTCTGGTACACCCAGCTATGATTACTCATCCCCAGCCGGAGAGGGTATTCATTGCGGGGGGAGGTGAAGGTGCGACCTTAAGGGAAGTCCTGGCGCATAAGACAGTAAAAAAGGCTGTCATGGTGGATATCGATGAGGAGGTTGTAAGTCTTTGTCGTCGTCTCTTGCCCTCCTGGCACCAGAATGCTTTCGATGACCCCCGGACAGAGCTTCATTTCGTCGACGCCAGAAAATACCTGGAGGAAAGTAGCGACAAATTCGATGTCATAATCATTGATCTGGTTGACCCTTTAGAGCAAGGGCCGGCACGCTTGCTATACACCCAAGAGTTCTACGAAATAGTTAAACAAAAGCTAGGGCCCGCTGGCATTATGTCAGTGCAGGCTGAACCTGCCGAATGGACGAACTTGGATAATTTCACCGCTATTGCCAATACCTTAAGTAAAGTTTTCCCGATAGCCCGTCCCTACCAGGTCCATGTGCCTTCCTTTCTGGGCTTGTGGGGCTTTAGCGCGGCTTCTCAAAGTCTCGACCCCTCAGAACTGACTCCCGAGGAAATCGACAACAGAATTTCAACAAGAATATCAAAAAAGCTGAAATCCTATGATGGTCTCACCCATCAAGCAATGTTTACCATCCCCAAGCATATTCGCCAGCAGTTAGCTGCAAGCCAAAGAATCATTACCGACAAACAACCCATCTCTGCCTATTGATTTGCCCGCACGAATTCCTTTCCTGCCGTTCCCAACATCTTTTTACTAATTCCACCTGAAAAGTAACCGCTCACACTGATGTCATGAGCGGTTCTTCGCTTTTTGTGCCCCTTAATCCTCGGGACCTTCTGCCTTTTATTCCTCTTTTTTCTCTTCTTCTTCCTCCTCCTCCTCCTCCTCTTCCTCTTCCTCTTCCTCTTCTTCCTCCTCCTCTTCTGTCGTAAGATACAGCTGGCTTGTGCTTGATTTCACCCGTGGCACTATTTTCCCACCACAATAAGGACAAAGCATTCCAACAGTTTGCCTCGAAGTTAAGATGATGCTGACGATTCCTACGACCGCTAGCGCTATTCCTACGCCCATTACCACCCACCAAACTCTTTCCCCGAAGTCAGGTCTCCTTAGAAAAAACCCAAGGACTATTAGCGCAGCACCCAGAACCGCCCACACCAGCACCGTTAGAATATCGTACCTTTTATAAGTCATTCTCCTACCTCCTGTCTAGACTATAAATAAAGTAGCATCTATTGCCTACGTTGTCTAGCCCCTATCAGCTTCTCAAAAGATTTAGGCACAGGGCCACGATTGGCATATAATCAAGTATTCCTCCCTGGGGCTGATAGGTAAAAGTCCTCTCACCAGAGGTGGTTAACGAACCTCCAGCGGTGCTGGAGATGATGAAGTCATGCTACGGTGGTTACTCGATCAGATCCCAGTCAGACAGCTCGCACTGCTCGTTGGTGTTGTCTCCCACGGCGACCACAGTGCCATCGGACTTAATCCCCACCGTGTGCTCAAAGTCTGCAGCGACCCGGGTGATGTCCGTCCAGTCGTCGACATCGCACTGCCCGTAGTCATTCCGTCCCACGGCGACCACGGTGCCGTCGGATTTAAGCCCTACCGTGTAATCGCCGCCTGCGGCGACCTGGATGATGTTCGTCCAGCCGCCGACATCGCACTGGCTGTCAGTGTTGTCTCCCACGGCGACCACGGTGCCGTCGGACTCGAGTCCTACTGTGTGCATCATACCTGCGGCGACCTGGGTAATGTTTGTCCAGTCGCCGACATCGCACTGGCCGCCGGTGTTGTCTCCCACGGCGACTACGGTGCCGTTGGGCCTAAGCCTCACCGTGTGAAACCAGCCTGCGGTGACCATGGTGATACCCCTCCAGCCGCCGACATCGCACTGCTCGCTGGTGTTGTCTCCCACAGCGACTGCGGTGCCATCGGACTTAACTCCCACTGTATGACTCAAGCCCGCGGCGACCTGGATGATGTCTGTCCAGTCGTCGACATCGCACTGCTCGTCGGTGTTGCCTCCCACGGCGACCACAGTGCCGTCGGACTTAAGGCCCACCGTGTAATCGTTGCCTGCGGCGACCTGGATGATGTTTGTCCAGTCGTCGACATCGCACTGCCCGTCAGAGTTGTCTCCCACGGCGACCACGGTGCCGTCGGACTTGAGACCCGCCGTGTGAACGCCGCCTGCGGCGACCATAGGGGTGATTTGAGCAAAGTTGGCGATGAGAGAGTATTGGCCGTTTATTGTGATGGTGGTTGTGGCATCATTAATATTGACAATGGTGCCCACATTGCCGGTCCAGTTGACAAAGCGGTAGCCCTCCTCAGCTTCGGCCTCCAAGTTGACCACTGTTTCCTCGTAGTAGATAAAAGTGTTCTCGCCAGGTCTGGTTACCGATCCTCCAGCGGTACTGGTGATATAGAGGTTATTATAAGGCCGACCACCACCACAACCAGCCATCCCGAAAATCAAGGCTATCATAATCAAAAGGATGCTAACTCTTGCCAAGTATATGGATTTCCTCATGCTTGTTCTCCCTTGGTGGCATCTTAGTTCCATACTATATCAGCCCCCCTACACAGTCAAGATTACTATAGTACCGTTACTAAAGAAATTATCGATTATTCAGTAGAGACTACCTGTGAAGGCTGGGATAACCCGCGACTGATGACATCATTTGCCTTTCTTTTGATGCCTGTCGTATAGCATGTCTTTCATTATGCCTTTAGCCAGGACTTGTTTAATACCGGACAGATTGCGGACCAGCATGAAGAGGTCAATAGCTAGTGCATAACGTACTAGCCACAGCGAGCCTTCAAACAACCAGACAAACAGGGGCAACAGGGCAAATCCAATGAGTATAGCCGCTGTAAATTTACGGCTGGTAAAGAACGGAATAGCTATTACTGCCAGTGTAACAAGTATTGCCTTGGGGGCTAGCACGAGAAAGATACCTATAATGGTGGCTGAACCTCTGCCACCCCGGAAACCTGCGAACACAGGAAAGTTATGCCCTAACAGAGCCGCAAAACCAGTCCCAAAGACCCAGAGTTCCGGAATATCTAGAGCCTGGGCAATGAGTATAGCACCTGCCCCTTTCGCGACATCAATGAGACCGACAAAAACGCCTTCATGAGTACCAACTTCGCGCATAACATTAGCGCCACCCATGTTACCCGAACCGATGTTCCGAATATCTATGCCTTTTCTCACACGAGACACGATGTAGGCTGTAGGAACAGAGCCTAAAAGGTACCCGATGACTATGCTTAGAATACCTGGTAGCATGTCTTCACCTAGCTAGGCGGCGGATTATCTGTCTCCGAGTACGCTAACAACAATGAGACCAGGTCCTGTGTGCGTGCCGATAACAGGGCTTGTGCGTGAGAGGTAAATGGGAACTTGAGGATACTTTGAGTGAAGCCTCTGGACTAACCTGTTGGCCTCATCTAAGTCAGTGGCATACTCTACAGCTAACCCATCGACGTTGCTAAATCTTGCAACAAGGTTGTACAGGTGGTCTATCGCCTTAGCTCTGGAGCGTTCCCGAGCTAAGGGATGCACCTCACCATCCTTCATGCCAATGATGGGATTTACCTTGAGTAATGAACCAAGAAAGGCTTGCGCTTTGCCGATGCGCCCGCCGCGTTCCAGGTATTCAAGAGTATCAAAGGCCGCATACATATCTACCCGTTGGATGGTGTGACGAGCCGCATTCAGCACTTCATGAAGGTTAGCCCCACTTTGGGCTGCTTTGGCAGCAGCAATTGTTATGAAACCCTGTGCCATAACCGCCCATTGCGAGTCCAGGACCTCTACACGACATCGCCTCTTCATCAACCCTACGGCTTGCAACGCCACCTCATAGGTAGCACTGAGCTTGGAAGTTAAACTGATAACCGCGATCTCGCTTGTTTTTTCGGCGAGCTTATTGTAAGCATCGGCAAAAGCCCCTGGTGGCGGCACAGATGTTGCAGGTAAAGTCTTGTTGGTCCTTAGCTTTTCGTAGAACTGGTCAGGACTCAGGTCGAGGCTATCGCGGTAGAGGTCCGTGCCAAAGCGGACAACGAGTGGAACCACGGTAATCCCGAACTCCTCAGCTACCTGAGGGGGCAGGTCAGCAACACTATCAGTCACAATGGCTACATCAGGCACGGATATTATCCTCTCCTCTACCGAACAACCCAGATAATATCATTTTGCGGCCGCACGGGACTAGAATAGTCCCGGTTGTCTGTAGATATGATGCTGCTTGCTCATAAAATGCGCGGGGAAATGACACCACGCGGGGACGGGCTACCAGGGCGAGAGGAGCCATTAGTCCAGCTACGATATTATCTCCAGTCAGTTAGTTCGGCCTTTGCCAGCATAGTTCCCAGCGCCACCAACCATAGCGAAAAGGCGATTCCCGCGCCTAAAATCCACCAACTTATCGTGTCCTCCTGCTGGATATCCCCTATGACCATTTTGGACAATAGGTAAAGAAGACCAATCCCAGCCGCTGCTAGCATAGAGTGTGCTACTACACGCCATCCTTTTCGTGTTAAAAACTTCTTTATAATCATCGCTCTCTCCTTGCCCTTCTAATAATATTATACTCCAGAGAGAATATCCTGAAAAGTGGGGAGAAAGTCGGCTCATACCCCGCCTTCTCGGGTGACTTGTCCCGTGAGGTTTGGTTTTCTTACGCTTCTAAGCGATTGAGGTAAGCTTTCAGAGCGGAGCAGTAGCTTTGGTATGTCCGGGAATCGAAGAGCACAAACACGACATCCTTAAGGGAAGTCGCTTGCTCCTTAAGAAACGAAACGACGGTGCTTACTGCTATTTTTGCCGCTTCATCCACGGGATAGCCATAGGCTCCGGTGCTTATGGAAGGGAAGGAAATGCTGGCCAGTTTGTTCTCGGTAGCCAATTTCAGGCACTCGTAGTAGGCGCTCTCTAAAAGCTCAGCTTCATTTCTGCCGCCACCGTGCCAGACAGGACCAACGGTATGTATCACGTACCGGGCTTTGAGATTCCCCCCTGTAGTGATTACAGCTTGACCTGTGGGCAATCTTCCTTGCAGGGCGACAATTTTCTTGCATTCCTCTAATATTGCTGGTCCCCCGGCCCGATGTATTGCCCCATCCACTCCTCCGCCACCCATTAAACTGGAATTGGCAGCGTTAGCGATGGCATCGGTAGCTTGCCCGGTAATATCCCCCTGGACAATAGAAACTTTTGCTTTATTGACCGTCACCTTCATCTTCTCTCCTTGCCCTGAAACACTCTGGAATGCCTAGACATTAAATAAGAAAGTAACTACATCTCCATCCTGGATGATGTAGTTTTTGCCTTCTGTCCTGAGCAGGCCTCTTTTTCGGGCCTCAGCTAAATTGCCGCAGCTTTCCAAATCACTATAGCTGATAACCTCAGCTCGGATAAATCCCCTTTCCATGTCGGAGTGAATCTTTCCTGCCGCTTTTGGTGCTGGAGTTCCACCGGGGATGGTCCAGGCCTTTAGCTCGGAGGAAACTGTGGTAAAGAAAGAAACCAGTCCCAGAAGACTATAGGAAAGGTCGATAACACTATCAAGCGCCGGTTTGCTCAGTCCCATAGCTTCACGGAATTCTTTGGCTTCTTCGTCACTGAGCTGAGCTAGCTCCATCTCCAGCTTGCCGCAAAGAGCTACCACGGCAAACTGGGGGTAAAGGGAACTTATCTCGCCCTCCAGTTGTGAAGCCTGTGATATTTGCTCCTCTCCGATATTAAGGACTACCAGCATGGGTTTGGCGGTAAGAAATTGATAGTTGGCCAACATTTTGAGTTCTTCTTTAGCCAGGCCTTGCAGTCTTATCGGTATTTCCTTCTCTAACTCCGCCTTGACCTTTTGAAGCAAAAGTTGCTCCTTTAAATAGGACTCCCGCTCTGCTGCTTTGGCTCCTTTTAAGCTTGTCTCCAGTTTGTCAAGCCTTCTCTCCATAATAGCTAAATCGGAAATAGCGAGTTCTAAATCCAAGGAAGCTATGTCTTGTTTCGGCTCTATGCTTCCTTCAGGATGGGGAACCTTGTCATCCTCAAAAGCCCGCACTACCTGGAGCAGGGCATCGGCAGTAGTCAGGTAGTTCAAGAATTCTCCCCCCGGTCCTTCCTTGCCGAAGCCTTTGAGGGAACCGGCAATATCTGTGTAACTCATCTCTGCGGGAACAGTCTTTTTGGGCTGGAATATGCCTTCCAGCACTGGTAGTCGGGAATCGGGCACTTTGGCCACGCCGGTATTGGGAGCCAGGGTCGGGGAATAAGCGGCAACTTCAGCTTTGCCTCTGGTTAAGGCATTAAAGATAGTCGTTTTGCCACTCTTAGGTATCCCGATAATGGCAACCTTCATGATTATATCCTAGCATATTTTAGTTTTGAGGATTGATTAATAGCATTCATTTGCCATTCCAGGCCTTTCCCCTAATGTCATTGCGAGCGAAGCGTGGCAATCTCTTGCCCATCCCCAAGATTGCTTCGTCCTGATAGATCGGGACTCGCAATGACGGAGCGGGGTGTCATTCTGAGCCGAAGCTCTGAGGGACACAAGCCCTACCCACACCTGCTATGATAGAATATCAGAAAGATGTTCTACATTCTTTATGGTCAGGACGATTTCTCCCTTAACCAAGCTGTGGAGAAAATTAAAGCTGACCTGGGCGATAGGGAAACGGTAGCGACTAGCACCACCAGCTTGGAGGGTCAGCATCTAACTTTAAGTGAACTTAGAAATAAATGTAGTGCCGCTCCTTTTTTATCCTCACATCGCCTGGTTATAGTCGATGGTTTATTAGGGCGCTTTGAGGTAAAACAAAGCAGGCCACGGTCCGGCAAAGGCAAATCGGGAAATGGGTTGGGGGAATGGGAGGGATTGGCTTCTTACATCGAACAAATGCCGGAAACGACTGTGCTGATGCTGGTTGATGAAGAGATGAAGGGTCATAATCCTCTATTAAAGAAGCTTTCATCGTTGGCTGAAGTAAGAACCTTCCCCTTGTTGCGAGGCAGAGATTTAAAGGCCTGGATACAACAACGGGTAAATGAAGAAGGCGGCGATATCACTCCCCAGGCCGTGAATTTGCTCGCTGAACTCGTAGGTGGAGACTTATGGGCGATGAATGGTGAAATCCAGAAGCTGATTCTTTATAGGCAGGAGCGCCCTATCGGCGAAGATGATGTTAGACAGCTGGTAAGTCACATCCAGGAGGCTAACATCTTTGCTCTGGTGGATGCCGTGGCCGAAGGTCGAACCGAGTTAGCCCAACGGATACTTCATCGGCTATATCATGAAGGTGTGGCACCAACGTATATCCTGGTTATGATTACCAGGCAATTCCGCTTAATAGCTCAAGCCAAAGATTTAGAACGGGGACTGTCCCGCCTGCAGATTCAGGATAGGTTGGGGCTGAAATCAAGCTATAGCTTAGATAAAACGCTTAGCCAGGCCAAATTGTATGATTTTGAGGGTGTAAAGCGGGCGTACGATAAGCTTTTGGAAACCGACTTAGCCATCAAAACTGGCAAATACAGCGATAAATTAGCTATCGAACTCCTGGTAACCGAACTTGCCTGCCTGAATCCGTGAGTGAAAGTCCTGGGCATGAAGGAGGTTTAGTATGAGAGCATGTGAAGGACGAATTGGCCGGGTTTTCGTGATACGGCTGGAAGATGGCGATGTGGTGCCTGAATGTATCGAGCGGTTTGCCGAAGAGAAGGGAGTATCTGTGGGACAGGCTATCTTGGTGGGTGGAATTGGAGGTGGCGATGTCGTTGTCGGCCCGAGGCGTTCGGAGGGAATGCCGCCGGAGCCCATGCTCCTGCCCATTGACGGAGCACATGAGGTGGTGGGAGTCGGCGTGCTCGCCCCCAATGAAGATGGCAAGCCGACTCTGCATATCCATGCTGCCCTGGGGCGGGCAGGGCGGACCCTGACCGGATGCCTGCGGCATGGCGTCACCACCTGGCTTGTGGGAGAAGTAATCCTCTATGAAATCCTGGACGCAAAGGCGGTGCGTACCCAGGACGAGCAGAGCGGCTTCGAACTCCTGGAGCCTGGGAGCAATCAGTGAAGAATTCTGCGGACATAATACCTGACTTGTAACAGGTGCAATTAATGTGGTGTCCCTGGAATTCGCAAGAAAGTCTGGTTTTTGCTACAATTGAGCGCCGAGCAATGAGTTATTTTCTGGGCGTAGATATTGGCTCTGTCAATGCTAAGCTGGCGCTCATAGATGAGAACGGCGGGGTCGTTGAGCTTGATACCGAGAAGGTAATCTCCAGTCCCAGGGCCGCCGTCATTTCGCTTATCGCCAGACTGGGCGAGAGACACAATCTCGAAGAGATTGTCGCCGCCGGCGTATCCGGCTCAGGCAGGGCTGTTATCCCCAAAGAGCTCGGCTGGACGGAATACAGCAGTTCGTTGGCGATTGCCTCCGGATTGCTCCACCGTTACCCCGACGTTAAAACTATCATACAAATCGGCGGCCAGAGCACCCTGGTGATAGAGCTGGAAGATGGCTTGAAAAAGCCGTGGAAGGTGGAATCCAATCCCCTCTGCGCTGCGGGCACGGGAAGGTTTCTGGAGCAACAGGCATACAGGCTTGGCATCAGCATGGAGGACTTCGCCAGCCTGGCACTGAAATGCGAAGGCACTCCCCCCAGAATAGCCGCCCGGTGCAGCGTCTTTGCCAAAACCGACCTCATCCACCTCCAGCAGAAGGGAGCCCCGCTGGACGCCATGCTCTACGCACTCTGCGAAAGCGTGGCCCGGATGGTCGCCTCTTTGAAGAAAGGAACTTTCCAGGAGCCGATGTATTTTGTGGGCGGCGTTGCCGCCAATTCTGCCGTGGCCAAATCCCTCAACGACATGATTTCTGCCAGGAACGGGCATCCCGTTGAGGTAATCATTTCCCAAGACTACCTTCACATGGAATCCCTGGGTTCGGCATTACTTTCCATAGGGAAAATTTCTCAGGGTGTTATGCTGTCAGGAACGGACGCCAAGCAGCGCCATTTTGAAATGCCCAAGCTGGAAATTGTCGCCGTTCAGGACGGTAAGGACAGCCAGAGGATAGAAGAACCATGTATTGGCTATCTCGGGGTTGACGTTGGCTCCACCAGCACCAAGGCGGTGATAATGGATGAATCGGGCACACGGTTGCTGGGGAAAAACTACCTGATGACTGCAGGAAGACCGGTTGATGCTGTCAGGCAGGTCTTCAGGAACTTGCTCCGGGAGGGTGCAGACAAGGTCAAGATAGCTGGCGCTGGCGTTACCGGCTCGGGCAGGTATCTGGTGGGTGGCTTCATCGGGGCAGACTTGATTAAGAATGAGATAACGGCACAGACCAGAGCTGCCGCTGAGATGGACCCAGAAGCGGACATTATCGAGATCGGTGGACAGGACTCCAAGCTGGTCATCAAGAGAAACGGCGTCGTCGTGGACTATCACATGAACAAAGCCTGCGCTGCGGGAACGGGGAGCTTTATTGACGAACTGGCCGAAATGCTCGGCATTTCCGTGACCAACGGTGAGTTTGCTGACCTGGCATTTGCTGCTCCCCATACCATTGAACTAGGGACGAGATGTGCTTCATTTATGGGTCAGGCGGTGGCCTCGGCACAGCAAGAGGGCGTGCCCCTGGAAATAATCACGGCTAGTCTGGCTAACTCCATAGCCAAGAACTATCTCTCCAAGGTGCTGGAGCACAGAAAGCTGGGTGACAAGGTTATCCTCACTGGAGCGGTATTCTACAACAAGGCCGTAGTCTCCGCCTTTTACCAGCAGCTTGAAGGGAAAAAACTGACCGTGCCGGAGCACAAGGAAGTCAGCGGCGCCATAGGCGCAGCTCTCCTGGCAAAAGAGGCCATGGCTCCGACAAAGTCGGAGGAATCGAAGTTCAAGGGCTTTCAGGAGGTTGTGGATAGAGAGTGTAAGCTTACTACATTCGTGTGCAAAGGATGCGACAACAACTGTACTATTACCCGAATGGAGATGCCCGGTGAAAAGCCTACTTTCTACGGCAGCAGGTGCGATAAGTACGATGCCATAGCCAGCCATGCAAAGAAAGAGACCTTCTTCGATAAGCGGGAACAGTTGCTCTTTAGGGAGTATAAGAAGGATGCCGGCACAGGGCCTACAGTGGGCATTCCCAGAGGACTTCTGGTGTACGACTATGCTCCGCTACTTATCGGGTTCCTCAACGCCCTCGATGCCAGGGTTGTCCTTACCAGCCAGACCAACAACGCAATCATGGACCAGGCCATTGAGTTAGGCTACACCGACAGTTGTTTTCCTATGAAGCTCCTCCATGGACACGCGGCGATGCTCAAGGACACTGATTACATACTCTACCCTTGTGCTATTCGCCTGGGTAGGAAAGATGGGGATGAGAGCCAGCAATACTCCTGTCCCTTGGTCCAGGCCTCCCCGTTCATAATCCGCAATGTGCTTGACCTGGGGGAACGGCTGTTGATACCCATAATTGATTTCAGTCGAGGCGATGGCGATGTGATAAAGAACTTTGCGGATGTCGCCGTGAAGATGGGATTCAGTAGAAGGAAAGGCAAGAAGGCGGCCCTGGCTGGTATGGAATCTCAGCGGAGGTTCGAGGCCGACCAGGCAGTGCTGGGCAGAGAGCTATTGGAGCAACTGCGCCAAAGCGGCCAGTTGGGCGTGGTCCTCTTTGCCAGGTCTTATATGTCGCAGGATGCGGGGGCCAATCTGGGCATAGCGGAGAAGCTCGCTCAGCTTGGGGTGGTGCCCATACCGCTGGACTTTTTGCCCCTGGAGTCAGTGAATGCCAAGGATTACTCCGACCGTCCTTACTGGTTCTATGAGAACAAATATATAGCCGGAGCGGCTATAACTGTCTCAGACCCGCAGCTTTATGGGTTGTGGCTGTCAAACTTCGGGTGTGGTCCGAACTCCTTCATAATCCACATTGTGGAAGATATCATGGGGGGCAAGCCTCTGGGGCAGTTGGAAATGGACGAGCATGCCGCTGAGGCTGGTATCGTTACCCGCCTCGAAGCCTTCGTTGACACCATTGAGGGATTTGCCCATTCTGCCGGGAAGCATGAAGCGCCAAATAAAGAAGATGTCTATCGGAGAGCATTTCCGCCCGTCATTGATGTCACGAAGACCTTTATTATTCCCAGGATGGCGCCGCACATTGAGCTTGTAGCTGCGCTTCTAGAGGGCAGCGGCTTCAGAGCAATTGTGCTTCCTGAGGCCAATGAACGCAATCTATTCTATGCCGATAAGGTAACATCGGGCGTGGAATGTTTGCCCTATCGGGTAACCCTGGGCGACTTTCTGAGGTTCTATTACGAAAATGGCACTGACTTGAAAAACGTCGAGGCAATTATGGCCGGAGCGTACGGTCCCTGCCGCTTTGGTAAATATGCCCTGGAACAAATCAAGATACTTAAAGATGTGGGCATTGACCTTCCAATACGGACCACTGTATCGAACAATGCTTATCGGGATACAGACATCAGTCCTCGTTTTGCCCGCCTCGCCTGGAAGGGCTGCGTGGCTATTGACTATCTCCAAAAGTCGCTCTGGCGCACTCGCCCTTATGAAAAGAGGCCAGGCTCGGCAGACGAACTGTTTGACGAATATCTCGGCAGAATTATAGGTCGCATCCGTCACAAGGAAAGTTTCGATGATATCCTGAGCCAGGTAACCTCTCATTTCCGGTCTCTCATTGACCGTGAACTGCCCCGCAGGCCTCTGGTGGGCATTAATGGCGAAATCTTTCTACGCTCCAACAGATTTAGCAACCAGGACCTGGTCAAGGAGTGCGAAAAGGCTGGGCTGGAGGTCGTCGTTTCTTCAATAGGGGAATGGATAAAATATATCTTCTACCGGCATGTTGAGGATGCTGTCAGGGACCGCAAATTCCTGAAGGCATTGATTAGCTACGTGATAAAGCGTGTCTGGGAGCATGACGAGCACACGGTAGTCAAACATTTCCAGGACCTGGTTGATGTGAGGGAGCCCTCAACGGAAGAGGTACTGAGATGGACAAGCCAGTGGCTTTCCCCAAAATGCGGAAGTGAGGCAGTTCTCAGTGTAGGTAGTGGAGTCGAATGGATGGAGAATCCTAAGTTTGCTGGTGTGATATCGGTAATGCCTCATGGCTGTATGCCCGGTGGAATTGTGGCTGCCATGTCAGATAAGTTCAGTGTCCTGTATCGCAAGCCCTGGATCAACCTCACCTATGACGGCTTTGTGGAAAGCACCAACCTTACGAGAATTAATAATTTTGCTGAGGTCATCAGGTTTTGCAGCCAGGAAGGACAGGAGGGTGCTTAGAGCAGCCCTCCCTTTTTGTCGTTGCGAGCGAAGCGTGGCAATCCCTGCGGCTAAATTCTAAATCCTAATTTCTAAACTCTAAACGAATCCCTTCAAAATGTAAAAAGCAAAAATAAAAGTGCAAAATGACAGAGCAAAGGTTAAAGAATTTGCGTTTTGATAGGATTTTTATTCTTCCCTTTAATTAGACCTTTCGCCTTCAGGTGTCCGCTGGACTTCTGCCTCGTCTACGCATGAAAAAAATCACCAGCCCCACTGCTACTACCGCAGCTATAGCTCCGCCAATTAATGGCCAGTTGACTGGTGGAATCTCCTCAAAGTTGGCTGTTATGGAGTAGTAGCCACTCATGGTGATGGTGGTTGTGGGGGCGCTCACACGGGCGATTGTGTCCACATCACCCGACCAGTTGGCAAAGCGGTAGCCCTTCTCAGGCTCGGCCACCAGGTCGATTACCATCCCAACATTATAGGTAAAACTCCTCTCGCCAGGGGTGGTTACCGAACCTCCAGCAGTGCTGGAGGTGGTCAGGACACACTGGAACGATGGCACCGCAAGTACCAGATTCCAGATGGCAAACTCGATCTCAGGGCCTGCGGTGACCACGGTGCCGTCGGCCTTAAGCCCCACCGTGTGATAGCCGCCTGCGGTGCCTTGTACGATGTCTGTCCAGCCGCCGACATCGCACTGTCCGGAGCTGTTGGCTCCCACGGCGGCTACGGTGTTGTCGGCCTTAAGCCCTACCGTGTGAGTCCAACCTGCAGCGACCTGGACGATGTCTGTCCAGCCATTGACATCGCACTGTCCGGAGCCGTTGGCTCCCACGGCGACCACGGTGCCGTTGGCCTTAAGTCCCACCGTGTGATACCGGGTTGTGGCGACCTGGGTGATGTCCGTCCAGCCGCCGACATTGCACTGTCCGGAGCTGTTGGCTCCCACGGCGACCACGGTGCCGTTGGCCTTAAGCCCCACTGTGTGACTCCAGCCTGCAGCGACCTGAGTGATATTCGTCCAGCCTTCGACATTGCACTGCCCGGTTCCGTTGGCTCCCACGGCAACCACGGCGCTGTCGGCCTTAAGCCCCACCGTGTGACTCCAGCCTGCAGCGACCTGGACGATATCCATCCAGCCGCCGACATCGCACTGTCCGGAGCTGTTGGCTCCCGCGGTGACCACGGTGCCGTCGGACTTGAGCCCCACCGTGTGATCGTAATGTGCGGCGACCTGGGTGATATCCGTCCAGCCGCCGACATCGCACTGCCCATTGTTGTTGTCACCCACGGCGACCACGGTGCTGTCGGTTTTGAGCCCTACTACGTGCCAGTAGCCTGCGGCGACCTGGGCGATGTCCGTCCAGCCGCCGACGTTGCACTGCCCGTACTTGTTCCATCCCACAGCGACCACGGTGCCGTCGGTCTTAAGCCCCACTGTATGGTAGCTGAGTGTAGTGACCTGGGTAATGTCTGTCCATCTGCCGACGTCACACCGACCGTGCATGTTCCATCCCACAGCGACCACGGTGCCGTCGGACTTGAGTCCCACCGTATGCTCTTCGCCTGCAGCGACCTGGGTGATGTCTATCCATCCGCCGATCTTACGCTGTCCCCAGCCGTTGTCACCTACGGAGACCACGGTGCTATCGGCCTCAAGCCCCACTGTGTGACCGTCGCCTGCAGCGACCTGAGTGATGTCCGTCCAGCCTTCGACATCGCACTGCCCGTATTTATTGTCACCCACGGCGACCACGGTGCCGTCGGTCCTAAGCCCTACGGTGTGATACCGGCTTGCGGCGACCTGGACGATGTTTTTCCAGCCGCTTACCTCGCACCGCCCGTTGTCATTGTATCCCGCGGCGACCACGGTATTGTCGGCCTTAAGCCCCACCGTATGCCAGCCGCCTGCGGCGACCTGGACGATATCCGTCCAGCCTTCGACATTGCACTGCCCGTATTCGTTGTCACCAACGGCGACCACGGTGCCGTCGGACTTGAGTCCCACAGTATGAGCTGAGCCTGCGGCGACCTGGACGACATCCGTCCAGCCTTCGACATTGCACTGCCCGTATTCGTTGTCACCAACGGCGACCACGGTGCCGTCGGACTTGAGTCCCACAGTATGAGCTGAGCCTGCGGTGACCATGGGCGTTATCTGCCTTTGGGGCGCATTCAGTGCTATTGCCGAAGCAGCGCTTGAGCTCTCTACCGACAAATGACTGATAGAACGATCATCTGGCCAATGCACGACTGCTGAAGCTCCCGCTACCGAAGCAGGAAGAATCAGGCTGAAGACCAGAGCGATAGGGAGCAAAGAGGGTAAGAGCATTTTTCTAATTTTCATTGCCACCTCCGATTATCCGTCCGAGGTTGTTTAATTTTGGGCATTTTAGTTTCCCCAAAATCTCCAGCTTACAGTATTATATCACTCCCTAACATAGTCCTCGCCATGTTGACAAAATAATATGTATTTATTATCATATGAAATAGCCATTGACTTTTAGGGCAGTGAGCTAGAGAAGTGAGTAGTTAAAAGTCCGCTTGGATCGGCGGTGACCGAGACGGACAGGATGGGTTGTCGTGATAACCCTCTCGGTTGTGCCGGGAGGGTTTTTTAATTTATGGTTATGTATGGCGCTATAACGGCTGAGGGTGTGAACAGGTGATAAAGACAGGCTTTATCGGCGCTGGAACGACGGGCACTGCTCTGGCAGTACGGCTTTCTCAAAAAAGATGCCCGGTGGTGGCTGTGTCCAGCCGAACTTTGTCCTCGGCACAGAAGCTGGCCAGGCTGGTGCCCAAGTGCCAGGTTTGTCATGCAGCTCAGGAAGTGGCAGATGCTGCTGAGCTGGTCTTCATCACCACTCCTGACGATGCTATAGCCCGGGTATGCAGTGAAGTTCATTGGCATGAAGGACAAAGCGTTGTGCATTGCAGTGGCGCTCATTCCGTAGATATTCTGGGATCAGCAAGAAAACTTGGGGCTGCTGTTGGCTCTTTTCACCCATTGCAGACTTTTGCCGATGTTGACCAGGCCATAGAAAACCTGTCTGGCTCTACCTTCGCCTTGGAAGCTGAAGAGCCCCTATTATCAACGCTGAAGGAGTTTACTCTCCTCCTGAACGGCAACTGGGTGGAACTTAAGCCAGGGGACAAGGTGCTGTATCACGCAGCAGCCGTTTTCGCTTGTAATTATCTGGTGACCCTGTTTAAGCTGGCTCTGGACTTGTGGCTGGATTTCGGGGTATCGGCGAAGGAGGCGACCAGGGCCTTGTTGCCCTTGCTCGCAGGAACGATAAACAATATTGGCACTATCGGCTTGCCTGACTGCCTTACCGGTCCTGTTGCCCGCGGGGATTTAGGTACTATAGAGAGGCACTTGAGCGCTCTTGAGACCAGGAGTCCCTCTCTGCTCACTACCTATAAGGAGCTGGGGCTTCAGACCATTCCGATTGCTTTAGCTAAGGGCAAGGTCAATGAACAGAAAGCAGAAGAGATGAAAGCTTTACTCCGATGAAATCGGAGTAGGAAGGGAGATAGAAAATGAGAACTATGATGAAAAGTAAAATCCACCGAGCCCGGGTTACTCAAGTCGATTTAGATTACGAAGGCAGTATCACTATTGACACATCCCTCATGGAGGCCAGCGACATCTTGCCCTTCGAAAGAGTGGAGGTGCTGAACGTTAACAATGGGGCCAGGTTCAGCACTTATGCTATCGAAGGTGAGGCAAATTCGGGGATTATTGGTATCAATGGTGCTGCCGCCAGACTGGTGGCAAAGGGAGACATAGTTCTCATCCTCTCTTATTGCCAGGTTCCTGATGATGAGGCAATCAGCATGACCCCCAGCATAGTTCGTGTGGATAGTCAAAACAGAATCATTGAGCCTTTACCTATGGTTCCTCAATGGGAAAGAATTCAGAAGCCAGTAGCCAGTAGCCAGTAGGGGTGACCTCTGATTGCTAAATTCTGACTACTGTTTTAAGGGGAAACGATGCGGGTTACTATTACCGAGATAAAAGAGATGAAGCAGAGGAAAGAAAAGATACCTATGCTTACCGCTTATGACTATGTAACGGCCAAGATGGTTGATGAAGCTGGCGTGCCTTTGATATTGGTTGGGGATAGCTTGGGGATGGTGATGTTGGGCTATGAGTCAACCATCCCGGTGACTATGGAGGAGATGATTCATCATACCAAAGCTGTAGTGAGGGGAGCCAAGAAGGCCTTAATAATAGGCGATATGCCGTTTATGACCTATCATATCAGCGTCTCGGATGCTTTACATAATGCTGCAAGGTTTATCCAGGAAGGGGGAGCACAGGCGGTGAAGTTGGAGGGAGGCGAGAGTGTTGCTGAGAAAGTCAGACGCCTTGTTGACTGTGGCATCCCGGTTATGGGACATATTGGGCTTACTCCACAATATATACATCAGTTGGGGGGGTTTAAGATACAGGGTAAGGTGGCGGAGGAAGCCAAAAAGTTGCTTGGCGATGCCCGTATTTTGGAGGAAGCTGGCGCCTTCGCTATCGTCCTGGAGTGCACCCCAGCACCTCTTTCCAAGCTGATTACTCAAAAGCTGGCTATCCCCACAATCGGCATCGGCGCCGGACCTGATTGTGACGGTCAAGTCCAGGTAATTAGCGATCTTCTGGGCCTTTATACTGAATTCGTGCCTAGGCATGCCAAGCAATATGCCAGGTTAGCCGGAGATATCAAGACCGCTGTTTCTAGTTATATATCTGAAGTTAAATCTCTCAGTTTCCCCACCATGGAACACAGCTATACCATGGATGAAAGCCTCATCGATGTCATTGCGAGCGAAGCGAAGCAATCCAAATGCAGGTAGCGAAAACAATCGCCGAAGCAAGGGCATTAAGGCAAAAGTTCAGCGGCTCAGTTGGCTTCGTTCCCACTATGGGCTATCTACACGAAGGTCATCTGGCTTTAGTGAAGCAGGCCAGGATAGAAAATCCCGCCGTTATTGTTAGTATTTACGTTAACCCCACTCAATTTGGTCCCAGGGAAGATTTCGGCGCTTATCTCCGAGACCTTGATCGTGACCTGGAGTTGTTGCGGGGAGGGGGGGTGGATATTGTTTTTGTCCCCTCCGATGACGAGATGTACCCGTCCGAATTTAGTAGCTGGGTGGACGTGGATAAGGTAACCGGGCGACTTGAGGGAGCATCTCGTCCGGGACACTTTCGGGGCGTAGCC
>Ga0307433_1000277_pt1 | contig 45543 bp, 43 predicted proteins | sample SalMarWE160210MG_FD_202166 | JGI IMG/M metagenome (GOLD analysis project Ga0307433, IMG submission 202166) | Salt marsh sediment microbial communities from the Plum Island Ecosystem LTER, Massachusetts, United States - WE1603-210 | ecosystem: Environmental > Aquatic > Marine > Intertidal zone >... | reverse complement strand
TAGAGGGACTGCAACTCGCCCAGCTTTCTCAGCAGGCCATTCACGGTTTCCTCGTCCCTTTCCTCTGCTAGGTCTTCCTGTACCAGCCCGATCTTATGCGCAAGGTCCCTGACCACATCGGACGAACCGGAGACATATTCCAGCAGACTCCGCTCCGATGATGGTTGGACATCCTGGCGAAGATAACCGATAGCGGTGTCACGTCGCATAGACACGCTTCCGGAATCCGGGATGATATTGCCCGTTATGATTTCGAAAAGGGTGGTCTTCCCCGTGCCATTCCGTCCGATGACCGCAATGCGATCGCTCATGCCAACGGTGAAACTAACCCCGCTGAAAAGCTCATGGTCGTTATATGACTTGGAGATGCCTGTGACATTAAGCATATAATCCTCTTACCGTTACATTAAATTGTACCAAGACTTGTCAAATGATATGAAAAACCATTTGGCTGAAATAAAAGGATTAACAGTAGGAGAAGCCACTACAAAAAGGTCCTAATCAATCGCCGTTTGCTCGTATCCACCTCCTCCAATACCAAGTGATTCAGAGGACAGGATTAGGGATAACAATCAGCCAGATTGTTACCTGATATTCTCGCTTACTTGGAAAAGCAGCCGCTATCTACTTCTGCGGCTCGATAATCACTTTTAGAGAGTCTTGAGCCCGGGCGACAAGTTGGAATCCCAGGCCTGTTTCCGCCAGCCCCAGCCGATGGGTAATCATCTCCCGCACACGTATTTTGCCAGCCTGTATAAGTTCCAGTGCTGCGGCATAATCCGCAGGGCTGCCACCATAGGAACTGGTAAGCGTTATCTCATTACGCCAGAACAGGTCGTTCACCGATATCGGAACGGTAACACCCGGCTCTGTGGGAGCAAAGAAGAGAACAGTGCCTCCCCGCTCCACCGACTCCAATGCCTGGCTTATAGCTGACATCGCCCCGCTGCATATTACGACAAGGTCAGCGAGACGACCATCGGCTGCCCGACGTAGATAGGCCGGAGTATATTCCTCAGCCTGAATGGCAACATCGGCTCCGAATTTTCGCGCTGCCTCCAGGCGATAATCAACGATGTCCGTCGCCATAATGTAAGCGGCACCTGAAGTCCGGGCCAGCTGCATATGGAGCAGCCCGGCAACGCCGCTGCCGATAACCAGCACACTCTGCTCCGGCTGTAGGTGGGCTAACCTTTGCCCGCGGAGGACGCAGGCCAGCGGCTCAACAAAGGTCGCTTCCTCAAAAGATACTTCGTCGGGTAAGGGAAATATGCCCTGCTCGACATTGATGCGCGGCAGCCGTATATACTCAGCAAAGCCGCCGGGGTCGAAGTTCGTCCGGCGCAGAGTATCGCAAACTGTGTGGTGTCCACTAAGACAATAATGGCACGTGTTACAGGGGACATGATGGGCGGCACAAATCCGGTCACCCACTTTGTAATGTTCCACCCCCTCCCCGACATCAGCAATCACGCCGGCGACTTCATGACCTAATACCAAAGGCGCCTTGTGCAGGCGATACCATTCCAGCAAATCGGTGCCGCAGATGCCGCTGGCCTCCACCCGCATCAGTACCTCGCCGGGGCCAATCTGCGGCGTAGGCATCTCCTCCAGCCGCACATCTTGGTTACTGTAATACATGGCTATGCGCATGGTAGTTTCCCCTTTTGTCATTCTGAGCCCCGACTTGTCGGGGCGAAGAATCTCACCCTCACCTTGCTCCTCTCCCATCGAGGGAGAGAAAAGAGCCTGATTTATCAGGCTTCTTTCATAACTTCCCTGACCCCTCTTACCTTAAGAGGGGAATCTGTAGATAAATTTATCTACTACGAGCGAGTCCAATGAATTGGGCAATTACTATTTACCCAAATAGGCATAACTTGCAAACATGAGCTACTTATGCTGCTCCGCTCTTTACGTTATCGTATAGTTCCTGGGCCTGCTCAGGAGTAGCGTTCTCATGGATAATGGCGCGCAGGGCTCTTATCATGGCCACGGGGTGCTCGTTTTGCCAGATGTTCCTCCCCAGGTTCACACCTATGGCGCCTTTCTGGATGCCGTCGTAGACAAATTGAAGCACTTCAAACCCGCTGCTTACTTTGGGCCCACCGGCGATGACTATCGGAACGGGGCAGCCCCTGATAACCCTCTCGAATCGTTCACAGTAATAGGTCTTTACTATTCGAGCGCCCAGCTCAGCAGCAATACGGCTGGACAGAGAAAGATAGCGGGCGTCACGCTTCCTCAGTTCTCTGCCCACAGCGGTAACAGCCATTACCGGGATGCCATACCTTTCCCCTTCATCGACAAGCCTGGCCAGATTCAGCAAGGAATCGTGCTCATAATCGGTCCCGACGAAGACGGAGATGCCCACGGCACAGGCATTGAGCCGGATGGCCTCTTCCATAGAGGCAGCTATCCCTTCGTGAGCCAGGTCCTTTCCAAATATGCTGGTGCCGCCGGATACTCTGAGGATAATCGGTTTCGCCCTGGCAGGGTCTACACATGACCTTAAAACTCCCCTGGTAATGAAAATCGCATCGGTGTAAGGGAGAAGAGGTTCCAGAGTTTTACTTGGGTCCTCCAGTTTTTTGATAGGACCCTGAAAATACCCGTGGTCCACGGGCACAAACAAACAGCGACCATCCGCTTGAATTAAGCGTGCCAGACGGTTTTGCATACCCCAATCCATGACAACAGACCTCCTCTCTATGAGATTTTGAAACTATTATAGCACAGGAATGCAGGAGATAAGTTCTTCCAAGATTTCCCCTCTTAAGGCCTGTCCTGAGCGTAGTCGAAGGATAAGAGGGGAAAGGGGAGTTGTGAAGAGAATGCAATTGATGCTGAGCAACCAGCACCAGGGTGCTGCAAATAACCCCCTTTGTCCCCCTTATTTTAAGAGGGAGATTTAAAGGAAGGTCGTATTGTAAGGGGGGAGAGACACTAATCTTTGAGAGCAAGCCTTGTCGAAAAAATTGCAAATCCTAGCCACCAATCGGTGGCAGCATGTTTGCCCCCTGGCCGTAATAGTAGATAAACAGGTAAGCCACAAGAGCTAATTCCGTCGCCAGTGCGATAATGATCAGCAGGACAGCACGCTGGATATTTCTATACTTCGCTGCGTTGACCCGGGCCAGGCCAAAGATCTGCCTGGTGTAGACATCGATAGCAGACGCTTCATCTTTTATCATAGCTTCAAGAGCCTGTCTGTAAGCCGACAAAGTCGGGAATTTACAGATTCCCACGAAGAAGGCCGGCTCACATTCGGCTGCCTTATCCGTGTCTTTTGTTTCCTCCTCAACCAGGCGAATCCTGGGACGTACCGTCAGGATAAAGCTCACTATAGCCATTAAAGAAACGACGAAGTATATCGAGAGCAGTATAACAGTGAACAAGTTAATCGGGATGAGGCGGTAGTAGACGATAAAGAAGACCATAAACACGCCAAGAGCAGCGAGCAGTGATATTGCCTTCTGGTCGGCGCGTTCGAGCAGCCGATTCTCGGCATCCAGGATCCTCAACACGAAAAGAAGCCTATTAGCAGACGTACTACTTTGTTCTTTACTTGGACTGCTCTGCGCCATTTCGAAATATCGTCAGCATTATACAGACACTTATTCGAGTTCGTCAATTAGATTCTTCCTTTCTACTTCGTTCAGAGTCGGAGTGACAAGAAGCGAAGGGTTCAGAGCTGATAAGTGATTGTGAAACGCTCTCTCCCCACAAAGTTGCATGTTTTTTCGGGGATAGGCTATACTTAGTCAGAGAGCTTTCTGGTGACTCTAGCGGAGTGGAACCACCCGTTCCCATCCCGAACACGGAAGTGAAACGCTCCAGCGCAGACGATACTTAAGGGGAAACCTTCCGGGAAAATATGTCGTTGCCAGGAAGCTCTCATTTTTGCTGCGGAAGTCAATTTTTTTACCATTAGATGTCACCATTCCTAGGGCATCGAGTGTGTTATTATCTGTAAAAGGGGGAGTGCAGGAATGAACGCAGTACAAACCTTTAAGATCACCAAGGAATTCGATGACCTGGTAGCGGTAAACGGCGTTGATTTGGAGATACAGAAGGGCGAGCTTTTCTCCCTCCTGGGCCCTAACGGGGCGGGGAAGACTACCACCATCAGGATGCTATGTTGCCTCTTAAAGCCAACCAGTGGAACTGCTTCCGTATTGGGCTACGATATTGCTAAGGAGCCATTTAAGGTTAAAAAGCTCATCGGGGTATCGCCTCAAGACACTGTCCTCTCTGAGCGCCTTAACTGCTGGGAAAACCTGGCTCTGATTGGCAAGGTCCATGGCCTGAGCTCTGAAGAAGTAAAAGGACGCTCGAAAGAACTACTGGAGACGATGGAGCTTATTGAAAGGGGTAAAGACCAGGTGCGGAAGTTTTCCGGAGGGATGAAAAGGAGGCTCAGCATTGCTATGGCTCTTGTTTCCGACCCCCAGGTATTATTTTTGGATGAACCTACTCTGGGCCTCGACCCCCAGGCAAGAAGAGCAGTTTGGGAATATATAGCCGAGCTTAAGGGAAAGAAGACGATTCTTCTCACTACCCATTATATGGAGGAAGCAGATTTCCTCTCCGAGCGAATAGGGATTATCGACGAAGGAAGGGTTGTAGCTCTGGGCACGGCTCAAGAGCTAAAGACAAATCTCCTCGAGATGCGCAGCATGGTCGTCTCAGCAGAAAACCTAACCGCTGAGGTCATGGAGGATCTGCGAAACAAATACTCCAGGCTGGAGATGGTCAAGGAGAAGCTCAGGATTTTCCACAAGGACTTAGACTTCAAAGAGATCGTGGACTATCTCCATTCTCGAGGAGTTACCGTTTATTCTGCTGCCTTAGAGCAGCCAACCCTGGAGGACGTCTTTATCCAGATAACGGGAAAGAAGCTTAGAGATTAGAAGGTAGGTGAAGGAAATGAAATTCTGGGAAATTGGCAAAAGGAATCTGAAGGAGATTTATAGAAACCCTGTGCTTCTAGGCTTTCTCCTGGGAATGCCCCTTGCCTTTATGCTGGTATTTTGCTCTGCCTTCGGTGGAGAGCAGGCCAGCCCTATTGCGATGAGCGTAGCGGACGAAGACCACTCCCAAACCTCCTCTGCCTTTAGACAAATTCTTGGAAGCATAGAGGCTATCGAGCTGAATGAGCCGATATACAGTGAAAAATCTCAGGCCCAGGAGGACCTGGAGGACGGCAGAATATCATTCTATTTATTCATTCCCTCAGGATTCGAGGAGGCAACGCAAGCCCAACAAACTGCCAACTTAGAGTTAGCCTACAAGGCAGCAGACCCGCTGATAGGTCTACAGGTAAAACCTATAATAGAGGCTGTTGGGTCTGAATTCCTGGGAGTGGCTCCCCCTTTAAATGTTGAACTAAAGGGAACGGAGAGCAAAATAAAGAACGAGACGGTCAATTTCTTTGCCCCCGGGATAGCTGTCTTCGGGCTCATGATTTTAGTTTCCACAGCGGCGGAGATAATTGCCAGTGACAGGGAGAAAGGCTTTCTGGCTCGAATGTTTACTACCCCGGCAAGACCCTGGGATTTCATTCTGGGGTATTCCTTGCCCTTTATCCCGGTGCTCATCGTCTCTACACTGATTTATCTCGGCGTGGGGATGGCGCTGGGCTTGACCGTTGTCGGCAATCTGGGACATGCCTTTCTTATTTTCTTTCTTATCGGGCTTTGCTCTATCGGGATAGGCATGATAGTGGGCAGCTTAATCAAAAGCGGGTCTCAAGCTGGTGTTTCCTGGATCTTCATCGTTCCCATGGCTATGATCTCCGGGGCCTGGTTCTCAGTGGAGGGCATGCCCTCGGCTGTTAAAAGCGTTGCTGGAGCCCTTCCCTTTATCCATGCTATAGATGGCTCTCGAGCTATTATCAACGGCTTCTCTCTCTCAGCTATCATGTCCGATCTTTACTGGCTTGTTGGTTGGGCAGTCGTCCTGTTTGCTGCCGGCATTGTATTATTCAGCAGGAAGATGGTGAGCTAGAACTTGCTATTGTAGAGCCTGCATCCTGTCATCGCTCTAACTGTGCCAGGTCGAATTTCATGCCGTCCCTGGCGGCGATGACCCGGATTCCGGTCTCCTCGGTCAATTTCTCAGCCAGCTCCCAGGGTTTAGCCCGCCACATGGTCATGCCAAAATGAGTAAGTATGGCTATCCTGGGCCTTAGCTCCTCGATTATGTTCCTGGCCTCGGGAAGAGCTAGATGGTCGATGGGAGCTCCGGGGTTCAATCGGACCACATTGATAATTAACAAATCGCCTTCGTAGTGACTGGCTAAATCTTCGAAATATCTGGTGTCGGTAATCCAGGAGAAAGCATGACGCGGCGTTCGGAAGATAAAGCCATATGTCTCTACGGGATGCTTGTGCCTGATCGGTGTCTTAAAAGCAACGTCGTTTATTGTGTAAGAGCTACCTTCAGTTAAGACCTCTATGCTCTGGGGATAAGACCGCAAATAAGACAAGATAACAGGGTCTTGGTCCAGGGCATCGGCGGGGGCAAAGACCATGCCGCGCTTCTTTGTACCGCCGTCGGTCATAGCTTCAATCATGATATTAATATCCCCGCTGTGGTCTAAATGTCTGTGAGATAAAATAATAGCGTCCAGTTTCGTGGGGTCGAGTTTTCTCCGGGCAGCCTGAACCAGGGAGCCAGGACCGGGGTCAAAGAGTATCTGAGTGTTACCAAGATTAAGCCAGGCGCCTCCTGAAGCAAGAAATTGGCGAGCCACTACAAACCTGGCACCGGCAGTACCCAGGAAGGTGATTGTGTCGCTTAATTCAGCCATCGCTGAATTATAGCAAGGAAAACTGCTAAAATGATAAAGTAGAGTTATAAAGAGACCTATGAGCTACGGGACAAGCGGCAATCGCTTTGCCATTCAGACATTTAGCCTTTCCAGGGAATTCGGAGATCTGGTAGCAGTAGATAGCATAGATTTATCTATTAAGGAAGGTGAGCTATTTTCACTACTAGGACCGAATGGCGCTGGCAAAACAACTGCTATCAAGATGCTATGCTGTCTGCTCAGACCGAGCAGTGGCACAGCCACGGTCATGGGTCGTGATATACGTGAGGACCCCATGGCAGTGAAACAAATAATAGATGTCTCGCCACAAGAGACAGCAATAGCCGAGCATCTTAACGCCTGGGAGAACCTGAGCTTGATTGGGGGGATACGTGGGTTGGCGAAAGAAGAGGTGAAAAAGAGGTCGGAGGACCTGCTGGAGATGGTAGGCCTAACTAAGAGGGCAAAAGAGCAGGTAAGGAAATTCTCAGGGGGAATGAAAAGGAGGCTCAGCATCGCTATGGCTCTTGTTTCTGACCCTCAGGTATTATTTTTGGATGAACCTACCTTAGGCTTGGACCCCCAGTCGAGAAGAGGTATATGGGAACATATAGCAGAGCTCAAGGGGAAAAAGACGATAGTGCTTACGACCCATTACCTGGAAGAAGCTGACGCCCTGGCGGATAGAATAGCGATAATGGACGAAGGCAGGATAGTGGCCCTGGGCACTCCACAGGAGTTAAAAGACAGCATCTCCGATATGCAAGTTATGGTAGTCAAGGCAAAGAACCTGCCCCCGGATGTCATTGAGGGTCTAAAGGAGATATACCCGGAAGTAAAAGCAACAGAGAGCGGAATTGAGATCAGAGCTAAAGAATTGAGTTTCTACGAGATAGTAGATTATTTGCGCCCCAGGGGAGTTGCTATCCAGTCCATTTATCTAAAACAACCCACTTTAGATGATGTATTTCTGCACCTTACTGGAAAAGAGTTAAGAGAATGAGATTCGCGGAATTAGCCATAAGAAATTTCAAGGAGATGTGGCGGGATCCTATACACATGGGCCTCGAAATAGGGATTCCCGCAGGTTTTCTGGTTATATTCTGGGCTCTTGGTCGGAGTATGGGAGGCGAAAGCTTTTTCACTACCGCTATGTTAGTACCTGGAATAGCGGTCTTTGGTTTTACTTTCTTATTAATGTTTTCAGCCATGACGCTCTCCCGGGATAGGGAAAGCGCACTTTTGTCAAGGCTCCTCACCGCCCCCCTCAAGCCACGTGATTTCATCTTGTCCTACTCCTTGCCCTACATCCCCATGGTGGTCCTTCAAATAGCGGTGTGCTTTGGCATAGGGGCTTTGCTGGGACTTGAGACGCCTGGGAATGCGGGCCTCGCTTTTCTCGTCCTTCTCGTCATGGGGATATGCTCTGTGGAACTGGGAATGATTCTGGGACTGCTTTTTAACGTGAATCAAGCGTCGGCCGTTGGCTCAGTGATAATAACCCTCGTAGCTTTACTCGGAGGAATCTGGATAGACATAGAAGCGATAGGAGGTGTGTTCTATGGCATAGGGAATGCTCTTCCCTTTGCCCATGCTATTGATGCGGCGAGAGATGCCATGATAGGGACTGGCTTCAGTAGCATTGCCACAGATTTCTACTGGGTTCTTGGCTATACCGTAGTGTTCTTTGCCTTAGGTACTTTTCTGTTCAGGTGGAGGATGGTGGAATGAATAGAATTGAAACGCACTTAGCAGATAAGGGAGAATAATGGCAGAACTGGAAGTAGAAATTGCCCGGCTAATAAGGGAATACCAGGCTAAAACTGGAAAGTCCTTGACCGTAGGTGCTGTCGAGTCAGCTACCGGCGGCAGGATAGCTGACAGGATAACTAACGTCCCCGGCAGTTCGGATTACTTCAAGGGTTCTGTGGTAGCCTACAGCAATGAAGCAAAGGTTGCCGTGCTCGGGGTACAAAAGGCGACTATTGAAAATTACGGAGCCGTGAGCGAGCAAACGGCTCTGGAGATGGCCCAAGGCGGCAGAAAGCTCCTGGACGTGGACATATGCGTCTCCGATACCGGAATTGCCGGTCCCTCGGGCGATACTCCCGAAAAGCCGGTCGGGTTGTTTTACCTTGGCCTGGCAGCCGAGGGTGAGAACTTGAGCCAGAAACACGCCTTTCCGGGAAATCGAGAGGAAAACAAGCGAGATGCTGCCGAAGCCGCGCTGAACATGCTGAAGCAGTATTTGCTGCGGCGCATCGACGCCAGAAGCTGAAGACAAGGGTGTAAAGGTTAAGAGTGAAAGGAGGTCAAGAGCAATGACAACCGAGAAGTTCACTGTAGATGGAAGCCAGGTGGTCGAGAAGGTCAAGGAGCTAATACATCAAGGAAATATCAGGAGAGTCCGTTTAATACACAAGGGACGTCCCCTGATAGACATCCCGCTGACGGTAGGCGTTGGTGTGACTGCAGTAACGGTCCTGGCAGCCCCGGTACTGGCTGCACTGGGAGCAATTGCCGCACTGGTCACAGAATGCACTCTCGAGGTAGAGAGGGTAGAAGATACCACGGAAGAGGAGGGCGAAAAACAATAGAAATCTAGCTACTTACTGGGCAATGGTCCAGGGGCTAAAAGAGCTGCCGACCCGAATGGCCTGCATTCCACGCAGGGTTATAAGGACAAGAAAGAGGTGTCAAAAATGAAAATGGAGGAAATGAGAGGTAGAGACAGAATGCGAATGCGGGGGCTGAAGAACAAAAGTCTTATAGAAATTTCCCAGGACACCAAGACGGGTAATTTCGTCCTGGTCATGAGCAAAGGGACTCACAGGAAATGGTTGCTCTTCAACTTTCCCGATGGAATGTGGAGAACCGAATGTTAAAAAGAAGAAGTCCCGGATGTAGTGAAGGATTTCCTGACCGAGAAAATTTTGAAGGACTGAGGTCCGTCCCCCGAAACAGTACGAAGAGACGACCCTTTCCCCTAGGTAAGAATCGACAGGAGCTTACGCGGCTGAGCGTAGAATAGAATAGTCTATTTGAGGTATACTTTACATAGCATGGCAGCCTTCGATACAGGTGAAATAAAGTCCAAGGCAAAAAGCAATTTTACCGATGCCTGGATAGCTACGGCGAAGCTTATCCCCACCGGCACTGAAATCTCTCTGGCGAAGAAAGGCAAACCCCATCTTGTACGGGAATTAATTCAAAAATCTCGCCAGATATTGCTAAACCTGGGCTTTGACGAGGTCGAGAACCTCACAATGCTGCCCGACAGCGACGTGGTCAAGCAGTATGGGCCGGAAGCTCGAGTTATTCTCGACAGGGCTTTTTACCTAGCCGAATTGCCCCGCCCCGACATAGGACTGAGCGCGAGAAGAATAGCTCAACTAAAGAAGATAGCAGAAGCAACTGACATTGAAAAACTGCAGACCATTTTGAGAAATTATAAAAAGGGGGAAATCGAGGCGGATAATCTTATCGAAGAGCTCATTGCTGGACTGGGCATCACTGATTATCAGGCTACGGAGCTCCTGGACAAGGTTTTCCCCGAGATGAAAGAACTACAGCCAGTGCCCTCCGGCAAGACTCTGAGGAGTCACATGACGGCTACCTGGTTTCATACCTTAGCAGCATTACAGGACAAAGCCAGCTTTCCGGTCGCCTTATTCTCCGTAGGGCCCAGATATCGCAACGAACAAAGAGAAGATGCCCGGCATTTGCGAGTCCACCACTCAGCATCCATCGTGGTCATGGACCCCGAAATGTCCTTAGATGCGGGAAGGGCGGTTACCAGGGATATCATGCGGCAATATGGCTTCTCCGACATCAAATTTGAGACCAAGGTAGCAACATCCAAGTACTATGCCCCCGGGCAAGAGCAGGAGGTCTTCGTTAAGTATAAGGACACCTGGCTCGAGATAGCGGACATTGGGATGTATTCGCCTGTGGCCCTGGCCAATTTCGACATTAAATACCCTGTGTTCAACGCAGGATTCGGTATTGAGCGGCTTGGGATGCTTATTTATGAAATAGACGACGTGAGGAAGCTGGCATATCCCCAATTTTCTGTAACGGAGTATTCCGACGAAGAGATAGCTAAATCTATTACCTTCATAGCCAGCCCTGAGACAGCTAGGGGACAGAAAATAGCCAGGGCAATTGAAGAAACCGCCCGAAAGCACAAGGACGAGATTGCCCCATGTGAATTTTTGGCCTGGCAAGACAAGTCTATCGAAGTGAAAGTCGTCGAAAAAGAAGCAGGCAAGAGATTAATCGGTCCCGCTGGTTTCAACGAGATCTGTGTTGCCGATGGCAGTATCTATAGCGATGTTGCGCCTTCAGGCGTACACACCGGGATAAACTATATGCATGCTATAGCCATGGGTGCCGCAGCAGCAATAGAAAGTAGCAACGATAACTTGACTTATCAGGTGAAGGGAATAAGGCATCTCTCCGACCTTAATCTACAGATTCCCGAAGCTGTCCGAGAACATATTGAAGGACAGCAGAAGAAAATAAAGGTCGCTGGCGCTGTATTTGTAACCATAGAGTCACGACCTGTGTGAGGGAAAAACAGTGAATCAGGCAGAAAATAAATCGTTACAAAAGCTCGCTAACCTGAAAAGGCAACATAAGGAGCTTATTAACCTCATGCCTCTACAGACAGGCAGCATGCTTACCGACGCTGCCAGGGAGGCTTTAACGGAATTTGGGGATGGATATTCCGTGTGTGATTTTTGCCAGGGCATTTTGTGTAATGTAACTAATCCCCCCATCCGAGACTTTGTCCAGGAGCTTTTACCTCAATTCTTAGGCTGTGAAGTTGCCACCATAACCCACGGAGCCCGAGAAGCTAAATTCATGGTCATGCATTCTCTAGCCGAGCCGGGGGATTCGGTTCTTGTCGACGGCAACAGGCATTACACAACGGTCGTAGCTGCTGAACGGGTGGGGCTAAATGTAATCGAGGTGCCTCATTCCGGAAATCCGGAATTCAGGGTCGATGTTAACGAGTACGCACCGCTCATAAAAAAACACGCCCCCAAGCTGATGCTATTAACTTATCCAGACGGTAATTACGGAAATCTTCCTGATGCCGGAAGGCTGGGAGAAATCGCCCAAGAATATAACATTCCTTATATCCTTAACGGGGCATACTCTGTGGGCAGAATGCCTGTAAACATGGATGAGATAGGAGCCGATTTCATTATTGGCAGCGGGCACAAAAGCATGGCCTCCGCCGGGCCTGTCGGGGTACTGGGAATGAAGAAGAAATGGGAAGAGACAGTGCTGAGAAAATCCGGCAAATATAGCAATAAAGATATTGAACTCCTCGGCTGTAGCGTAAGGGGGGTTCCTCTGATAACACTCATGGCTTCCTTTCCCCATGTAAAAGAAAGAGTTCAGCATTGGGATGAGCAGGTATCCAAAGCACAGTGGTTTTCCGCTGAGCTTGAGAAATTAGGCTTTACACAATTAGGCGAAAAACCTCACAGGCATGACTTGCTGCACTTTGACACCCCTGTGCTCTACGAAATCTCCAAGCGAGTCCGAGAGAGGGGATATTTCCTATATAAAGAATTAAAGGAAAGGGGCATTTGGGGACCACAGCCGGGCATGGCAAAGTCTTTCAAACTCTCCACCTTTGCTGCTGATAAGCAGCAGCTAGGGCTTGTTATAGATTCGTTTAAGGCTATCCTGAATAAATATAGTTAGCGGACCCGGGCAAAAATCTCGCGGTGTCTTTGAGCATGGGCTTTTTTCAGCTGCTGCAAAGATGCTTGAAATGGCATAGAGGTAATATAATCCGTGCTCATGATTATAGCGTCCTCTCCGTCGCTTGAATAATACCTCGGGCGCCTCCCCACCACTTGGAAGCTATACTTTTTATAAAGTTCCTGAGCTATTTCATTAGAGGCACGCACCTCCAAAGTGAGTACATTAGCATTCAATATCTGTGCTAGTTCAATGGTTTCGATAAGCAAACTTTCACCTATGCCAAGTCGACGATAACTATCTCTTACGCCAATGGCAATGATATGTGCCTCCTTCATCATCATCCAGAAGCCCGAAAAGCCGACTATGCCTTCCGATACGTTGATATGACGCTCTTGACTGAGGAGTCGTTTGAACCAGGGCAATTTCTGCATCGCCTGTCCTTCGGATTCTGACGCATCCCTCTTATTACAGGCCACTATATAGCGGACGGATGGGTTGTAAAGATCCCGCTTATACGCCGATTGAGAGCGGAACACCCACTCACCAGGGAAAGCCTCTCTATCAATTTGGGCTACCTGGGGGATATCCTCATACTTCATAGGGCGGATGACATAATATTTACCTGGCATCAATTGGAATTTTAGCATAGTATCGGTTTTTTAGGCCCGACCCCTTCTTTCATTACGGCAGGCAAATCAAAGCATCCCTGTCCCATGTGTTTTGCCTTTAAACCCGCGTTCTAGTGTACAGCCCCACAAATAGCTTTCGTAAAAGCCATTATCCTGACACTTTCCCTAATTCGGTGACGAGAATTAAACGGACTCAAAGGGAGAGATAAGGTTTTTGTGACAGGAAAGAATTGCCAGAGTCGTGGAGGTATTACAGCCGACCAATGTGCAACTTCACCATCAGGTATACTCTGGCTCTCTGCCTCGCCGCCTTGTCGCCCATACAGCCAGTGCCACCGAAGCTAGCACCAGCAAGCCTACTATGGCCGTCTTTTCGGCCGGAGTAGTGTTGACGGCTAAAGCGCTCATGGCCACAGCAGGTAATAACCCAGCCCTAACTATTGGCTTCAGGCTTGGATGCTCGGTTATGAACTCAGCTATTGGTGGGCTGACCTTGTAATATAAGTCTACCAGGGCTCGTCCTGCGGGGTTGGTCAGCAGGTATTCATCTCTGAACCCACGCAAAATTTCTATTTCCTCCGCCATCGGGGTACCGTAGGCTGCGGTGGCGATGAAGCATGGCAGGCCAGCCTCCCCTTTTGTAATCGCATAGAGTCCGCTATCAGAAGAGCCCGCATAGATGGTGCCATCAGCCCCTATGGCAGGAGAGGAGCGAACTTTGCCATCTACGGTATATGTCCACTTCTCGGTGCCGTCGGGCTTGTGGGCATATAGCTTACCATCAAAAGAGCCGACATAGATGGTGCCATCAGCTCCTATGGCGGGGGAGGAGTGGATTTCACGCCGTGTTTTGAAGCTCCACTCCTGAACACCGTTGGGGTTTATGGCGTAGAGCCTATCATCATAAGAGCCCACGTAGATGGTGCCATCAACCCCTATAGCAGGGGAAGAGGCTACAGCACCTTCTGTGGCGTATCTCCACTTCTGGGTACCGCCGGACTGTATGGCGTAGAGATTCTTATCATCGGAGCCGACATAGATGGTGCCATCAGCTCCTACGGCAGGGGAGGAGCGAACTTGACCACCTGTGGTGAATCTCCACTTCTCGGTGCCGTCGGCATTTATAGCATAGAGATTCTTATCATCGGAGCCGACATAGGTGGTACCGTCAGCTCCTATGGCAGGGGAGGACAAGACAGGCCCGCCTGTAGTGAAGCTAAATTTCATGGTGCCATCGGGGTTTATAGCATAGAGATTCTTATCATCGGAGCCGACATAGATGGTGCTATCAGCTCCTATGGCAGGGGAAGACTCGACAGCGCCACCTGTGGCGAAGCTCCACTTCTCAGTGCCGTCGGTATTTATGGCATAGAGATTCCTATCATCGGAGCCGACATAGGTGGTGCCATCAGCTCCTACGGCGGGGGAGGAACTGATGGCACCACCTGTGGTGTATCTCCATTTCAGGTTGCCGTCGGGGTCTATGGCATAGAGACTCCTATCATCGGAGCCGACATAGATGGTGCCATCAGCTCCTATGGCTGGAGAGGATTCGCCCCAATCTTCACTGGGCAAGCTCCACTTCAGTTGAGGTATCGGAGGGCCGGTGTAGGAGCTTCTGCCCGTATTTTGCGGGTTCTGGCGGAACTTGAGCCAGGGACCTTCAGTAATGGCGTAGAGCTTATTATCATCAGAACCAACATAGAGGGTGCCATCAGCCCCTATGACTGGGGAGGAACTGACGCAATCCCCAGTGGGCAAGCTCCACTTCAGGGTACCACCAGGGTTTATGGCATAGAGCTTATCGTCATTGGAGCCCACATAGATGGTGCCATCAGCCCCTATTGCGGGGGAAGACTTGACAGCGCCCTCTGTGGTCAAGCTCCACTTCAGGTTGCCGTCGGGGTTTATTGCATAGAGATTATTATCATCGGAGCCCACGTAGATGGTGCCATCAGCCCCTATGGCAGGGGACGATTCGACAGCGCCAGTTGTATTGAAGCTCCACTTCAGGGTGCCGTCGGACTTTATGGCGTAGAGATTATTATCATTAGAGCCGACATAGATGGTCCTATCAGCCCCTATGGCGGGGGAGGAACTGACATCGCCAGTTGTGTTGAAGCTCCATTTCAGGGTGCCGTCGGACTTTATGGCGTAGAGATTATTATCATTAGAACCCACGTAGATGGTGCCATCAACCCCTATAGCAGGGGACGATTCGACAGCGCCAGTTGTATTGAAGCTCCACTTCGCAGGGTTCGGATTCACCGGGTCTATGGCATAGAGCTTACCGTCATTAGAGCCGATATAGATGGTGCCATCTTCCCCTATGGCAGGGGAAGACTTGACAGCGCCCTCTGTGCTGTATTGCCACTTCGCGGTGTGGTCGGGTTTTATGGCATAGAGATCGAAATCATTAGAGCCTACATATATAGTGCCATCAGTCCCTATAGCTGGGGAGGACTCAACAGGTCCACCTGTGGTGAAGCTCCACTTCCGGCCGCCGCCAGAGGTTATGGCGTAGAGCTTATTATTAGAAGAGCCGATATAGATGGTGCCGTCAGCCCCTATGGCGAGGGAAGAGCCGACTTGGCCATGTGCGAGGCTCCATTTCAGTGCCGGTATCTCAGGACCGGTGTAAGGGCTTCTGCCAGTGTGCTGCGGGTTCCAACCGAACATAGGCCATGGAGCATCCGCAGGCTGAGCCTGGGCGGTGTTCGCCGGCATAAGCGTGATCGAAGACGGCAGCACCAGGCACAGGATAACACCCAAGGCAACCAAAACTCTTGACTTATTCGTGGACAACATCTCACATATTATTTAGGGGAAGAATCTACAGACTCTACCCAGTCTTCTATTCCTTGTTGATTATGTGGTAGGGCCTCTTTACTGTCAATCGCTCATTAGTAATAGGCATATAGTATTAGCCCCACCATCTTCTTTGCTGTCAACCACCCATCAACAGTAGGAATATAGTACTAGCCTTACCATCCCTTTTTTCCCAAGACCTTAAGCTCGCTTCGCCACAAATCCTAAATTCTAATTTTCAAATGCCAAACCGTCTAAGTTATTTGAATTTTGATTATTCGATATTGTTTGGGATTTGGCATTTCGTGTTTAGTATTACCCCTTTGTATGGCGGGGATCTAATCCCCGCCATACAAAACCAAACGGAAGATATCTGCCACTACTTTAGCTTCAGGTATAGTGCCTCGACTAGCTTGCGAGACAGTCCTTCATATCAACACATACTTCTTTAACCTTTCACTGAATTTTCCACTCAAGGGTTTTTACTACCATAAATTTTTGAGATGTTCCCCCACAGAATCTATTACAATATAGAGCCTCGCTGGTAATGTGGAGGATGAGATACATGGGTAACACTCTTGGTATGTTTTAGTGATAATCACTTACTGTGGGAGTTACCGGGGTGAGAAAGCCAGCCAGCACCCCCCTTGACAAAGTTTGAGTGGTGTGTTAGTATGATAATGCTCCAAGTAATTGAACAGAAGCTTGGCAAGTGTGGCCGACCGCTGAGTAAGTAGAAGCTGAAAAGCGTTGGGAAGTAAAAAGCCCAGTGCAAGGTAGGCGGAAACAGAAAGGAAGGTGGGTGGTGAGCCAAGGAAAGGGAGATTACTTGGGGCAATTTTTTACCCCCAGTTTTTTGCTTTAAGTATCGCCGCGGAAGAAAGGAGAGCTAAGTTGGGGGTGATTATCGCGGCCCCTCGCCTTTGATTAGCTCGGGATGGAGGATGCCAATAAAGGGCAAATTACGGTATTCTCCGTTGTAATCTAATCCATAACCCACTACGAACTCATCGGGAATTTCAAAACCTACGTAATCAAGCGGAACATTTATCAATCGACGTGCTCTCTTATCAAGCAGGGTACAAACGCGAAGGCTAGCAGGATTGTGGGCAGAGAGATGACTTAGAATGTAATTCAGTGTCATGCCAGTATCTACAATGTCTTCAACCATCAGTACATGTTGCCCTGTTATACTGCTATCGAGGTCCCTGGTTATCTTGACTACCTGACCATCGCCACCATAGTATGAGATAGCCATAAAGTCCACGGTAACCGGAATGGAAAGGTGCTGCATCAGGTCAGCCATAAAGCAGACAACGCCCTTCAGGATGCCTATCAGCACTAATCGCTGACCAGTGTAATCACGTGAAATGCGTCTGGCCAGGGTTTTTATCCTTTGTTGAATTTTGGCGTGGCTGTACAAAACTCGATCGACTCCCTCTACTTTAGCTTCGCCCAGAGGGCCATAGCCGTATTTGGCTAGCAGCTTGAGAAAATCATTCTTGGTCAGAAGCATGACATTGACTTCAGGGTAAAGTTCTCTGAGCTGGCGCAGCTTGCGATTCTTCGTGGTTAGCAGATTTTGTTTTAATGTGGTGAGTTCAACGTAAAGGTCTAACTCGGACAGATAAAAGTCGGGAGTGAACATCTCTGCTATCTTGCTGCCTTTCCACTTAAGAGGAAAGGAACGGGGCTCATAGAGCCATTCAATACAGTAAAAGTCTAAAAGTTTGGCGAAATCCTCCTCGCTGGGATGAGCGAAACTAGATGGCTCCTGGATAGTAATAGGTAACGGAGATACCTTGGACGGTTTTCTTCGTCTCCCACTTGCCTTATAGTCTTTCTCCAGCAATTGATGGAGCTCTGTTCTCTCAAAGATGACAGCGCACATATCAGCAACACTGAGGAGGAAGCTTCTATCAGCTTCGGAGAATTGGCGAGGTTCACGAGTGTAAATTCGAATCTCCCCGATAGCCTCTCCTTTCCTGAGTATAGGAACCCCAAGTATAGAAGATATTCCTTGCTCTAGTGCTATTTGGGGATATTGAACTCTTTCATCCTTAGCGGCATCGGCAATAAATACCACTTCCCCCTCAAGGATCTCCGGGAGGCTTTTACGGGCATCAAGGGGGCCCTTTTTCAGATAAAGGTCGCTCAGACCATATGTGCCTACAGTGATCAAATATTCCCTTTGGGAATTGAGGGATAAAATGCGGCAGCCATTTACCTGCGTTGCCCTGGCAGTGCTTTTGGCGATAGAATTACAAATCTTCCTTAAACCAAAATCCGAATTGGCAACCTTGGTTATCCGCTTAAGAGCTGAATAATAACTACCTCTTGATCTACCCATCCTTCGACTCCGCTCAGTACATGCTTTTCTCGTACCCTATCCGCATTTAGTAAAGCCACAGGCGAGGCAAATATTGCAGCCTTCCTGGTAAATCAGAGGACCACCACAATCGGGGCATTGCCCGGCCCAACTTTTAACCAGCTCAGGATTTTGGGAAGGCTTATTGGGATTAGTGGACTTTTCATTAGTTTCTGTCTTTTCTCTAATGTACTTCTCCAGCACGCTAGCAATAGCATCTGCACATGACAAAATAGCATGTCCTTGCTCCCAGGCAATAGAAGGGCATCTAATGCCGCGCAGGTGCTTCACAATAGAATCTACATCTATTCCAGACCTTAGCGCCAGGGATGTTAGGCGGCTAATAGCCTCAAGCTGTGCTGCGGCACAACCTCCAGCCTTTCCTAGAGTGGAGAAGACTTCGGATATTCCCCGACTATCAAAATTTACTGTCACGTAGATGTAGCCACACCCAGTGTTTACCCTTTCGGTTACACCCGTGGTCACTTTAGGTCTTTTCCGGGGAGCTAGCTTGCCTTCAGCCTTTTTTACCTCCTCACCTACAGTGAGTACCTGACTATCTCGACTCCTGTCACGATAAATAGTTATCCCTTTTAACCCTTCCTGGTAAGCCAGCACATACACTTTAGCTACATCCTCGGGCGTTGCATCGTGAGGAAAATTGACTGTCTTGGATACAGCGCTATCAGTAAATTTTTGGAATGCTGCCTGCATCTTAACGTGCCACTCAGGAGATATGTCATGGGCGGTGATAAAGAGCCTCTTTATCTCTTCAGGAACCTCTTTTAAGTCTTTTTGCCTCTTTCCTTCAGCTAGCTGCTTCATTAGATCTGGGGAATAGAACCCTCCGCTCTTGGCCGTCTCCTCAAAATAAGGGTTCACCTCTATGAATTCTTCGCCTTCTAGGATATGACGCACGTAGCTTAAGGCGAATAATGGTTCAATACCACTGGAGCAATTAGCGATTATGCTCAAGCTGCCAGTAGGGGCAATAGTAGTCCGAGAGGCATTTCGAAAACGAGAACCATCGGGCAGGGCATAAATGCTTTTCTGGAAAGCAGGAAAAACTCCCCTTTCCTGGGCGAGCTCTATCGAGGCTTTATCCGCCTCTTCAGATATGGAATGGGCAATTTCCTCGGCCACAACGAGCCCTTGTTCACTATCATAAGGGATACCAAGCTGAATCAACATGTCGGCAAAACCCATCACCCCCAGGCCTATTTTTCTGGTAGTTTTTGTCGTCTCCGTAATCTCCGGCAGGGGAAATTGGTTGACTTCGATAACGTCGTCAAGGAAGCGGACTGCCAGCTTGACTGTTTGAGATAGCTTGTCATAGTCAATGTATGGCTGGCCATCTTTATCCGCCACCATCTTGGATAAGTTTATGGAGCCTAAATTACAGGATTCAAAGGGAAGCAGGGGTTGTTCCCCACAGGGGTTAGTGCTTTCTATTTTGCCTAATTTAGGTGTGGGGTTATGCCTGTTTATCTCATCAATAAATACAATGCCCGGGTCTCCGGTGCGCCACGCCATATCAACTATTTTGTCAAATACCTCTTTGGCATTAAGCTTATCTGTTACCTCTCTAGTTCGAGGGTTCATTAAATTGTAATCAGTGCCTTTTTCCACTGCCTTCATAAACTTATCGGTCACAGCTACAGAAAGGTTAAAATTGGTTAAAGCTTCAGGGTCTTCCTTAGCTGCGATGAATTTTAAGATGTCGGGATGCTCAACATTGAGTATTGCCATATTGGCTCCGCGGCGCATGCCACCTTGCTTGATGACATCGGTGGTGACATCAAAGGCTCGCATGAAAGAGACGGGGCCACTAGCGATGCCACCTGTAGAACCTACTCTATCACTTGTCGGTCTAAGTCGGGAAAAGGAAAAGCCGGTGCCTCCGCCGCTTTTATGAATCAAAGCAGTATATTTAACCGCATCAAAAATAGACTCCATAGAATCCTCAATAGGTAAAACAAAGCAAGCTGATAGTTGCCCTAGTTCGTGGCCGGCATTCATTAAAGTAGGTGAATTGGGTAAGAAGTCCAGGTTTGTCATTAACTGATAGAATGCCTCTTCCCAAGAGGAAACATCTGCTTTGTCATCGTAATGTGACTCGGCTGAGGCAATATGCCTAGCGACGCGGTGAAATAGCTCTTGTGGGGTTTCAATAACCTTCCCATCCCCATCCTTTGACAAGTATCTCCTTTCCAGAACCCTTAAGGCATTATCGCTGAGTTTGATTCCAGAAACGACTTGGCTTCTGGCCTGGGGAGAAAATTCGTCTGCAGTTAGAATCTCCTTAACCATTGCCTGAATTTGGGAGGAGGACACAGGCTGTTTAATTTGCCGAGGAACAAACTCCTCCATGCCTGGGAAGGGATGAGCCACTCCTAAGCGCTGGCTCACTTGTTCCGTAAAACTCTCCAACAATTTCCTATCACTTATACCCATAGATTCAGCAGCAGCGAAAACAGCTCGAGCTACTCTGTCTCGACCGATAGTTTTTTGGTTCTCTTTCCGACGGGTTTTGGGCATTTTATCTCCTCTTACGACCAACTAGGGAATTCACTGCCTCAGAAGAGGGCAGCGGTAGCTGGTTTGCTGGTATTAGCTCTCTTCGTACCGCCAAGTTATCCACTTCTTGTTTTAAAGCGCCGATATCAGTAAATTCCCGATAAACACTGGCAAAGCGAATGTAAGCAATGTGGTCTAATTTTCTTAATCCTTCCATGACCAAATCACCAATATAGGAACTGGAGACCTCGTTTTTGCCCACCTTGTAAAGCTCAGCCTCGATGGTGTCCACGAACTTATCAACGGCGCCTGTAGGAAGGGGACGTTTCTCACAAGCTTTGTGAATACCCGAAAGCAGCTTATCCCGGCTGAATTCCTCACGTCGTCCATCCTTCTTAATAATGAAGATATCATGCGGCTGTATACGCTCGTAAGTAGTGAAGCGGGCATTGCAGGCGAGGCATTTTCTTCGGCGTCTCACTACCTCGTCTAGCCCCCGAGAATCTATTACCTTTGATTCTTGGCTGCCGCAGTAAGGACAGTTCACAAATTTCCCCCAAGGATTGTGGTATGAAAATATTTTACCACTAAATGTAGTAAAATGCAACATCTCCGCGAAAAAAAAGAGGCTTTATGGTGGACAATTCCAGGGAAGTATGCTAGGTTTGGCTTAACATAGTACTGATGGAGAGACTATAGCTCACCTGAAATACCTTGAGGAAGAGGGGGAGGTGGGAAGAGAGACGCAAGAGCACGGGATATTGTTTTCCACGGAGGTATCAAATGCCTGAAGCAGGTATTGGCATCATTGGCGGAAGCGGGCTTTATAAGATGGAGGGTATGACAGAGGTGGAGGAAGTGAAGGTAGGCACGCCCTTTGGCGAGCCCAGTGATGCTATTATCTTGGGCAATCTAGAAGGAGTAAGGGTTGCCTTTTTACCCAGGCATGGCAAGGGACATCGAATAAGCCCCAGTGAACTACCGGCGAAAGCCAATATCTATGCCTTGAAATCTCTAGGGGTGGAAAGGATTATCTCTGTAAACGCTGTGGGCAGTCTTAAGGAGGAGATAGAACCTCTGGACGTAGTCATTCCTGACCAGCTAATAGACTGTACCAGAGGAAGAGCTAATACCTTCTTTACAGATGGAATAGTGGGGCATATATCCTTCGCGGAGCCCTTTTGTCCTATTCTGAGCCAGATCTCTTTTGAGGCAAGCACCAAGGTTGGAGTTGAGGTACATAAGGGTGGCACTTGTCTAGTCATGGAAGGGCCACAACTCTCCACCAAGGCTGAGTCACAGCTTTACCGCTCTTGGGGGGCTGATGTTATTGGAATGACATCTTTGCCTGAAGCTAAATTAGCTAGAGAGGCGGAAATATGCTATGTCGCGCTTGCCCTTGTCACCGATTATGATTGCTGGCATCCGACTTATGAGTCGGTGACTACGGATATGATTTTAACCAACCTGCGGAGGGGTGTTGATACTGTCAAGAAAATCCTGAAGTTACTATTACCTTCCATACCGCAGGAACGAGACTGTGCCTGCGCTAGCGCCCTAAAATATGCCATAGTCACTGGAACGAAATACATACCGAAAGAGAAGAGGAAAGAGCTGGAATTGCTAATTGGCAAGTATTTAGGCGAGGAGGAAGATGTCAGCCAAACTTGAGTTTGGATGTTTGCCCACTGCCATCGGCAGCATGCCTCACACGGATGCTGGCGAGGCCTGTTCCATTATTATGAAATGTCTTCCTGACATTCCCGCCTGGCCCCAATTACCGCAGCGCTCTCCTAAAGAAAACATGATTATCCAATTCAGTGAGGGCTTTCCGGGGGTGGTTATAGGTGGGGACAAAATTCACATCGAGCCATCGGCGGATTTTGAGAGCGAGCTGGAGCAAATCTATATTGATTGTGAGCAGGATAACGCCCGTGAATATGGCATTTCGGCCGAATATGCTGCCGGGCTGCATGCCTTCCTTTCCAAAGCAGCGGGCAGTAAAATAGTCAAGGGACAGGTAACAGGTCCTATCACCTGGGGATTGAGGGTTACCAGTCAGGATGGTCTGGGCATGCTCTATGATGACACTTTAGCCGAAACCGCAGCTAAATTCCTGCGGCTGAAAGCTTCGTGGCAAGAAAATACCTTGCGGCAAATATCGCCTAATACCATTATCTTTATTGACGAGCCCTATTTGGTTTCTTTGGGCTCTGTGTTTACTCCTATTCCTGAAGAAAAAGTGCCTGCTCTGCTAGAGGAAGTCATCAAAGGAATAAAAGGGGTAAAAGGGTTGCATTGCTGTGGAAACACCAACTGGTCAGTCCTTCTGGACACCAAAATTGATATTCTCAGTTTTGATGCGTACAATTATGCCTCTTCCCTGAGCACCTACTCCGATAAGGTGAAGTCCTTTCTTGAAGGTGGTGGCAGCATAGCTTGGGGGATAGTTCCGAATGAAGAAGAGGCCTTGGCTAAAGAGTCCTTGTCCGGTCTCCGTGACCGCCTGGAAGAAGCCATGGCTCCATTCACCAGGGATGGCGTTAAATTCAGGCAACTCATAGCTCAAGGGCTGATAACTCCTTCTTGTGGCCTGGAAAGCTTATCGCCTGAAGCGGCAAGTCAAGCTCTGGAATTAACAGCTAAGTTATCCCGTGACTTGAGAAGTCGATATGGAGTGTGACCTGGCGAAATAACTGTCTCCTCAGGTCGTATCCCTCAAGAACAAGGGCTATTATTTCTGTGAATCTCCTTCTAAAGCCCTTATTTTATTAACCCTTCGTAAGTGTCTGCCGCCTTCAAAATCCGTGGCTAAGAAAGTTTTAATGATTTCCAAAGCGGACTCGGTGTCTATATTCTCTCCCCTGAGGCACAGAACGTTGGCATCGTTGTGCTGGCGAGCTTGTTGTGCTGCAAATACATCACAGCATAAAGCTGCTCTTATGCCCTTTATCTTATTGGCAGCTATGCTTATGCCTATGCCAGTGTTGCATATTAGAATGCCCTGGTCGAAATTGCCCGAAGCCACGGCCTCCCCGACTTTCTGGGCGATGTCAGGATAATCCACAGGGTCGGTGCTGTAGCAACCAAAATCTTGATAGCTATGACCCGCGTTTTGCAGGAAGGGCATAATTAGCTTCTTTAAAGCAAGGCCGCGGTGGTCACATCCTATAGCAATGCGCTTCACTCTTTGCCTCCAAGTATTCCTTATAAGCTTTGTCAATTTCATGCGAAGGTATGGTGCCCTGACGCAAAATTATCGGCGATTCATGGGTAACATCCACTACTGTGGATTCCTTGCCGCCGGGACATTTGCCTCCATTGATAATAAAGTCGATTTTTCCTCCCAGTTGTTGTCCAACTTCATCGGCAGTCAAAGCCGGTGGTTGGCCACTAATATTAGCGCTGGTCCCGATTATGGGATTCCCCAGGCGTTGAATGAGAGCCAGACAAACAGGGTGGTCGGGAACTCGTACTGCTATGGTGGGTCCTGGGGCTGGATAGACAGGCAACGAATCTGTTTTTGGCAGAACCAGAGTTAACCCGCCGGGCCAGAACCGCTTTGCCAAAAACCAGGCAATTTCTGGTATTGGACCGGCCAAGGTCGTCAATCGCTCCACGTCAGCGATGAGCAAGGGAAGTTGCCGATGCTTGGGCCGGTTTTTTATCTCGTAAATCCTTTCCACGGCTTTGGAATTGAAGGCGTCAGCCCCCAGGCCATAGACCGTATCGGTAGGGAATGCAATCACCCCACCCATTTGGAGGATTTTAACTCCCTTCTCAATTTCTCGCTGTAAAAGGCCCATCTTTTTCGACGTTAGTATAACATGGTGACATCCGGGGTAGGAATTTATCCTTTCCACATTCAGGAACTCGGGAAGGCTTTAGCCGTGAGTGAGAAGCCTTGCCAGGTGGGAAAAAGCTTAGCCTCTCTCGGGTTGATAATAGTTCAAGACAATGATAAGCTAAATGAACTCACCACCGTAAATCTGCAATGAAAAAGAAGTCAGAAAGCCACAGAATTGCTGCCAGCGATGATATTGAGGTCTCTACCTATCTAGAGCTGGCCAAAGAGTTGCGCGGCGAGCAACCTGTAGTTGAGCCTAAGCTACCACCAAGCGAGCGTGAAACTATAGTGGTGCTCGACTTTGGCTCTCAATATAGTATGCTCATTACCCGGCGGGTACGGGAATGCAATGTCTATTGTGAGCTTGTGCCTCATGACACGCCCTGGGAGAAAATAGCTTCCCTTAACCCAAGGGGATTTATCCTCTCGGGAGGTCCAGCTAGCGTTTACGATTCTGGGGCTCCTTTGCCTTTACCCTACATTTACGAAAGCCGTCTCCCTGTTATGGGCATTTGCTATGGAATGTTTGCTATCGCTTATGACTTGGGTGGCCATGTAGCTCGGGGAACGAAGCGCGAATACGGGCATACAATCTTACACATAAGTGCTGAAGACTGTCCTCTTTTTGCCGGTCTTCCTTCTTCTCTCCCAGTGTGGATGAGCCATGGTGACCAAATAATGGAGATGCCTCCTGGCTTCAAGTCTTTGGCTTACACTGAAAATTCGCCGTTCGCTGTTATAGGTAACGATGGTGGTATTTATGGACTGCAGTTCCACCCTGAAGTGGTTCACACAGCTCAAGGGAAAACCATATTCCAGAATTTTGTACTTAAAATATGTGGCTGCCAGGGCAACTGGACACCAGCTAATTTTATAGCTGAGAGCGTAGATAAAATTAAGGAGCAAGTGGGCGGTGGGAGAGTGGTCTGTGCTCTTTCTGGAGGCGTCGATTCGGCAGTAACTGCTACCCTTATTGACCGTGCTATTGGCAATAAGTTAACTTGCATCTTTATCAACAATGGCTTATTGCGTCGTGATGAACCTGAAAGGGTGCTTAATACCTTCAAGCGTAACCTCAAAGTGGATGTAGTTTACATAGACGCTACCGATAGATTCTTAGAACGACTTAAAGGGGTTAGCGACCCGGAAAAGAAGCGGCACTTAATAGGAAACGAGTTTATCCAAATTTTTGAGGAAGAAGCGGCCAAATTAGGTAAGATTGATTTTCTCGCTCAAGGCACTCTTTATCCCGATGTTATTGAAAGTACCTCCGCGGAAACTAAGGCTGCGTCTAAGATAAAGAGCCATCATAATGTCGGCGGGTTACCGGCCAAAATGAATTTCACTCTTATCGAGCCCTTGAGGTATTTGTTTAAGGATGAAGTTCGAGAGGTGGGTTTAGCCCTAGGCCTGCCTGAGGATATGATCTGGCGACAACCATTTCCCGGGCCGGGGTTAGCCATTCGCATCATCGGTGAAGTGACCATGGAGAAGCTGGAGATACTCCGGGCTGCTGATTGGATTTTGATGAATGAAATTAAGAATGCCAAACTTTATCGCCAACTTTGGCAAAGCTTTGCTGTACTTACCGATGTCAGGAGCGTTGGCGTCATGGGCGACTACAGAACCTATGGCTACTTGGTAGCGGTCAGAGCAATAACCAGTGAAGATGCTATGACTGCTGATTGGGCTCGCCTGCCCCATGACCTTCTTGCTAGAATATCTGACCGCCTGGTTAATGAAATTCCCAGTGTCAACAGGGTAGTCTACGATGTTACCAGTAAGCCGCCGGCAACTATAGAATGGGAATAAATATTACAAGGAGAAAAAGATGGGCCATTCTTTTGAAGAAAGTTACGAAGAACAGCTAGCCATACAGGATGACTTGAGCATGCTCCGCGATGATTTGATGGCCGAGTTGCAAGCCATTAACCAGTATCAGGAGCATATATTAGACCTGGATAATGAAGAGGCTGTGAATACACTGGAACATATTGTTGAAGAAGAAAAGAAGCATGTCGCAGAGTTGCTGCGACTAATTCAGAATCTCGACCCCGTTCAGGCCGAGAAATTCAAGAGGATTTTATAATACCATGGCACACAGAGTGAAATTAAAAGGGGTGAGGAAGAATAGAGGGAAGCACAAGAAGAAAAAGAAGCAGTAGGTATTCTCCGAGGCCAAGTTCGGCTGTTTCTAGTGATAACTTTCAACATCATTCTCAGTGCTATCTTTCAAGAAACTGGCGTTGAAAAATCCAGAAAATGGGGGAATTAGTACGGCTATATCCTTGAATACTGATACGCGAGAGTGAGATTTGAAGATACTAGTCGTTGGTGGTGGGGGAAGGGAGCACACCTTGGTCTGGAAGATTGTCCAGAGTCCCAGGGTGGAAAAAGTTTTCGCTGCTCCGGGGAATGCCGGCACAGCCGCTATCGCGGAAAATCTGAATTTGCGCCCCACAGACACAGAAGGGCTGGGCAAGGCAGCTAAGGAAAAAGGCATTGACCTCGTCGTGGTTGGTCCTGAAGCTCCGCTAGCTTCGGGCATAGTGGACTACTTTGATAGTCTGGGTATTCCTGTTTTCGGTCCCACTAAAGAAGCCACCCAATTAGAATCAAGCAAGGTTTTTGCCCGAAATTTGATGGAAAAATATGGCATTCCCTGTCCTGAAGGCGCCATTTTTTCCTCTTACTCTGAGGCTCGTGAATACCTTCAAGAGCAGCGTCCACCTGTTGTCATCAAGGCCGACGGATTAGCCGCTGGCAAAGGTGTGATTATCGCCGGTTCTTTGGCGGAAGCCCACAAAGTCCTCGGCGATATCATGGAGGCAAGGATTTTCGACTCTGCTGGAGATAGGGTATTAATTGACGAATATCTCACTGGTCGAGAGGTAAGCCTCATAGCCTTTACCGATGGCAAAACAGTCTCACCTATGGTGCCGGCTTGCGACTATAAGAAAATCGGGGACGATGACCAGGGTCCCAACACCGGGGGTATGGGAAGTTACAGCCCACCGGGTTTTTTCTCCGCCGGGATGACAGAAAAGGTGACCAAGGATATTTTAGTGCCGACTGTGAAGGCCATGGCTAAGGAGGGTGTGCTTTATAAGGGAGTGCTCTATGCGGGGTTAATGATTGTCGATGGAGAACCTGTGGTGTTGGAATTCAATGCTCGCTTTGGTGACCCAGAAACTCAGGTTGTTTTGCCTCTTCTCAGAACCGACCTGGTGGATATACTTATGGCAGTAGTCCAGGGCAACCTCGACCGGGTGAAAATAGAGTGGAGTCCCGGGGCCTGCGTTGGAGTGGTTATGTCTTCGGGTGGTTATCCTGGGAGCTATAAAACTGGCTTTCACATTCAAGGGATAGACAACGTGGACAAGGATGTGCTAGTTTTTCATGCTGGAACTAAGTTGGGAAATGATGGCATAATTTATACCGACGGTGGGCGCGTGCTCACCGTAGTAGGTATGAGCAAAGATATGGCTGAAGCTCGGAAAAAAGTTTACCACAGCATTCCTAAAATTTACTTTGAAGGCTGTTATTATCGTAGGGATATTGCTTTAAGGGAGATAGTTTGAATGGCATTAGTGGGCATAGTTATAGGCAGCAAGACAGACACCGAGCTGATACAGCCGGCGCTGGATACGCTTAAGCAATTTGGCATTGATTATGAGCTTTCCGTTATCTCAGCCCATAGAAATCCCGAAAAACTAAGGGGGTATGGCCTGGAAGCAGAGAAGAGAGGGCTCAAAGTTATCATTGCTGCTGCTGGCAGAGCTGCTCACCTTCCCGGCGTCTTGGCTAGCTGGACAACTTTGCCCGTAATCGGTGTCCCCTTGCCTACCAGTGAATTAAAGGCCATAGATGCTTTGCTTTCCATAAGCCAGATGCCCGGGGGAGTGCCGGTAGCCTGCATGGGTATCGGGGCGAGTGGAGCCAAGAATGCCGCCTTGCTTGCCGCCCAGATTTTGGGCATCGAGCATAAAGGGATAAGAGAAGCCTATCGTAAGTATAAAGAAGAGTTAGCAAGGGGATAATATGATTGAACGCTACTCCAGACCCCGGATGAAGAAAATCTGGTCTGATAAAAACAAATTTGACCAGTGGCTCAAGGTGGAAATAGCTGCTTGTGAAGCCCTGGCTGAGCTGGGCGAAATCCCTCAAGAAGAGATAGTCAAGATAAGGAAGGCCAGCTATAACCTGGACCGTGTTGCCGAGTTTCTGAAGGTGACCCACCATGACATGACCGCTTTTTTTAACTCGGTGGCTGAAAGCCTGGGCGCAGAGTCACGCTTCATACATCTTGGTCTCACTTCTTCGGATGTTATGGATACCGCTCTTAGTCTGCAATTGACTCAGGCGGCAGATATCCTGGCTCAAGACGTGGCTGAGCTTATATCCGCCATGGAAAATAAAGCCATAGAGCACAAATATACCATTATGATGGGGCGGACCCACGGTGTTCACGCTGAGCCTATTACCTTGGGCTTAAAGATGGCACTGTGGACTGAGGAAATGAAGCGTAATGCTCAAAGGCTGGCTGAAGCTAAGAAAAATATCTCTGTGGGCAAGATATCGGGAGCAGTAGGCACTTATGCTACTGTGCCTCCCCAGGTTGAAAAAATAGCTTGCGCCAGGTTAGGACTCACCCCAGCTCCCATCTCAAGCCAGATAATCCAGCGTGACCGCCATGCCCAATTCCTGACCACTTTGGCTATTATCGCCAGCTCCCTGGAGAAATTTGCCACCGAGGTTAGAGGTCTCCAGCGAACGGAAATCAGGGAAGTCGAAGAGCCTTTTGAAGAAGGGCAAACGGGCTCCTCGGCGATGCCTCATAAAAGAAATCCCGAACTTTGTGAGCGTATCTGCGGGCTGGCCAGATTAATAAGAGGCCATGCCTTGACCTCCCTGGAGAACATTGTCTTATGGCACGAACGTGACATCAGCCATTCCTCTACAGAGCGAATTATCCTACCTGATTCATGTCTGGTCTTGGATTACATGTTATCTATATTTACTTCAATAATGAAAGGGCTCAAGGTTTATCCGGAAAACATGCGGCGTAACATCGAACTTACCCAGGGGCTGGTCTTCTCCCAGAGAGTACTTCTTGCTTTAATAAATAAAGGTCTAATGCGAGAAGAAGCTTACAAAATGGTACAAGACCACGCTATGAAGGCCTGGGAGGAAAAGAAAGACTTTCCGAGTTTGCTTAAAGCAGACAGGCGGGTAACAGCTCATTTGAGCAAAGAAGAACTGAACTCTCTATTTGATTATGGGTATTATCTGAAACACGTAGATGAGGTCTTTGAGCGACTGGGGTTAAGCGAGGCAAGGAAGAAGGCAAAGCGGGCTAAGATAGAAGGCTTGGCTCCGCGTGCTATCTAACCTGGGTTAAGTATGTCTGTATTATTAGAAACCAAGCTACCTCTACCTTTATTTCGCCGTGGCAAGGTAAGAGATGTTTATGAGTCAGGTGATAAATTACTCATCGTGTCCACCGACCGCATCTCGGCCTTCGATGTTGTTTTGCCCTGCGGCATCCCTGACAAAGGAAAGGTTCTTAACCAGCTTTCTGCCTTCTGGTTCGAGAAAACAGCCCATATCCTCCCAAATCATCTTAGCAAGGTAATCGATAGCTCCGACTCTGTCGGAGTTGTTCTGAACGAATTAAGGAATCTCTCGAGCCAGCCGGGGGAGTTACCGGATTCTCTTATTGGCCGCTCTATGCTTGTGGCTAAGGCCGAGCGCATACCTATAGAGTGCGTTGTTCGCGGCTATCTAGCTGGCTCGGCATGGGCGGAGTATAAAGAGAATGGGAAGGTTGGCTATATTCATTTGTCCTCGGGAATGAAGGAAAGCCAGGAATTGCCCCAACCTATCTTTACTCCCACTACCAAGAGCGACACGGAGCATGACCGCCTTTTAACCAACCAGGACATAAAAGACATTGGTATTGAAAACATTTTTGAAGAATTAGAACAAAAAAGCCTGCTTATCTACGGTTATGCTCGGGATTATGCCAGAACAAGGGGTATAATAATTGCCGATACCAAATTCGAGTTTGGTTTCATCAATGGCCGATTAGCCCTTATCGACGAGCTACTAACGCCAGACTCAAGTCGCTTCTGGGATGCCAGCCAATATAATGTTGGCTACTCTCAGCCCAACTTTGATAAGCAGTTTGTTCGTGATTGGCTTTCAGGTTCAGGATGGGATAAAGAACCGCCAGCGCCTATGTTGCCACCGGAGGTAATAGAGGGAACATCAAAAAGATATCGTGAGGTGTACAGCAGGTTAACCGGGGGCGCTCTCTGAGAAGAACAAGACAAAGATCGATAGAAGCAAGATCAAGCCTTTTTTACGTTCCTATCCAGCCAATATCTTGATTAACCGTAGCAAGTTGCTATCCAATTCCTTACTCTTCTCCCAGGTTTCCCTTAGAGGAGTGAAGGCTATCTCTCCCTTCAACTCACCTACCATGTAACCTGCTTTCCCATCGAGCAAGGCATCCACGGCTGCTGCTCCTAACTTGCTGGAGAGAACTCTATCCCTGGCTGTAGGTGAGCCGCCTCTTTGGACATGTCCCAGCACACAAATTCGATACTCCAGCCTTAATCTCTCCCATACTTGTTGAGCAATTGAAAACGCACCGCCTGCCTCATCTCCTTCAGCAACTATCACGATAGAGGATTTCTTACCTCTCTTGAAGCTGTGCCTTATATCAAGGCAAAGCTGTTCTACTTTTGTCTCTACTTCCGGAATCAAGATGTCTTCGGCTCCGCCAGCAATTCCTACCTCCAGTGCAATAAATCCCCTACACCTTCCCATGACCTCGATGAAGAAGGGTCGTTGTAGCGACTCCGCGGTATCTCTGATCTTGTCTATGGCATCCAAAGCTGTATTTATGGCGGTATCGAAGCCAATAGCGTAGTCAGTACCATAGACGTCGTTATCTATGGTGCCCGGAATACCAATCACTTTTATATCTCCGGCTTCAGCCAGGGCTACTGCACCGCGAAAGGTGCCATCCCCGCCTATAGTTATCAATCCCTCAATGCCTTTCCGTTGCAGAATCTCGTTTGCCTTCCGTAAGCCTTCCTCGGTCTTCATTTCTTCACACCGAGCAGTTTCCAAGAAAGTGCCCCCACGGTGGATAATATTGGCTACCGCCCTACGACCCAACTTTACAAAGTCTTCCTCCAGTATACCGCAGTATCCTCGGCGAATCCCCACGACCTCCAGCCCGTGGCTGGCCCCATAGCGGACAATAGCCCTGATGCAGGCATTCATCCCTGGAGCGTCACCGCCACTGGTCAAGACGCCAATCTTTTTCATAATACTTTCCGGTTTAGCCTCTATTCTACCATGAGTTGTAGAACTATTTTATGTGTCTTGTAGAAAGCCCTCAGTATTCTCAATGCCCGGCTTCCTGGCTCCCTTAAACCTTGTAGCTATCTCGATAATACACCAGCAAGTATAGCTCTCTAAGCAGGTCAGACTCGTTGTGTTTTACGATTTGCTGTAAATAATTATCATCCTCTGTGGAAAGGAATCTTTGCCATAGCAAAGGGACGTCTCTGCCGCTTATCACTGGCTCGTTAAAATAGCGCTCCGCGTGAGAAAACAGCTCGTCCAACTTAGGCCACTTGAGGTAAAGTGCCTCGGCTTTTTCCTTCCAGGGCTGAAATAAGTCTATCCCTTCTATATCAATCCCTTTAGCTTGAAGAAATCCCTTCTCGAAGGCGAGATTGTAGGCGTAAAATGGCCTGGGGAGCGTCGGAACGAGTTCAGCAAGCTGAGCGATAAACGGCGCTTCTTCTTGCGAACTCCGGCAAATTATCTCAAGGTGGCTCCCTTGGATGTAGCCAAAAAGCACTATCTCATCGTGGCCCATGTCAAGACCGGTGGTCTCTAGATCAATCAAGGTCCCTTGGGGGATACCTAGCATTAACTCTCGGCTGTATGATGTAATCATGCCCGCACCGTCTGGTTTTACCAATATTATACAATCCAGATTACACCAAAGATAGTATAATAAGTTTAAAATTGGTACTAAGTGGCTTAGCGTGGATTTTCAAGGTATAGGGAAGATTCTAGTCCTCGGCGAGCCTTTCTCATCTTTCTCGGTTTGCTGTTGTTCTTCTGGCAACGAATTCCTTTCTTAGGAAAGCTCCCCGGCGATATATTTCTGCAAAAGGGGAGCTTTCAGTTCTTCTTCCCCATAGTAACCTGCATTATAATTAGCATTGTGCTCACCATCATTCTGAACTTTGTCCTCCGCCTATTTAGATGATGAATGCCAAAGTGGCGTAACAGATAATAAGAAGAGCGAGCTCCAAAGTTTGAAGCTCGCTCCTGAATATCGCTATTCAGTTTTTAAATCACCCCTACTCTTCCACTTCAGCTTCCGGCTGAACCGCCGTTGCCCCTTCCTGGGAGCCTTGCCTTACAGACGAAGAGCTCGGGGCTTCCAACTGCTCTCCAGCAACGCACCTTACCTACCGAAGCCACCTCCCCCTTACGTTACCGGGGAGCTCCGATCAGGAAACATCCATCGGCATAACCAGGCTTCTCTTCGTATCATGCCCCACCTCCTTGCTAGGTACCGACTCTTCTTGCCTAACATTTAGATTATAGCATAATGCAAGGGAGTATGTCAAAAATATACGAACGTGGAACCTTTAATGGTCAGAAATCTGAGAGGGGGGAAATGTTATTATAGGTGCAAAAGGACCCGTCAATATGGACATTTGTGAGCAGTTAAGGAGTAAGCTTAAGGAAGCTGTGGAGAGGAGCAGAGCCGATGGTATGCTCCTATCAGGAGGGGTCGATACGGGCATTTTGGCTTTTGTAGCCAGGCCGAGCGCAGGCTTCACAGTGGCGTTAAAAGACTCCCTGGCATCTGACCTGAGTTATTCAGAAAAGATTTCCAAGCTCCTGGGAATACGGCATAAGAAAATGGAATTCACTACGGAAGAGGCGCTTGCCACTCTTCCTGAGGTTATAGAAATACTGAAAACCTTTGACCTCGCCCTGCCCAATGACATTTCCATATATTTTGCCCTTAAACTTGCCAGGGAAAATAGAATTAGTTCCGTCATGACCGGTGACGGAGCCGATGAGCTCTTCGCCGGCTACTCTTATATGGCGGAGCTTCCTCCTAAAGACCTGGGAAGATATATAAGAAGACTTTCCAAAAACTGGCACTTCTCATCCGGCTATCTTGGCAAGGCTTTGGGCATTGAAATAGGGCAACCCTTCCTTGATGAAGATTTCGTTCGCTTTGCCTTGGAAATAAGCACGGAGTTCAAGGTTAAAGATGGGGTAGGGAAGTATATCCTGAGAAAGAGCTTTGAGGACTTGATTCCGGCGGAGATAGTGTGGAGGAGAAAGGAGCCAATAGAGTACGGCTCAGGTTCCACCAAACTCCACGAAATAATAAGCAATACGGTCACAGACGAGGAATTCCAATCAGCAAGAAATGAAGTTGACATAAAGTTCATAAACAAAGAGCACTTCTTTTACTGGCGTATCTATAACGAAGTTGTGGGAAAGATTCCCAAGGCCAGGGATGACGAGATTAAATGTCCCTGCTGTGGAGCAGGCATGGGCACATACCACTGCCCAACCTGCGGCTTCTCCCGACCCTTGAAAGAATCATATCAGCTCGGTCCATGACTCCCGCCTGCCGTGATAAGGGTGGTGGGCAGCTTATTAATAGGGTGGGGGTAAACACATACTTCGGCTCCGTAAACCTTCTTGATATTCGGTGCTGTGAGTATGTCGAGTGGCGTGCCTTCAGCGTAAACTTCCCCTCCATTGAGCATGACCATCCAATCGCAGTATTGAGCAGCTAAGTTCAAATCATGTAAAGCGATAATGACGGTCAAACTTTGCTCCAGGCAAAGACTCTTGACCAAGTTGAGAATCTCGACTTGATGGTTTATATCCAGATTGGCAGTTGGCTCGTCAAGGAGCATCGCCCTTGGCTGCTGGGTTAGTGCCCGAGCGATAATGAGCCTCTGTCTCTCTCCTCCTGAGAGCTCACTTACTCTGCGCTCAGCGAAGAATTGGGTATGCGTTGCCTCCATGGCTTGCCAGGCGACGGCCAGGTCCTTTCCTCCCTCGTAGCGAAGAAGGCCGAGGTGAGGCGTTCGTCCCATAAGCACCACTTCAAAAGCAGTGAAAGCCCCGGGCAAAGCCGGGCTTTGCGGCACCGTGGCAACAAGGCGGGCCAGTTCGTCTCGCTTAATAGTTTTTATATCGCGACTGTCAATTAAGATACGCCCGGAGAACAGGTCTATTACCCGGGCCATTCCCTTGATTAATGTTGACTTCCCCGAGCCATTGGGGCCAACCAGCCCCAGTACTTGGCCGGGCCCGGCCTTCATGCTTACATTATGCAAGATGGCTCGATGGTTATAGCCCAGGCTGACATTGTCCAGCTCAATCATTCTTACTACCTGCTCCTCTCATCATTTTGCCTATTCTCTTGCCACTCTGATTCCTCTTGTCATTCTGAGCGAAGCGAAGAATCTCAAGACCCTTCCCCTTCGTTTCACTCAGGGTCAGGGTGACAGGCAAACAATTTAGAAGAAAGCAAGCCCCTTCCTTCTTCGCAATAGATAAAGAAAGAAAGGTGCTCCACAGAGAGCAGTAATTATTCCTACCGGAATCTCTGTAGGAGGAATTATGGTACGGGCCAAAGTATCGGCCAGGATGAGGAAGATGGCGCCCACCAGCGTGGATAGAGGGAGCAAAAACCGGTAGTCCGGCCCCCAGATAAGCCTCACTGCATGGGGGATGAGTATGCCGACGAAACCGATAAGGCCAGTGAAGCAAATCGCTGAGGAGGTAATGAGGGTAGCAGCAGCCAGTAATATGAGTTTGACCCTTTCCACATTAATGCCCAGTTGTTGAGCTTGCTCTTCGTCAAGCTGCATTACATTGAGCGGCCGGGCATGAATCCAGATGACTGCAAGGCCCGCTAATACACAAGGGAGAACCGTCCACACCTCAGCCCATTTAGTCAGGTAAAGTCCACCCAGCAGCCAGAATACAATCCCGTGCAGTTCTTCACCGGAAATGGTCATGAGATAGGAGGTGATGGAGGCCAGAAAAGCACTTAGAGCTACTCCAGCCAGGATAAGCGTGGTGGCTGGCAGGGTTTTGCCGACACGAGCAAGCAAATAGACCACAGTGACGGCGCCTACGGCACCAATGAAGGCAAATAATGGCACGGCCCCAAAAGCCATCCAGGCTAATGTGAAAGGAGTAAGCATGGCAATGGTAGCCCCCAGTCCAGCTCCTGAGGCCACACCTAAAAGATAAGGGTCGGCCAGAGGATTACGAAACAGTCCTTGATAAGTAGCTCCGGCTACTGCCAGGGCTGCTCCTACTAAACCTGCCAGAAAGATGCGCGGCAGCCTGATATCAATGATTATCGTTTTCAGAATTTCCAGGCTCAACGGCGCCCCGAAAATTTCGGGAGAAGCAGGGGTAATATGAACGAAGGGCAGTTGAGAGAGAAGGACTTGAAAAGTACTGGCAAAGGGTATAGGAACGCTTCCCAAAGTAGTGGCAAACACGACTACCACTACCAGCAGTGCAGCAAGCCCCAGTAAAGAGTAAACTCTACTGTGCCAGCGGATGGCAAAAGGGATAACGGGCTGGCTAAACGCTTCAGATACAGTACGTGCCATGGTTAAATTCTAAATCCGAAATAACTACTCACCCTCAGTGTCATTCTGAGGGAGCGAAGCGACCGAAGAATCTCGGAGACCCTTCGCTTTGCTCAGGGTGACATGGGGAGGCTGAATGGTTATCACATTACTTCATACTCAAACCCTTCATGTTCCTAAAGTCTAGTATTCAATGCCTTCCCGGCTTTTTATTCCTTGACTATAAGGATGCTTCACTTCCCTTATCTCGCTGACCAAATCTGCTTTTTCTATAATCTTTTCTGTGACGCCCCGACCGGTTAAGACAAGCTCTAACTTTTCTGGCTTTGTCTCCAAAATAGAAAGAACCTCTTCCTCTTTCAGGAAGCCGTCGCGCACGGCAATATTTATCTCATCCAGGACCAACATATCCCAGGATGGGTCCTGGAAAAGCTCCTTAATAAATTCCAGCCCCTGGGAGCATTCCTGGCGGACATCGTCAGGATTCAGTTCCTTGTAGAAGTGAGGATGTTTCTTAGCGAAAAGGAAAGTCTTTATCCCCAGCTTTTCCAGGGATTTATGTTCACCATACCCGAATGCCTCAGGGTCTTTAAAAAAAGAGACTAAGCCGACCTTGAAACCATGCCCGGTAGCGCGGGCTGCCTGACCAATAGCGGCAGTGGACTTTCCCTTGCCGTCCCCGGTATAAACTTGAATTAAGCCTTTCTCTTTCATTTCAGTTCTCCTTTTTATTGTAACTCAGCCGAGATTTCCCAGAACCATACGTTATCTCTCTTTTTTCTTTCACCCCTGGTAACCTGGAGTGCTTTCCTGAATATGGGGCCCTCGGTGACGAAGGTGTGATATTCGCCATTTTCACCACAGGGATGGGAGCCAAGTTTGCTAATTTGTTTTACCAAAGCTTTGTCGAAAACTTTTCCCAGGAAGGTCTCCTCTAATCTGGTGGCGACTATTATGGCTTTGAATTTCAATTTAAGGAATTCCTCAATTAGGTCCGCGGCCCTTATCCCCCAGAGGGGCAAAAACGCCTTTATCCCTATCTCGCTACATACCCTCTCTACCCATTCCTTGTGCTCTTCCAAGTCCATATCGCCGAACACGCCCCCTTCGATACCTTTATCCTGGAGTTCTTTGGCGACCTTCTTAAAGGTCCCTTCATAATTTTCCCAAGACGTCTTCACTTGAATGAGAGGGATGCCGATGGCTTCTGCTTGCAAAGCTAAAACACTGGCTTTAGTCCCGTGGGACCTCGACCTCTCGCCATCCTCGGAGATAAAGTTAAGCAGGTACAGAACTTCGTGCCCCTGGGAAATTGCCTTATATGTCGCCAGGGCACATTCCTTACCCCCGCTCCAGGAGGAAAAAACCTTCACTTAGCTAATCCTCAGGCTCCTCAGGAAATACATCGGGGTGAATGAAATGGGCAAACCACTCTAAGCCCTTGACCAGTCTGGGACCCGGGCGTTGAACGAGGTTAGCATCACACGTGTAGACGCTACCGCTTTGTCTTGCGTCGGTACTATTAAGCGAGGTCTCGTTCATCGCCCACTCATATACGCCTGGCCATGAACTGGTGATGATTACCTCTGGATTGCGGGCGATGACCTCTTCGATTGAGATTGTTGGATAACCTGTGATGTTACCACAGATGTTCACCCCGCCTCCTTTTTCAATTAGCTCATGGATGAAGGTCCCGGAGCCAGCAGTCCACAACGCGCTGCCCTCACCCCCCCAGATGATATAAAAGACCTTTGGCCTTTGTTCCAACTCTTCGGTCTGATTAGTTACTGCTTGAATCCCTACTGCCATTTCAGATGTAAGTGCATAAGCTTCCACTTCCTTATCGGTTATTTCCCCTATTGTTCTAATATCATTAAGCACATCATCTAAATCGGTAGACTTTATACCGAATACTGTCAACCCCAGCCCTTCCAAAGTGTAGACAACATCTATAGGGTTACCATACCCAGCCAGTATGAGGTCAGGGTTGAGAGCAACTATCTTCTCTATATCCGGTGTGTCATATGCACCTACCTTTTCCTTATCCAGAGCTTCCGGAGGATAATCGCACCAATCTGTTACCCCCACCACCTTATTCCCCAGACCCAGGGCGAACAGAATCTCGGTGTTAGAGGGAGCCAGTGAGATGATTCTTTGGGGTGTTCCATTAATGGCAACCAGCCTTCCCAGGTCATCAAATACATATTCTACTGGTGTCTGCTCGCCAGCGCTGCAGGCTGTCAGGACAAGAGATATGCTCAAAAGCGCCACCAGGAACCACTTTGTGCCTTGAGCAAGGATTTGCTTACAGAATCTTTTAGTGCGACTCATTTTTACCTCCTTCTGCACAAAATTACTTTATTTTATGCAAGTGTAGTTGATTAAGGCCTATTATAAAATGCCACAAAACGGATGTCAAGGCTTTTCGCTGGTAATTATCGTGATTTGATGAAATCGTCACACGAAAGTCATTGCGAGCCCCGACTTGTCGTGGCGTGGCAATTTCGTATAATTACCTTGAGATTGCTTCGGCGCTACGCTCCTCGCAATGACAGGAAAGGAGGATGCCTCACAATGACAGGCATCTAACCAGTGGACGCCCTGGGGAAATTTTGACGTAAGTCAATAATCTGGTAGCCCAGGTTCTCCTCTTCCAATCTCTGCACCAAAGTTGAAACCTTGTCCTCACTGCAGACAACCAGGAAGGGTAGGGCACAGTAAGCTGCCTCTATGGCTGCTTCCCGGACACCATGAACGCAATCAGGCTTTATACCTATCTGCGTCAATGCTACCAGGGCTTCCGTGCCCATTGCTCCCACCAGCCTCGCTTCCTTTACCTCCCTTTCCAATCGGGCAAGGTCGGTGCTCCTGGAACCTCCACCCTGCACATTGGGTACTTTGCCTATCATTACTTTAGCTGGCTCGAGTTTTATTACCCCTTCAACGTTGCGGATGCCGACATCTTGTCCTTTTGTAGCCTTGGTCACGGCTGTTCCTTTAGCCCCTTTATCACTTATGGCATCGGAGGCGAAGAGCAAGCCGTCCTTCATATATAACGACGCTGGTTGACCAACGGATAAGTCGCTATCAGCTATGGCAGTGGTAGTTGATATGTCAGCCACGACTTTGCTCACAACCCAGGCGTAACTATGTAGCTGCCGGGACATCTGCAAAATCCAATCTACGCCCTCCCTGGTTACCTTATATCGGGAGCGACCCTCGGAGCTCAGCCAGCCGTCCTTTATCAATTCCTTCACGTACTCGGAGACCGCCTGCGAAGTGATGCCCAATCTTGGGGCGATGTCTTTCTGCTGTATGTTAGGCTGATGTGCTGCTATTTCCACCATTATCTGAAACTTAGTGGCCAGGTTTTTGCTCTTTAGTATTTGCGCCATATCAACCATTATATCACTTACTAACCAGACTAGATTAGGAAAGCGAGCTGGGGCAAACGCCCCGCAATATGCACTTATCGCAGCGGGGCTGCCGAGCGTGGCATATCTGTCTGCCATGCTCTATCATATGGATATGGAATTGATATACCTTTGAGGGCGGAGTTTGCTCCTGAAGCAAGCTATGTGCCTTCTCTATAGACACTCTGGAATCAATTAGTCCCAATCGTTTGGCTACCCGAAAAACGTGGGTATCCACGGGCAGGGATGGCTTCCCCAGGGAAAAAAGCAGCACACAGCTAGCTGTCTTATGTCCTACTCCAGGCAGACGCATTAAGTAGTCTTCGGCTTCAGCCATGCTCATCGATTTGAGGGAATCAAGGCTGATACGGCCCTGTTCCTTTTCAATTTGCTCAAGCACCTGCTTGATTCTAACAGCCTTGATTTGGGATAACCCCCCGGACTTAATGACCCGGGCGATATGCTCTGCTGGAGCTGAAGCTACAGCCTCCCAGCTATCGAAACTAGCTTTAAGAGAGGCAAAAGCTCCTCCCGAATTTGCATCCGAGGTATTTTGAGACAGTATGGTCCCTATGAGCACATCAATAGGGTCCCTGTCTGGCTGCCACTTGCGAGGCCCGTATTCCTGTTCTAAAAGCTCAATGACTTCTTCAATAGCCACTGGCTCAAAAATATCATGTCGGCGTCTCTTGATGCAAAGATGACTTACTGCTTTGTCATTGCGAGGAGCATAGCGACGAAGCAATCTTGGTGGGTCTGTTGAGATGGAGATTGCCACGCCCCGACAAGTCGGGGCTCGCAATGACAAACAAAAATGCGTGGCATTTGCGGCAACCTTGGTAAATCAGATAAGATAAGCATCTCCAAAACGGGAGACGAATATGACTCTTGTGGAGAAAATACTAGCTAAAAAAGCTGGGAAGAAAGTTGTAAAGCCGGACGAGCTTGTCGAGGTCTCTGTAGACCTAGCCATGATACATGATGCGTTAGGTGCGCATACGATTGCCAAGTTCAGGGAGCTAGGCGTTGAAAAGGTCTGGGATCCCGCAAGAATCGTAGTAGTGCTGGACCACTATGTGCCCAACAAGGACATTGATACTGCCAAAAAGTGTCTCAATATCAAGAAATTTGTCATTGAACAAGGCATAGAAAACTACTATGAAGTTGGGAAGGGGGGCATAGCCCACCAGGTGCTTGTAGAGAATGGGCATGTGCTGCCGGGAACTATTCTTGTTGGTGTGGACAGTCACACCACGACATCGGGTGTAGTCGGGGCTTTTGCTACCGGGATTGGTGTTGATGAAATGGCCGTAGTCTTCAAAACAGGGAGGTTATGGGAGCGGGTCCCGGGGACTATCAGGATAAATGTTGAGGGCACGCTACGGCCTCCGATTGCGTCGAAGGATTTGATGCTTTTCATACTGAAGAGGTTGGGCGTAAGCGGCGCCCTGTTTAAGTCTCTTCAATATACAGGCTCGGCCATAAGCCAGATGAGCATCGCGGGTCGCATGGTATTAACCAATATGGCAATAGAGTCAGGTGCCACCAATGGTATCATCGAGCCTGACCAGAAGCTAGTGGATTTTCTCAGGGCAAGGACCAACCGCTCTTTAGAGTTTATTCAGAGCGACCAAGATGCGGAGTATGCGGAAACACTTGAGTTCCAGGCTGATGATATTAAAGAGCCCATGGTTGCCGTGCCCCCGAAGCCATCCAATGCTGTAGGAGTTACTGAGGTTGAGGGGACCAGAATTGACCAAGCGTTCATAGGCTCGTGCACCAATGGACGTCTGGAGGACCTCAGGATTGCTGCCAGAATACTCAAAGGTCGGAAGGTGGAGAAGTTTACCAAGGTTATCGTCATACCAGCCTCGCAGGAAGTCCTTAAGGCCGCTCTGGCAGAGGGGTTAATAGCGACATTTGTGGAGGCTGGGGCTGTGGTAGGTCCCCCCACTTGTGGTCCGTGTATGGAAGCACACATGGGAATACTGGGACCGGGCGAGGTTTGCATAAGTACGGCAAATCGTAACTTTCAGGGACGGGTAGGAGATGTGACTGCCAAAATATATCTGGCATCACCAGCGACCGTGGCAGCCTCGGCGTTGAAAGGCAAAATAAGTGACCCACGGGAGTTTTTCTAGGAGGCATAGATGGAACTCAAAGGACGGGTCTGGAAGTTTGGTAAGGATGTTGACACTGATGAACTCTTTGCCGGCAGGTTTATCATGGGTGGCGATGAAACGAGCCAGAGCCAATATCAAGAGTTCATCGCAAGAAGCGGGCTAAGCGATGTCGGGCATCGGGAGAATGTGCCCAAGGGTTTCCTCACCAAGGTTAAGAAAGGGGACATTATAGTTGCCGAGGAAAACTTCGGAATTGGTTCAAGCCGGCAGCAGGCTGCGGAAACTCTGAAGTTTAAGGGAGTTCAGGCTGTAGTTGCCGACTCAATCCACAGGATATTCTTCAGGAACTTCTGGAACCTTGGCTGCCCAGCCATAGATTTGCCGGGAATTTCCGCTGGATTTGAGACCGGGCATGAGATAGCGATTAACCTGAGGCAAGGTACTATCAAGAACCTCAATACAGGCAAGGAGTTTGAGTTTCGCCTGATAATTCCAGTATGGTTTATAGACATGGTGGAAGCCGGGGGTCTAATTCCGTACCACAAATCCCTCCAAAATGTAAAGGGTAAAAATAAAAGTGCAAAATGACAGAGCAAAGGTTAAAAATTTTGCGTTTTGGGTTGTCATTTTGATTTTTGGATTCCTATTTTAGGATTTCCTATTCTCCTGCCCTTTAATTAGACCTTTCACCCTCTGACGGAGATAAACTCCGCCACTACACTTCGTCAGCCTCTTATACTCTTCCGAAATTTATGATAGTGTATCCCGTAGAATTCGATGCGCAAAGTAGTTTGGGATATGGACCCCGGCGTTGATGATGCCCTGGCTTTAATTCTGGCGTTAAAATCGCCTGAAGTCCAGGTTCTGGGCGTCACCACGGTGGCAGGCAATGCTCCCGTGGAAATGACCAGCGCCAATGCTCGCCGGGTATTGGAATGCCTGGACGCAGGCAGTATCCCGGTAGCGATGGGGGCAGCAAACCCTTCGAATCACCCTTTAGAAGACGCCTTAAGCTACCATGGCCCAGATGGACTGGGCAACTGCAGCTTGCCGTCGCCCCTGACTCCACTGTACCCGGCTAAGGCCTGGGATTTACTGGCCCGGTTAGTTTTGGATGCTCCCGGTGAAGTTACTCTTGTAGCCACTGGATCTCTAACCAATGTGGCTTATGCTTTTGAGCTTCACCCCGAACTGCCTGAACTTTTAGCCGGGCTGGTTCTCATGGGAGGTGCTTATAGTCTTACGCCCTATGGCAAAGGGAATCAAACTCCCTTTGCCGAATTCAATATCTGGCAGGACCCTGAGGCTGCTCATATAGTATTCAACTCTGGGGCTGATATCTTTGCTGTGGGGCTGGATGTAACTATGGACCCTGCGGCTTGCCTGAATAGCCAGCATCTAGAGCAGATTAAGACCAGGCATACACCGACTGCACATCTGGCAGCCCAACTGGTAGAATACGAGGTAAAATGCCACGGATGCTGTAGAATGCATGACCCGTTAGCTTTGGCAACGTTACTGGATGCTTCCTTGCTCGATTTTATATTGGAAAGGGTAGAAGTAGTTAAGGGAAATGGTTGGGATAGAGGAGTTACTCGTATCTTGTCCTCTGGCAGCTCTCAGTTAATACACGTAGCCTCTGCTGTGGACGGGCCTCGTTTTCTAAAGCTATTTCTATCGCGCATATTGGAGGAGTAAGATGGTCAGCTTGGTAGTATGTGGTGCCATAAACTGGGATATTAGCTGCTTCGTAGAGCGGCTGCCGGTGCCCGGTGAAGAGGTTACCATAAAACATATCACTCGAGTATCCGGAGGTACGGGGGGCAACGTCGCCGTGGCGGCAGCACGGATTTTGGGGGCTAAAAAAGTTGCCCTGATAGGTGCTCTGGGGAGGGATGAAATTGCTAGCCAGCAAATTGCCGCCCTCGAGGACGAAGGAGTTATCACCGGGGGCATCGACCACATTGCGGGAGTGGAATCGGGGCAGGCTTATATCATGGTTGACCAAACAGGGGAGAACGTTATTGCCAGTCATCTGGGGGCGAATGCCAGGCTGGGTCTGGCACACCTGAACAAAGCACAGGTCAAGCAACAACTACAGGAATGTAAGGGCATCGTCCTCACCGACCCCCATTTGGAAGTGGCAGAGGAGCTAATAAAACTAGCAAAAGGGCGCGATGTGCCCGTGTTGTGGGACCCGGGGATTTTGATAAGCCCGAACCGGGAAGCATTGCACTCTCTTGCCAGAGAGGCAGAAGTTCTCTTCTTAAACGAAACAGAGGCGAATGCTTTACTGGGAACAGATGAGTCGAATACGAGCTTGCAGAAGTTAAAAAAGCTAGGACTCGGCAATCACGCCGTGCTCAAACTTGGCGCTCAGGGGGCAGCCATGCTTGAACCGGCTAGCGGTACAGTGACCCAAATCCCAGCCTTGCCTCTCAAGGAGCTAGGTCTAAATGTAATCAACACGGTGGGTTGTGGAGATGTCTTCGCTGGGGTCTTTGCTGCCTACCATGTTATGGGAAGTAGCCTGGCGCAATCGCTTATCATGGCCAGCGCTGCCGCAGGCCTCAACGCCACCAAGCCCGAGACCCGAGGCAGCCCGGCCCGAGCCAGATTAGAGGAAGTGGCAAACCGCAGCCGGGAATTTGGCTTCACGGTTCGGAAGCACAGGCTTTCTAAAATTTAGCCTGGTAAGCCTTGGTATCTGCCTCACCTTTAGAGTAAGCTTCATGCCACCCTTCGGGCACCGAAATTTTCTTATACCAGCTAACCCGGTCTGCTTCGAGCAAATTGCGATTCCGCCCCATGAAATCGGCAGCACAGATAACCTTATGATTGGTAATGGAGGAAACCCAATCCAGCCATTTCTCCCCTTCCCTGGAGCGCATCAAGTGATGATCTAGGATAAGCGTATCAACATCTCTGGCTACCATCAAAGTCCTACGCAGCGCAGCCTTTCTTTTTCTCCAAGTCAAGCTTGGCAAATAAATTGGCGGCCCGGATGCCAGCACCACGGTTGGACGCCACGCAAGTATTTGCTCTATTGCCTCGTCATTGAGCATTTGAATATCCGAGGCGTGCACGAAAACTTCTTTTTCCTCTTCGATCCTGGTCATCATTACTGTGCCACCCATGCCTCGCTCACCATGAGGAACAGGAGGAGAAAAGCTTAAACACCCGTCGCTTAGCCCCTCCGAAGCTGGAAAGGCTCGATCAACTTTTTGGGCTAAACCCTTAGCCCGATGAAGCTGACCAGGAGCGATATTCTGCATCCCCTTTGCCCACAGTCTGGGATGCTTCAATAATTCAGCAACCCGGTCTGCCGAAAGCTGGTAAGGATTGGCATTGACCATGGGATGGTGTTCGCCATGATAATGACTGATCACGACATCTGTGGCATCTTCCAGCGCCTTCTCGATGGCCACTTTCACCCTCTCTGCCACAGCAACCTGAACCGGGTGCGGCAACAAGCCATGCCGCCTATACCCCAGCGCAACTCCAGGATCGATGACTATTTTGCGGTCCTTGGTTTCAACTACGCAGCACAGGCCCCGAACACCCAATGATTCTGCACCGACTATCTTTATCCTCACTCCAAAGCTAATATTAC
>Ga0307433_1000275_pt1 | contig 45591 bp, 37 predicted proteins | sample SalMarWE160210MG_FD_202166 | JGI IMG/M metagenome (GOLD analysis project Ga0307433, IMG submission 202166) | Salt marsh sediment microbial communities from the Plum Island Ecosystem LTER, Massachusetts, United States - WE1603-210 | ecosystem: Environmental > Aquatic > Marine > Intertidal zone >... | reverse complement strand
CTACATTGCTGTTAAGCTGTTGCTGCACTTTTAGGACGAAAGAAAATTGAAAAAGAATACCGAAGAGAAGCTAAACTTGTCCCAAACGAAGTTGAGGGAACAAACCGCCGAACGGCTTGGACTGACAATCGAGCAAATCCCGCGCCATATCGCTATCATTATGGACGGCAATGGTCGTTGGGCAAAACAAAGGTCTCTGCCCCGGGTTGAGGGACACCGCCAAGGAGCACATACAGCCGAAAAAATAGCTCAATGCTGTGTTGACCTCGGCATTGAATCTTTGACTTTGTATTCGCTCAGCTCGGAAAACTGGAAAAGACCCAAAGCTGAAGTCGATGCCCTTATGCACCTTCACACCCAATACCTTATAGGAATCCGCCCCAAGCTGATGAAAAACAATGTAAAATTGATTCACCTTGGCCAATTGGAGGGCCTGCCCGTGACACTTCAAAAAGAGCTTTCAAAAACTATGATGCAAACCTGCAAAAATACCGGTATGGTACTCGGCCTAGCAATGAATTACGGCGGCAGAGCTGAAATCACCGAAGCAGCCAGAAAAATTGCACAGGAATATAAAAAGGGACAACTACGTCTGAGAGACATTAACGAACAATGTATAAGCCGGCATCTATACACTGACCAAATCAGAAGACAGAAGACAGTCCGCAGGATACCTTACGGCAAAGACAGAGGACAGAGGACAGATGTTCAGTCATTCATATATGAGCCGGATCTGTTGATACGTACCGCAAACGAGATGAGGATCAGCAATTTCCTGCTCTGGCAGATTTCATACAGCGAATTCTATGTCACAAAAACCCTTTGGCCGGTCTTCAAAAAGGCAAATTTGGAAAAAGCAATAATAGCCTATTCAAAACGTGACAGACGATTTGGAAGTGTAAAGTGAGCTAAAGTGACTAAAGTGCGAAGTGCCTAAAGTTTGGAGTACCTAAAGTTCTAAAATTATCCGGCAGTCCGGCACGGCAAAAGACTATGCCATGAAGGAAAGGATAACTTTAAGTCACTTTAGTTCACTTTAGGCACTCTTAACTTAGTTCTATGCTGAAATACAGATTATTTTTTGGAGCTTTCGCGAAGAAGATTTCAAATCCTAAATTCTAAGCTCTAAGTTCTAAACAATTTCAAATGACCAAAATATAAAATTCACCCTTCGTAACCTGCCCTATGCAGTGCCTAAGGGACGGTGGTCAGGGTCACTACGGAGAATGGACAATTTGTTTTGGACATGGGCCTGGCCATTCTGCGAATTTAATATTTGAATTTTAGATTTGTTTCTGATTTAGTTATTAGAATTTAGGATTTGAATAAGTTTTTGTCTGATACACAGATAACCTTATATTTGAGATCGGCAGGAATTACATTCCACGAGCGGATTGCTGCAGAAAGCCGCCTGAAACTTACGACAGATAACTATGTTTTATTTATTTCTCGCCACGAGCACTGAGCTTTTTGGCCATTTGAATGTGGTCTTGCTATTCGCTGTGGTCATTTTGGGCGGGGCTTTAGGTGCTCGTCTTATTCAAGAGCTGCATGTCCCTCAAGTCGTCGGTTGTATCATTGTTGGGATACTCCTTGGAGACGTCTTTGGTTTGATAACTACCGAAACCACTGAAGCCCTTGAGCCGCTGACAATGTTCGCGCTGGGCGTCATAGGATTTATGATTGGGGCGGAGCTTCGGGCAGAGGTGTTTAAGAAATATGGTAAGCAGTTCTTCGTGATACTTTTCTCCCAGGGTCTCGGAGCTTTTTTTCTGGTGGCGGTGGTGACATCAATGGTAATGTGGGTCGTAACAGGCCAATCACATACTTCAATTGCGATGGGACTTGTTTTTGGTGCCATCTCCTCGGCAACGGCACCGGCAGCAACAGCTAATGTATTATGGGAATATAAAACAAGGGGACCTCTTACGGCTACAATACTGGCCATTATCGCTCTGGACGACGCTCTGGCACTTTTGCTCTACCGCGGCGCAGCAACCGGAGCAAAGGCTCTTACCGGCACAGGTCACGATTCTGTTGTCACTACTATGCTTGTGCTGTTCGGAGAAATAGTCGGTGCAGTAGCATTGGGATTCTTAGCGGCAGTACTACTCTATCTTTTTCTGAAGTTCGTCAGAGCTGAGGATAAAATTTTAGAATTTGCATTGGCGTCGCTTTTACTCGTCGTTGGTGTTTCGATGATACCACGGATCGACCCGATTCTGCCTGCCATGACATTGGGCATAACGATCGCCAACTTAATGCCTCGTGAGAGTAAGGGTATGTTTAAGCTCATCGAAAGATTCACACCCCCAATCTACATCTCATTTTTTGTGCTTGCCGGGGCACATATGAAGTTTGGCAAATTAAGCTTATGGATGGTTATTCTTATAATATTCTACACTCTATTTAGAGCAGCAGGTAAAATGACCGGTTCCTGGTTCGGCGCCAAGTATTCAGGCGCTCCGGCGGTAGTTCGTAAATATCTGGGAATTTGTCTTTTGCCTCAAGCCGGCGTTGCTATCGGCCTTGCTATTTTAGCCAGTCAGCAGTTTCAGGGAGAGCTTGCTCACACGATTATTATGGTAACCATGACAGCAACGTTCTTAATGGAGATACTGGGACCTATTTTAGTCAAGGTTGGTGTTAAAAAGGCTGGCGAAGTAGGACTGAATATAACTGAAGAAGACCTGATAAAGATATACACAGTTAAAGATGTCATGGATACTAAGCCGACAAGCATTCCACAGGATTTACCACTGCAGCAAATTCTTGAGGTATTCAGCACAACTGATAGTCTGTATTATCCGGTTGTTGATGCTCAATCACGACTAATAGGTATAATTACTATTCCAGATATTAAAGAGATATTTGCGAATAGGGAATTTGCCGGCTGGTTGTTGGCTTGTGATGTTGCCGAGCCTGTGCTGGACAAGACGACGCCAAATAAGCCGCTTGAAGAGATCATAGAGCACATGAGAAGGTATCATTTAGAAAATATACCGGTAGTAGCCGATCAAGATAGCGATGAGCTTGTCGGTGTTTTAGATTATGCTAAAACGTTCCGGAAAATAAGTGCGGAGGTTCTAAATAGACGGAAAGCGGCGGAAGGAATAGCTCTGGCAACCGGCTAATGGAAGTGAGGACAGAGGACAAAGGATGGAATTTCTGTCTTCACTCTTCTGACATCTGACTTCTGAAATATGGTGGAATGTTGAAGCGTTTTTCTTTTGGAAAAGATAAAAGACTTGTCAACAACAAGCAATTCAAAACTGTTCTGGCTCGTAATCTCTGTGCCACTGACGGATTTCTTATGCTATATATGGCGGAAAACAAATATGATTATCCACGACTGGGCGTCTCTGTCAGCAAATCATGTGGTAATGCGGTTGTACGTAATCGACTGAAACGATTGTTAAGAGAAGCCTTTCGGCAACACGCCTTAGGCGTGCCAGCCGGTTTTGATTATTTACTTATGATTTCGCCTAAATGGTCGAAAAAATCAAATAAAGCCTGCCCTGAGCTTGCCGAAGGGTCGATTGATTCCAAAAAAACCATTAGTCAACCGACATTTGAGCAGGTACAAAATTCGTTTTTAGCTCTGGTAAAAGAAATAGTTGAGAAGATAAAATAAAATTTGAATTGAGAATTACAAACTCTACATTCTAAATTCAAAATTCTGAATTCTTTGAGGTTGGGATTTGAGCGATAAACGCAAATTACTACCCATAGGGACAGCAGCGAAAAAAGCTGGCATTTCCCGGCAAACTTTGCAATACTACCTTATGGTCGGTTTGCTTGAGCCTGCAGATGTTACGCCAACCGGTAGGCGGCTGTTCGATGAAAGGTGCATAGAGCGAATAAAGCTGATCAATAAGCTAAATATCAGCGGCTATCCTTTGCGTGCCATAAGGGAGCTGTTTCTCCAAAGCCGTTCCGACTCGAAAGGAAATGAACTGTGAGCGACTACGAAACTATTCAAAAAAGGCGCAATATTATTGTAGGCCTTTTTGTAATATTAGCTGTATTTGCGCTGGTATGGCTTATATTTAAGTTCGGAGATATACCGACGGCTGTGACCAAAATCAGCTCTTTCGATGTATTTGTTCAATTTCCTACTGCACCCGGTGTCCAAAAAGATACGCCTGTGCAATTTTGTGGGTATCAGATCGGCAGAGTTACAAAGGTTATGGCACCGGAAATACGTCGCGACTTGAAAACCGGGCTCGAATATCATCAGTCAATGATTGCTTTGAGCATTGACAAGAAATATCGGAATATTCCTTCTAATGTAGAGATAAAATTAATGACGCGAGGCCTCGGTAGCAGTTATATTGAGCTGACCGTTGATCCTGCTAAGCTTCCGGCTCCGATGACTGACCCAAATCGACCGGAGACGAGGTTTTTAGTTGACGGAATGCTGAAGCAGGGATCGACCGGTATGACCAGTGAGTTTTTCCCGGAAGAAAGTCAGGAAAAATTTGAGAACATAGCTGAAAGCCTAAAGAGTCTTATAGATCACGTCAAGGATATCATCGGTGATCCCAACAGCAAAGATAATCTCAAGAAGACGCTGGCTAATATGTCTGAGGTATCAGAGCATGCTGTAGAGACCATGCGGCAAGCTGAGCAGACGTTAAAAGAGTTCCGAGAATTTGCCGCTGCCGGGACCAAAACTATGCAAAATGCCGATGCCAAAGCAGAAAGGCTTGTTACCACCTTGATTGATACGAGCGAACAACTAAGTGAAGCAGCATCACAATTACGAGTGATTTTAGAAAAGGCCAATAGCGGCGAAGGAACTGTTGCCAAGCTCGTCAATGACGGACGATTATACGAAAGTATGCTCGAAAACGCTGATCAAATGCAATTGCTATTAAAAGAGTTAGAATCTTTTTTAGCTAAATCTCGGGACAAAGGTCTGCCGATCAAACTAAAGTAATACTATGTATTGCCAAGATGCTAAGTTATTGGCGGCTCTTTTAGCATAAGTGCATATAATACCAATTGCATTAAATTACTGCGCTTCGTGCGTTTGGCACATATGGAGGGCAGCCTCAAGCGCAGCGCCCCGCCTGAGCTTGTCGAAGGCTTGGGGGATGTCTTGCCGGCCTTTATGCAAAGCGCAATATTTAATTACAATTGCTATAATACAATCGAATGATTTTCAGATATTAGCAGTTTCTGCTAAAAGAAACTGCTAATAAGTACAGGTATATGTTTATATGTTAGTGTAATAGCAATCGTACTTAATTACAGCGCTTTTGCCGGGTTATCTGATGTGATTCATGGCGCTGCTGAGCCAATATATATTGAATCCACATGCTGCCTTAAATATGTGAGGCGCAAGGATTAATCACAATTGGTATAACTGTAGAATTGATGCAAAGCGGCCCTATGCTTGTGCACAAGGCCGCTTCTTTAGCAGCCGAAGCAACTATTCGATGCGATGCCATAGGGGCTGATTACTGCGCCAACGATACGTCTTATTACCAATCGCGCACGATAAGCCCATCCTTGCCCACATAATACCTTTCTGCATCTTTTATCTTAAGATTATAAACCTTGCCAACAAAGGGCGCTACCCTTTTTATAACGCTCTTGATGCTGACGGGTCCCTTTAATGACATTAGCTTCAAGCCAGCTTTGAGGTCCTGGACGGGGACCCATCGCTGCGAATCAAGCAGAAACAGGTGTGAGCTTGCCACGCTAATGCAGTCTCCGGTTTCAAGCACAACATCATAGCATTGGAACGCTCCCTCGTGCTCTTCTACGCGTTCAACCTGCCTGAACGATACCGTTTGGGCCGAGCAACTCATCGCCTCAACTGGTTCAAGCATACTAATTTTTTGCCCTTGAGTAACCTGCGAGATTCTAACCTGTGTCCCATTTACCCAAACGAGCGTATCAGCAGGGAAGCACCTGCCGCCTTTTGTAGGTTCCCCATCATGCACCAGCAGCGAGTCTTTCCTGTGGCCAGGCACACTTTGAAAAACTATAGGCAACTCACCTAACTGAGGATGACCAAGTCCTTGAGGCAGATGTGTATAAATATTATCATCCTCAACGCCACAATAAGAGCGTTTCTCAAACTCTACGTGCATGTCCATAAACAGCACCTGCTGTCCATCTTCCTGGTGAGCAATAGCGTTTCCTTGTTTTGCCTGTTCAGCCGTGCCGTTCCAGGGTTGTATGTCTGGTGAAAACAGCGAGAAATCCTTAGCTTGTGCAGCAGGGGAATCGATCCACGGATTTCTATCGGCTGCCACCGCCATACCCGGCTCACTTGACGAGGTCAAAGCATATACGCCATAAGGCATATGATAGGTGTAGCTGCAATGAGTGTTGGCTGCATCACCAGGCGAACCACCGAAATCCCAGGCGTGAATAAGCTCTTCAACAACAGTGGTGTCCCGATCGGGATAGTCAGCAAGGCTAAACTCCCTAGTCCCTGAATCGGCCTTGCAGACAAACGACTTGGGAGTAACCTCAGCGTACTTTACTAAAAGGTAAAAGCTGGAGGAAATGGTGGCGGTGCCGCCGCTTTGGTCTGCTGCTAAGCTGTAAGCCCGAAATCGGTCAGCGGCATCCCAGTCAACGAGACCACCCCACACGGTCTGTCTTCCACCCGCACGAGGGAGCTCATCTTCATAATCGTTGGCATAGATCAGCATTGCTTTGCCCATGCCGGACAGGTTCGTTCCGCAGGTCATGCGAAAGGCAATCTGTCTGACCCTGGCTAAAGCGGGCATCAATATACCCATCAGAAGTGCTATGATCGCAATAACGACCAATAGCTCAACTAATGTGAAACCTTTCGTCTTCATCTTTGTTCTCCTTCACTAATCCGGAGATTCGCCAGCCAGACCGTTCTTAAGCACATTTTTGTTTACCTTTTTATAAATAAATGCTTAACCCAGAAAACGCCAATTCAACTTTTACCTGCGAATCTCCTTAACAATATATTTTCAGCTTAAGAACAGCCGGTTAATTTTCGGAATGTCTTTTTTCAAATGCGCGCATGTGATTAAGCCCCATAGTTGAAAGCAACTATCGGGTTATCAGCGCAAACCAAATTTAGTTAGGATCTTCCAGACAGGTAGGCTTGGGATATATAGGAAAGATACAGAATATGATAGCAAATTAAATTATAATAAATTTTTAACCTACCACTTTCTATATTTTTTACGTAAAAATCGCTGACATTGTTCTACAAAAAACATTTTAAAAAACACAAAATCTGCTGAAGAGGCATAACCAAGAACACTTCGAGCATCAGACAGTATGGCTTCATAAAAGGAAGTACCCCTGAACCTGCAAATTTGTGTATATTCCTGTCAAGCTTAAAGGCGTTTGGTAATACCATTTTACCATTTCTAAAAATTAATGGAGACTGTAGCAAATCTACCGGCATAGCACTGCTCTCTTTCTTGTATTATGGACTATGTTCACGGTTTCGTTGCGGCCACGAGCATTTGCATCTCGTAGCATGTCAATCGCAATTCGCTGGCTTATATGGTCTCTGGTTCGCACACGATACACGATGCGAAATTTGAGCTTCTTAATACCTAAGATACTTAGGCATTATATCATTTCTAAAAATTAGTGGCGCTTTAAGGATTTTCGGGTTGTTGCTTTTGAGTCTTGGTCCGCCCAAGGCGGATTTGCCTTGGTTAGAAATTTATCCATAGCATATGCCACAATTCACATGATGAGCACAAAAATTTATTATGATTGGTATAAAACATGCTTGAGGCTATAGACAAAAGCGGCCTTATGTTATGCATAAGGCCGCTTTTAAGGTCACTGAAATACGCCCCATGTTTCCTATTAACGTCTGCTCGTTGGGCTTGAAGTTGGCTCACCATCATGCACTAACAGCGAGTCTTTCCTGTGGCCAGGCACACTTTGAAAAACTATAGGCAACTCACCTAACTGAGGATGACCAAGTCCTTGAGGCAGATGTGTATAAATATTATCATCCTCAACGCCACAATAAGAGCGTTTCTCAAACTCTACGTGCATGTCCATAAACAGCACCTGCTGTCCATCTTCCTGGTGAGCAATAGCGTTTCCTTGTTTTGCCTGTTCAGCCGTGCCGTTCCAGGGTTGTATGTCTGGTGAAAACAGCGAGAAATCCTTAGCTTGTGCAGCAGGGGAATCGATCCACGGATTTCTATCGGCTGCCACCGCCATACCCGGCTCACTTGACGAGGTCAAAGCATATACGCCATAAGGCATATGATAGGTGTAGCTGCAATGAGTGTTGGCTGCATCACCAGGCGAACCACCGAAATCCCAGGCGTGAATAAGCTCTTCAACAACAGTGGTGTCCCGATCGGGATAGTCAGCAAGGCTAAACTCCCTAGTCCCTGAATCGGCCTTGCAGACAAACGACTTGGGAGTAACCTCAGCGTACTTTACTAAAAGGTAAAAGCTGGAGGAAATGGTGGCGGTGCCGCCGCTTTGGTCTGCTGCTAAGCTGTAAGCCCGAAATCGGTCAGCGGCATCCCAGTCAACGAGACCACCCCACACGGTCTGTCTTCCACCCGCACGAGGGAGCTCATCTTCATAATCGTTGGCATAGATCAGCATTGCTTTGCCCATGCCGGACAGGTTCGTTCCGCAGGTCATGCGAAAGGCAATCTGTCTGACCCTGGCTAAAGCGGGCATCAATATACCCATCAGAAGTGCTATGATCGCAATAACGACCAATAGCTCAACTAATGTGAAACCTTTCTTTTTCTTCATTTTTATTCTCCTTCAATTATGAGATTCACAAGCTCGACCGTTCTTAAGCACGCTTTCGTTTACGTTTTGATAGATAAATGCTTAACTAAAAAACGCCAAACCAACTTTTACCTGCGAATCTCCTTAACAAATATTTGCCGCATAAGAACGGCTGATTTACATTCACTAAGACAATTTCAAACGGTTTTTTACAATTAGCTTTGCCGGCTGAACGATAAAGTCAGCACAATTGCGCAAACCAAACAGACAGAAGATTTCTTTAACAGGTAGGTTTATGATATAAAGGAGGATGTAAAATATGATAGCCGATTAAATTATAATGGTTATAATAAACATACTACCTGTTTCTATGTCCAATAATAGCACTCAGAAGGCTTTCTGTCAAACAAATTTCGGCAGATTTTTGGATTATCTTAAAAAAAATTTTACATTTTTCTTATTTTTTGTATTTTTGTCTTAAAATCAAAGATATGACTACGCATAAAACGTTTGAAAACATAAAAAACCTGCTAAAAAAACACAACCAGGAACATATCCTGGTATTTTGGGAGGAGTTAAATCCAGCCCAGAAGCAGCATTTACTAACACAAATCGAAGAGCTGGATTTCTCGAAAATAAACTCCTGGGTAGCTAACGTCGTCGAAAAGTACACTTCTATTAAAATAGGTGACGACTTTAGACCTGCCGGGCACTACAGTTTTGCTCCGGCTGATGCAGAACAAAAACGCAAGTATGTTAAAGCCATCGAATTGGGCAAACTGTATATATCGGCTGGTAAGGTTGCTGCCTTAGTTGTCGCAGGTGGACAAGGAACCCGCCTCGGATTCGATGGCCCAAAAGGAAATTTCCCCATCAGTCCTGTCGAAAACAAGACACTATTTCAACTCTTTGCTGAAACCATCGCAGCAGTTTCAAAAAAATACCAGTCCGTCTGTCCCTGGTATATTATGACCAGCCCGTTTAATCACGCCGAGACCCTTGAAATCTTCCGTAAAAATGGCTATTACGGTCTGAATGAGAAAGATGTGTTTATATTTGAGCAAGGCACATTGCCCAATTTCAGTCTCGATGGCAAAATCCTTTTAGCTGACAAAGCTGATATTGCCTGCTCGCCCGATGGACATGGCGGAAGCTTCAAAGCTCTTTACCGTACTGGGGCTCTCGAAGACATGAAAAAACGCGGCATAGAACTCATAACCTACTGGCAGGTTGACAATCCTCTGGTAAAGCTATTTGACCCTTTATTTATCGGCCTACATGTCCTTGATGGAGCTGAGATGTCCTCAAAGGCTTTGATAAAAACAGGCCCAAAGGAGAAGATCGGCAACTTCTGTCTTATCGATAATAAGGTGAATGTCGTTGAATATAGTGATTGGCCTGACGAACTCGCCGAGAAACGGAACGTAGATGGCTCGTTAGTCTTTGCCCTTGGCAGTATTGCTATCCACATTATAAATGTAAGTTTTGTCGAAAAATTTAACACCAAAGGTTTTTCACTACCCCTGCACCGAGCCGTCAAAAAAATTCCGCACATCGACTATGAGGGAAATCCTGTAGAACTCGCCGAGCCAAACGGCATAAAGCTTGAATCCTTTATTTTTGATGCATTACCGTTGGCCTCGAAGTCGATAATCCTTCAGACCAAACGTAGTGAGGAATTCGCCCCTGCCAAGAATGCAACAGGTGTGGATAGCGTCGAGGTTACACAACGTATGATGATCGACCGCGCGGCTTATTGGCTCGAGGCGGCTGGTGTTGCTGTTCCTAAGAATTCTGACGGCACAGTGGATTGCCTGCTTGAGATCGCTCCAAGTTTTGCACTTGAAAAAGAAGACATCAAAGCAAAGCTCAATCAGATACCTGAAATAAAGCCCAAAGACAAGATATATCTCGCCTGAGCCAACACAACAATCTTAAATCACATCTAAGCAGAAAATCTATTTCGTAGAGAATTTGTGTACAGTTACTGAATTATACTTCTCACCGGGTTTTAGAACAACCGATGGGAAGTTCGGTTTATTCGGCGAATCCGGATAGTGTTGCGTCTCCAAGCAGAATCCGTAATGTTTCTTATACGCTTTGCCTGATTTGCCGGCTATAGTGCCATCTAAGAAGTTTCCGGAATAAAATTGTATTCCAGGTTCGACGGTTGTGATTTCCATTACCCGACCGGTTGTTGGTTCATACACTCTTGCGGCCAAAGTCAGCTTACCTACGCCGCCTTTGAGCACGTAGTTATGATCATAGCCACCTGTAACCTGGTCGATTCGTGAACCAATAGTCGTCGGCTTAGTAAAGTCCATCGGCGAATCCTTGACTTCTTTGATCTCGCCTGTCGGTATTAGTCCCTCATCTACAGGAGTGTACTTATCTGCGTTGAGCATAAGCTCATGGCCGAGAATATCACCGCTGCCCTGGCCGGCTAAATTCCAATAAGCATGATTCGTCAGATTCACTATGGTTGTCTTATCGGTTGTTGCTTCATAGTCAATCCTAAGCTCATTATCCTTTGTCAGCGTATAGGTAACACTACAATTAAGATTGCCGGGGTATCCTTCTTGGCCATCTTTGCTAAAATAGCTCAACTTCACCATTGCTGTATCGTCTTTAGCTTTTACGTTTTCGACCTTCCATACAACCTTGTCAAATCCCTTAACGCCGCCGTGCAGATGATTTGGCCCATTGTTCGTTGCTAATTTATACTCGACGCCATCAAGCATGAATCTGCCTTTGCCGATACGATTAGCGTATCTGCCGACGATCACTCCGAAATATGGGTGCTCTGTAAAATATCCGTCGAGCGTATCAAAGCCGAGTATAATATCAGCAAAATTACCGTCCCTGTCCGGCGTCTCCAGCGATACCAAAATCGCACCATAATTCATAACCCTAGCTTTAAGACCATTAGGATTCGTTAGCGTGTACAAAACAACTGTCTGATTATCAGGGGTTTTACCATAAGATTCCTTCGTGATACTCATTTTCTTTTTCTCCTTGACTTCGGGCTTTTCTGCAGCGGCTATATTTTTTTTCTTCTCACAGCCGAAAACGATTATTGCCGTTACTGCTAAAACGAGATTAAGTAAAATCCTTGTCCTCATTTTTTTAACTCCTTGCACCAATCAAAAAATATATTCCGATGCACTTAAAACCTGTAGGAAATCTACTAACGCTCCACTGAAATGTCAAATAATTTATTTTATCCGTCATGTTCCATTAGATGCTTCTGAACAAATCTTGTAACTTTAGCTGGAATGGTTATAATTCGGTCGGCTTTACGCTGTAATACAAACAAGCTAAAGACAGAAATAATGCATAATAGAAAGATGTTTTTTGTCATGGGTAGGCTTTGTAAGTACTTATTTATAAAGGGGATAGGTAAATGGCACTTCTATTAGGATACGATGTTGGAAGTTCATCGGTAAAAGCAACATTGATGGATTCTGTTACAGGCAAAGTGTTGGCGACTGCAACTTCACCGGAAAAAGAGCTGGAGATTATCGCACAAAAGCCGGGCTGGGCGGAGCAGAATCCTGAAGTCTGGTGGAACCATGTTAAGTTAGCTGCGCAAAAAATTAAAGGCAAAGCAAAATTCGAAGCGTCTGATATTAAAGCAATCGGCATCTCTTACCAGATGCACGGACTCGTGTTGGTGGATAAGAACAAACAGGTGTTAAGACCTTCGATAATCTGGTGCGACAGCCGGGCTGTTCAAATCGGCCAAAAAGCGGCGGCAGAGATCGGCGAACAAAAGTGCCTTGAAAGTTTGCTCAACCTGCCCGGCAACTTCACAGCCTCGAAATTAAAATGGGTTATGGAAAACGAGCCGGATGTTTTTTCCAAGATTTATAAAATGATGCTTCCCGGCGATTATATTGCGATGAAGATGACCGGCGAGATAAAGACGACTCCTTCCGGTTTATCGGAAGGGATAATGTGGGATTTCCAGAAACAAGGTCTTGCAGATTTGGTGCTGAACTATTACGGAATTCCAGAAGAGCTGATTGCTGAAGTTGTACCGACTTTCTCGGTGCAGGGTGAGCTAATCAAAGAGGCAGCCGATGAGCTGGGCTTAAAAGCCGGGACAAAAATATCCTATCGAGCGGGCGACCAACCTAATAACGCACTATCGCTTAACGTCTTAAATCCCGGCGAGATAGCAGCTACAGCCGGAACTTCGGGAGTTGTCTATGGGATAACGGAAAGGAGCGATTACGACAGCAAGTCAAGGGTCAACACGTTTGTTCATGTTAATCACACACAGAAGACACCAAGGTATGGCGTGCTACTGTGCGTGAATGGAACAGGCATTCTCAATAGCTGGCTGAAACATAATGCTTCTGGCGGGCTGGACTATGATGAAATGAATAAATTAGCCGGCAGCGTAGATGTTGATTCTGAGGGACTTTCGATTCTGCCATACGGAAATGGAGCTGAGCGAACACTGGAGAATAGCAATTTAGGCGCATCTATACATGGCTTGAATTTCAACATTCATACCAGAGCGCATCTTATGCGGGCGGCACAGGAGGGAATCGTCTTTGCGCTCAATTACGGTCTTGGTATAATGCGACAGACGGGGGTTGTAGCGAAAACCGTCCGAGCAGGCGATGCGAATATGTTTCTTAGCCCATTATTTGGCGAGGCCTTTGCGACAGTTACAGAATCCACCGTTGAGCTATACAATACTGATGGCTCGCAAGGGGCCGCCCGTGGTGCAGGTATCGGCGCAGGTATCTATAAAGGGCCGGCAGACGCCTTTGTTGGCCTGGAACCGGTTAGGACAATCGAGCCAAACACTAAGCTGGCTTCCGCCTATAAGCAAGCTTACAAAAGATGGGAGGATGTTTTAAAAAAGCAATTGAAAGCGTGAATCACATCTCTTCAAATGAAATATAAGATACGAGAAAGGAGCAAAACAAATGGCAGAGAAATCTTTACACAGTATATGCAGATGGACATTTAATCCGGGTAAAGGCGGTTTTGTGCCGGGCGATATGCGGCCGGAATGGGGCGGCAAGTTTGGTACGCCTGAAATGATAAAGCTCGTGGCTGACAAGGTTCAACCTCGAATACCGGACAATGTCGAGCTGGGCATTGAGATGCACTATGACGCGGAAGTCGATGATAAGAACGCTGCGGCTGTCGCCGATGCGCTCGTGGACAATAAACTCTATCTGGCAATGATAACGCCGGGTGCACACACTCACTTTGCATACGGCGGCATAGCGTCACTGGATCCTAATGAACGAAAAGCCGCCGAGGATTTAGGCACAAAAACAGTGGACATTGCTTACGGAACGCTAAAGAAAGCATGGCACACGGACATCAATAAAGCACCGGCGCTTGTTATTTGGAACGGCTCCTTCGGCTATGATGTTGCTACGGTCGGTATCAGGCAGATGTATCAAAATCTCAAGGAGAGTATCGCAGGACTATGCAAATATGATCAAAAGAAAGGCGGCAATCTCTACATCAGCTTTGAACCAAAGCCGAACGAGGGTCACCCAGCCATGCTGATTCCAACGGTGGCAAGCGCACTTTTGTTCTGGAGAAAAATCGAGGAAGAGTTTGGCGTCTCCAGAAATAAGAAAGGCGTGAACAAGGAATTTGGGCATTCAGAGATGATAGGCCTTGATCATGTTTATGACACGGTCGAAGAGCTTGACAATGATGCGATGGTCCACATGCACCTCAACAGTCAGGGCTACAACGACGGTATTATTCTTGGCGGGCCGGGAAAGTATGACATAGACCACGGAACCAGAGTAAACGGTATGAATATTGCCATTGCAGGACTCATTCAGCAGGCAGGCTATGCACGCTGGAAAGGCCACGATATGCAGACACGGGCATACGATAATGTAGTGCAGGGAATCGACAGGGTAGTAAGAAGTGTCCTTAGCTGGGAAGCGTGTGATAGAGCAGCAAGAGATCTGGATACTAAACAACTGATGAATGTCCTTGCCAAGCGTGAAACCGCCAAGGCCGAGGATATGATGCGTGCTGCGGTTGTCGATGCCCAGGGTTATTTTGATGAAATGTATAAGTAGACTCCTGCAGTGCTTTGTCACAGTAAGATTGATAGATGAAAATGTCATTGCGAGCGACTTGTCCGTCGTAGCCTTGGCGAAGACGAAAGCGAAGCAATCTCAAACTCCACAGTCCTTGGGACTCCTCACGGAGGACGCCTAACGGCGGAAACGATGGCTTTTTCCGCCCACCAGACAGGAGATTGCCACGGCCCTACGGGCCTCGCAATGACACTTTTCAAAGGTTTTCAACAAAGCAATGAAATGTATAAGTAAGAACTTATAGGCTCTTGATATCTATATTGTTATAGGGATAGATCGTGACCTGACCTCATAGTTTAGACTTAGACGTCGCTGGCACGGTGACGGTACTTGCTTCGCAGTCGATTAAAACCGTAATATAAATGAAAAATTCTACTGTTACCATTCCTGAAAAGGGCATAATATTCAAAATTGCTAAGTCGCGAGTGGTTGTCTCTCGTATTTTCGGCTTAGTGGTGTTACTGCTTTTGCTGTTTACAAGTCACTCTTTCAGCCAAGAAGGCATAACAGATTTTTTGTTCGAGATAACAGGGCTGTTTTTACTTTCGATATGCAGTCTCGGACGATTATGGGCGCTGATGTATATAAGCGGCAATAAAAGACAGACGCTTATTACAGAAGGCCCCTATTCCATGGTAAGGCATCCCCTTTATGTTTTTAGCTTAATAGGTGCTATAGGAATCGGCTTTGCATCAGAGAACTTACTGGTTCTGGCACTGATAGTAATCTTCTATCTGTTTTACTATCCGTTTACCATCATATCAGAGGAAAAGAAGCTCACAAATAAGTTCGGCCAAGCCTATCTCGACTATATGGAGCGTACGCCCAGGTTTTTGCCCAAATTCTCGCTGTACAAAGAGTCTGAAACGTATCCGGTTAAAGCCGCCAGTTTTGTCCGAAACTTTGCAAATGGGATGTGGTTTATTTGGATATTTATGCTCATGCACTCCATCGAAATGCTCCAGGATTCAGGATTGTTACCGGTTTTTCTGCGAATCCCATAGTTGATTGTTTCAAGGATATTGGAGAACCTTCGGTGGCCCAGATAGAAGAATTCAGACATACAGGAAGCTGGCTATTCAGCTGACCGAAACCGTCAAATTTTGGGGGAGCTTTCAATTTTATTGGCGATCCGCTCAACCGCACGGACAAGGCGACCAATTAACAATATGATATAGATATAAACACCGACGTAGAGTATCATCATCAGTGGAGAAAGAATCCCAAAAATGCTTGCCATTACCATAATATACACCTTTCATTTCATTAAGGGAATCTTGGCAATTGATTATTCAGTCCCAGCCAAGTTCTTGCAACTATAAGACATCCTGGTTACTTGGCCACAAATGGTGATAGTTCGCGGAGCCGGTTGACAATTTGCGGCATTTTTTCGATGGTGTAATCGACCTCCTCTTCTGTGTTGTATCTGCTCAGGCTGAACCGGATTGAGCCGTGAGCGGCAGTGAACGGCACGCCCATCGCACGCAAAACGTGAGAAGGCTCTAACGAGCCGGATGTGCAGGCTGAGCCGCTGCTGGCGCAAATGCCTTGTCTATCAAGCAGAAGCAGAATAGCTTCGCCCTCGATGTACTCAAAGCTGATATTACTCGTATTAGGCAAACGATTATCTCTATCACCATTTAACCGACAATCGGGACACTTCTTTAATATGGCGCTTTCTAATTTGTCCCGCAGGTGCTTGACTTTTCTGTTTTCTTCTTCGATATTCTCCGCCGCCAATTCGCACGCCTTACCGAGGCCGATTATACCCGGCACGTTTTCCGTGCCGGCCCTTCTGCCGCCTTCCTGGTGGCCGCCCAACATATAAGGTGACAGCCTTGTCCCCTTACGGACGTAAAGAGCGCCAACGCCTTTGGGGCCATGGAGTTTATGGCCCGACAGGCTGAGTAAATCAATACTGCATCTGGATAAGTTCAGCGGAATCTTGCTCACCACTTGCACCGCATCGGTGTGAAACACGACATCTCTGCTTGTAACCAGCTCTGCGATTCTCTCTATAGGGAATATCACGCCGGTCTCGTTGTTCGCGTACATTATTGTAACAATAGCAGTATCGTCATCGATCTGTTCTTCAAGCTCAGCTAAGTCGAGCCGACCATATTTATCTACGCCAATCTCAACAACCGTGTATCCATGATTTTCAAGGTCTCGGCAGACCGCCAGCACAGCGGGATGCTCAACCCTGGTCGTTATCACCTTGCGCTTGTCTGGAACTGCAGCAAGAGTTCCCTTAATCGCAGCGTTGTCACTTTCGGTGCCGCCGCCGGTAAATATTATCTCGCTCGGCTCACAGCCGAGCAGCTCGGCTACCTGCTCGCGGGCGTGACGGATTTTATGACCGATTTGGCCGCCAAACGTGTGCATGCTCGATGGATTGCCGTAAAGCTCGCAAAAAAACGGCTCAATCTCCTCCAAAACTTCTGGAGCCATTTTTGTTGTAGCATTATTATCGAAATATATTGTTTTCATTCTAAATTCTCAATTATACATTCTTCATTCTATTGCCTGTGATTATGCGGCTCCTGAGCGGAGTCTTTATCTTCCTCGACAAAAAGCTCACCGCCGACAAATTCTCTTAGCTTGGCTTCGACAACATCTTTTATCGTAAACTCGGTCAGCCTGCACTGTGCACACATACCTCTAAAGGCCACAATAACCTTATTTCCATCCACGTCCATCAGCTCGATATTGCCGCCATGAGCACGCAGGGCAGGCCTTATCTGTTCATTGATCGTCTGCTGGATGAGCTGGATTTTTTGGATATTGGTCAATTTGCCGGCCCGCTTCGGCACCGCTGCCTGTTTTTCTTTTGCTTTATCACCCTGTATTCTATCTATTATCTTTTCAATTTCGCCCTGACACCCACCGCAGCCGCCGCCCGCTTTACAGTAATTTGTCACCTGCTCGACGGTTGTCAGATTATTTTCTCGTATCACTCTCTTGACCTCTTTTTCGGTCACACCAAAACAGGTACAGACGATTTTGCCTTCAAGCTCGTGTTTCTTCTTTCCGCCGGTGCGGTAATTTTCAATTGCCGCCTCAAGAGCTTCTCTGCCCATAACTGAGCAGTGCATTTTCTGCTCCGGCAAACCGCCGAGATAATCGGCAATGTCTCTGTTCGTAACCTTAGCAGCCTCCTCCAGCGTTTTGCCTTTTATCATTTCGGTCAAGACCGATGATGTTGCTATGGCACTTGCACAGCCGAAGGTCTTGAATTTCGCATCTTTAATCCTGCCATTCTCATTGAGCTTGAACATCAGCTTCAATGCGTCACCGCAGGCAAGTGAGCCGACCTCACCCACTCCGTCGGGGTTTTCGATTTCACCGACGTTTCGCGGGTTGAAGAAGTGGTCCCGAACTTTGTCAGTATAATCCCACATAGTTTAGTTTTTAGTCCTTTATAATGGTATTTCAGGTCGGTGGCAAAACAGCAAGTTGAGCCTGCCAACGTACAAGATTGTATCATGCTATGGATTTGGCTGATTGAGCACCGTACGAATTTCTGATGGATGTACACCCGCAGAGTCTGCTATATTTCGAATGGTTATTTCAGGCTTGGCAGTAAAACCTGCATCCTTTAGTTTTTTTACAGCCTCATCCACGTCCAAGTTTATTTGTTCACAGTATTGTTTCAGCGTCATCCGGCCAAATCTTCTGCCTCCTGTACGGCTCTGACCCAAAGCGATCTGATATAGCTGTGCAGGCGTCATATTAACGGACTGCGCCAGTTCGCCAACAACTACATCCGGGGACTTAACTTCGATTCCCTGCATTTTAAGGTTGGCGAGCATAGTCTCAAGGTCAACATCTGATACTTGCTGAGCCAGCTCAGTCACGGTAAGCAACTCGGCGTGGGGTATGGGGGCTTGCTGTAAAGGGCTGTCCCAACTGTATTTTATGCTTTCATTCCACGCCAGCAGAGTCGAAAAAGGAACAATATTTACAATGGCTCCGACACAAACGACAACACAAATAAACAATGCCATTGCCCATTCGGGCCGCAATGAGAAGATTTTAGTGGCTTTGCTCTTGAAATAACTGATAAACGGTTTCAAATTGAAGTACAGGTGAAAGACCGCTGTGACTACAAAGATAACAGCGAACCAGTCGTGAAGAGCAATCCACTGGTCTTTAGTCAGAGCAAGAAGCGTCCAGCCTGTCCAGTTAGCAATCCGTCCAGGCGGAACAAAAAAGAGAATAATACCAGTGAAGGTCAATCCAATAAAAGAAAATGCAGTGAGGACCGACACAAACGAACGCCAGTGGAATCGTTTTTTTGCGTTTGTTTCCATTTGCCTACCTTTTAGACCTTTCTTCCCAACTCAAGACTCAAAACTTATCACTGACTTTCAGTGCTTGTCTAAAGTCAGCTATTATATCATCAATGTGCTCGGTTCCCACAGATACTCGAATATAATCGTCCGTTACGCCAGCTGCAAGCTGTTCTTCTGTGCTTAGCTGCTGATGGGTCGTGCTGGCTGGATGTATAACTAACGTCTTACTATCACCAATATTGGCAAGGTGGCTGGCTAACTTCACACTATTGATAAACTTAATTCCGGCCTCTTTACCCCCTTTGATGCCGAAGCCGAGGATTGCGCCTTGGCCATCAGGCAGATATTTTTTAGCCAGTTCATAATCCGGATGCGACGCAAGCCCCGGATAATTAACCCAGGAAACCTGCTCATGTTTTTCGAGCCATTTGGCGAGCTTAAGCGCGTTTTCACTGTGCCGGGGCATACGCAGATGCAGCGTCTCCAGTCCCTGCAAAAACAGAAAAGCATTAAACGGTGACATACACGAGCCCATGTCCCGTAAAAATTGGGTTCTTGCCTTTATAATATACGCCATTTCGCCAAATGACTCCACGTACTTCACACCATGATAACCGGGGTCCGGCTCAGTCAGCTCAGGGTACCTGCCGTTTGTCCAATCGAATTTGCCCGAATCGACAATTGCTCCACCGATGCTCGTGCCGTGGCCGCCGATGAACTTTGTGCAACTATGGACAACGATGTCTATACCGTATTCAATTGGTCGAAATAGAATTGGTGTCGCAACGGTGTTGTCACAGATTACCGGCATGCCATTTTTGTGGGCGATTTCAGCTATTTTTTCATATTGCAAAATGTCGTTTTTGGGATTGCCGATAGTTTCGATATAAATCAAGCGTGTATTATCCTTGATTGCCTTTGCGAAATTGTCCGGCTTTTTAGGGTCAACGAAAGTCACCTCAATTCCTAATTTTCGGAAGGTCTGGCTAAACAAAGTGACAGTCCCACCATAAAGCGAATTGGAAGAGACAATGTGCCCACCCGCCCCGCAAATATTGAAGATACTCACATAGATAGCCGACTGGCCGGAGCTTAAGGCCAGGCCCCCTACTCCGCCTTCCAAAGCCGCAAGCCGTTTCTCTAACACATCGGTTGTAGGATTCATCAGCCGAGTATAAATATTGCCGAATTCCTGTAATGCAAAGAGCCGCGCCGCGTGGTCGGTGTCTTTGAAACAATAGCTGGTGGTCTGATAGATAGGCACAGCCCTGCTGAGAGTACCTGAATCCACCTTCTGGCCGGCGTGCAAAGCCAGCGTCTCAAGATGATATTCACGTTCTTTTGCCATTTCCCTAAACCCTTCTTATTAACCTCTACTTTTCAAAAGGCCAAATAACCCCCCAATAAATTGGGGGGCTAAACATAAACAACCTATTTTGCAGGTAAACCCCGTTAGAATTTTTTTCTTTCTGTATCATATTTTGTTGTCCCCTTGTAGAATTTCTAACGGGGTAAAATCTCAACCATTCTATCGATCGCCTTTTTCGCTTTTGCCCTTATTTCTTCGGGTACTGTGACTTTATACTGCATATCCTGCAACGAACCAATAATCTTATCTAAAGTGATTTTCTTCATATTTGGACAAACAGCCTTGTCACTTGCCGGGATAAATTCGGCCTGTGGATTTTGTTTTTTCAAAGCGTGAATCATTCCTATCTCGGTTGCTACTATAAACCGCTTCGCAGAGCTTGTCTTGGTAAACTTGAGCATTTGGCCGGTACTGAGTATCTGGTCTGAGAGCTTTTTGACCGGCTCTGTACATTCCGGATGTGCCATTATAATGGCATTGGGATATTTTGCCTTTGCATTCTTAATGTCCTCCTCGGTTATTGCTATATGCACGTGGCAATACCCTGGCCATAATATAATGTCTCGGCCGGTTTTTTCAGCGACAAAACGTCCAAGATGCTGGTCCGGCACAAAAATAACAGGTCTATCAGTCGGTAAAGAGCTCACCACCTCAACAGCATTGGCACTGGTGCAGCAATAATCGCTCTCAGCCTTTACCTCTGCGGAACTATTGACGTAACAGACCACCAAAGCATCAGGATTTTGCCGCTTCAATTGGCGTAATTGCTCTGCGTTTATCATATCCGCCAAGGGACAGCCGGCAAACTTGTCCGGCAGAAGTATCGTCTTTTCGGGCGAAAGAATAGCAGCGGTCTCTGCCATAAATTGAACACCACAGAATACGATCACCTTCGCATCGGTCTGTGCCGCTTGTATGCTCAATCCTAAAGAGTCACCACAAAAATCAGCCAGGTCTTGTATCTCACCGGACTGATAATTATGCGCGATGATTACAGCCTCACGCTTTTCCTTTAACTGTTTGATTTTTTCAAGTATCCGCTTGTCCAAACTCATATCTCATATATCAAGCTGCTCTGTTGAAAATATCCCACGTCATTTCGACCGAAGCGTCCCCAAGGGACGCGAAGTGGAGAAATCTGTTAAAAAAAGATTTCTCGACTCGCCTTTCGGCTCGCTCTCCACAGGACACCTCTCGGTGGAAATGACAACCACGGTGTTTTCTACAGAGCAATATCAGGTTTCAACCTTTTACTTTTTACTTTTCTCGTGTTTTGTATAAACAAGATCTGGATGAGGTGTCGTAACGGTGACACCCGCCGGCACAGACTCTTTTATCCAGACATTGCCGCCGATTACCGCGCCTTTGCCAATGGTGACATCACCTAATATTGTCGCCTCGGCGTAGATTGTCACGTTGTCCTCTATTGTGGGATGTCTTTTGCCGCCTTTTATAATCCGTCCCCTCTTATCTTTGGGGAAGCTTAAAGCTCCCAGCGTAGCTCCTTGATAAATCTTGACATTATCTCCAATAATTGTAGTTTCACCTATTACGACACCGGTGCCGTGGTCAATAAAGAAATTCCTTCCTATCCTTGCGCCGGGATGAATATCAATGCCTGTCCTTGTGTGTGCACATTCAGTCATTATGCGCGGAATTAACGGCACCTGTTTTAGATATAACTCGTGTGCAATGCGATACGTCGCGATTGCTATGATGCAGGGATAACCTATCACAATCTCCTCGTAAGATTTTGCAGCCGGGTCACCATCAAAAGCCGCACCAACATCGCCTTTCAGTAGCTCTCTTATCTTCGGTAGCTGAGCTAACAGATGTTGGGTCACACTTTCAGCCATCGTTCGGCAGTCGCAGCCATCGCTTTTCTTTATTCTGCACTGGTACTTGCAAGCTCGTTCTATCTGCTCAGACAGCTCCGTATAGATATGCCAAAGTATATCACCGATAATGAAGTCAATATTTGATTTTGTAACCGTTCTCCTGCCGGTATAGCCTGGGAAAATCACTTCAAAGAGCGAATCAAGAATCTCCAAGATTCCGCTTCGCACCGGCAAGTTAGAAGCATCTATAAAATTGATTCCGGAATCACCTTCATACGTGCGGGCAATTTCACCAACCAAATTTTTAAATCTCCCCTCAGTTAATTTTCCCCTTCGCATTATGAGCCTTTCGGAAAAACAAAAGTTTGTTAGTGAAACATACCGGTAGAGATATATCTTTCGCCGGTATCAGGCAGAATTACAACAATTATTTTACCTCGGCTTTCATCGCGATGTGAGACCTGTATTGCCGCCCACATCGCAGCACCTGAACTTATTCCCGCCAATATACCCTCTTTTGATGCTAATTGCCTGGTTGTATCTATAGCATCCTCATTTGATACCTGGATAATTTCATCGATTATATCAATGTTCAATACCTGTGGGACAAATCCAGCTCCGATACCTTGTATCTTATGCAAGCCCGGCTTGCCGCCGGAAAGGACCGGCGAATCCTTTGGCTCCACCGCTATTACTTTTATGTCTTTATTGTGCTGCTTAAATACTTCGCCACATCCTGTTATTGTTCCACCTGTTCCTACGCCTGCGATAAAAATGTCAACTTTGTGATCAGAATCTGCCCAAATCTCCTTTGCGGTAGTCTCTCTGTGAATCTGTGGATTAGCGGGATTCTTAAATTGCTGCGGCATAAAGGCATTAGGATTTTCCGCCACGAGCTGCTCGGCTTTTTCCACAGCCCCGGTCATGCCACGTTCGGCCGGCGTCAGCACGATCTCCGCCCCGAATACCCGCAATATTTTTCTTCGCTCAATGCTCATCGACTCAGGCATTGTCAGGATCAATTTATATCCCTTCGCAGCACAAACAAAGGCAAGCCCTATCCCCGTATTGCCACTGGTCGGCTCAACGATAATAGTATCGGGCTTTATAAGCCCCTGCTGCTCCGCAGCTTCTATCATCGACAATGCAATTCTATCCTTAATACTGCCGCAGGGATTGTAAAATTCAAGCTTGGCCAGGATGGTAGCTGTATCTACGCCAAGTTTGTTGATTTGAACCAACGGTGTATATCCGACTGCAGTTGTTATGTCTTCAAATATAGCACTCATAATTTTACACCACGATATTATTCATATTTGAAAATCTAAGGCCTGTTTATCCTTCGACTTATCAATCAGATCCTGTAGCGTTACAGCTTGTAGCACATCATTAATCGCCTTTTGCACCTGAGCCCAAAGCTGCCTTGCAATGCAGTCAGCAACACGGGAACAATAATATTCATTTTCAACACACTCAATAATACTTGTAAGTCCCTCCAGACAATCAAGAATATCGCTTAGTTTAATCTGATCTGGCGATTTGGCAAGAATATATCCGCCTCTGGCACCTCTTACACTCCGGACGAATCCTCCTGATTTGAGCATAGCTATTATCTGTTCAAGATACTTCACAGATATATCCTGATGCTGGGCAATGACTTTAAGCTGCAACGGTCCCTGTCCATAAGTTATAGCCAATTCTAACACGGCTCTTATTCCATATCTTGTGCGAGTAGAAAGTTTCATGAGATTTTTCCTACTATTCCTATAATCTCAGTAGTATTATATACTGAAATTTAGTTTTTTGGTTTAAAATTATCTATAAATTTTAAGGTATTTTTTGATCCCCTGTATATCTTACGCACAATGTTAGCTAAGCCCGGCAAAAAATACTATCTCTTGTTGGCCTAATTGAATTGTAACTACCTTTATTATAACAGCTTGTAAAGCTATAATCAATATATTGAGGTTTTTAAGTAAGAGATATTCAATATGTTGTATAATTTGGATAGCTTTATATTTATTAGGCCAAGCAGCGAGTATTAAAAGCCTCAATTTGTTTGACAATTTTATATACTCGCTCTACAATTAAAGTAAGTATTTTTGCTTATATTAGTTTGGATTTTACTAATGATAAAGGGCACTCTTAAAAAGGTGGCGTTTGTAGCTTCTTTTCTTCCAAGAAAATGTGGAATTGCGACCTTTACTTCTGATCTTATTAACAGCATTGCATCATCCGCTAAGGGGGAGTTTGAACCTTTGGTAGTGGCGCTGCAGTCGGGTGACCATAAGTACAATGATCCTGTTAAGTTCGAGATTCGCCAAAACGTTAGAAATGATTATATTTCAGCAGCCGATTATATTAATTTCAGCCATGTTGACTTAGTTTCCGTCCAGCACGAGTTTGGCCTCTTTGGTGGCGATGCAGGCTCGTATCTGAGCTTATTGCTCAACAGGCTAAAAGCCCCCGTAATAACAACTCTCCATACGGTTCTTGAGGACCCAAATTCAGCTTACTACAAGTCGTTAGTTGACGTCTGCAATGCGTCATATAAAGTTATCACTATGAATGAACGCGGCGTCGATATGTTGCGGGACATCTATGGTATATCCGGCAAGAAGGTGGGATTGATTGCGCATGGCATACCTGATTTGCCTTTCGTTGACAGTAATTACTATAAGCACAAATTTGACATGGAAGGCAGGAAAACTATTTTAACCTTTGGCCTACTTAACAAGAATAAAGGTATAGAGGTGATGCTCAAGGCGATGCTTTCTATAATCAAAGCTGAGCCGTCCGTTGTTTACATAATCTTAGGTATGACGCATCCATCCGTACTAAAACAAGAAGGCGAATCTTATAGATTCAGCTTACAGCAGATGGTAAAAGAATTGGGCTTGCAGGAGAATGTCATTTTTCATAACAGGTTTGTTCACGACGAAGAGCTTCATAACTTTCTCTGTGCAGCCGATATCTATGTCACCCCGTACCTAAGCAGAGAGCAATTGACCAGCGGCACGTTATCATTTGCGGTCGGCACGGGTAAAGCTGTTGTCTCGACTCCTTATTGGGCGGCTGAAGAGCTGCTGGCCGATGGCAGAGGCAAACTCGTACCTTTTGGTGACTCGAAAAAATTAGCTGAAGCAATAGAGGAAATACTTCGGAATGATTCTCTGTTTTATTCATTACGAAGACGGGCGTATGAGTATGGCAGATCAAGAACCTGGCCTAAAATCGGCCAGATTTACTGGAAGCTATTCAGCGCAAAGCAAATACCAGTCCGTGTTGCCACAAGAATTACGCCATCAGCAGACAAGGCAATTTCAAGTATTGAAGTACCCGAGCCCTCGTTAGACCATTTGATAAAACTAACCGATGACACCGGTTTATATCAGCACGCAAAATTCACAATACCAAATCGTGACTATGGCTATTGCACTGATGACAACGCCAGAGCCGTAATTGCCATGTGCAAATATTCTGGACAATATCCTGGATCGGAAGCTATGCGGCTCTTCGATATATACCTGTCCTTTGTCTTGCATTCACAGAGCAAAGACGGCTCGATCAGAAACTTTATGAATTTTGACAGAACCTGGGTTAAGAACGAACCGATAAATGATGCTTTTGGTAGGGCATTATGGGCGCTCGGAGCGGTCATGGCAAACCCGCCTTCACCAACGTACTTACCCATTATCAAAGACTGCTTTGACAGGTCCGTTGCAAATATTCAAAAGCAATATCCAAGAGGTATGGCGTATTCAATACTCGGTATGTCTGATTATCTCAAACAGTTCCCAGGGGCCAGTGACATCAAACGCCAATTAAAGATAGCTGCAGATGGTCTTGTGGCTCAGTATGAAGAAAATCATTATCCAGATTGGCAGTGGTTTGAGGATGCCCTGACCTATGACAATGCCGTTTTGCCGTACTCGCTCTTTGTAGCAGGCTCGACCCTGGAAAATAAAAAGTATATCAGTATTGCTGAAAAAACGTGTAAATTTCTTTTGGAACACACATTCAACGGTGACCACTTCAGCTTTGTCGGCTGCAATGGGTGGTACGAACGTGGAGGGACAAAAGCTCAGTTTGACCAGCAGCCGATTGAAGCGGCCGGTTCTGTTCTGATGTTCGGGGCTGCTTATGACGCTACGCAGGACAGCAGTTTTTTAACCCTGCAAAGAAAAGCCTTCGATTGGTTCCTCGGCGAAAACGATTTACATATTCAACTTTACGACTTTAGAACCAAGGGATGCTACGACGGTCTAACGTCTGGCGGCGTTAATATCAATCAGGGAGCGGAAGGTATGCTCAGTTTTTTGCTGAGCCTGTTGACTATAGTCGAAAGTTATACCATTGTGGACAAAATAAAAGTCGGCGAAACTGCCGCCCTGCAGCAAACCGACATTATAGAGCAAATAGCTAAACAATCGATTCCGATAGAGCATCTATCTGAGAAAAACAAACCAGAAGAAAAACAAGTTCAAGAGCCTGCCTAAAATGGTCTTTCGTTTAGCGGTTGCGCTACTCGTTTCGTTAAACGTCATACGTAAAACGTAACCGTGATCCGCCCAAGGCGGACGCAACCGTTCTCCGTAAGCACCGTCTTAGCTGAACGAATTCAAGGAGGTAGCAATGAAGCCTAAACTCGTAGTTGTCGGGGCCGCTGGAAGAATGGGCCGACGGATACTATCATTGGCTATTGAATCCGGCAGGTTCGATATTGTTGCAGCGGTGGAAAGACAAAACCATCCGGACGTCGGCAAAGATGCAGGGCTCTTGGCTGCAGCAGAGCCGATAAATGTTAAACTCGACAGCAGCTATCCAGTCGCTCGACCTGGAGGCTCTCGACAGGCCGATGCTGATGTGACAATCGATTTTTCGCAGCCGGAGGCGGCGGATAAAACCATTGATTACTGTGCTGAAAACAGCGTTTCCTTAGTTTTGGGCACAACCGGCCTGAGCGATGCACAGCGTGAAAAAATCGAAACAGCCTCCAAGAGTATTGCGGTTGTATATACGACTAATATGAGCGCGGGGATGAATCTTTTATTTTCTTTGGTGGGTAAGGTTGCAAATACGCTCGGCGAACAATACGATATCGAGATAATGGAGCAGCACCATCGCTTCAAAAAAGATGCTCCAAGCGGCAGTGCTCTTACATTAGCTGAAAATATATGCAAGGTGACCGGTCGAGATTTCCCAGGTGCTCTTATTCACGGCAGAAGCGGCAAAAACACCTTGCGACAGAAAGGCCCCATCGGCATGCACGCTATAAGGGCAGGGGACATCACCGGAAAACACACTATTTTATTCAGCACACTCGGCGAGACAATCACCTTCAGTCATACCGCCCATAGCAGAGACACTTTCGCGCGCGGAGCACTACGAGCAGCAGAATGGCTAATTGGTAAAAAGTCGGGTCTGTATTCAATGGCCGACGTTCTGGGTATCAAGTAGAGTGGAGTTTATCCCACCATAAAAACTGCTGAAATCACCAGTTTCAAGGGTTTCTGCAGATTCTTCAGATACTTCATTAACGTCCATTATTATCGCGGGGCGCGGCGGTTCAGCCATGCCATCACCCATATAAAAACCAGTTTGAGTAGGCTGATTATATGCTACGTTCTGCCAAGCCACGCTCAGCCTGTATATAGGGTCATGCATAAAAGTAAAAAAACGGTAGTTTGTCGGTATGGTCGTCGTAAAGATGCGCAGCTCTTGGCTGTTGAGAGTTCTCCAAATTACTTCTTCCCGCCAGTCGCCCAAAATATCGGCACACAAAGCCGGGGTTGATTTTGATCCATTATTTGAGGAACAATTGTAAGCTGTAAAAATTGTAATATCCACACTATTTGTCCAATTCCACTTGGAAATTCGATTACTATTCAGTATTTCACGAAGCAAATCACCATCCCACCAAACTCCAAAATTAGTGGACCTTGGCTTGGCATTAGCAATAATCTGGCCTTTGCAGTTAAACAGGGCATTTGCAAAAGTAGCGCCGCCACTAGCCCAGCACTCATATCCGCGATGCCGGGGGTCGATATCCATAGCTACACCTCTTCCCACATCTACGTATGGCCCTGCTCCCCATATAACTTCTCCGGTTCCTGCATCACGAAATTCTACACCATACTCGTGATTGGGATTTTCATGGATGTCAAACACCTCCAAACCGGGTCTATTAGGGTCCATATCGGATAGATGCATCGCATCTCCATGGCCTAAACCTGTTGAATAAAGTCCTGTCCCATCATCATCTATACAACAAGCTCCATACACAATTTCATCTTTACCATCGCCGTCAACGTCACCGACGGCGAGATTATGATTGCCCTGGCCGCGATAAGGGTCGTTTTCCGGCGGGCCGAACATGGTGTCAAAGGTCCACTCATTGGTCAACTGGCCGTCTCGCCAATTCCAGGCAGCCAGGACGGTGCGGCCGGGGTAGCCGTCTCGTCCGTGGTAGTAGCCACGGCACATAACAAGGCTCGGTCGTTCGCCGTCAAGGTATGCAATGCAAGCCAGAAATCGGTCCATGCGATTACCGTAATCATCGCCCCATATATCCTTGAGCTGTTGAGGGGTCGGAAATAGCGTATCCGGGTGCCTGGGAGGGATATAATCAACCGTGACAAGTGCAGCACCGGTCAAGCCGTCAAAGATGGTAAGAAACTCCGGCCCGGTAAGAATACGGCCCTGCGCATTGCAGTAATCCGCTTCTGCGTCACCAATGACGTTACCTACTCCGTCGATTGTTCCATCCGCCGTCTTACAGGCAACCTCAGCTCTGCCGTCACAATCCAGATCATAAACCATAAATTGGGTATAGTGAGCGCCTTCACGAATGTTCCTTCCTAAATTAATTTCCCAGAGAAAAGTACCATCCAGTTTGTAGGCTTGAAGAATAGGTTCACTCGTGAAACCGTCGTGGGCGTTATCATGACTTAATCCCGTTTGGTGTAAGACAAGCTCATACTCGCTGTCGCCATCCAAGTCTCCCACAGAGGCATCGTTGGGAGTATAACCAGCGGGGGTCTGAAGGGCAATTGAGATGTATTGCTGTACGGCAGCATTGGCCGGTAGAGTAAAAGGTTTGCTTGCCGCTTGCTCCTGGCTATTTAATACAGGCCGAATGAAGTAGGAGTTTGACTGTTTAAGATTGACGCCGGTATCGACGAAATTAGTGCTTTGTATTATGGGTTGATTGTTGAGCTTGAGGGGATCTCCACAGGCCGTGGAACAGTAGAGATTGAATGCAATATCATTGGGGTCGGTTCCCAGCATACGCCATCCCACATATACTTTACCGTCGCCTTGATTAATAGCAACCACTCCACGATCCAGTTTTTCCATATACCGCTGAGCGCTTGCCGTGTCCACAAAAAGTAATGTCACGGCGAAGGTGATAAGCACCATTATTATAATTCTTGACATTATAGTCTTTGACTTGTCCATACGATTCCTTCTTTCCTACAAGTAAAGCGGACTTAACTCTACCTCCTCACGGTCTAAAGGCTGTGACTGACCTGCTTAAACCTCCCCTCACCGTATCAGTCTCGGCAAGGCACGTTACAAAAGTGATGCCGCCTGCGGACGAGCCGAGCCTTGACGGATTGCTGAAAAAGAGCCTGATTGGAAAGAAAACACCGCTCTTTTACTTCAAATATATACTATACAATCGAAAGGATAATATCAAGAGAAATTGCATGTTCTTTGAGGAACAAGGGGTTCTAAGAGCAGATTCTTAATATAAGCTGTCGCTCTCTACGGTTGGTAATCGAAGCCTTTAATGCCGTGAATGGTAAGATTTGCATCCGGAAGGCCGTCGCGTGCAGGCTGAATTTGAGAGGCCTTGAGGAAAATGACCTGGCCGTCAGCAAAAAGATAATTTCGCCGGCCCTGCCAGCACCACCAGCCTTTATCATCATCTATGGGCTGGTGATTACTTAGCCATTCACCGATTAAAATCTTTCCAGCAGGATTGGCTATATCGGAGCTTCGCTGCGGGATGCAGAGCGGTGAAACGCTGCCGTATGTGTCACCGGGGCTATCCATCTGGTCTATTTGCTGAGGACTGTGGTAAAAGGCCATCGAGTAAGAGTAGCTGGTGGACTCATACTTTTCAGCGGCGATACGGTCCTGCGGGCAAAACAAAACGGAAGGATTATTGGGATCAATATTATCGTCCAGATAGGGACGGACGTACGACCGCCAGCCGCGTCCCATCCACAACCAATAGCCTGCCGGCAGTGGGTCCTGGGCACACGGGTAAGTATTGTCGTTTGCATTGGTGTATAAACTCACGGCTAAATGGATTTGCTTAAGATTGTGCGAACATCTGATGCGCATAGCAATCGACTTGGCCCTCATCAGCGATGGCGTAAGAATAGAAAGTAAAAGCGCAACAATTGCAATGACCACCAGCAGTTCAATAACACTAAATGCGCATGAAAACCCCGCGATAAATCGCGGGGCTAAACGTTTAGCCCCCAAACCTGTCCTGAGTCTTGTCGAAGGATTTATTTGGGGGGTTTTTACACGAACCATAATCTATTCGACCGTGACAGACTTTGCGAGGTTTCGAGGTTTGTCAACATCATGGCCTCGGAGCACAGCCGCATGATAGGCTAAAAGCTGAAGCGGAACTACAGTCAACATAGGCTGCAAAATTTCCGGTGCATCAGGGATGGTGATTAAATGGTCGGTCCGCCCAAGGGCGGATTTAATGCTCTCGTCGCCTTCGGTTGCAACCGCGATGATTTTGCCCCCTCGTGCCCGGACCTCGGCGATATTGCCCATAATCTTGTCATATTGCGGCCCGGCAGTGGCGATGAAAACCGCCGGCATACCGTCATTGATTAACGCAATTGGACCGTGCTTCATCTCCGCAGCCGGCAGACCTTCGGCGTGAATATAGCTTATTTCCTTTAGCTTAAGCGCACCTTCAAGGGCAACCGGATAATTAAAGCCCCGGCCCAAGAAAAGCCAGTTGTTCCTGTTTATATTTGCTGCGGCAATTTCTTTAATATGGTCGGACTGCTGCAATATCAGATTTATCTTATCCGGTATTCGCGAAAGCTCATCTATGTAGGCGGCTGCTTCATTACTACTTATATGTATTCTTCTTCCCAGCTCGATTGCCAGCATGGTCAAGACAGTCAATTGGGCCGTAAATGCCTTTGTGCTTGCAACACCAATTTCAGGGCCTACATGTAGATATACGCCTGCATCGGTAGCTCTGGCGATGGAAGAGCCGACAACATTGACAATACCGAACACTCTGGCTCCGCGTTCTTTGGCTTCCTCTACAGCCGCCGAGGTATCGAGCGTTTCACCTGACTGACTAATAGCTATTACGACCGTGTCATTTTCTATGATTGGATTGCGATACCGAAATTCACTCGCATATTCAGTCTCTGTAGGAATTCTGGATAACTGCTCAAATAAAAACTCGCCAACCAAAGCGGCGTGGAAAGCCGTGCCACAGGCGGTGAGAATAAGGTGTCTGGTTCGTGTCAATTCACGTAAATGGTCAGCTATACCACCAAGTATTATTTTCCCGTTATCCTTGTCGATTCTACCGCCCATACAAGTACCTAAAGCCTTGGGCTGCTCAAAAATCTCTTTGAGCATGTGGTGTGGGAAACCATCCAGCTCGATCTGTTCGAGAGAAAACTCGATTTCCTGAAGATCTTTGGTGACAGTAACGTTGTTAACGGTCTTGGTATGAAATCCGTCAGTGGTGACAGTCACCATTTCATTGTCGGAAAGGTAAATTGCACGTGTAGTATGCTCTACGATTGCGGCGGCATCTGAGGCCAGAATGTACTCATTTTCCCCCACTCCCAGGATCAAGGGGCTTCCTTTCCTGGCACCAATAACCATATTTGGAAAGTCCGAGCAGACAATAGCTAGTCCATAGGTGCCGTGTATCTCACGTAGCGCTCGCTGGACTGCCCATTCGAACTTGTTCTGGCCGGCAGACTTCTGTCCATTATCATCTCTGCTGTAGAAAAATCCTATTAAATTAGCAATTACCTCTGTATCAGTTTCGGTGACAAAACTGACTTGCTCAGTTTGCAGCCATGTTTTCAGTGTGCTGTAATTTTCGATAATGCCATTATGAACTATAGCAATTTTGCCGGTATAGTCCGTATGTGGATGTGCATTGATAGTGTTTGGCTCCCCATGGGTAGCCCAACGTGTATGGCCCAGGCCGAGTGTTTCTGTATCGTCAGGCTCGGTTAAAAGCTCTTCTAAAGCGCTGATTCTGCCGCCGGTTTTTTTTATTCGTAATCCCCCCCTGCCCACTAACGCCAGGCCGGCAGAATCGTAGCCCCGATATTCCAGGCGTTTCAGTCCCTCTATGAGGATAGGCTGCGCAACTTTTTTACCAAGATAAGCTACTATGCCACACATTCACTCTTCCTTAGTAAATAAAGTTCTGTGAAATAACTGACAAGATTCCCACTATCATAATATAAACACAACACTAAAAAGAAAAGTATATTTCGACAAATTCTTCTCCAGTTTCAATAATAAATTTTTCTCAATTGCTTTATAAGATATTCTCATTTGACGTATTAGCTTTTATTCAGTTTAATTCGATTTATGATAGTTATTATTGATTACAACGTTGGAAATGTAAGGAGTGTTTGTAATGCGCTGCGTCACATAGGCTGTAAGGCGGCGCTTAGTCGGAAAACCGAAACAATCGAAGCTTCAGCAGGCATCGTGCTACCGGGAGTTGCAGCCTTTGGTTACGCTATTAGTCAGTTAGGGGGACTTTCCAAGCTGATAAAGAAGCTGGCCATAGACGGCAAGCCGCTGCTGGGTATTTGTGTTGGCTATCAAATGCTCTTTGAGCACAGCAGCGAGTATGGCCGACACGATGGGCTTGGCTTAATATCCGGCAGTGTTGTCCCTATCCCCACAAATCCGCAACTGTGTGTTCCACACATGGGCTGGAATCAGGTAAAGCTGCCTGATGATATGGATTTATTTGCCGGCTTAGGCAATGAAAGAAACTTTTATTTCGCACATTCTTTCTACGCCGATGTCACTGACCCGCAGGCCAAAGTGGCCTATACGGACTATGGCTTTGCTATGCCCGCAGCGGTGCAGAAGGCCAACGTCTATGGCGTACAGTTTCACCCGGAAAAAAGCAGTAAATCAGGCCTGAAGGTTCTGAAAAACTTTGTTGAAATATGCGAGAAACCCCCAAGTAAACTTGGGGGCTAACCGTTTAGCCCCGCAATCCTTCGACTCTGCTCAGGACAAGTTTATTGCGGGGTTCAATCTGAAAACAAAATATGCTAACGAAACGAATCATTCCATGTCTCGATGTTAAAGACAACCGCGTGGTTAAGGGCATCAAGTTCCTGAATCTGCGTGACGCCGGCGACCCGGTGGAACTGGGCGCAAGATACAGTGATGAAGGAGCCGATGAGCTGGTGTTTCTGGATATTACTGCTACCATCCGATTTCGTAAAACCATCGTTGAGCTTGTTGAGAAGGTTGCGGAAAACGTCTTCATTCCGTTTACCGTCGGTGGCGGTATCCAGACGGTCGAGCAGATGGACGAAATCCTAAGAAGTGGAGCCGACAAAGTTTCGGTAAATACCGCCGCCGTTAGCAATCCTGATTTGCTCACCGAGGCCGCCCAGCGTTTTGGAAACCAGTGTGTTGTTCTGGCTATAGATGCCCGCCGATCAAAAGATAAGCCTCACAAATGGCAGGTCTGTGTGAAAGCCGGTTCAGAACCAACTGAAATAGACGTAGTCGAATGGGCGATTCGAGGTGAAAAACTCGGCGCAGGTGAAATACTTTTAACCAGCATGGACGCCGACGGCACAAAGGTAGGTTATGATAATGAGCTAAATAAAGCTGTCAGTGATGCGGTTGATATTCCGGTGATAGCATCCGGCGGAGCAGGCAAACTTGAGCATCTATACGACGCCATTGTTGATGGCGGCGCGGACGCAGTACTAATGGCTTCAATCACACACTTTGGAAATTACACTATAAAACAGATGAAAGAATACCTTGCCAGCCGCGGCATTGCTATGAACCTCTAATCCAAAGTCCCGTGCCCCGTCATTGCGAGGAGCTTGCCCCTTAGGGGCAGAGCGATGCGGCAATCTCCGTGCTTCGAATGATAGTTTGATTCCGGTGTGCACAGTACACCATAACCTAGCCAAGCTATAGGAAATAGGGCCTAAATCATTTTGGTTAGTCAAACCCTCCCCAAGGTCCTCCACCTCCAGCTCCTCCTGCACCGTTACCATTGCTACTGCCATGAACACTGCACTGATGTACCCAGAACCAAGCCCAGAAACCATGTGCTGCGGTTTCACTTGGTCTTTTCGTTAACTGCTCTGCCATGCCTTCTAAACTAACAGCAGCATAGTGCCATACAAAGCGAAAAGAACCGTGCGCAAATTCACCCACGCCACCTGCTGCACCGCCTAAAGTCTCTAACGGACCGTTGCCTTTGGATTTTGATTTTGTTGGCTGCACTACTTTAGCACTGGTTGATTTCGCCTGTTTCTCCGATTGTGCCCTTCTCATAGCTTCCTGGGGGACTTTGCCAAAAGCCGATTCGAATGTCCTTGCAATGTCAAATACATAATCCGGCGGATAGTGGGTAATGCCGTATATTATTGTGTCTAACCGGCCCTTAGATACGGTGTCCCAGTTTATGTAATCATCAACTGCGCCGTAATTCCATCCATCATCAAGGTAAGCCTGTAATCCATTGCCAATACCATCTGCCGTAGCAATATTAGATAACAAAGCAACAACAATAGCCAATTTTATTAAGTAACTTTTTTGACTTTTCGTACATATTTTTCCCACTTTTTCATCACCCTCACTTAATTCATCAATTTACTCGTAATGCCAACGAGATATTAATAAAATTCCAATTAGGTTAAATACCGCGCGAAGTGACTTATATTCAAGATCAAAACTCAAGAAAAACAATTGCCCTCAACAACGAAATGATTATACTATAAATTCGAAAATAAGTCAATCAAAAAATCAATAGAAACAGGAGAATGTTTAGTGAGATTTAATCAGATTGATATTTCTGGAGAGAAGATTATCGAGTTCTGTAAGCGTTGGAAGGTTATTGAGTTTGCATTATTCGGCTCTGTGCTGCGTGCCGATTTTCGTGCCGATAGTGACATAGACGTCTTAGTGACTTTCACTGAGGATTGCGGACACAGTCTATTTGACTTGGCACAGATGCAGGAGGAATTAGAGCGTATCTTAGACCATAAAGTTGACCTGGTGGAAAAGGCAGGCTTACGAAATCCGTTTCGACGGCACGCTATTTTAAATAACATGGAGGTTATCTATGCAGCCTGAAGACCGAGACGCTGCGTTGCTGTGGGATATGAAACAGGCAGCATGCGAAATAGCTGAGTTTATAAGAGGTGTAAGGTATGAAGAATTTACATCTAAGAAGGTTCTCCGTTACGCTGTTGAAAGGCAGATACTGGTAATCGGTGAAGCTGCTGCGCATGTTTCTGCAACTTTTAGAGATGCCTACCCGGAAATTCCATGGCGTTCAATTATTGCTCAACGGAATATACTCGCCCATGAATATGGTGAAATCCTCGTGGAACGAATATGGCGTGTGGCCACAGAGCAAATTCCGAAACTTATTAAACTGCTTGAGCCTCTTATTCCCAAAGCTCCAGAGCAGGATGCCTAATCATGCGCTTTGGAAGTTATACTATAAAACAGATGAAAGAATATCTCGCCGACCGAGGCGTACCATTAAATCTTTAATGGGCTCTATCGGAGATTTTAATCCTGACTTGACCTATTACGGAGTAGTGGCTGCATTGATCTGAATTGGTCCTCAGGAGGCTTCTGTAAAGGTACCTGCCTCTGTTTTGGCTGAGATGTAAGGGCTTCCAATCTAATCCAGGTTCCTTTTTCCAGATTGTAGATGAAGGTACCTCTCAAGCCGGCAGTGATAAACACATTATTGTCTTTAACAGCAAATATGGCCTCTACAATGTTGCCTCGCTTTATTTGTACAGCCCCTGATAGCAATATTGCATTACGCACTTGTGTCCCAAGTTCCAGAATTTGCGAATCTGAAAAGCCGGCTCGTCGCATTATTCGTATAATATCATCGGAATTTAGGGCAGCTACGTCTCGGCTACTGACAGGTATGACCTGAAACTTTGTGGGGTCGCTTTTATCTGTTGACGCACAACCTTCTATGCCCAAAGATAAGAACGGTGGCAGCAACAGTATAATGATTGCATTACGGATTAGTCGGTGCATATTGGACACAGTTCTGCGCCTCTGCTACATACGTTTTTTATCTGTTTTGACTCATCAAGCTCTGACGAAGTTTCATTCTGAATTCTTGCTCACCCACGGGTTCGGCTAAAATTTGCTCCGTATCCGGTTCGGAGAATCTGACATATTCCTCCATCTCCGGCACCAGCCTTGCGGTAATGAATACGGCGATCTCACGTGAAGCCTGCTGGTTAGACTTATTCTTAAACAGCTTTCCCACTAGTGGAAGCCTGCTAAGGCCTGGCACTCGTTTGTTTGTTTGAACCGTCCTATTCTCTGTCAGGCCAGCCAAAGCCACCGTTCCACCATCTCTGATACGCACGGTGTTAGTAGCTCTTCGTCGAGTAACTGTGACAAGAGGCATGGTACCTTGATTCTGCTCACCACGTGACACCACGTCACTAACCTCAGCAGCTATTTCCAAAGTAATATCATTATTGTCCCCAATTCGAGGAGTGATTTGAAGATTTGTGCCTGCCTCTATCGTTTCTAATTGAGCCTCGGTGTAGAAGCCGCCGACCCTTTCCGGAGCGGAGAGGTAGTAGTATTCTTCATTCATTACGTTAAGCTCCGCCTGCCTGCCATCTTGAGCCAATACTTGAGGATTAGACACGATATCCGCCTCGCCATTCTGAGCAAGAAGGTTCAACGTAAGTAGTAAGGAGTCGGTAAATACTGCATCTGGTGTATATCCTATCTGAACACCCCAGGGCCAGTTGCCGCCGAATTGCAAATCTGCGTCCCCGCCGCCCTGAAAATCTGAACCGAATACTCCCATCCTTATCTTGGGCCAACCCCACTCAACACCAAGGTTAAGCAGGTTACTGCTTTCCATCACGACAATACGTGCATCCAGCATCACATGGCGTGGAGGCTGGTCAATCTCTTTTAGGTCCGAGACTATACGGCTAACCAGGTTGGCCGGCGCTGTAATAAGGACCGTGTGAGTGCCGGTCTCTGCTTGGATGTAAGGCCGAAAAACAGGCGATAGAAGACCGAGTGCTATGTCGGACCCGATGTAGTTCATTTTTACACGGCGCGTTTCACTCACCGCAGGGAACGCTGGGTCTGCCACTCCCGCCGAGGCAACCAGATAATAGTACGGCGTTTTCTTCACAACATAAGAAGTGCCGGCCAAAATAATATCAAGTGCCGTATCCAAAGGTACTTTATCGAGCACCGCAGTCACCGTCCCGGCTATGATCTCATCGGGAATAATAACCACACCCGCCGTAGTTGCAATGGACTTCAGAACATCGCGGATATCAGTATCGAAAAAGGTATTGCTGATAGGCTTATAGACCAGATAAGAATTCGGGACTTCCTTAAAGAGGTACTCGGTATCCTTTAACACCTCCTCCAAAGCCTTTTCGAGCGGAACATTTACGAGTCGGCAAGTTAGCGTCCCCTTTACGGTATCGTCGGCGTAAATCTTAACACCGGCTTGCGCTGAAAGATTTTGTAAAATTTCGCGCAGATCCATTTCGATACAGACAATACTTACCAGAGGACCTCCACGTACTGTAGGAGCTCTTGCAGGAACGAGATTCGGAGCTGTGACTCCCGGAAAGAGTCCTGCAGGAACGTTAGGGCCGACTTGCGCCGTAACATTTGGACCGGGCGCTTCTCCGGAAAGCTGCCGTAAAAGCTCGTCCACTTGCTGCTGCATTGTCCCTACCTGCTGTTCTATGAGTGCTCTCTGTTCTTCAAACTCTCCGCCCAGCCCCGTAGTTAAGTCCAGAGTGGGTCCTTGTGTAACCATACCTGATCTGGCAGGTGATTGCACAGGTGGGGCCTGAGTAGGTGGCTGCTGTGTAGGTGTAGATATTACAGCTTGAGGTGGTGTCGGCTCCGGCTCTCGTTCTATAGGGACACCATCCACATAATCCGCGGTGACATTAGTATATGTTCGACTTGGCGGATCAAAGTTATAAGCATCATGCTTCGGTGCAATCTCGCCGCTCCAGCCAAAGGGTACCTCTACGCTGTAACGACCTTTTGCATCAGTAATGTCAGATTTTCCTCCCTCGCTTGCCGACATGACTATACTTTCCAGCGGTGTCCCACCTGGAGCGGACATAGTGCCGGAGAGATTGAACTTCACTACTGCCGCAGTGTGGTCCCGATTGGCTTGATCTGTTAAAACGCGAGGATATGTGTTTTTCACCGGTTTAAAGGTCAAACCTTGCTTTTCTGGTGTAACCACACCACTCCAGCCGAAGTTTACTGATAGTTGATAAGCGCCATTAAAATCGGTTATAGCTGAACCTCCGCCATTGTCTGCAAACATACGTACACCTTCAACGGGGCCCTCGGCAGATATTATTTTGCCGGAGATAGCTCGCTTCTGCAGTAACCAGGTATAATCCTCATTAACCGCGGCACTTATCAGAGGAGGATATGTCCTCTCTGGCGGGTTAAAGGTGTAACCGTTCTTATACGGTACAACTGTACCGCTCCAGCCGTACGGGACAAGGGTGCTGTAATTACCGTTCTGGTCGGTTACAACACGTCTTGACAGACCTTTCATCTCTACACCGGCTACACCGGTTGTGCCGGAGATCGTAAAGGTAATCTGCGCCACAGTATAGTTCTGAGTCTGATCTGCTGTAACACGAGGATAAACTTTTCGAGAGGGTGAAAAGGTGTAACCTATCAGCTCTGGTGTAACCGTACCGCTCCATTCAAATGGAACAACTGCTTTGTAAGTGCCGTCTGGGCCGCTAATAGGATTACCCGTCAGACCGGTCATTACCACCCCTTCTTTACCAACCGAACCGGAAATAGTATATGTAATCTCCTTTGGAAAATAGTCTTGATTATCGAGATCAGTGGTAACCTTGGTGTAGGATATGCTCGGTGGATTGAATGTATAACCTCGTTTTTCCGGCCTAACCACTCCGTTAAAGCCATAATTGACAACGGCTGAGTAGGTACCGTCACTGTTTGAAATAGGGTTATTCGGCAGCCCATTCATTATTACATCGGCTTGACCGACAGTACCTGAAATTGTAAAGGTAATCGGCGATGCAATATAATCCTGAGAAGTTTGGGCGTTCATAATATTGGTATATGATCGCTCAGCCGGGCTGAAAGTAAAACCTACTTTGTCCGGCTTCACTGTACCGGTCCAATTGTATGGAACGATGGCAATGTAATTGCCATTCATTTCAGAAACAACCGGTTTCGGTAGGCCTTTTATCAGAACGCCGCCTTCATCAACCGAGCCGGAAATAGTAAAAGTAATTGGTTCCGCTTTATAATGTTCGTTTGTATAATTCCTGTCAACCTGGGTGTACGGCTTACTCATTGGCGTGAAAATATATCCCGTTAGTTCCGGTATAACTGTACCGCTCCAGCCGTACTCAACGGTTCCTTTGTAAATACCGCCACTGCCGCTAATAGGATTACCTGGTAGGCCGGTCATGATCACGCCCGGTTGTCCTACCGAACCCGACATAGTAAACTTCATTATATCGAATGTATAGTTCTGATTTTCAAAATTGCTTTTAACGTTATTATAGGTCATCTCGGGCGGATTAAAGGTATAACCTTTCTTAATGGGCTTAACTCTACCGCTCCAGCCATATTCCACGTTGGCGCTATAATAACCGTTTTCATCAGAGATAACATTACCCGGCAGACCACTTATTGGCACATTGCTCTGACCCACTGAACCGGAGATTGTAAAAGTCTTTTTTTGGGGTGTGAATCCTTGGCCGTTGATGCTCAGGCAGCAGAATAAAATAACACAGAGAGCTATCGCACCGCCCGATAATGTTCTACCAATATTCTTAATCGCCATAGATCAACGTCCCTTTCTGTAGCCGTTAATCGGCTTTCCTGCGTCTCTTTACCTTGTATCGGCAATTCGGCGTCGTTCTTTAGCAAAATATCTTTAGTGGAATTTACCTTTAACGCCACTGAACGCCCATCCTCCGCTCGAACTCACCTTGTTGCAATGCTTTGATGACTCGTTGCTCACCCTCAATGGAGACCTCTATACCTAATTGTGTGGTTGCAACCTCGCCCTCGGTGTATTCTAAATCCACCTCAATACGGTACATACCTTCAGGATATTCGGAAAAGTCGATAAGTCCGGAGAACGCTCTGAATTCAAATGGCAGCATAATGCCCATTTGTTCTGCATCAAGTCTTTCTTGGGTCATAGGCATATTATTGGTATTTATAACCACAGCCTTGCAAAGCCTGGGAGTGAAGTGAATCTTTCCATAGTTGCCGTACACAATCGAGACTATATACTTCGAGCCTGACTGATTAGCAATATTTAGCGGCCCCGTTGATCGAATCTGAGGTTGAATTTCAGAATCTTTAGATATCTGATTTACAACGCAGATCTGAGCGGTTGTTAGGCCGGCGTTTTGACCATCAGGATAAGTGGCAAATAGACCCATAGTCGAATAATAGCAGGGGTGTACCATCTCAGGATTTGGTACAGTCGCAACAATCTGTATATTCTGTTGTCCGTAGGCGGGCAGTCTGAATTTTTTAGGCAATATTTGTAGCCACTCGGAGCAGTTCAAATCCTCGCCCTTAAACAATGGGCCGAAAGCCACACCCCTAAGGACGGCTGGAAGTGCAAGAGCTACTCTTACATCGACAGCTTCATCTGAAGCGTTAGAAACCTTTATCGCCCTAGTGCGGGTTGACCCCGGCAAAGAGTCTATAGTAATCTCTTTAGGTTCCACATTCAGCGCTGCATCTGCAGCGATTTTCGTAACCTTTGGGTCGCCGGCGAATTCTATTGTTTTTTTCACCGAACCTGATCGCCGACCATCCACTAACAGCGCCCCTGCTATCCGGTATCTTCCAGGGGGCATAGTTCTCTCAATATCGGTGGTCAGCTTCAATTTAGCCCCCGGCAGAATGCCCGGCACTCGTATTTCTCTCTCTGCAAATAACCGCCAATGTTCTCCGAAATGACCCCAAAGTTTCAACAAACCCCTAAGGCGGGAATATGTCCCACCTTTATTTTCAACATTCATCGATAGTACCGTTGTTGCCGGATTTGCAGCAGCGGCTTCATGGAACTCCATTTCCATATCGCTTATTTCCACCTTTCGAAGGGGTGCACGGCCTTGTATATTAATGATTACCGGAATTATGAATTGAAAGATTAACCTTATCTCCGTCTCCATGTTAGGGTTGACCAACCGGACAAGAATAGCTGCTGAGTAAAACCCGCGGGTACCACCCTTGACTCTTACGTTTACATCAATAGTTTCTATTGACACCGGCCGGACATCAACTATATTTTTACTTAGGCTAATCCATTCCCGGCACGATTGAAGTTGTGATATGTCTAAATTATTTACATCATTCACATCAGCAGGAGCGATTATCTGCCACGATCCATCTTCCGACTGGCTCAATTCGACAACGTACAACTCTACATTTATCGTCTCTTCGGGGTCGTGGTTTTGAAGCTGCAACTCTGTCCTGACCAACTGCCCGGCTCTGGCTGGCATCTCCATCCTCATCGGCTGAACTATGAACTGGCCAAATGCCGGAGCAGCAGAGGAAAATATAGCTACTATTATCCCGATAACGTAAAATGTGCGGAATCGAGATATGATGTTTCTTCTTTTGGTCATTTCATCCCCCTCTATTAAAAATTAGGAGCAGTCTTCCTTTCCTATTTACATCAGCGAGTTCGGAACTATTTTGGCCAATCTATAAAATCTAAGTGTAATTGATTTATCTGTATTTTGTCCCTTTTTCTGGTTAATCTTCGATAATATGACTTATTACTACAACCTTAACCTTTTCGGCAATATGACATCTGGACTTACTATAATTTCCTGCAAATTCTCTAAAGATTCCTAATTATCGATTAGTACATACAGAAAAAGCTCTTTGTAAATAAATGTTCAATCCCTCTCAACTATAATAAATTTTTACCAAGCCTACTACTTTTTGGGTTAAATGTCAAGGCTTAATTTATCTATTTTACCCAGAATGACATTGTTTAGACGGATTGCTCTGATTGGCCCATTTCGGTCTGATATGAACACTTCCTAACATATTTTAGAAGTGCTGGTATCCCCCGTTGCCATCTTAGGCCAGAGTATTGAGTCTGCTCCTTCGCAGCCCGGGATTATCCGCCATCTTTCACAATTAAAGCCTGGCTTGTCCATATAAACTTAGAGAGGGAAAGATACATACCTCCTTCCCTCTCTATTAACTTTTTGCTCTTGGCATTTGCCTTTGCTGATAATTAACTTAACAGCATGGCTATGCCATGGTTACTGCTACAGAATTCTACTATGGATCTACCCAATCACCAGGCTCAAACCCCGGCTTGACGTTCAGAGTCACTGCCGCGACTTCTTTGTTCTTGCCGAATCCAAGCTCAAAAATCTTAGGATCTGTGAGCTTTACATAGATTGTTCTCTGTTCTGTAGTGTCACTTAGTGTTACGGGAACATCCGGTTGTGCAGCTACGCAGCCCGCATCTCTTACCTCAACGCTCCATTCACCCTCAAGGGCTTCGCCAAGCGTTGTAGGAGCTATACTGGCACCGAGTACCATACAGAAATTGGTCTGTATGTTCATTGGAATGCTGCATCCCTCATATACGTGCATCGATGTTTGTGCAATGGTAATGCCTTCGTTAACGAGGTCTTTCTTGTTGTTTATCTCAAAATACAGACCGATATCCATCTTCACCGGGATTGTGAAGTCAAGGTCAATCGTCTTGAATTCGACTGGCCAACTGTGAGCTTTGAGCCGGAACTCATCGCCTGTGTCCTGCTCTTCTGCTGCCAATACTGGCTTACCTAAAAATGCCAATACGGACAAGACAACTAATCCAATTAAAGTTTTCTTTAACATTTTTTAATTCTCCTTATTAACTATTGCCCATCAAAGGCCGATATTGCCTTCTATAGGACTAGCCCAGTTTTTTGGCCAAGGCAAATAATTGCCTGTGCCACACACACAACAGCGGGCAAAAACTCGATCTACCGACTCCTGTGGGTATGCCCGCTTTACTTCCCACGTGAGCCGGTGGCCCGTATGACCTGCGATTTCAAATTTGCAATCGCAGGTTGTATTAAACCGCCCTCAGCCTGGGCCGTCTTCTTTAGGCGGCTCGCAAGTACTCTCTAAGCTTGCGAGTTTTCAAATTTTCAATACCACACCTCCTTTCTCCCTCATCCTTCAAAGGGTATTCTTTGTATGGCACCTCTCCTTGGGTCCTGGGCACATACACACGATTACGATTTTCTAACTTACACAACTCTCTACACGGCAAATCCAACGTGTAGTCCTCATCACCCTCCTCCAATTATTGTTTTGCCATTATCGTGAATACAAGACTACCTTGGTATTGTCCTGCAGGGTATAGTATTAAGCTTCTTGCGCTAAATTTTATGTCGACCGGGACCTCAACGCCTTCCGGAGGCGTAGGTTTCATCGACCTAAATATGGGAACTCCAGAACCAGCTACGGGAATTTCAACGCCATTTATCTCAACAGTAGTATGCTTCGGACTAATCGTGGCATTGTGACCCTTACCTTTGAACGGCATAAAAGACGCCTCAACCTGGTGGGAACAATTGGCTACGATACGTGCCTGTAATTTGGTTGGTAGATTCTTAAAACCAACAGGCGAAACAGTACCGAGATCAAGACTATCAGGCGTAAACGATATACCCACGAAAGGCTCAACAGAAACCATAGGTGGCATCGCTGGATGCACCGCTTGGACTATCCCGGTCATACTGAAACACACCGTCGCCATCACACAAATCATAGTTACTGTTTTCATTTTCTTACCCCCCAACTATTCTTTTATTCTCTAATGCCATTTATCTACCACATGATGCGCGTATTATTATTCTTTTGCCCCATCCATAGGATTTAAGGTAGTCCGTTCGACCTTGTGTGATTTCCTCCTCCTTGAGTGCTGGCCGTTGTTAACAACCAATTGTTTACTAATAGCTCAATACGGTCAGGTCAGCGGGATAAAAAGCGGGCGAAGGAAAGAGATAATGTGACATGCCTTTCCATCACTCCTCACTTTCACCATCCTCACCGTAAACCTACATTTACTTGATGCTCTGTGTTGTGCTTTAACACAGCGAGCTTATTAGTTTAACTTTACCACTTCTTATGCTTTGTGTCAACAACCAATATTCCGCAGTTTGAATTTTTTGCTTGTTTTTAATTCTTCCTATTTTATCAATCTCTCGTACAAAAGTCAATAGCAAAGCAAAAAATTTAGCTTGGAATAATATACCCATTTTCCGTATTTTAGCTATTCTTCTATATCATGTCAATAGCTAAATTTAGCAATTCAACGGTTTTTTTCCAATATTTTTCTGCACCACCAATATCCGCACGAATTATCAATAGATAAGTCATTTGGATTTATAGACTTAGACTTTTTCTGAGATTATCAGCGTTGATTTGCTCAATATACTAATATTGTGATCCCAGCCCCCAAAACTTAATGTAAGATATTATGGAAAAAGAGGATATGGAAAGTGTCCGGCTTTTTAATTGCTTTCCCGTAGCCGTTTTGTAATTTGCAGTAAATTTATCTATTTTACACCCTTAACAGGAGAAAAAAATCCTTTGCTATTAAGCTTTTGTTCATACGTGGAGACATGCTAAAAATGTGGTGGAAACGTTAATAATAATGCTGAGTAACAATACTTTCAATTACATATACATAAAAAACCACAACTCCCCGAGTAGGGCTCGAACCTACAACCTAACGGTTAATCCGCCCCAGGCGGACTCGCTCTACCAATTTCAGCAATAAGCCATCGTCGTCCTGCACCGCTCTTGAGCCAACGCTCACGTTTCATGGCTGCGGAGCGGCTGACGTACTTCTCATAATAGACCAGCTTCCATGGCCCAGAATGTTTGGTTGTATATTTCTGTTGATTGTGACAGGGGTTATTATG